>WNFA01012671.1_pt1 | contig 11897 bp, 10 predicted proteins | sample 5400481 | NCBI WGS metagenome assembly WNFA01 (sample SAMN13153340, study PRJNA577476) | soil metagenome | isolation source: 120 cm saprolite under Douglas fir tree site 2 hole 1 replicate 2 | place: USA:California | collected 2015-04-18
ATGTTGAGATCGGCATCTTCATCTGGAGCGCGAAAATTGATGTTCGGAGGAAGAAATTGATGCAGGAGCGCGAGCAGACAGACAATGGCTTCGACCGCGCCGGCCGCGCCTAACGAGTGACCCATCATGCTCTTGGTCGAGCTGACCGGCACGCTGCGACCGAACAGCTCGCCGATTGCTTTGCCCTCGGCCGCGTCGTTGAAAGGCGTGGCCGTTCCGTGCGCGTTGATGTAATCGACCGCATGGGCCGAAAGCTGGGCGCTCTCGAGAGCTTGCTCCATCGCCTGGCGGGGTCCGCTGCCGGAAGGGTTCGGTTGGGTAAGGTGAAAATTGTCAGTGGAAACGCCGTAGCCGGTTATTTCCGCGAGAACGGGCGCGCCACGCGCACGCGCGGCGTCGAGATTTTCCAATGAGAGAATGGCGGCGCCTTCTCCGAGAACCATTCCAGTGCGATCTCGATCAAAGGGGCGGCATTTTTCTGGCGTCGAGGCCTGAAGCGAATCGAAGCCGACAAAAACCAGCTCCGAGAGCGCGTCATAACCACCGCTCAATACGCGCTTATAGCGTCCCGAGCGAACGCACTCGAAGGCATGGCCGATCGCGTTCGTGCCTGAAGCGCAGGCGTTGGTAATCACCTGACATGGCGCACGAATTCCGAAAGTATCCAGCGCGTCCAGTACCGGCTTTTGCGCAGGATAATTCGCGATCCAGGTTGGCGAATGTCGCAAGTCACCGTGTCGATGTAACGAGCGAAAATAATCTTCGCCGTAAGACATGCCGCCGCTCGTCGTCCCAATCACTGTCAATTCCGGTTTGAACTTGGCATCTTGCCTCAGCGCTTCGGCCAGCGCGCGGATCATCATGTGTGCTGCGCGATGGAAGCGTTGCGGGCGCGCCCCCTTGCGTCGCTCGGCGAGGAGACGCTCATCAGGCACTTGACCCGCGGTTTTACATCGACATTGGGCTACCGAAAATCGTGTCACCGCCGTGACGCAGTCCCGTGCCGCACGCAGTGAATCGAGCGTTTCGCCCAGCCCGAAACCTAATGGACTGATTACGCCGGCGGCTACGACCGCGACACGGGCCGTGCCATTTTTTCCGCTCGCATCGGTAGATTCAGACATTTTTCAGCAGGGCCAATTGACCCTCGATTTCCTGTTGCTTTCTTAAAAGAAGCCCTTTACTAATGTGACCGAAACGGAAACGGTAGCTCGGCAATTGGTGGATTGTCAGTTGAGTTTATTCAGTGGCGATTTGAAATCCGATAAGCGGGAACAGTGACCTAGCTGCGTTTTCCAGAATAAACTCAATGGGAACGAAATTATACGTAGGCAATCTTTCCTTCAACACGACGGAAAACGAACTGCAGGAGCTTTTTTCACAGGCTGGCGCCGTGCAAGAAGTCACTCTCATGCAAGATAGATTCACCGGCAAGTCGCGCGGCTTTGCTTTTGTCACAATGGGCTCAGAGCAGGACGCGCAAAACGCCATTTCCAAACTCAACGGTCAAACCGTTGAAGGTCGAGCGTTGACCGTCAACGAAGCCCGTCCGCGAGAGACACGGCCGCCCGGTGGCGGAGGGCGCGGTTATGGCGGCGGAGGCTATGGCGGGGGCGGGGGCGGGGGCTACGGCCGCCGCGAAGGTGGCCAGCGAAGAGGCCATTAAAATTCGGCGGAGCCGATCGGCACAGAATTGGGCAGGGCTGGATTCGAACCAGCGAAGGCGTAAAGCCAGCAGATTTACAGTCTGCCCCGTTTGGCCACTTCGGTACCTACCCGTCCGTGCGAGCGTTGATATAGGCTCGCGCTGTGCCCCTCGCAAGTCGTTTGGCCATCGGTATTCCCTGTTGCCGTCGCGTTGTTCTGGGTGGCGAGTCCGCCTTCGCGGATGGGCGACGCCATCTGTGCTCTTTGCGGATTTGATGGCTCGCGCTTCGCGAATAAAGCGGCTGGCCTTCAGTTGAAGAATTCGGAAAGCGCCCCAATTACATATCGCTGCGCTTCGCGCGAAATCTCTGGATAAATTGGTAGAGCAAGCGCCTCGCGCGCGGCGCGCTCGGCCTGTGGGAAATCACCTTTCTTGTAACCGAGATGGGCAAAACATTTTTGCTCGTGCAGGCCAAGCGGATAATAGATCGCCGTCTCGATCTCGCGTTTAGCAAGATGCTCGCGCAAATCATCGCGCATTGGCGCGCGAATGACGTATTGGTGATAAATATGGTGATTCGTTAAGCCGCGGCTACGATACGGTTCAGCAGGTAATGTGATCTTTTCCGCCAACCCGGCGCGTGCCAATTCTGCGCGGTAAAAATCCGCGGCGGCGCGCCGCGCCGCTGACCAGCGTTCCAAGTACGGAAGTTTTACGGCAAGAATTGCCGCCTGGATTTCGTCCAGGCGAAAATTCCCGCCGATGACGCGATGATAATAACGGGGTTCCATGCCGTGTTCTCTGAAAATGCGCAGTTCACTCGCCAGCTTTTCGTCGCGGCAAATGATCACCCCCGCATCACCAGCCGCCCCAAGGTTTTTCGAGGGATAAAAGCTAAAGCAACCCGCTTCGCCCATCGTTCCTGCTTTCGCGGCTCTTTCGCCAAACGGATACTCCGCGCCAATTGCCTGCGCCGCATCTTCAATTACGTCGAGCCGGTAGTGTTCCGAAACCTCGTGGATCGCGTCCATCTCGCAGCACAAACCGAACAAATGGACCGGAACAATGGCGCGGACTCTTTCTCCGCTCCTGGTTTTCCATTCACCGTTCGAATCGCGTTTGCAATTTTTTTCGAAGCACTCCTGAATTGCGGACGGGCAGATGTTGTAAGTGATCGGATCGATATCCACAAAAAGTGGTCTCGCGCGGGTGCGCGCGATGCATCCAGCCGTAGCAAAAAATGTGTAAGGCGTCGTGATGACGGCATCGCCGGGCCCGACTCCAAACGCCATCAGAACGGCCAGGAGAGCGTCTGTCCCGGATGAAACTCCGATCGCATGGGGTGCCTTGCAATAGGCGCAGATCGCTTTCTCAAACGCCTTCACTTGCGGCCCGAGAATGAAACGGTGGCTTGCCAGGACGGCATGAATCGCCTCATGGATTGGCTCGGCTAGAGTGCGATATTGTTCGTTAAGATCAAGCAGCGGCACGCGCATGGCACCAAAAGCATGGCAGCTTCGGTCTCCCGTTCAATTCGTACTTTGCCGATCCTGGCGGCAAAAACACGCAGTCGCGGAACCGGTGCCGAGGCTGGAGTTGACGAAGATTGCGGCTTCGATCCCAGTTCAATCTGGAACTTGCTCGGGAGAGAGGCAGCGTTGACCGTGTCCCTTGAGCAAGTTACTCTGTCAATCATGGCGTTGTTGCGCGGGATTTTTTGGTTCGCTCTGTTTATCGTTCTGGCTTTCTGCTTTGTCGTACTGTTCGAGTACGGGCCACACGATTTTGCGAACGGATTCCAGAAGGAGTTCGCCCGCGTAAAATCGTTGGTCGTGAAGCAGACAGAGAAAATTCAGAAACCAAAGAAGCAGCAGTGATTTATTCGACGAACTCCACTTTGATTGGAGCGTCGATGTAGCCTTTATCGCGCGCTTCGCCCAGGAATCGCCGGATGGCTGCGCGTCCAATCTCGCCGTAATCGCGAGTAAATTCGTTCACATACATCCCAATGAATTTCCCGGCGAGCTTCGCGTCCATATCGCGCGCATAAGGAAGCGAATGGTGTACTGCCTCGTCCTGATGCGCCAGACCGAACTCGATGCTTTCGCGGACAATCTCGAGCAGATCGTGCTGCACCGCCTTCGGGATGTCCTTGCGCAAAACATTGCCGCCAAGCGGCAGCGGCAATCCTGTTGCACGCTTCCACCATTCGCCGAGGTCGATCACTTTCTGAAAGCCGGACTGTGCGTAGGTGAGCTGACCTTCGTGAATGATTAGGCCGGCCTCGGCGCCCCCCGTTTTTACCGCATCGAAGATTTGATCGAACGGCACAACGACAAAATCGAATTCCCCAAGAAAAAGCTGAAGCGCGAGAAACGCGCTGGTCATTTTGCCGGGCACTGCGATTTTCGTGCCGCGTAAAAAATCCCGCGCCGTCGATTCGCGCAGCGAAGAGTTGAGAGTTGAGAGTTGAGAGTTGAGTGCCTGCCGCACCTTCGGTCGCCGCGGCGACCGAAGGCGGGTTGAGCGTTTGCCGATCACAATCGGCCCATACCCATCGCCCATGCTCGCACCGCAGGGGAGCAGCGCATAACGCTTACTCACATATGCGTAGGCGTGAATCGAGATGGCAGAGATGTGCAGTTCGCCCCGAAGGGCGCGTTCATTCAGCGTCTGAATATCCTCCAGTCGATGTTCGAAATGATAACCACGAAGATCGATCTTGTTTTCCGCCATCGCGTAAAACATGAATGCATCATCGGGATCAGGTGAATGACCCAACGTAAACAGGCCGCGCTCCGCCACCATGGTCGGACGCTATCCGTTTCACCCGTTAGCGCAATGCGGCGGAATCCGCTTTTCGCTCTCACAAGTCTCCCAATTCAGCTCGCCTTGGCGATTTAACGAGTCACGGGAAGAAGCGCGTCAAAGGTCGCGCTGGCCTTCGTGCCTTTCCCATCGAAAACGATGACGACACATACTCCGGTCCAGTCCAGTCCTGATAATGGCGTAGCCGCATGGTTAACTCTTGGCGCGCAGCGAAGGCACTTCGTTCGTGAAGCTTGCGCAACTCTGGACAGGCAAGAATAATACTGTGCCTATCGACGATTCAGTAGCGTGCGCGTTGCGGCAATGCTGAAAGTAGCTGGATTAAGCCTCACACATTGAATTTCGCACCCAGCGGGCGTGGCAGACTTATTCTGCCGCGGCGGGTTGTTTTTTCGGCCTTGGCTTGGCGGGTTCTCGGCGCGTTGCGCGGAGTGATGCTTTTTTGCGCTGCAGATAGGCTCTTCGTCGCTTGCGCTTGGCTCGCACCCGATGCTGTTGACCCATGGAATGTGTTTATCGGTTGAAACATCGAGAAACACAATCCAATTCAAACTCCAATGATCCTAAATCCTGCAATGAACCCGAAATTGGAATTTGCATTTGGATATCATTCGTTGGTACAAGAGCACGCTCCATGATGCATCGGGAATCGGCTAGTTTTGCTGTCACGCAAAAAAACGTGATCGGACTTTCGGTCCTATGCCTGGTGCTGGCCGCGATTTTCGGTGTTCTCAACAACGACAAAGTAAAAACGATGCGCACGTATGCGGCGAATGCAGAGACGGCGCGGGCGCGCGATGCGGCGCAGCACCGAAGCGTAACTGGGCAGCAACCGAGTTCTGGAACCAGTGAAAAAGCTGTAACGGGAGGAGAAGACAAGGTCGCGGACGCAGAAAACAAGGCGGCAAAGGCCGAAGAGGAATTTGCACACTTGCAAAAAGAAAAGGCCGACTTGCAAACCAAATTAGATGGCAATCAAAATGAGATTACTTCGCTGCAAAAGCGTGTCGAAGAAGCACAAACGGCGGCCAAACCAGCGGAAAGTCCCGCCGTTGGTGCCCAGACAGCAGACTTAAAGGCGCAACTCGATGATGCCCGTCGTCAACTCGATAGCGCCGAAAAAGAGAAGGCCTTCCTGTCGGAAAAACTTCAGAGTACTCAGGAGCGTTCGACCCAAGTCCAGGAAGAGAAAAAGCGCCGGGAAACTGGTGTCCGCAGAGCGGGTGTGCGCGGCACCGTCCTTGCGGTTAATCAAGCGTATAATTTTGTCGTTCTAAATCTTGGGGCTCGCCACGGCGTCGAACCGAACTCTGAAATGCTTGTTTTGCGAGAGGCACCCTGATTGGAAAAATTCGCATTTCTTCAGTTGAACCCGCGACCGCTATCGGCGATATCATCACCAGCAGTTTGGCGCGCGGCGTCCAAGTGCAACCTGGAGATACTGTAATCTATGCTGGCACGAATTCCTAAGCTTCGAAGAAACATCGGTTCCCTACTGTTATGTGCATTAGCGATAACCATCGCCTCGTGCGCGAGCCAGAAGGAGCAGGTCCGTCTGGTCGATGATCCCGACGATCACCACGAATCAACCATCCCATGGAATAAGCAGGAGAAATGGGAGACTGGTGGGCAGTTTGCCGGTATGACCGACAGACGATAACTGACTAGGGCCTGCTGTAGCCATGGTCCTGACCGAGGCAGTTGGGCGATCCGGCGTGAGAGAACCGGGTCACCGAGCTGGCTACAACAAAGACGGAATTAAATCCAAAGACCCGGTGGAATAATGGCATTTTTCGGTATCACCACGATACCGCCGCGGATGAAGTAATGGTCCGCGTCCAAGTTCTCCGGCTTTCCTTCGGGCGTGATAACGGCTCCGTCGGCAATACGTGCATTCTTGTCGATGATCGCGCGGTCGATCACGCAATTGCGCCCAATCCCGATGGGCGGTCGCCCTGAATCTCCATGTCGATCTTGCTCGAAATAATCCGCTCCCATCACGATGCTGTTCCGGACGGTCGCGCCGCTTTGAATAATGCTGCGTATCCCAACCACGCAACGTTCCAGGTGCGCATCTGAGATAATGCATCCATCTGAAATAATTGCTTGCCGCAGCGTGGCTCCATTGATTTTGCTGCCGGGCAAAAAGCGCGGATGTGTGTAAATCGGCGCCTCGGTGTCGAAAAAACTGTATTCGGGCACTAGATCGGTCAGATCCAGATTCGCCTCATAGAAGGCCCGGATTGTTCCAATGTCCTCCCAGTAGCCCTTGAAGATAAACGCGCTTACATGTCGATCTTTGATCGATTGTGGGATGACATGCTTCCCGAAATCCACCAGATCGTTCTCCAAGCATTCGATCAGCACTTTCCGGTTGAAGACATAAATCCCCATCGAAGCCTGGAATAATTCCTCCTCTTCATTTGAACCGATGGCGCCGAGTAGCTCCCGGCTCATCTTCATCTCGCCCGGCACAGTCTCGTCGGTCGGCTTTTCGACGAAACGAGTAATCCTGCGATCGACTCCGCTTTGCATGATGCCGAACTCGGAAACTTGATGTCGATGGACCGGTTTGGTGTAATCGAACGGGCGCTCGAGGAAGTAGCGCATGTTTTGCCGCACCGCGTCGGCGGTTCCCTGGTACCATTGTGAGCCGGCAGGCGTTTGTTGAGCAGCAAGAATATCGACAAAGCTACGCGAGAAATTGTCGAACTTGTAACTCGCCTGAATATGTCGATGTAATGACATGCTGTTAAACTGCGTGAGCACATAGATCGAGCGCAGCCCAGAGTTGAGACAATTGCTGATGGGAATGTCGACGATGCGATATTTCCCACCGAGCGGCACTGCGGGTTTGGCACGATCTTTCGTTAATGGGAACAAACGCGTGCCGGCGCCGCCACCCATAATGATTGCAAGCGTTCGCTGGATTGTGCCTGGCGGTAGTGCAGCGGTGGCTACTGATTGATTCTTTGGAAGTGAATCGCGCTGCGGCTGGTCTTGCATTGCTAACAGTCAATAACCTAGCGTCTGCGCTTTCCGGCAACTTTTTTGCGTCGAGTTGTCGAGGCGGCCCGTGTCGGCCACAAAGGCCATGCGAGGACGGCGGCATTTCCGCTGTTTTTCACTCGCGTTGTCGCCAACTGCGCCTGATCTTGTTCTCCATAAACCCAGTATTTTCACCGTGCAGACTGAAATATTCACACTTTGCGATGCTGCCACGGTGGCTGGCGGCAAACTGAACATTTTAGGATCGTTTGACACGATTGGCGCTCAATCTTTTCCCTGTGATCATCCCTTGTGCGCAGTCGCATGCAAACTGCGATTCGATGTCGGCGAGGAGGGCCGCCACTGGCTCGAGATGCACTTCTGCGATCCTGACATGCGGCCAGTTCTCAAACCGATACGGCAGGATTTTGAGATCCGCATTCCCGGTCATCAGTCTCAGACACACATTCACATCTGGCAGCATCTTGGTTTTCACCTTGAGCGTCCCGGAGAATATTATTTCGAGCTCAAGGTCGACGGCGACACCAAAAGCCGGATTCCGCTGTATGTAGTCCAGGCGCAGCGACGCTGAGCTTTTCGCCAGGAGTTCGTTCCTGTCATTCGCGGGTGGCATTTGTAAAGCCACGTCCATCCACACGCGGTGCGAATCTTGCGGCTTAGGACAGGCCCCGCTAGACTCCAGGCATGTGCGGGATTGTTGGCTACGTTGGTCGCGCCGAAGCAGCGCAAATTTTACTCGAAGGTCTGCGCCGCCTCGAATATCGAGGCTATGACTCCGCTGGCGTCGCTGTTGTAAAGGGAGGAAATCTGGAGACGCGCAAATGTGCCGGACGCATCGCGGCGCTTGCAAGATTGACGAAAAAGCGACCGCTTTCCGGCTGCTTTGGTATCAGTCACACACGCTGGGCTACGCACGGCAAAGTGACCGACGAAAACGCGCACCCGCACTTTGACGCCAGCGGCAAGCTCGCGCTCGTGCATAACGGGGTGATCGAAAATTATCAATTGCTTAAAGAGGATCTGGTCCGCAACGGCGATACGAAATTTCGCTCGGAAACTGATACCGAAGTTCTCGCGCATCTAATTGGAAAACTTTACGACGAATCGTGCGCAAGCACGGTGGATGTTCATCAGAGAAAAGCGCGCCTCCTTGGTGCGGTTCGCGCTGCGCTTCAAAAAGTGATCGGAACGTACGGCATCGCACTGGTCCATGCGGATGTCCCGGATTTCATGATCGGCGCGCGACGAGGAAGTCCGCTAGTTCTCGGGGTAGGCAAAGGCGAAAACTTTCTTGCCAGTGATGTGAGCGCGATCGTCGCTTACACGCACGACGCTGTTTACTTAAACGACTTCGATGTGGTGACGGTGGAGCGAGGCAAGTTCGAGATCACTTCGCTCGCCGGAGAAAGTGGCGATCATCCAGTGAGCAAAGTCGAATTCACGGCCGAGGATATTAAAAAGGGCGATTTTCGACACTACATGCTCAAGGAGATCTTTGAGCAACCTAATACGGTGCGCGATGCGATGCGCGGCCGTCTTAGCGTGGAAGAATGCACTGCGAAGCTGGGCGGCTTGAACATGACGCCTGCCCAATTACGCGACGTCGGTCGGATCGTTCTCACTGGTTGCGGCACCGCTCTCCATGCCGGCAGGGTAGGGGAATATCTAATCGAGCGCCTGGCGAATATTCCCACCGAAGTCGAATATGCGAGCGAGTTTCGCCATCGCAACACGCCGATGACTCCGGAGACTCTGGTTTTTGCCATCAGCCAGAGCGGCGAAACTGCAGATACACTTGGGGCACTCCGTGAAAGCCGGCGCAAAGGTTTTCGGACGCTGGGAATTTGTAACAACGTCGCGAGCACGATCGCGCGCGAGAGTGACGGTGGCGTTTACATGCATGCCGGTCCAGAGATCGGCGTCGCGGCCACGAAATCCTTTACTTCGCAACTTGTCATTCTCACTCTCATCGGTCTCCTTTTCGGCCGGATGCGAAATCTTTCCACGGCCGAGGGAAGCCGGATCATTGAAGCACTCGAAGCACTGCCCGAGCAGGCCGAGGAAGTTCTGAAACTGAGCGATCAGATTAAAGCAATTGCTAAAAAATACGCCGATGTCAACGGCGTGCTTTTTTTTGGGCGACAATTCAATTTTCCGATTGCGCTCGAAGGGGCCCTGAAAATGAAGGAGATCACCTATCTTTTCGCCGAAGGCCACCCGAGCGCCGAGCTCAAGCACGGCATTATCGCGTTGGTCCGCCCGGATCTTCCCTCGGTCTTTATCGTGCCCGACGATGCGGTCTTCTCGAAAAATCTGAATAACATCGAGCAACTCAAGGCTCGTAAAGGCCCCATTATTGCACTCACCAGCGGAAATGGCGCGAAGCAACTCAAAGAAATCGCCAACGAAATTATCTCCCTGCCAGACGCACCGGATTGCGTCATGCCGATACTCACGGTCATTCCGCTTCAGCTTCTCGCCTATCATCTTGCCGTCGAGCTTGGCCGCGACATCGATAAACCGCGCAACCTTGCCAAGAGCGTGACGGTGGAATAGAACTTTATCGACGGTTGCCTGAGCAATAACTGGGATTTACGCAAAGCAAACCACCGAGGCCTGCTAAGGACAAAATACAATCAGAACTAGCGTTAAGACGCTGAGTATTCTCCGGCTACAAAGATTTGCAGTAGATTGTCCGCTCAGGCATCTTTTCCCCCGTGCAACAGAGCGAAGATTACCTCCTCAGAATCCTGCAAGACGTGGGACTAGTGACACGCCCCCCAGATTGAGAGTGCGCGCTTGCGTCTAAACGGCGCGAGCAACGTGGTCGATGTTTTAGTTGACGACGGAATCGTTTCCGACGTGGACGTCTCGCGCACGCTCGCCGCGCAGGCGCACATGGATTGGATCGACATCTCATCCATCGTGATTCCGCCGCAAGTCATCAACCAGATCCGAGGGGAAGAAGCGCGCCGTTTCAAAGTGATTCCGGTCGGTTTTGGTGAAACCGGACTGGTTGTGGCGATAGACAACCCACTCGACATCGATACGATCGATAGTCTCAGTTTTCTGCTCCAGCGTGAGTTGGAGCTCGTTTGCACGAGCCCAAAGAAAATTCGCGAGGCGCTAATCAAATATTATGGCACGGCTGACGAAGCCGCGGACGTTCTGCAAAAAGAAATCGGAGAAGATGTCGATCTTGGCCTGGAAATCGGCGACGGCGCGGAAGCAACGGGAATGGACGACGCTGACGCACCAATTATTCGCCTCGTGTCGATGTTGATGATCGAGGCGCACCGCGCAGGGGCGACCGATGAATCCGAGTCCGTCGCCAGGTTACAATCCCACATTCGATCTCTGGAGTACGGCTGGATTAACAACCTCACCGACTACTACCGTTACAGCCCAGTGGATCAAAAACTGGTAGGGTGGGGCCGCCGGGCGCGCCAATCATTGTAGCGCGGTCTGTGACCGTCGCATTTCAAGGAGCTGCGCTCTCCAGTCCGCCTATTAAAGTGGCGCAACCTTCCCAGGTGCGTTTATAAGATCGCAAGCGAGGACGCTCGCGCCACTCTTTCGGCGCTCTGTGAGCACCGCTACAAAAGATGGACGTTGTCGATCCGCAATCGGTAATTCGTGATCGGCTATTCTGCTTTTAACCTTCACTCGTGTGGACCACAACTTCTACGCGCCGGTTCGGGCTTTGTTCTTCAATCGAGCCGTTCGGTGACGTACGGAATCTCGTTGCGCCGTAACCGCGCGTTTCGATTTGCAAGGGACTGATTCCCATCGCTTCGACCAGATATCGTTTCACGCTGTCGGCGCGGCGTTGACTTAGATCGAGATTGTATTCCGGGGTACCGAATGAATCCGTGTAACCTTCCACGGTGAATGTGGCTTTCGAATTCCGTTGAATGAGCGTGCCAAGCTTTTGCAATTGATTGATGGCGCTCGCTTGCAATACGTCGCTGTCGTATTCGAAGAGCTGATCGTCTGGCATCCGCAATTTCGTCCCCGATCCGAGCGGCCCTTTTTGCGCGAGCAACTGATCCAAATCGCTGAAACCCGGAGCGCGCCCTTTGTTCGGCCCAGCGCTGTCGCCGGGCATTTTGCTCGTGAAAGTATTGGGCCGCTTAATCGTGGTGCTTGTGGCGAGTTCGGTTCCGCTAAGAGCAGGCTGCGGGCGCCCTGATATCGAACTGTTGTCGAGCAACGATTGTTCGTGCGTCGCATTTGGATCGCTCGAAAAAGTCTGTGCAGTCGAGCGATCGATTTCGGTAAGCACGGAATTCACGTCCGGTTGTTCCACTTTCGGTTGGTCGGGCAAAACATCGCGCATGTCGTCCGGCATCGCCGCGCTGGCCTGAATGTCCTGCAAAAGCTTGTCGAACGATTTCTTTTCGTCCGGCAA
>WNFA01014691.1_pt1 | contig 11895 bp, 7 predicted proteins | sample 5400481 | NCBI WGS metagenome assembly WNFA01 (sample SAMN13153340, study PRJNA577476) | soil metagenome | isolation source: 120 cm saprolite under Douglas fir tree site 2 hole 1 replicate 2 | place: USA:California | collected 2015-04-18
CGCCGCTGTCGTAGACGCGCAGCGTGTAACCGCCCAGGTTGGTGGCCAAGGTCCTGTTATCCGCGCCGCATACGCCTCCCAGCGACGCCCCCGCCGGATCGTAGAACTCCCAGCAGGCCTGCATCATGCCGCCGACCGTCGTGGTGTCGATCTTCACCACGTCGCCTGCCGCCCCGCTGATGCGGTAGGTGTCGCTCTCGCCCTTCAGGTCGAGGGAGCCCGCCAGCGCCTGCCCGCACGTGATGGGCACGGCGCAATTGTGGACGGTGTCCGAGGTGACGACCAGGTTCAGGTCGTACGAGCCGGTCTCCAGATCGTTGTCGTCGAAGACGCGGATCGTGTAGCCGCCCGCGACCGCGAGCGTCTTCTCGGCCTGCCCGCACACCCCCCCGAGGGAGATCCCGTGCGGGTCGTACGCCTCCCAGCACGCGATCAGAAAGCCGCCCGTCTCGCGCGTCGTGATGCTCACCGTCTCGCCCCCCGCCGCGACGAAGCGGTAACTGGCGCTCTCGCCGGTGCTGGCAAGCGTGCCGGTGAGCGTCTCCCCGCAGATGATGTCCGCGGTGCAGCGCGAGGCCGTGTCCGAGATCACAGTGAGGTTGAGGTCGTAGCTCCCGGTGTCCGCGTCCCCACTCGCGTAGACGCGGATGGTGTAGTTCCCCGCGACGGCTAGCGTCTTCTCGGCCTGCCCGCAGGCGCCGATCACCGAGAGGCCGTCCGGGTCGTAGAGCTGCCAGCACGCGTCGAGAAAGGCGCTCGTCTGCTGCGCAGTGATGCTCACCGTCTCGTTGGCCATGACGCCGAACTTGTAGGTCGTGCTCTGCCCGACGTCGTCGATGCTTCCCGCCAGGGTCTGACCGCAGGTGATGGGCAGCGTGCAGCTGGCAGCGGTGTCCGACACTACCACCAGGTTCAGGTCGTACGCGCCCGTCTTGAGATCGGCGTTATCGTAGACGCGGATCGTGTACTGGCCCGAGGCGGCAAGCGGCTTCGAGTTCTGGCCGCATCCCATCTGGATGGGAAGGCCCTGTGGATCGTAGAGGGTCCAGCAGGCGATCATCCCGCCGCCCGTCTCCCTGGCGGTGACGCTGACGGTGTCGCCCGGCGCCCCCGTGAAGTGGAACGTGTCGCTCTCGCCCACGGCGGCGAGGGCGTGCGGCAGGGTCTGGCCGCAGGAGATCGACTGCGCGCAGCTCGAGGCCGAATCGGAGACGAAGACCAGGTTGACGTCGTACGAGCCCGTGCTCGCATCGGCGACGTCGAACACCCGGATCGTGTAGCCGCCGGCCACCGCCAGCGTCTTCTCCCGCTGTCCGCAGGCGCCGCCCAGGGACAGCCCGGTCGGGTCGTAGAGCTCCCAGCATGCCGACAGCCCGCCGCCCGTTTCCTGCGCGGTGATGCTGACGGTGTCGTTCGCCGCTGCGACGAAGTGACGCGTGTCGCTCTCACCGACCAGCGAGATGTTCCCGGCCGCGGTCTGCCCGCAGGTGTGCGCGGCGCCGCACTTCGACGTCGTGTCGGAGACCACCACCATGTTGATGTCATAGGCGCCGCTCTGGTCCATGTTCGCGTCGAAGACCTCGATGGTGTAGGTACCGGGCGACGCCAGGAACCGTTCCGCCTCCCCGCAGAAGATCTGCGTCGTGCCCTGGAGCCTCCAGCACGGCTGGAAGACGCCGGCGGTCACGTGGGTCGTGATGCTCACCGCCTCGTTCGCGTCGACCGTCGTGAACGTGAAGCAATCCGTCTCGGTGGGGGTCGAGAGCAGCCCGCTCTTGGTCTCGCCGCACGTGATCGAGGTGGTCGAGGAGCACTGGGCATTCGCCAGCGGCGCCCACGCTCCCACGAGCGACACGGCAGCGAACAGCGCGAGCAAGCCTGGCCGCGGACGACCCGTCATCGTCCCCTCCCCGACGCGTCCGGCCCGGCTCTACACCCGGACCCTGGCTGCTCCTACACGCCGGCAAGGCGGCAGTCAAGAAACGTAGACGAGGTGCCCGCGGCGCTCAGCGTCCCTTGAACGCCGGAGGCCGCTTCTCCACGAACGAGCGGATCCCCTCGCGCATGTCCTCGCTCTGCGCGACCAGCGCCTGGGTGAACGCCTCCTCCGCGAAGAGGGTATCCAGGTCGGCCTGGAGCGAGTGGTTGAGCAGCCGCTTGGAGAGCCCGAGCGCGAAGGTGGGCCCCTGCGCGAGGCGCTCCGCCCACTCGCGTCAGGCGCGCTCGAGGTCCGCCGCGGGCACCACCTTGTTCACGAGCCCGAGCCGCTGGGCGTCCCCTGCCGACAGCTCGTCGCCGAAGAAGACCAGCTCCTTCGCCTTGTGCAGGCCGACGTGGCGCGGGAGGAGGAAGCCGCCGCCCGCGTCGAGCGCGATGCCGCGGCGGACGAAGACCTCGATGAAGCGCGCATCGTCGGCCGCGACGACCAGATCGCAGGCGTAGGCCAGGTGCGCGCCCAGGCCGGCGGCGACCCCGTTCACCCCGGCGACGATCGGCTTCTCCACATCCCACAGGGCGCGGATGACGCGCTGGCTCGGACGCATGGCGTCGCGCGTCGCGCCCGGATGCGGCGGGCCGGCCGCGCCGGTCGCGGCGCGCGAGCCGGAGAGGTCGGCCCCGGTGCAGAAACCCTTGCCCGTCCCGGTGAGCACCACGGCGCGGATCTCCGCGTCCTCGGCGCAGCGCGCGAGCGCGTCCAGGTAGAGCTGGCGCATCTCGGCGTTCATCGCGTTGCGCGCCTCGGGACGGTTGAGCACGAGCCAGCCGACGCCGTTCTCGACCCGGAAGAGGAGCGGCTCCGCCATCGTCACACCTTCAGGTTGAACGCCTTGACGGCGTTGTCGTGGAGGAAGCGCTGCTTCACGTCGCCCGGAAGGCCGAGCCCGTCGACCTCGGCCAGCACGCGCTCCCAGGGGAGCAGCGGGTAGTCGGTCGCGAAGCAGACCTTGTCCTTGCCGAAGGTCTTCATGAAGTGGACGAAGGCCGGCGGGTAGTGCTTCGGCACGTGCGCCGAGGTGTCGATCCACACGTTCCGGTGCTTCCACGCGACGGCGATCATCTCCTCGGTCCACGGCCAGCCGACGTGCCCGCACACGATGCGCAGCTCGGGGAAGTCTAGCGCCACCTCGTCGATGTAGAGTGGCCGGCCGGTCTCCGAGGGGTAGAGCGGACCGGTGTGGCCGACCTGGGTCTGGAAGGTGACGCCCAGCTCGGCCGCCTTGGCGTAGAGCGGATAGTAGGCGCGGTCGGTGGGCGGCTTCCGCCACATGAAGGGCTCGATGCGCAGCGCGACGAAGCCGCGGTCGCGCACGTAGTGCTCGAGCTCGCGCACGGCCTTCATGATGTGGACGGGGCTCGCGTGGTACTGGCCGAAGATGCGGCCGGGGTACTTCTCCTGCGCCGTCGCGACGGCCCCGTTGTCGCCCGCCATGAGCGCCACGCGCACGCCGGCGCGGTCCATCGCGTCGATCATCTTCGCCGGGTCGGTCCCGTGGTGGAAGACGTCGAGCATGCCGTAGTTGCGGAAGACGTTCTCGCCCTCGGGGTTCACGCCGGGCGGCGTGGCGGCGATGTGCTGCGTCCATACGTCGACGATCGGGATCGCGTCGCCCATCACGTCCCCCGTGGCAGCCCGAGCACGCGCTGCGCGATCACGTTGCGCTGCACCTCGGAGGTGCCGGCGTAGATGCTCGCGGCGCGCGACCAGAGGTACTCGTACTCCCAGCGCCCGTCGTCGAGCGCCCGTGGCGAGCCGCGGCCGAGGGCGGCGTACGGCCCCTCCATCTCGATCGCCAGCTCCTTCATGCGCGCGTCGGTCTCGCTCCACACGAGCTTCAGGTACGAGCCCTCGGCTCCCGGCTGGCCCTCGCGCATGAGGTCGGTCACCTGCTTGTAGGCGAGCAGGCGCAGGATCTCGGTCTCGACGAAGCTCTGCGCGAGGCGCTGACGCACGCGCGGATCCCGCGCCGTTCCCAGACGGCGGGCCAGATCGAGGACGTCGCGCATCTCCCCCGCCAGGCGCGCGTGCGGCGCCGAGCCGCCGCGCTCGTGCGCCAGCGTGGTGATCGCGATCCGCCAGCCCTGGTTCAGCTCCCCCACCATGTTCTCGCGCGGCACGCGCACGTCGTCGAAGAAGACCTCGTTGAACCAGGCCACGCCGGTCATCTCGACCAGCGGGCGGATGGTGATGCCCGGGCTCTTCATGTCGACGAGGAGGAAGCTGAGCCCCTTGTGCTTGGGCGCCTGCACGTCCGTGCGCACGACCAGGATGCACCAGTCGGCGAAGCGCGCGTAGCTGGTCCAGATCTTCTGCCCGGTCACGTGGAAGACGTCACCGACGAGCTCCGCGCGCGTGCGGCAGGCCGCCAGGTCGGAGCCCGCGTTCGGCTCGGAGAAGCCCTGGCACCACACCTCCTCGCCGGTGAGGATGCGCCGGAGGTAGCGGCGCTTCTGCGCCTCGGTCCCGTGGTGGATGAGGGTCGGCCCGACCAGCGCCGGCCCGACGCCGATGTCGATCATGCTGGGCGCCCCGACGCGCGTGTACTCCTCGGCGAAGAGGAACTGCTCGATCGGCGTCGCCCCGCGCCCGCCGTACTCGCGCGGCCAGTGGAGCCCCGCCCAGCCCCCCTCGTGCAGCTTCCCCTGCCACCGGCGCGCGAAGCGCACCTTCTCCGCCGGCTCCTCGGGTTTCCGGTACTCGGGCGTGCCCCAGCCCGCGGGGAGGTTCGCGACCAGCCAGTCGTGCACCTCGCGCTGGAAGCGCGCCTCCGCCGGGCTCAGCCGGAAGTCCATCGCCGACCGTTCTCCGCGAAGACGGCCGGACGCGTCAAGCCTCGCGGCCCGTGGGCGCGACGATCACTTCCCGAAACGCGACAGACTCTGGAAGTCGAAGAACCCCGGGTCGAGTGGCAGACGCCGGTCGCTCGGCGGGTCCGCGCCCGGTCCGCTCATACCCGCCGCCGTCGCGCGGTCCTGCTTGAGGTTCTCGGCCAGCTGCATGGCCATCGTCGCGCCCCACCAGCGCTCGTGCTCGTTGAAGGGGTGGGTCGCGTAGCCGAGGACCTGGAGCGTGTTCAGCAGGTCGCCCCGCCACGAGAACTTGCGGTTCCAGGCCCCCGCCCAGGTGGTGTCGTCGATCCACAGCTCGATCTTGCCGTAGAGATAGTACTTGTCCTTCGGCACGCCCTCGAGCACCCAGAACTTCCGTTTCGCGACGGCCGCCGCCGCCGGCGCCCAGGCCACGCCCTTCCAGTCCTTCACCATGTAGCCGACCGTGCGGTCGTTGTTGATGGCCTTGGTACGCCAGCCGCCACCCGGCAGCGCCCGCTGCTCCACCTTGCCCGCGATGCTGTCCGGGTCGACGAAGCGCAGGCCTTCCTTGTGGGCGACGACCTTCCACGTGAAGTCCTCGGGCTTGCCGTCGAAGAAGAAGCCGTCGTCCTGGCTCATGTCCGAGCCGAGGAAACCGTCGGAGCGGTTGGCCGGCGAGATCGCGCGCACGCGCCGGAGCGCCGGCACGTAGGCCCAGGAGAGATCGCGCTTGGTCGGATCCTTGAAGCGGTAGCCGAGCGCCGCGGTCCCCTGCAGGTCGGCCGGGCTGATGCTCACGGAAAGGAACTGGAAGAGGAAGTTCTCCGGGTTCTGCGGCGGCGAGTAGTGGCGGGGCTGGCCGTCGTAGTAGAGGAAGTAGACGTCCTGCACCGACGAGCGGTCGACGGCGGTCCGGCTCACCCAGTTGAGCAGCGTCCAGTTGTGGCTGTTGCCGCCGGTGTAGTACGCGTAATCGAGGTTCCACAGCGCCTTGTAGCCGGCGTCGGGGTCGTCGGCGCTGATGTTCGGGAAGGGCAGCCCGCGGATGTACTCGGGCCGCTTGCCGGTCGACTTGTCGATCGGGGATTTGTGCTCGTCGAGCCCCAGGTGCTCGGCGTTCCACTTGGTCGCCTCGTCGAAGCCGTCGTCCCACGCCCAGCGCGAATTCGGGAAGGCGACCAGCTTGTTCATGTAGTCGCCGCTCTTGAAGTGCGCGTAGACCTCGGGCGGCAGGAGGTCCTTCACCTCCTCCGCGTTGGACGCGTCGATCATCACCCCCGGCTCGACGGCCGCCGCCGGCACGATGCCGAGCCCGATCACCAGCCCGAGCGCCAGACCCGCCACGCTATCGCGCATCGACCTGCCCCCCTCGTCGCGCGGGAATGAACGCCTACCCGCCCGCGGCGCCCACGCGTTCCGCCCGGGCTTCCTCGGCCGCCGCTGCCTCCGCGCGGATGCGCTGCCGCTCCTCGGCGTACTGGATCGCGAAGCGCGGCTTGAAGAGCGACACCATCGGCGGGATGAACATGAGCGCGCCCATCAGGTGGAAGCCGAGCAGCAGCACCAGCAGGAGCGCCATGTCGGCCTGGAACTTCATGGGGAAGAACACCCAGAAGATGATGCTCGCGGTGAGCGAGACGCCGGTGAAGAGCACCGTCTTCCCGGTGGTCTCGAACATGCGCCGGATGGCCACGTCGAAGCCCTCGCCCGCGCACAGCTCCTCGACGATGCGCGAGAGCACTACGTAGGTCGCGTAGGAGAGGAGGAAGACCACGGTCAGGATGAGGATCAGGTTCACGCGGTAGGACCACTCCACCTCCTCGTTCACCGCCGCGAGGATGCCGATCAGGCCGCCCGCCAGCCGGTAGCGGACGTTGGGGGCGTCACCGCCGTGCGCCGCGATGTACTCCTTGGCGCGCGCGATCGAGTGCTCGATCGTCTCGTGCGTGTAGTCCTTGTAGAAGACGGAGATGGTCGCGTTCGTGTAGCCGATGTCGAAGAAGCGATCCATCTCGCCGCGCCGCGTACCGGACGTGAGCAGGAAGAAGAGCTGGCTCACGTGGTCGTCCCGGGTGGGAAGGATCTCCCACTTGGGGTCGGCCTCGTGGAAGGTGCGGAAGATCTTCTTGAGCAGCGTGGTGGCCGTGACCGTGCCGCCCACCTCGGGGCGCTCGGCCATGTAGCGCGCGAAGAGGTCGAGCTGGTTCAGCGTCTCGGCGCTCTTGATGGCGCCCTCGCGCTGCACGCACTTCTCCTGCCCGCAGGGACGCTCGTCCTCGGGGAAGCAGGGCTTGCAGTCCGCGCCCGTGCACGGCTCGCCCTGCACGGTGCAGTACGCCTTGCCCTCGGCGATGATGACCAGCTGGCTCGCGCCCAGGAACTTCTCGTTCACCTTGCCGAAGGCGACGTTGTAGGGGTGCTTCGGGTAGAGGAGCGCCGCGCCGGGGGTCGTGTCACCCACCTTCAGCAGGTGCTGGAAGTAGAGGCCGAAGCCGAGCAGCGTGACGAGCGCGACGGCCATCGCCGGCCGCCGCCGCCCGCTCGCCAGCCAGATGAGCCCGTTCTCGATGGCGAGGTAGAGGCGCCCGAAGACCGCCCCGAAGGCGTCGGTCGCGCGGGCGATGGCGAAGCCCACGTCGCCGTAGCCGGGGAGCGCGATGCCGAGCAGCAGGTCGGAAAGAAGCCCGGCCACCGTGAGGGCGAACATGGCCGCGACCGGCCACCCCGGGATGTATTCGTAGAGCCAGAAGAGCCACGCGATCGCCACCACCATCATCCACGACATGAAGCGCTCGAGCGGCGTACGGCCCGAGACGTGCTCCTCGGCGGGCGGCGGCGTGAAGGAGAGGATGATCGGATGCAGCGTCACCACGCTGATGAAGATCGAGATGATCCAGAACGAGCACAGGATGGCGAGCTTCTGGATGATGGGGATGCGCGCCACCAGCAGGGTCAGGATGGCGAGCCCGTCGGCAAGGATGGAGACCATGGCGGGCGCGTAGATCTCGGCATACGATTTGATGATTGCTTGATTCTTGTCGCGGAGGCGGTGGTACTCCTCGTGGTAGCGCTCCATCGACTGCACCGAGTGCGAGTGCGCGCGCGCCGAGATGAGGAGCGGGATGACCAGCACCAGCGGGTCGAGGCTGAGCGCCGGGATCCAGGGCACGTACTGGCTCGCCCAGTTGCAGAGCCCGCCGAAGCCGAGCCCCCAGATGGCCGACAGCGTGCCGCTGAAGGCGGGGATCACGACCCCCTGCCAGCTGCGGAACTCTATCCACAGGATGAGCAGGATCATGACGATCGAGGCGGCGAGCACGCCCGCCATCTTGCGCCCGGCCTCGAGGAAGTAGGCGTAGAGGATGGGCGGACCGCTGACGTAGATGCGGGTGTTCTCGTCCTCCTCCTCCGCCTTGATCTTCTTGATCTTCTCCCACATCGTCGGGAGGTCGAAGTATTCCTCCCAGAAGCCGGCCACGATGAGCGTCGCCTTGTCGTCGTCGGAGACGAAGAGGCCCTTGACGCCCTCCGTGGTGTAGACCTTCATCTTCAGGAACTCGAGGTCCTCCTTGGTCTCCGGCACGCGCGGGTACATGAGGGGGACGACCTTGATCCCCGAGCCGGCGGTGAGCGTCGTCTTGATCTTCGGGTGCGTGATCGCGAACACCTGATCGCCGTTGACGCCCGGGATGTCGTGCAGGAGCGCCACCGTGATGCGGTCGACCTTCTGCACCGTCGCCGGATCGTCGAAGATCGTACCGTTCTTCACCTCGACGACGAGCAGCAGCGTGTTCGCCGAGCCGAACATGCTGCGGTACTGCGTGTAGAGCTTCACGTACGGGTGACCCGGCGGATACAGGTCGAAGAAGTTCGTGAAGATGTGCATGCGCGCCACCATGAAGGCGGCGAGGACGACCGTTGCGGCGGCCACCACCAGCGATGCGACCAGTCGGTGGCGGAGCAGGAAGAAGAGGTACGCTTCGATGGTCTTGCGCGAGAGCATGGTCCGTCAGGGTGCGGCGGCCGGAGGAGCGCCGCTGGCCGGGGGGACGACCTCCCCGTGGTCGATGGCCGCCATGAAGCCGCCGGCGCCGACCGCGAAGCCCTGGCTTCCGGGCAGCAGGCTCACGCCGCGCAGCCACACCAGCCGCTGCTTCTCGGGCAGCTCGCGCGGCGTCCACGTCTCGCCGCCGTCGGCGGAGGTCATCACGTTGCCGGTGTCGCCGACCACCACGCCGTACTGGCCGGCGACGGCCACGTCGTAGAGGCCGGGGTTCTTCAGCGTCTCCAGGAAGCCCAGCTCCTCGATCGACCCGGCCCCGGTGGCGCCGTGCTGCACCTCCCACGTGCGGCCGCCGTCGCGCGTGCGCAGGATGAGCCCGTCGATGCCGACCAGCCAGCCCCGCTCGGGCGTCGCGAAGCTGACCCCGAAGAGCGTCTTGTCGGTGCCGACCTCCAGGTTCGCCCAGGTCCGGCCCCCGTCGCTGGTGGCGAGGAGCGTCCCGAACTCGCCCGCGATGAAGCCGTGCTGCGGGTCGGGGAACGACAGCGCGTAGAGGACGACGTCGTCGTCGAAGGGGCGGCCCTTCCAGGCGGCGCGCGCCTGCTCGTCCCAGGTGGCGAGCGAGCGGTCCTGCCACGTGGCGCCGCCATCGTGCGTGGACTCGATCGCGCCCCAGTCGCCCACCGCCCACACCGTCCGCGCGTCGACCGCCCTCAGGTTGAAGAGGTGCTTCTCGGGCGGCACGGCGCTCTTCTCTGCCTGCCAGGTCTTGCCCCCGTCGGCGGTGCCGAGGAGGGTCGACGCCTTGCCGGCGGCCCAGCCGTGCTCGGCGTCCGCGAAATCGACCGCGAAGAGCGGCACCTTCGTGCCGCTGTCGCGCGTCTCCCAGGTCTTGCCGGCGTCGGCCGTATGGTAGATGGAGCCGAAGTTGCCGACCGCCCATGCCTCGCTCGCGCTCATCGCCTTCACGCCGTAGAGGTTGTCCTTGACCACGACGGCGCGCCCGCCGGCGGGCAGGGCGAGGAGGGCGACGACGAACGACGCGAGTGCGGCGACGTGCCGCCTGCAACCCCGAGCGTGGCGGTCTTCAGTCAATCGGCGGGTACACACCACGCCTCGGGCTTCGGCGTCAATAGACGCGCACGCCGGAAGCCCGCGGACCGGCGGGAGAAAGCTCACCCAGATGGGGGAGAAGCCGGCGGCGCCATGCGCGATGTGAGCCCGCCCGGCGCCGACCGCTACCGGGCGGCCGGCCTCTGGCGCGGCGAGACGGTCTGGGCCGCCTTCGCGGCCACCGCCGCGCGCGCCGGCGCCCGGACCGCCGTCGTCGAGGGCGCCGGGCGGACCAGCTTCGCCGCCCTCGCGGCCGCGGCCGAGGAGCTCGCCGGCGGCCTCGCCGCACGCGGTGTGCGCGCCGGCGACGTGGTCGCCGTGCAGCTCCCCAACTGGACGGAGACGCTGATCGTGCTCCTCGCTGCGGCGCGTCTGGGCGCGATCGCGAACCCCGTCCTGCCCATCTACCGCCGGCGGGAGCTCGGCTTCATCCTCGCCGAGTCGGGCGCCCGCGTCCTCTTCATCCCCGGCCGCCACCGCGACTGCGACCATCGCGCGCTGGTGCGCGAGCTCCGTGCCGGGTTGCCCGCCCTCGAGCACGTGGTGGTGGTGCGCGACCGGCCCGAGGACGGCGCGCTCGCGTACGCCGACCTGGCCACGGCCGCGCCCGGGCCCGGGCCGCCCGCGGCCGACGCGGGCGCGATTGCGCTCCTCATGTACACGTCCGGCACCACGGCCGACGCGAAGGGCGTGCTGCACTCGCACGACACGCTCCTCGCCGAGGCGCGGAGCCTCGGCCCCGCGCACGGCCTCACCTCCGCCGACACCGTGCTCATGCCTTCGCCGCTCACGCACATCTCCGGGATCGTGCACGCCCTCCTCGTGCCCGCGGTCCTCGGCACGACGGCGGTGCTCATGGAACGCTGGGACGCCGGCGACGCGCTGGCACTCGTCGCCGCCGAGCGCGTCACCTACATGGTCGGCGCGCCGACCTTCCTGCGCGACCTGGCGGCGCGCGCCCCCGCCGGGGCGACGAGCCTTCGCCTCTTCTCCTGCGGCGGCGCCGACGTCGATCCGACGCTGGTGCGCGAGGCGGCGGCGCGCCTCGGCTGCGTCGCCAAGCGGGTCTACGGCTCGACCGAGTTCCCGACCGTGACCACGACCGGCCCCGACGACCCTCCCGAGCGGCGCATCGACAGCGAGGGCCGGCCGATCGGCGCGAACGAGATCCGCCTGGTCGACGAGGACGGCGCGCCGGTGCCCACCGGGCGCGAAGGCGAGATCCTGGCGCGCGGTCCCGAGTGCTTCCTCGGCTACCGCGACCCGGCGCTGAACGCCGACGCCTTCACCGCCGACGGCTGGTTCCGCACCGGCGACCTGGGCACCCTCGACGCCGGAGGCTGGCTCCGCATCACCGGACGGCGGAAGGACATCATCATCCGCAAGGGCGAGAACATCAGCGCGCGGGAGCTGGAGGATCTGCTTGCGGTGCACCCGGCCGTCGCCGAGGTCGCGGTGGTGGGCGTGGCGGACGTGGCGGCGGGCGAGATCGCCTGCGTGGTGCTGCGCCTGCGGCCGGGCGCCTCGGCGCCGACACTGGGTGAGGTGGCGGAGCACCTGACGGCGCGCGGGCTCTCGCGCCGGAAGCTGCCCGAGCGGCTGGAGGTGGTCGAGGACTTCCCGCGCACGGCGAGCGGGAAGATCGTGAAGCGCGCGCTGCGCGAGCGCCTGGGCGGCGGCCGAGTACCGGAGCGCCGTATACTATAGATGAGGAGGCCGGCGAGGCGAAGAGCGGGCGAATCCGTCGTGCTAGCCCTGGCGGGCCCAGAAGCGCTCCAGCGCCGCCGCCGCTTCCGCCGGCCGCTGCTGCGGCCACCAGTGCCCGCAGCCCTCGAAGAGGACGAGCTCCCCGCGCACCCGCGCCGCCAGGCGCTCCGCGAAGCGCGGCTCCACGTACGGGTCGTCCTTCGACCAGAGGATGAGCGCCGGGCGGGTCACGCGCCCGACGTCCGCCTGCCACTCGGCGCCGA
>WNFA01019550.1_pt1 | contig 11894 bp, 9 predicted proteins | sample 5400481 | NCBI WGS metagenome assembly WNFA01 (sample SAMN13153340, study PRJNA577476) | soil metagenome | isolation source: 120 cm saprolite under Douglas fir tree site 2 hole 1 replicate 2 | place: USA:California | collected 2015-04-18
GCGGGAGGCGGAACGGCGGTATCGCGAGCTGTTTGACAGCATTCAGGAAGGATTGTTTTTCGCGACGCCGGACGGGAGATTCCTGGATGTGAATGACGCGATGGTGCGCATGCTGGGGTACGCGTCGCGGGAAGAATTGTTGCGCGCGGACGTGGGCCCGCATCTGTATCCAGTGCCGGAAGCGCGAGAAAAATTCATGCAGGCGCTTTCGGAAAGAGGCGTGTTGCGCAATTACGAAGAAACGCTGCGGCGCAAAGACGGGACGCTGCTGCACACGCTGCAAAATATCACCGCGGTGCGCGATTCGCGCGGGGGGATCGCGCAAATTCGCGGGCTGATGCTGGACGTTACGGAGCAGAAGACGTTTCAATCGCAACTGCAGCGGGAACGCGACTTCAATCAGAAGATTCTGAATACCACGCAGAGCATGATCCTGGTGCTGGATACGGCGGGGCTAATCAGTTACGCCAACCGGCGCTGCTATGAAGCGGGATATCAGGAAGGCGAATTGATCGGGCACCGGCTGGTGGACTGGGTGGAGGCTTCACACGGGGAAGATTTCGACGCGGCGCTGGAAACAACGGCGCACGGGCATCAAGTGGAGAACCTGGAGCTGCGGGTGCGGCGGAGCGATGGATCGATGGGGCATTTTTCGATCAGCCTGAGCCCGATGAGAGACGAGCAGAATGCGGTGAACAGCGTGGTGGTGGTGATGACGGACATCACGGACGCGGCGCTGCTGCAGGCAAAACTGGCGCACAGCGAAAAAATGGCCACAATCGGGCGGCTCGTTTCGGGCGTGGCGCATGAAGTGAATAATCCGCTGGCGGCGATCTTGGGATTTACGGATTTGCTGCTGGAGAATCCAGAGGTTCCCGTGTCGGCGCGGGAGGATTTGCAGATTATATTGCAGGAGACGCAGCGAACGAAAGATATCGTGCAGGATTTGCTGAGTTTCGCGCGGCAGAGACCGGTGCAGCGGGAACTCGTGCAGGTGAACAGCGTTTTGAGGCAGACGATCAAGCTGCGGAGTTATGATTTCGCGAGGCAGGGCAGCGCGGGCGCATCCGGATTCACACGCGGCGGGAAGCGGAGATGATCGAAGTGGCGATCAGCGACAACGGGACGGGGATTATCGATCCGCAGCGCATTTTTGACCCTTTCTATACGACCAAGCAGGTGGGCAAGGGGACGGGGCTCGGCCTGAGCATTTGTTACGGGATCGTGCGGGCGCATGGCGGGGAAATTCAGTGCTGGAACAATGAAGCAGGACTGGGGAGCACTTTTGTGGTGCGGATTCCCGTGGCGACGGAAGCCGCGATGTCCGCCGCCGCTGCGAAAGAAGCGGGGCGATGAATACGCAACAGGCGATGTGGACGGGAGGGCCGATCCTGCTCATCGAAGATGAGCCGTCGGTGATCGCGTTTTTGCGGGCGGCGCTGGAGCGCAAGGGGTACGCGGTGGAGAATGCTTCGTCGGGAGCGGAAGGATTGCAGCGGCTTTCGAATGGAAGGTATGCGGGCGTGATTTCCGACATTCGAATGCCGGGAGCGGTAAATGGGGCGGAGGTGCACGGTTGGATACAGAAGAACCGCCCGGAATTGAAGGCGCGCATTATTTTGATAAGCGGTGACACGGCGAACAGCGATACGCAAGCGTTCCTGGCGCAAAGCGGGACACCGTGCATCGAGAAGCCATTTCGGGTGCAGCAATTGATATCAATGGTGGAGAAGACATTCGGGAAACCATGAGCGACGAAATGAAAACACGACTACTGGTGGTGGATGACGAACAAAGCATTCGCCGCCTGTGCATGACGATCGGCAACACTTTGGGATATGTCTGCGCGGAGGCGGAGAGCGCGGAAGCAGCGCTGGCGCGGCTGGATTCCGATACTCCAGACCTAGTTCTCACGGACCTGAAACTACCTAATATGTCGGGAGTCGAGTTGTTGAAGCAGACGAAGCAGCAGCTCCCGCACACGGAAGTGGCCATCATGACCGGGCACGGCTCTATCGAATCGGCAGTGGATGCGATGAAATTGGGAGCTTACGACTACATCGAAAAGCCGTTTCGCGTGGAAAAGATGCGGCTGCTGTTGCAGCGAATGGCCGAAAAGGTGCGTCTGGTTACGGAAAATGAGTTCTTGCGCGAGCGGGTTACAACGGAAGAAAACCTCGACGGCATCATTGGCAGTTCGGCGAATATACAAGACGTGCTGCGCATGATTTCCCGGCTGAAAGATACGCGGACTCCGGTACTGATATCCGGCGAGAGCGGTACGGGAAAAGAGCTAGCGGCCCGCGCGATTCACTTCCGCGGATCCATGGCAAAAACGCCTTTCGTAGCTGTCGATTGCGGCTCGCTGGTGCCGACGCTGATGGAGAGCGAACTCTTCGGATACGAGAAGGGCGCTTTTACCGGCGCGACGAAATCGAAGGCCGGTCTGTTCAAGGCAGCGGATGGAGGGACGATTTTCCTGGACGAGATCGGGGAGCTGCCGCAGGAAATGCAGGCGAAATTACTCCGCGTATTGCAGGAAAAAGAAGTACGGCCAGTGGGCAGCAACGAGAAGGTAAACGTCGATGTCCGCGTGATCGCAGCGACGAATCGCGACCTGGAGGCCGCTTATCGTTCTGGAACCTTCCGAAAGGACCTGTATTTTCGATTGAATGTGGTGACCGTGCACCTCCCTCCCCTGCGCGAGCGCCGGTCGGACATTCCGGTTCTGGTGCATCATTTCCTGGATCGCTACGCCAAGGGCTCGCGCATTCAGGTCACGGCGGCGGCGATGAAGAGCCTGTTGCACTATGACTGGCCGGGGAACGTCCGCGAGCTGGAGAATTGCATCGCGCGCGCAGTGACGCTGGGTGACGGGAAAACCATCGACGTTGCGGATCTACCGCCCGCCATTAGAAGCGAGCAGGCAGATTCGGGGATCGTAACGTCCCAGGACGCCACGAGCTTGTCCACGACGGCTCTGGTGGAGATGGAAAGAATGACGATTTTGCGCGTATTTGAACAGGCGAACGGCGACAAGGCTCTAGCGGGAAAGATGCTGGGGATCAGCCGCGCGACGCTGTATCGAAAACTGAAGCGGTACAACATTGCGTTGAAGGCGGGCTCGACAATTGGTGCGGGTGACCCGCAAGCTGCGCCGCAGTAACAAGAGAAGCGTCTCAAGCCAAGTACTTTGGGAATCCGGGAACCGTCACGCAGTGAGACGAAAACGTTTCACCGTGAGACGAGTGAGCCAGGAAAATGCCCCGGGAAAACATTAAGCCTCACCATTTGTGCAACTTGCAATAGCCTCGCGTTTCTAGATCTTTGGCGTCCATCGTGCATCTCTCTCATCGGAAGTCTGCGCCTCTTGCGGTGAGTAGTGTGTCTGGCCACGAGAGCGCGGGTGGATCCTTAGCGGCAGGGCGAGAGGCGACGTGGGAAAATCCGGCGGCCCGGCACTTAAAGCTAACGAGCAAGACTGCGCCGAGCAGTTAGCACGATTTTTTCCGCAGGCAAGACCCGTTCGAATTCCCGTGCATGTGACCGCGTCGCGCGGCGGCAGAACCAGCCTTCGCGAGGCCGCGATCGTGGAATATGGCGGCCCGGAGCACGCGATTTTTCTTTGTACCTTGCCGCTGGAGTTCGACGATCGCGTGCGGATCGAGGCAACTGGAGAAGGACGGCCGGCGGAAGCAACCGTCGTCGGCGTGCAGTATCACGAAGGACGCAAAGCGGTGGCCGTCCGATTCCTGCAAGGCCCCTGCGACTGGGTGGTGACACAGCCGTGAACAAGACGATGACAACGCTGAATATCCCGGCGCCGGATCGAACGGAAAGCCCGCGGCAGGCGCAATGGAAAGAAGCGCGCTCGGTGTTCCCGATATATCTTGCGCTCGCGAAGCAGCTGGAAATCGAAATCCCCTTCTCACAAGCGAAACGCAGCCTCCCCGAGAAACTGGATCAGGAGATCTTCAGCCAAGTGCACGAGTGGCTGGATGCGATGGACCAACGCGTCCTGGTGCATCAACTTCGTCAACTTCTGCAGATGACCACACTCAATGACAGCGAGAGCGGGCTTCGCGCTTTAATCGCGCGGCATTTGCGCAAATCCAAGAAGAGTAACGTTGACCGGGACAAGATCGACTTCATGCTGGCGCAATATTTTGCCCTCGAGGTGCCACCTAAGATTTACCACAAACAGATCGAGCTTTCGGACGTCGCGCAGGTCATGCGGCCGGTGCTCGGAGATGTCGACCCAGACCCGCTGGCATGGTGCGCGCCGCTGGAACAAATGATCGAAGCGCTGCGGGGCTTTCGCAGCCTTCGAGAGATCTTGAAGACGAACTTCATCGAACAGGGCCGCAAGGTGAAAGAAACAGCCGGCGGGATGTTCTACGGTTCCGCAGCGCTGGTCGCTTTCATCCGGTTTAATTTCCTGCTCCGCCGGACATTGATCGAGCTGATGCATGCGGACTTGATCGCCATCCGCTCCGGACTCGGCCAACTGCAAACAGCCGGCGCACGCGTCATCGACTGCCAGCACTGCGGCCTCTCGGCAACTGAACCACTCACGAAGATTTCTGGGATGGCCGACGAGTGGAAACAACCTTTCCAGAAGGAGTACACGGAACGGTCGGTAAGCCAGGCATTCGAAAAATTACTCGGGCTGCGCACGGACGTGGAGCAAGCGCTCGAGAAGTCCCTCGGAAAGCGGGACGATAGCGCCCCTCATGAGGTTGTGCCGCAAGCAGCAAAATCTCTACCGGTAGCGAAGAGGCCCGCGGCGGAATCGACGGCTTCCAATGCCAATGCGAAAGCGAAGGAGCGTGCTGCGGCACCTGCTGCGGCGGCGCCGGATTCCGTTTTGCTGCTGGATTTTGAAAACTGCATGGAGCAAGTCTGGGAGCAACTAATCGCCACGCCGCCTTCGCGGGGAAGGTCGATGACCACCGTCAAGATCGGCGGAGCGCGAATTCTGATGTCTTCCTGGGAAGTAACGGCATTCGTCAGCGAGGACGGGCCGTCCGCAGAGGATTTGCGGCGCGCCGTTGTAGCCCGTGTGCTGGTCACCGCGGCAATGGAATCCGCCAAAGAAACGGGAAATGCCACGTCGCTCGACCGGGCGATGAACATTGCGCGCATGGAAGTAACGCGATTGCAAGAGCGCGTGGATGTGGCCAAGCGTACGAAGGATACGGAATCAGCGGTAAACCTCGGGATCAGTACGAAACGTCTGCTCTCAGCGCTGGACGAAGCAGAAAAGCTGTAGCCGGTGGCGAATTTGTCCGGCAAAGCCGGACAGAATCTTCAGGGAGCGGGATTTCATTGCGACACGCCAACGTAGTCATCCTCACCGATGAAACCGAATTTGCCCGGCTGCTGACGGCTTGCTGGCAGACCGAACGCCAGGCCCCGAACATTACTGTCCTCAATAGCGATTCGTGGCGTGAACAAGATGCGCCGGCTCACGACCTGGTGGTGGTGGGACCCGTGCGCGATGGAAAAATCACCAGTGTGCTGCGGTCGCTCGAGCCGGCAACCGCGGTAATACTGTGCGTACCGGCGGATTCCCAGGAATTCGGGCAGTTGCGTTCCAAGTATCCAAGGCTGGTGCATATCCCACTTCGCGAAGATTGGGCGCAAACGCTTCTGCTGGTCGCGGGCGAATCGTTGCGGCGCGCGAAAGCTTTGCAGATCGCCCGGCAGGCGGAGCGGAACGCCGCCAGAAACGAGAACCACGCTACACTCGGGCGGTACATGCTGGAGATGAAGCACAGCGTGAACAACGCGCTGACTTCCATGCTGGGAAATGCCGAATTGCTGCTGCTGGAGCCAGGGCAGCTCTCCTCGCAGTCGCTGGCGCAGATCAAGACCATGCACAATATGGCGCTGCGAATCAATGAGGTGATGCAGCGGTTCTCATCGCTTGCGAGCGAGATGCAGGAAGCTGAGAATGCATCTCAAGCTGAGACAGAAGAGACTGTAGTGCCCACCTCGCGACGCCGCTAAGGCCCTCGGATAACGCTGCAACCCGCTCATTTATAGACATTTAACCTAAAACGACACAAGAGCTAGCGCAACGCAAAAGCTGGCCGCTGACGTGCACCTCTGCTCTGTGGACAAGTATGGAGAAAGCACGGCCGTGCACAAGAAAGTCCTAATCGTTGATGACTCGCCCGCTGAGGTCAAGCTGATGCAAGGCTTATTGGAAAAAGAAGGTTATTGGCCGATTGGGTTGCACGACCCCAGACGCGTCGAGGAAACCATTACCAACGAGAGGCCCAGCGTAATTCTGCTCGATGTGGTAATGCCGGACCGGAACGGTTTTCAAGTTTGCCGCGACCTGAAGGGGAACGCGGAGTTCAACATGATTCCGGTGATTCTTGTGACCTCGAAGGATTCCGCGAGCGACAAGTATTGGGGCCAGCAGCAAGGCGCGGACGGCCCGCTTGGCCCGGCATTCCTGGTCGGAATATTCAATTTGCGCGGCGCCATCGTGCCGTTGATAGACATTGCGATTACGGAAGGCCGCCGGCCGGGATTGCTGCCCAAGCACGTGGTGGTCGCTTCCCTGCGCAGCGAGAACCATCACGAGGACATTCGCATCGGCATCGCCGCCGACGAAGTCATCGGAACGTATTCGGTGAATACCGAGGATTTGCTCGAGCAAGCGCCGGAAAACGTGCCGCATTGCATCGGAATGTTGCGGCATGACGACCGCCTGGCGCTGGTGATTGATTTGCGCCGGCTGCTCGAGGTTTTTCCGGGGCCCAGCATTTGAGATTTGTGGAGACTACGCCGATGGATGGCGAGGGCTCCGCGGAAGAGATTTGGAGGGTGGTATGAAATCGCGACTGAGTTCCACAATCTGGGCGCTGGTCCTGCTGAACGGCGTGGTCGGCTTCATCGTTCTCGGACTCGCCTTCAGCGCCGGAAAAAAGGCCGGTGAAGCGTCGCTGTTCGACTTCGGCTCGCCAGCCGGAGGAACGGTACTCTTCGCCATCGTGCTTGCGCTGGCGACGGCGGTGATCCTCGCGTGGCGGTTCGGTGCCATGCTGGGGCCGGTGCAGGCTCTCGCGGAATTCTCCGAACGCTTTGCCGCAGGGGATCCGCGCGCGCGCGCAGAGGTCCATTCGAACGATGAATTGGGCTACATTGCGGACAACCTGAATCGGGCGGTCGCCAAGGTGTCCAAGGCCACGAGCAACCAAGACGCCAACGACGCGCTGCAGCGCAGCATCACGGAATTGCTGAGCGTAATCAACCAGGTCGCGCGGGGGGATTTGTCGCAGCGCGGCAAGGTGACCAACGACGCCCTTGGGAACGTCACGGATTCGATCAACTACATGCTCGATAACTTCACCAAGGTTCTCGAGCGCGTCCGCAAAGCGGCCATGGAAGTGACCGCGTGCTCCAACAACATTCTGGTGGCCGCCGATGAAATGCAGGCGGGCGCAACCCAGCAAGACCAGGAAATTACGAACACGTCGAGCGCCGTCGAAGAACTGACGGTCTCCATGAAACAGGTTTCGAATAACGCCGAAGCGAGCGCCGAGGCGGCGCGCCGCGCCCTGGATGCCGCCGAACAAGGAAACCGTGCGGTCCGCGACACGCTCGAGGGCATGCAGCGCATTCGCGCTTCGGTGCAGGCGACCGCCAAGAAAATCAAATCTCTCGGCGACCGCTCCCTGGAAATTTCGGAAATCATCAACGTCATTAACGACATCACGGAACAGACGAACCTGCTGGCGTTAAACGCGGCAATCGAGGCGGCACGCGCGGGCGAGGCGGGACGAGGCTTTGCGGTCGTCGCCGACGAAGTCCGAAAGCTCGCCGAACACAGCCGCAGCGCTACGAAGGATATCGCGGCGCTTATCAAAGCCATTCAGGCGGAGACGAACGAAGCGGTGGTGGTCATGGAAGAAGGCACCAAGGAAGTGGAAAGCGGCGCAACCCTCGCCGATCAGGCAGGCCGTGCGCTGGACGCCATTTCCAACGTGGTGCGTCAGTCGGCGGAACTTGTACAGGAGATCTCACTGGCATCGAAACAGCAGGTGCGCGGAACAGAAGGTGTAGCGCACGCCATGCAGATTATTTCGAGCATTACGCGACAGACGTCGCAAGGAACGCGCGGGACGGTGGCAACGGTAAGCCAGCTCGTAAAATTGTCGGATCAATTGAACGAAGCGCTGGCGCAATTCCGCGCGTCATCCAAAGCGGCGGCGGCAAATGAAAATTCCGAGCGGCCCGTCCCGGCAGGCGCCCTTCGTTAAGCACTGACGCTCTTCTTATTCACCGAAGGGCAGGAGCAAGAGCGAGGCCCAGAAAACGGGAGCACGATGAGCGAACGCCAGGGACACGGGCAGGGGCCGAACGAACACGAGCTGAGCGAGATTCGCATGTTGATCGAAGAGCGGACGGGAATTTGCTTCGATGAATCGCGCGAGCGCTTCTTCTCCACGCGAGTGCGGGAACATCTGCGCGCAAAAGGAATGGAGCGCGGCACGGAACTGCTGCGCGCCATGCGCAAATCCAACGTCGAATACGAGGGCCTGCTCGAGCGGCTGCTGACGCAGGAGACGAGCTTCTTCCGGTATCCGGGTGTGTATGAAGCGTTCGAAAAGCGCGTGCTGCCCGAATTGCATACGAAGAAATTCTGGAAGAATCCGCGCACGCTGAGGATTTGGAGCGCCGGCTGCTCAACGGGTGAGGAACCCTATTCCATCGGAATCACGATCGCGGATTCGCTGTCGTTCGCGGATTCCTGGAACGTGGAAATACTTGCAACCGATGTCGGACGGCACGCCTTGAAGCACGCCGAGCGCGGGATCTACAAGGGCCGCAGCATTGCCAGCGTGAGCGCGAAACAGTTGGCAAACCATTTTACCGAAGTCAACGGCGGACTTCAGGTAAAGCCCCGGCTGCGCAAGATGGTTTCGTTTGCGCAGATGAACCTGGCTTCGGCGGTGTACGTCGGCCGCATGGACATGATTTTTTGCATGAACGTGCTGATCTACTTCTCGGAAGAGCGTCGGCACTCGCTGGTGCAGCGGTTCCACGACACGCTGGAACCGGGCGGTTATTTGTTCCTCGGCCATTCGGAGTCGATTTCCAAGATGCCAGTGAAGTTCCAGGCCATAGTATTGAACGATTGCATTCTCTACCGGAAACCGACAGCGGAGGAATCGCTGAAGACGGAACTCGTGACGGAGGGACGAGCGTGAGCACGCTGGACCGCGAAGCCGTCGAGATATTCCTCCAGGAAGCCTCGGAGCACCTGCAATATCTGCGGGAATACGTGAGCGTGCTTCAGGACGCTGAACCGCGCCAGGAAGACCTGGAACGGCTTTACATCGCGGCCCACACGCTCGGCGGCACTTCAGCGAGCTATGGATTTCCGCGGTTCTCGGAAATTGCCGGGAAACTCGCGCACGTCTTTCAATATGCGCTGAACGCGCCTCTTGGCGACGATCTGCACGGACCGCTGACGGAATTTCTTTCGGATGGAATTTCGTTGCTGGAAACGGATCTTCTGGAAATCAGCGACACGGGCAAAGAGAGCGTGGATGATATCGCCGTTTTCAAAGAGCGCTATCGCTTTGCGTTTCCAGCGGAACCGCCGCCTCTGAACCTTTCCCAGCCGGAACCACGTGAACGGTTCGCCGCGGAGGAGCTTCATGAGCCCATCGTCGCTGCAGCTACAGGCTCTTACTTCGATGCGCTGCCGACGGATGACGAGGTGCCGGACGAAATCTTTGAGTTTTTCCAGCCGGAAGCGGAAGAACATCTCCAAGTCGTCAGCGATTGCCTGATTTCGCTCGAAGGTAACAACAATCCGGAAGAGATCAACAAACTTTTTCGCGCCATTCACACGGTAAAAGGTTCGGCGGCGCAAGTCGGGCTGAAGAGACTGGGTGCGATTGCCCACCGCGTCGAGGATTTGATCGGGCGTTTGCGCGATGGAGAGATTGAACCATCGCCTGCTGTAGTGGATTTGTGTCTTGAGTCTGTGGACATTTTGAAGAAGACGCTCCACCGGCAGTGGGCGGACGAAGTCGACATGCGGACGGGAATCGATTCCCTCCTTGGGCGCATCGCGGAGTTTGCTCCGCTTGAACCAGAAGAGGCGGAGGTCTCGGCCAATTCAGCCGTTTCAGCCGGACCTCGGCACGCCAAGGAAATCGAAACCGCATCACAAATCGCTGCGGCCGCTAAGAAGGCCGCGAAACAATCTGCAAGCGGCACTTCGACGGTTAAATCGGTTCGAATTGCGCTGGCCCGGCTCGACCGCATGATGAATACGGTCGGTGAACTCGTCATCAACCGCACGCGGATGGTGGGCCGCGTGGCGGAACTCGAAAAGCTCGTCGATACCTTGAGCTTTTCGAAAGAGCGGCTGCAGGGGAAAGTTACGGAATTCCAGGAAAAATACGAATTTAACCGCATCAGTAACAACCGCACCGCCCCGGGACCCTGGAACCCGGCGCCGACACCACAGATGCTTACAAGCGCGGCTGCGGGCGATACGTCGTTCTGGTCCGAATTCAGCGAATTGGAAATGGACCGCTACGACGATTTCAATATTTTGTCGCGGTCGATGGCGGAAATTTCAGCGGACGTCAACGAGGTGCTTTCGCAACTGGAAGGGTTCATCGGCCGCGTCGAAGGCGATATCGACGAATTCACGAAGCTGGCGCATCATCTGCAAGACGAGATTACGGCCGCGAGAATGGTTCCGATAGGAACGCTGTATTCGCGATTGTCGCGGGCCGTTCGCGATGCGGCGCACTCGACCGGCAAGCGCGTGGAGCTGGATCTTTCCGGAAGTGAAACCGAGCTCGACAACAATATCATTCAGCAGATTTCCGATCCACTCGTACACCTGGTGCGCAACTCCGTGGCGCACGGCATCGAGCAAAGCGTTGACCGCATTGCCGCGGGCAAGTCGCCTTCCGGAAATATCTTGTTGCGCGCCTACCACCGCGGCAATCACATTTACATCGAAGTCGAAGATGACGGCGGTGGAATCAATTACGAGCGCGTGAAGCAAAGTGCGATCGAACGCGGGTTAGTTTCGGGGGAGACAGCCGACCGGCTTACGGAGCGCGATCTTCGGGAGATGCTTTTCCATCCCGGGTTCTCAACAGCTCCCGTTAAAACGGAACTGGCTGGACGTGGGGTCGGGCTGGATGTAGTGAAGGCAAACCTGAACGCACTGAATGGCGAAATCGATATCCAGAGCACCAGCGGCGAGGGTACGAAGTTTACGCTTAAGGTCCCCCTCACCCTGATCATTTCTCCGGCTCTGTTTGTACGCTGCGGCACGACAAATTTCGCGCTGCCATTGGCGGTCGTCGAGGAAATCCGCCGCCTGCGCGCCGATGAAATCGAAGACGTCGGCGGAAAATTGCTGACCAAGGTACGCGACGTTGTTACCGAAGTCGTTCGTTTGGATACCTATCTGGGCTTGCCGCCTCTCGAAACGATCAATGGGTATTTCCGGATGGTGGTGGCAAATGCTGGAAACCGGAAGATCGGTCTCGTCGTGGAAGAAGTTCTCGGCAAAGACGAAATCGTTATCAAGAACCTGGGCGAATATCTACGCCGCGTGAAACTCTTCCCGGGCACGACAATCGCGCCCGATGGAAGCCTCATTCTACTAATCGATTTGAACCGCATGGTAGCCACAGAACCTAGCGAACGCCGACCGATACAGGCCAGCGCCAGCGCCGCGCGAATCTTTGCGCCGGGGTCGACGGCGATTGCGCGCGGAAGCATTCCTTCCGAGGCCATCGACCGCGTCGAGCAAGAGCGCGTGATCGTGGTGGCTGACGACTCCATCAGCGTGCGCAAATTCGTCGGCCGGATGCTGGAGAAGAACGGCTACCGCG
>WNFA01004300.1_pt1 | contig 11893 bp, 11 predicted proteins | sample 5400481 | NCBI WGS metagenome assembly WNFA01 (sample SAMN13153340, study PRJNA577476) | soil metagenome | isolation source: 120 cm saprolite under Douglas fir tree site 2 hole 1 replicate 2 | place: USA:California | collected 2015-04-18
GTCCTGTCAAGCAATGCTTCAGGTGTTCATCGATTTCCTTCAAAAGGATTTCGAAAGCGATTCTCTTTTCGCTCCCAAGAACCTCGTTCCCCGCCTCGGGGTCGACATAGCTCGTGGAAGAATGGGTTTTGTCGCCGCCGGATGATTGACTACGAATATGTTTAAAATAGTCGTGAGTAACATTGGCGGCCATTATCTTTATGTATCCCAAAATAGCTTCAGGATGCTGGATAGCAAAGTCGCACAGGAGGCGGCAGCGATCTTCCCAGAGTTTGAAGTACGTTATTTGGACGAGATCCTCCACCACGGAACGAGAAGGCTTTTCCCACCGCGAGGCCATCCGCATAATGGTGAGGCTGATGGGCCTTCCCACCCGGGAAACGAATTCCTCCCATGCCTCGTCATCACGAGGCCCGGCGCAGAGACAGACGACGTCTTTCAGTGACAAAGACGAATACCGCATCGGTCTAGAGCTGCCCCGGCGCGTCCGTAGACTTCCGTATTTCGCCGTCCCCCTCCTCAATCGTCAGCGGCAACCACCCAGCTTAATTAAATCCATGAAAATACTGAGAAGCGGCTAGCTAATGTGATTTCCGCGCTCATAATAAACCTAAATGCCATCTTTGACGCGGTCTATCCTCCGCCAGCCGGGCTAAGTCCTGACAACGCGTTGTCCGTAGAAGTGACCCATTTGCGTACCGATTCGAGCCGCGACGCGAGATAGCTCCCGGATGGTCGGCTAACCGGAGGCTATCCAGAAACGGGGTTCTGGGAAATCAGCGCAATCGACCGGCGTCACTCGGACGTGTAACGGGCTTACCGGAGACTGACCCCCTCCGAAGGGGCCGGTAGTGTCCTGATTTAGGACAGCGCCAATGTCCCGTCTAGCTTGACGTTTCCTCAGGCTACCCTCAAACTTTAGGTTTCCCTGCGCGGCAGGATTTGTCGCAGGGGCGTGAACCAATGCCGGAAGAGAAGGGACTGCTCATCGTTTACACCGGGCCGGGCAAGGGCAAGACCACCTGCGCCCTGGGGACGGCGTTTCGCGCCGTCGGCCAGGGACTACGCGTGCTGATGGTGCAGTTCATCAAAGGTTCCTGGCACTATGGCGAACTGGACGCCGCCAAGATGCTCGGCGACGACAAGTTCGAGATTCGGCCCATGGGCCGGGGGTTTGTCAAAGTGGGCGGCGCGGAGACCAATCCCGAGGACATCCGCCTGTGCGAGGAATGCTGGGAGGCGGGCCGGGAGGCCATTTACAGCGGGAAGTATGACCTGGTGGTCCTGGACGAAATCAACTACGTCATCAGCTACGGAATGCTCGACCCCGAAAAAGTCGTCGAGGCGCTGCGCGGCCGTCCGGAGCGCGTGCACGTCATCTGCACGGGGCGCAGCGCCCATCCCAAGCTGGCGGAGCTGGCCGATCTCGTGACGGAGATGCGCGAGGTGAAACACCCCTATACGAAGGGTATACTGGCGCAGCGGGGCATTGATTATTAGCTCTGCCGCATTCTTCCTGGGTGAAAGGCCTTACTCTCAACCTTGAAACTGACGACTGTGAACTTCTCTTATGGCCTGGTTTAAACGAGAAAAAAAACCGATTGACCAGCCGACGCCGCCGGACGAGCGCCGCGTCAAAACCGAAGGGCTGTGGATCAAGTGCGAGGCTTGCCGGGCGATTGTCTGGAAGAAGGACCTGGAAGCCAACTGGAACGTCTGCCCGAAATGCCAGTTCCATTTCAAGTTGAACGCCACGAAACGCCTGGAGCTGCTGCTCGACGGCCAGTGGACCGAACACGATGCTTCCATGATCTCCACCGACCCGCTCGATTTCGTGGACACGCGTGCTTACAAGGAGCGCATCAAGGAAGCCAAGAAAAAGCTCGGCATGAGCGACGCCATCCTATGCGTCGAAGGAAAGATGAACGGCCGGGGAGTGGTGTGCTGCTCGATGGAGTTCGGATTCATCGGCGGCTCGATGGGCGCGGTGGTCGGCGAAAAGGTGACGCGCGCGATCGAGCTGGCGCTTGCTTCGCGCCAGCCGCTGGTGATTGTCTCCTGCTCGGGCGGCGCGCGCATGATGGAGGGCACCATCAGCCTGATGCAGCTCGCAAAAGTTTCCGCCGCGCTGGCTCACCTGGATGAAGCGAAGCTGCCGTATATTTCCGTCCTCACCGATCCCACCACGGGAGGCGTAACGGCGAGCTACGCCATGCTGGGCGACCTGAACATCGCCGAGCCCGGCGCGCTCATCGGCTTTGCCGGGCCGCGCGTCATCGAGCAAACCATCCGCCAGAAGCTCCCGGAAGGTTTCCAGCGCGCGGAATTCCTTCTCCAGCATGGGTTCCTCGACGCGGTGGTGCCCCGCAAGGAATTGAAGGGCTACATCTGCTCCGCATTCGATATGTTCCTGGGCTGAGATGAACTACTCCGAAGCAGTCCGGTATCTGTTGTCGCTCGGCGGGGAACTCGCCGCGCCGACGCAGGCTGCGGCGGCGAAATTCGACCTCGAAAATATCCGCACTCTCGCCCGATGGCTGGGCCATCCGCAGCAGGCCTATCCGAGCGTGCATATCGCCGGCACGAATGGCAAAGGTTCCACCGCGGCGATGCTGGAAAGCATCTTCCGCGCGGCGGGCCTCCGCGCCGGGCTGTACACCTCGCCGCATCTCGAGCGCATCAACGAGCGCATCCGCATCGCGGGCGAGCCCATCTCCAACGAGGCCTTCGCCGCTCGGTTCACGCGCCTGCACCGGCTGATTGAGGAGCTGCTGGCCTCGGGCGGACTGCGCGCTCACCCCACTTATTTTGAATGCCTCACGGCCATGGCGTTTGACCATTTCGCCCGCGAGCGCGTGGATTTTGCCGTCTTCGAGGTCGGCCTGGGCGGGCGGCTGGATGCCACGAACATCATCACGCCCGAAGCCGCTGTCATTACCCAAATTGATTTTGACCACGAGGCCTTCCTCGGCCATTCCATCGCGGAGATTGCCGCGGAAAAGGCAGGCATCTTCAAGCCCGGCATTCCTGCGGTCAGCGCCGCCGAGCGTCCCGAAGCGCGCGCGGTGATTGCGCGGCGCGCCGCCGAGTTGGGCTGCGCCCTGGTGGAAGTGGACGCCGCATACCGCATCGAAAATGAATCGTCGGCAGGCGGCTGTTTTCGTGCGACCATCCGCGAGGCCGCTTCCGGGTGGAAACTCGGCGTTGCTGTGCCGCTCCCGGGACGATTTCAATTGCGCAACGCGCTTGCCGCCGCCGCGGTGGCGCGAATCCTCGCCGCGCGCGGCTTCGCCATCGAAGACGCAGCCATTTCGCGCGGCCTCTCTTCTGTGCAGTGGCCGGGCCGCCTGGAAAAGCTGCAGGAGCGTCCCGCCGTTTATCTCGACGGGGCGCACAACCCCGCCGGGGCGCGCGAACTGGCCGCATTTTGGCAAGAGCACTTGAACTGCCGGCGCATTCATCTGGTCTACGGCGCGCTGCGAGACAAAGCCGTGGACGAGGTCGCCGGAATCCTTTTTCCTCGCGCCGCCACCGTGATTCTCACCGAGCCGCCCACCACGCGCGCGATTTCCGCGCAGCTCATCGCGCAGATGACCGATCATCTGGCGCCGCGCGTCGAAATTGCCGCCGATCCCGAAGAGGCCCTCAACCGCGCTCTGGCTCTGGCCGCGCCTCAGGACGCCGTCTTCGTGGCCGGCTCGCTGTATCTGGTCGGCGCGCTGCGCCGCTACTGGTTCCTGCGCGCTCGTCGTGATGTCATTCCGAGGAGCGGTCTTGGCGACGAGGAATCGCGGAGTAAGGATCTACCTCGGTTGCAGCGTACGCCGTGATCCCTCGCTCCGCTCGGGATGACACCGTTCCGAGCTTTTTAGGCAACACGTTAGCCGCCGTCGAATCTGAATAAGGGGTTCATGGAATGACCGCTCCTGCAAAACCGTTGGTGGGGATTCTGATGGGCTCGAAATCCGATTGGGAGACCATGGAGCACGCCGCCAACACCCTGGACGAGCTCGGAGTGCCGCACGAGGTGCGCGTCCTCTCGGCGCATCGCACGCCCGACCAGTTGCTGGAATACGCCGCCGCTGCCGAAGAACGCGGCCTCGCGGTCCTGATTGCCGCGGCCGGCGGCGCGGCGCATCTGGCCGGCGTTACCGCTGCCAAGACGATCCTTCCCGTTCTGGGTGTGCCTATGGAGTCCGCGTCCCTCAAAGGACTCGACTCGCTCCTTTCCACCGTACAGATGCCCGGAGGCATCCCCGTGGGAACGCTGGCGATCGGCAAGCCCGGAGCCATCAATGCTGCATTGCTGGCGGCGGCGATTCTTGGCCTCCAATATCCCCAATACCGCGATGCCGTCCGGAAGTTCCGCGTGGCGCAGGCCGCCAAGATTCTTGCCGAGTCCGACCTCCGCAAAGGATCAAAGCCAGCGCCGAAAAGGCGGAAGTAAACGCGGTGCCCGCGCCGGTTGCCGCTCCAACACAGCGATGCTAGGATGAATGGTCCGGCGATGAGCGAGAATCACAACAAACCGCGCGTGGGAGTGCCCTGGCGTGCCGTCCAGGAGGAAAAGCACGCCAACTGGCCCAAGCTTGAGAACTATCTGGACGCGGTCAAAGCGGCCGGCGGCCAGCCTGTGCCGGTTTCACTCGAATTGTCTCCCGCCGGCCTGAATGCGCTTGCACAAACTCTCGACGCGTTTGTCCTGCCCGGGAGTCCTGCTGACGTTGACCCTGCGCGCTATGGCGCGCCGCGGCATCCTCAGAGCGCCGAGGCAGACCCCAGCCGCGAGCGCACCGACTGGGCGCTGCTGGACAACGCTTTTGCGGAAAAGAAGCCGGTCCTGGCCATTTGTTACGGAGTGCAGCTTCTGAACGTTTATCTCGGCGGGAGCCTCATCCAGGACATTCGCAGCCAGGTGAACACAAACATCAGACATCGCAAAAAGGATCCGCCGGAGACCGCAGACGACCCTATTCACAATGCCCGGCTGGAATCGGGGAGCCGCATCGTACAGCTTGCCGGCGGCGCGGACGCGCTGGTCAATAGCTCGCACCACCAGGCCATCGAACGGCCTGGGCGGAGCCTGCGCGTCACCGCACATGCGCCGGACGGCATCATCGAAGCTGTCGAGTGGACCGGCGGCTCGAACTGGGTTGTGGGCGTGCAATGGCATCCCGAGCGTATGTTCGCGAATCGCGGCGGGCGGCAACTCGATGCGTTTTCGATGAAGCTGTTTGCGGATTTAGCCGCCGCCGCGCGCAAGGTACCTGCAGCCGCACGGTAAAACAGGACACCTTTGGGTTTCGATCGGCAATGCGGGCTGGGGGACGCATGATTTCACTCGCAGGCAAGGCTGCACTCATCACCGGAGGCTCGCGCGGCATCGGCGCGGCGGCTGTGAAACTCTTCGCGCAGGCGGGCGCCGACGTGGTCTTCAATTACCATCGCAGCAAAGACGCCGCGTTGCAGGTCGAGCAGGAAGCGCGCAAGAATGGCACGCGCGTGGAGGCCTTCAAGGCCGATCTGGAACGCATGCTGGACAACAAGAACCTCGTCAAGCAATGCCTTGCCCGCCTGGGGCGGATTGACATTCTCGTGGCCAACGCCGGCGTCTGGAACATTGCGGACCTCCCCATTCAGAAGATGAGCGAAAACGAATGGGACGAAATGATGCGCGTCAACCTCAAAAGCGTCTATGCCATTATTCATTTTGCTTCCGAGCACATGATCAAGCAAAAATCCGGCCGCATCATCGCCATCAGCTCCACCGCCGGCCAGCGCGGAGAGGCATTTCACACGCACTACGGCGCGAGCAAGGGCGCCGTCATCAGCTTCGTCAAGGGGCTCGCGACGGAGCTGGCGCCGCACAACATCCTGGTCAACTGCGTTGCGCCGGGCTGGGTTGCCACCGACATGTCCAACCCGGTGCTCGACACCAAAGAGGGGAAGAAAATCGTTCATTCCGCGATTCCGCTGCGGCGTCCGGGCACGGCGGAAGAAATCGCGGGCCCCATTCTGTTTCTTGCGTCGGACCTTGCAACCTTTATGACCGGAGAAGTCGTCAATGTAAACGGAGGAGCAGTCCTGTGCGGATAGCGCGGAGAGTTCGATGGGCGGTTTTGCTCGCCGGAGTCTTCCTGGCCGTGGTTGCGCCGTGCGTATCGGCGCAGAACCCCGATACGCTCATGCCGGAGGAGAGCGCCAAAAAGGCGCATGAACTCCTCGACGAGATGATCGCCAAGCTCGGCGGACCGGCGTATCTCAGCGTGCGCGACAGCGTCTGCAATGCCCGCCTTTCACAGTTCGGGAACAACGGCGACCTGAGCGGTTATGAAGTGATTACCGACTTCTGGAAGCTGCCGGACAAGAACCGCACCGAGTACTTTAAGAAGAAAAACATCATTGAGTTGTTCAACGGGAACCAGGGCTGGACCATGGACCGCGGCGGCGTTCAGGAACAGCCGGAATCGGCGGTGGAGGATTTCCAGGAGCAGATAAAAGGCGACCTGGACAATTTGCTCCGCTTCCGTCTGCAGGAGGAAGGCATGGCCTTCCGTTTTGGCGGCAGCGACGTGGTGGACCTGCGCCAGGTGGATTGGGTCGAGATCGTGGACCGCGACCGCCGCACCTTCCGGATTGCCATCGACCGTTTGCTGCACCTCCCCGTTCGGTGCCTTGTTATCACCCGCAACCCCGCTACGCGCGAGCGCACGCAAGAGGTCACCTTCTATTCGAACTTCCATCCGCAAGACGGCGTCGAAACGCCCTTCCAGCTTGCGCGCGAGCGCGACGGCCGCAAAATCTTCCAGGCGTTTTTCAGCGATTGCAAGTACAACTCCGGGCTGACCGACGATATGTTCACGCGTGCTTCTCTGGAGAAGCGCTTCTCCGAGATCGGCAAGAAAGACAAAAAGAAAAAAGACAAATCGTGATCTTGGAAGCCGCGCTTCTCCTTTGCGCTAGACCTGCCATCGCGCATCGCTGCGCTTCAGCCCTTGCTGCCGGGCTGTAACTCCTCCCGCAAAACTGTTATCGAGTTGGCGAACGGGCGCTCCCGAAGGCGTTCCCGCCGGGAACAACGGCGCGTAAATTAGAAGCAAGGGATTCTCCCGGCTCAAATGGAGATGCAAATGAAAGCGCTACTTGTTACGGCGCTGTTCTTTCTCGTGCCGGCGCTCGCGGCCGGCGCCCCGGCGCAAAACGCCGGTCCAAACACACTCACGGTCTGGCTGCCCGGCAAGCCCTGGGTGATGGAAATGGACGCCCCCGGCTTCGCCATCCGCGCGAATGAAATCCAGAAAGATGGGCGGCGCTACTTCGTGGCGGAAAACCCGGAGACTAACGTCATCCTTTCCGTCTATTTGGAAGAGGGAAAGGGGCCGGCAACGGCCGAAGGATGCAAGCGCGGCTTGCACGGGCGGGCCACTTCGAATCTTCCTTTCAAGCGGTCGGGGATTACTTTCCGCGAGTCGGGAGCGGCGCAAATCCTCGAGTACTCCATTCTGGAAGTGGACGGCGTGCCGCAGAATCAGCGCAATCTCTTCGCCTGTCTGACCAAAGACAATGTGTTCGCAGACCTGCATCTCTCGAAAGTGTTTTTCAAGGCCTGGGACCAGCCGCTGTTTGACGCCATTCTCCAATCGGTCCGCTTCCCTTCCCGGGAACCGGTTGCAAACTCCGTTCCCATCGGCAACAGCCTGGAATACTTCCAGCAAGGCAGCCGCTTCTTCCTGGCGCGGCAGTATAAGGACGCCATTGAGCCTTACCGCAAGGCGCTCGAAATCGAGAAGGTGACGCCCACGCTCGACAACGATCTCTGGCGTGTGCTGGTTGACAATCTCGGAATGTCTTACGGCATCCTGCTCGACTCCGACCACGCGCAAGAAGTCTTTGCCTACGGCGTCTCGAAAGACCCGTCGTATCCCCTGTTTTATTACAACCTCGCCTGCGTCGCCGCGGACAAGAGCGACGTGGCGGAGGCAGAACGAAATCTGAAGCTGGCCTACCAGTACCGCAAGAACATGATCCCCGGCGAGCCATTCCCGGACGCCCGCGGAGACGATTCGTTCCAGGTGCTCCTGCGCAACAAAGAGTTCCGCGCGTTCGTAGAAGCGCTTTACGCACCGTCTCCATAATCGTTCTTTCCCTGCAAGGTCCGGAAATTCCAGCGTGTGGCAGCCGCAGGCCTCCGTTTCTGCTAGACTTCGCAGCATTCCCCCTGCGGAGGTTTTCATGCCGCACCATCGCCGTGAATTCCTGCAGCGCGCCGCCGCCGCTTCCGTATTGCTGGGTCTGCCGCTGGCCCGCGCCGAAAAACTTCTCGCGCAGGATGCCCCGGCGCTGCCGCCCGCCGGACTCTACAGCGCGGACCCCGAGCACTACTGGGCGCTGCTGCGCCGCCAGTGGCTGCTGGCGGCGGACCGCATCAACCTGACCTGCGGCTCGTTGGGCTGCACTCCGCTGCCCGTGCTGCGCGCGATGGTGGACCACATTTTGTCGGCCGAAGAGTTCCGCGAAGCGCCCTATCCCTGGTTCGGCTACGAGGAAAACACGCGCATCCGTGAATTGCGCGACGCCCTGGCCGCGTTTCTCCACTGCAAGCGCGACGAGCTCGCCATCGTGCGCAACGCCACCGAGGCCAACAACGTGGTTTGCAACGGCCTGGATTTTCAGGCCGGCGACGAAGTGCTTCTGACCGACCAGGAGCATCCCGGCGGGCGCTGTTGCTGGGAGCAGCGAGCGGCGCGGCATGGCCTCAAGCTCAACTACGTCACGCTGCCGAAACCTCCTTCGTCCGCTGCGCAGATTGTCGAGTTGTTTGCGCGCGCGCTCACTCCGCGGACCAAGCTCATTTTCTTCAGCCATATCACTACGGTCACGGGTGTGATTCTTCCGGCAAAGCAAATCTGCGCGATGGCCCGCGCCAAGGGCGTGCTGACCCAGGTGGACGGCGCGCACGCCATCGGGCAGATTCCGCTCGACCTGCGCGACCTGGGCTGCGATTTCTACGGCACCAGCCCGCATAAATGGGTCATGGCGCCGAAGGGTACGGGAACGCTCTACGTTCGCGAAGAATTGCTCGAGCGGCTCTGGGTGAACATCGCCACGACGAACTGGCGCGACTTCACGCTCAAGGCCTATCGCTTCTCGACCTTCGGCACTTCCAACCTCTCCGTGATGGTGGGGCTCAAGGCCGCGCTCGATTTCTTCGAGGAAATCGGCGCGGAGCGGATTTATGCGCGGCAACACCAGCTTGCCACTCTGGTGCGCGATCACATGGCCGCACATCCGCAGGTGAAGGTAGTCAACGCCAGCGCCGATCCAAAAAATCACGAATTTTTCGGCGCGCTGGTAAGCTTTGAGCCGGTTCCCGCGGTTCCGGCCGGCGCGACGACAGGAGGGCTGAAAAAGATCGCCGATGAGTGCGCCGCCAGGAATATTCGCATCGCCGGCGGCGCGGAGCGTATCCGCGTCGCCACCAATATCTTTACTCTTCCCACGGAGCTGAACGCGTTTTTCGACGCCTCTGAGGCGGGGCTGAGGGGGTAGGCACTGTCCCAACATGCGGGATCGAAATCGTCGGAGACACATTCAAGACGCGCTAAGCAAGGGCCTGGGGGAGCACCGGATTCCGGGAAAAGTGCGGAAGTGGCTTGGCGCCCAAGAACGACCGCCAACATTCCGCGTGCTGCCTTATAATGGCTGAATGCCCATGAGCCGGAAGAGCGGGCCGCTGCACGGGACAACCGTGCTGTGCGTGCGGCGCGACAACAGGGTCGTGATGGTTGCCGACGGCCAGGTGACCATGGGCGACCACGTGATGAAGCACACGGCGAAGAAAATCCGGCGCCTGTTCGACGACAAGGTGCTCGCGGGATTTGCCGGTTCCACCGCCGACGCCATGTCCCTGTTCGAGCGCTTCGAGAGCAAGCTGCAGGAGCATCACGGAAACCTTCAGCGCGCCGCCGTGGAACTGGCCAAGGATTGGCGCAAGGACCGCGCGCTGCGACATCTCGAGGCCCTGCTGGTGGTCGCCGACAACAAGGGCACGTTTGTGCTTTCCGGGAATGGCGACGTGATTGAGCCCGACGACGGGCTCTGCGCCATTGGTTCCGGCGGGTCCTTTGCGCTTTCGGCGGCGCGCGCGCTCGCGAAGCACACCAAGCTCCCGGCCAAAGAAATCGCGCAGGAAGCCATGCGCATCGCCAGCGAGATTTGCATTTTCACGAACGCGAACTTTACGATGGAAGAATTGTAGGGACGCAACAGCAGCGCCGCGGCGCACAGCGAACCGTTTGACGGCGCGGACGCCCGGAAGGGGCGCTCAAATCATGGCCAGCAAATCCGAAAAAGATGTCCTTCTCCTCAACGGCGGCAACGGCGCGCCTGCGCCGGGCGAGCCGGAGCCGCTGCCTTCGTTTGACGAGCTGACCCCCCGGCAAATCGTCGCGGAGCTCGACAAATACATTGTGGGGCAGGCGGCCGCCAAGCGCGCCGTGGCGGTCGCGCTGCGCAACCGCGTCCGCCGCCAAAAGCTTTCCCCGGAGCTTGCCGAAGACGTTTTGCCGAAAAACATTTTGATGATTGGGCCCACGGGCGTCGGAAAAACGGAAATTGCGCGGCGCCTGGCGCGTCTGGCCGGCTGCCCGTTCGTCAAGGTGGAAGCCTCGAAATACACGGAGGTCGGGTACGTCGGCCGCGACGTCGAGTCCATGGTGCGCGACCTCATCGAGACGGCCATTGACATGGTGCGCGAAGAGAAGCTCGACGAGGTGGCCGAGCGCGCCGAGCAGTCCGCCGAAGAGCGCGTGCTGGACCTGCTTCTGCCGCCCGCCCCCGCCCTTGCGACGCCACGCGATCCGGCGAATCCCGCCGCAGAGTCCGCGAACCGCGAACACGAAAACCGCACCCGCGAAAAACTCCGCGCGCAGCTTCGCGAAGGCAAGCTCGACCAGCGCATGGTGGAAGTGGAAGTCCGCGAGCGCGCCATGCCCTCGTTCGAAATCATCTCCAACCAGGGCGTCGAGGAGATGGACGTCAACATCAAGGACATGCTCTCGGGGTTTTTCGGCCAGCAGAAAAAGAAGCGCAAGATGACCGTGGCCGAGGCCCTCGATTACCTGATCCAGGAAGAAGAGAACCGGCTGATTGATATGGACCAGGTGACGCGCATCGCCGTCGAGCGCGCCGAGCAGATGGGAATTATTTTTATCGACGAGATCGACAAAATCGCCGGGCGCGAATCGGGCCACGGCCCGGACGTTTCCCGTGAAGGAGTGCAGCGCGACATCCTGCCGATCGTTGAGGGAACAACGGTGAACACGCGCTACGGCATGATCCGCACCGACCACATTCTGTTCATCGCCGCGGGCGCGTTTCACATCACCAAGCCGTCGGACTTGATCCCCGAGCTGCAGGGCCGCCTGCCCATCCGCGTCGAGCTGCAATCCCTCGGCGAAGCGGATTTCATCCGCATTCTCACCGAGCCCAAGAACGCCCTTATCAAGCAATACACCGCTCTGCTGGAGACCGAGGGCGTCAAGCTCAGCTTCGCGGATGACGCCATCGCCGCGCTGGCGCGGTTTGCCACCACGGTGAACGAGCACACCGAAAATATCGGCGCGCGGCGGCTGCACACCATCCTCGAAAAAGTGCTGGACGAAATTTCCTTCGAGGCGCCGGAGCTGAAGAAAAAGACGGTGAAGATTGATGGCGCCTACGTCAGCAAACAGCTCGCCGACATTGTCAAGAACCAGGACCTGAGCCGCTACATCCTCTGAGGTCATCCGAAACTCGAAAATGGAAACTCGAAAAGCGGATTTCCGTTTTGTGCCGCGTCCTGCGGATTCGCGATGGCTGGAGTTTGGTTTCGGAGTCTCCCTGCTGGTGTTTG
>WNFA01006318.1_pt1 | contig 11893 bp, 10 predicted proteins | sample 5400481 | NCBI WGS metagenome assembly WNFA01 (sample SAMN13153340, study PRJNA577476) | soil metagenome | isolation source: 120 cm saprolite under Douglas fir tree site 2 hole 1 replicate 2 | place: USA:California | collected 2015-04-18
GCCGCGATCGGCCTGATGGGCCCGCCGGTGGCGCGCACGGTCTTGGATCTCTCGTTCCGCAGCGCGGTCCCTTATTATTATCTGTTCCTGGTTGTGCTGATCGTCTTGCTCGGGACGACCTGGCTGCTCGAGCGCGGCCGCATGGGCTATTACTGGCGCGCGATTCAGGCCGGCGAGCGCGCCGCGCGGAGTCTCGGCGTGCCGGCGCCCCGCTACAAGCTCTACGCGCTGATGCTCAGCGCGGCCTTCACCTCGCTCGCCGGCTCGCTCTATGCGCTGATGGTGGGCTTCATCGACCCGGAGAGCGGCTTCGGCATCCTGGTGTCCGTCGAGATGATCATCACCGCGGCGCTCGGCGGCGTCGGCACCCTGTTCGGTCCGCTGATCGGCGCCATCATCCTGGTGCCGCTGAAGACCGCCACCAACAGCGCGTTCGGGGGCGGGGGATCGGGTCTGACCTACATCCTCTATGGCGGCATCATCCTGCTGCTGGCGCGCTTCGAGCCGGGCGGCCTGCTCGAGCTGTGGGACCGGCTCACCGCGCGCAGGAGGGCACCCGAGCCGCTCGAGGCCCGCCGTGCTGCTTGAGGCGCGCTCCGTCACGCAATTGTTCGGCAGCTTCCGCGCCGTCTCGGATGCCGATCTCGACGTCCAGGAAGGCGACATCATCGGCCTGATCGGGCCGAACGGTGCCGGCAAGTCCACGTTCTTCAATTGCCTTTCCGGCGATCTGGCGCCGACCGCCGGATCGGTCCGGTTCGACGGCGAGGACGTCACGCGGGCCTCGCCGGAAACGCACGCGCGGCTCGGCATCGGCCGCACCTTTCAGATTCCGGCGACGTTTCCCGACATGACCATTCTGGAGAACGTCATGGTCGGCGCATTTCTGCGTCATCCGCACCGCAAGGATGCGCGCGACGCGGCCCTCGAGGCGATCGAGTTCGCCGGCCTGAAATCGGTCAGCCATCAGCGGGCGCGCAGCCTGGGCACGCCGGGACGCAAGCGCCTGGAGATCGCTCGCGTGCTCGCCACCGGCCCGCGGCTGCTTCTGCTCGACGAAGCGCTCGCCGGACTCAATCCAGTGGAGATCCAGACCGCGATCGAGCTGGTGCGGCGGATCCACGAGCGCGGCATCACGCTGGTGATCACCGAGCACATCATGGAGGTGATTCTCAGCCTGACGCACCGCGTGCTCGTGTTCAACCAGGGCCGCACCATCGCCAGCGGCGCTCCCCGGGACGTCGTCAACGATCCGCAGGTGATCGAGGCTTATATCGGGCGTCCGCACCGGCGGCGGCGGCCATGACGCTTCGCCTCGAAGTCGAGCACCTGGAAGTGCGGTATGGGGATCTCATCGGCGTGGCCGACGTGTCGCTGCGCGTCGAGGAAGGTCACATCGTGGCGTTGCTCGGATCGAACGGCGCCGGCAAGACGACGACCCTCAATGCCATTGCCGGCCTCGTCAGGCCGAGCGCCGGCACGATCCGCTGGCGCGGTGAGGAGATCGGCGGAATGCCGGCCTATGCGATCGTGCCCAAGGGACTGGCGCTCTCGCCCGAGGGTTGGCGGCTGTTCGTCAATCAGACGGTCGAGCAAAATCTGCGGCTCGGCGCAACCGCCCTGCGCGACAAGAGCCGGATCCCGCAGCTGCTCGACCGCGTATTCGGCATCTTCCCGCGGCTGGCGGAGCGGCGGCGCCAGAGCGCGAGCACGTTGTCCGGGGGCGAGCGCCAGATGCTGGCGCTCGGCCGGGCGCTCATGAGCGAGCCGAAGCTGCTACTGCTCGACGAGCCGAGCCTCGGACTGGCTCCCGCCGTGCTCGAGACCCTCTACGACACCTTGTGGAAATTGCACCAGGAGGGGCTCACGCTGCTGCTCGCCGAGCAGACCGTGCCGCTGGCGCTCGACATCGCCGATTACGGCTACGTGCTGCAGACCGGGCGCACCGTGCTGGAAGGCGCGGCGCGCGAGCTCGAAGCCGACAAGCAGGTGCAGAAGATCTATCTCGGCATCAAGGACGAGCCGGCATCCGCCATTCTGTCAAGGAGCGAACCATGACGAGCCTGAGCGGCAAGATCGCCTGGGTCACCGGCGCGGGAAGCGGCATCGGCGAAGCCGCGGCGCTGGCGCTCGCCGGGGCGCTGGAAACGGTGGCGCGAAAAATCGAAACGGCCAAGGGCCGCGCCCGGGTCGAGGCCGGCGACGTGACCGACGCCGGGCGCGTGAACGCCATCGCGGCCGCAATCCGCAACGCGTTCCGCCGACTCGACATTTTGGTCAACAACGCCGGGACCAATCTGCGCGAGCGCCGTTGGGCCGAGCTCACGCCGGAGCGGATCGATACGATCCTCCAAGGCAATCTTTCGAGCGCGTTCTATGTCGTGGCCGCGGCACTGCCGATGATGCGCGCCCAGAAGGACGGACTCATCATCCATACCGCCTCCTGGGCCGGGCGCTTCGTCAGCGTGCTGAGCGGACCCGGCTACAGCGCCGCCAAGCACGCGCTGGTCGCGGCGTCGCACAGCATCAACATGGAGGAATGCAGCAACGGCATTCGTTCCTGCGTCATCTGTCCGGGCGAGGTGGCGACACCGATCCTCGAGCATCGTCCCGTGCCGGTCAGCGCCGAGGAGCGCGCCCGCATGCTGCAGCCGGAAGATCTCGGCGATCTCGTCCTGTTCGTGGCGACCCGGCCCAAGCACGTATGCCTCAACGTGGTGCTCATCAGCCCGACCTGGAATCGCGGCTACATTCGCCAGCTGGACACGGCTGAGGGCCGCAAGGCGGGTCACGCATAGCAGCGGCAGAAGCGGCAACGGAGCATTGCGGAATGCAGCGGATGTTCGAGGGACTGACGGTGCTCGATTGTGCGAGCTTCATTGCCGCGCCGGCGGCGGCCACGATCCTGGCCGACTTCGGCGCCGAGGTGATCAAGATCGAGCCGCCGGCGGGGGATCCGTTCCGGCATCTACCGCGATTGCCGGGCAATCCCAAATGCGAGCACAACTGGGCCTGGATGCTGGAATCCCGCAACAAGCAGGGCCTGGCCCTCGATTTGAGCAAGGCGGACGGGCAGGCGGTGCTGTACCGGATGGTCCCCCGTGCCGACGTCTTCATCACCAATTTCCCGCCGGCCGTGCGCCGGCGCCTCGGCATCGCCTATCGGAATCTCGCGCCGCTCAATGAGCGCCTCATCTACGCATCCTTCACGGGCTACGGCGAGCGCGGGCAAGAGGCCAACAAGCCCGGCTTCGACAGCAATGCCTGGTGGGCGCGGTCGGGGATGATGGACCTCGTGCGCCCGGACAGCGCCGGCCCGCCGGCCCGCTCGCTGCCCGGCATGGGCGACCATCCGTCCGCGCTTGCCCTGTTCGGCGCGATCGTCGCCGCGCTCTACCGGCGCGAACGGACCGGCAAGGGCGCCCACGTCGGCACTTCGCTGATGGCGAACGGCGTGTGGTCGAACGGGCTGATGGTGCAGGCCCGGCTCTGCGGTGCGACGATCCCCAAGCGCCCGCCGCGCGAGCAGACGTTCAACGCCATGACCAATCACTATTGCTGCCGGGACGGACGCTGGCTGATCCTCTCGCTGTTGAAGGAGGACCGCGAATGGCCGGTGCTGCTCGAGTGCCTGGAGCGGGAGGATCTCGCGGCCGATCCGCGCTTCGCCACCACGCCGGACCGGCATGCTCGCGCGCGCGAGCTGAGCGCCATCTTCGACGGCGTGTTCGCCGGAAAGGACCTGGCCGACTGGCGCGCGATTCTCGACGCCCACGGCCTGATCTTCGGCGTCGTGGCCGAGGTCGACGAGCTGCCGAGCGACCGCCAGATGCTGGAGAACGACGTGCTGGTGCCTTTTCAGGGCGACGGCATGCTCACGATCAACAGCCCCATTTGGATCGAGGGCGAGAAGAAGGTGGAACCCCGGCATCCCCCTCAAATTGGTCAGCACAGCGACGAGGTGCTGCGGAAATTCGGCTGCGACGAAACCGAGATTCGCCGGTTGCGGGCCTGCGGCGCGGTGCGGTAGGCCGCGCTGCGATTGCGCAGGAGCTCACTGCAGGATCAGGAGAAGATCGGGATTGCCGAGTTGCTGCGCATCGGCCAGCAGAACCTCCGTTCGCACCAGCGCGATGGTGGCCGTGACCACCAGCGCCAGGGCGAACAGTATCTTGGCTGCAAAAATCCAGGACGCTCGGACTGATTTCGTCCCACTGCGGCGCTCGGAGACCGTATGAAATGCAGACATTCTGCCCCTCCTCGAATACGAACCAGGTGCTGGGTGCCAGGCACGATGGGTGAACCATAAGGTCGGCTTCCGGCCCGGAGCGTGAGGTAGGTCACGCGTTCAAAAAAATTTTCCGCGGCGCCGCATGGCTGTGACCGGGTTCAGCGGAAACTGTCGGCTGCGGGTCAAGCCGCGGGTATCCGCATCAGTGCGTGAGGCTCTGCAGCACCAGCGCTTTCACCAGCGGGCGGTAATAGCGCCACTCCTGCGACTGGATCATGAAGACCGCGAGCAGCTGCTCTCGGGGGTCGGCGAACGCGAAGGTCCCGTACAGCCCCTCCACGAAATAATCGCCCGGCGAGCCGATCTGCGGCGCCACGCCGAGCGCCAGGCGCACCGCAAACCCCAATCCGAACCCGTATCCCGGGCCGGGATAATAAGCCCACCCCTGCGCATTGACCTCCGGTCCGAGCTGGTTGGTCGTGATCAGCTCGACCGACTTGCGGCTCAGCAGGCGCACGCCGTCGATCTCGCCGCCATTGAGCAGCATCTGCAGGAAGCGTGCATAATCCGCGGCGGTCGAGACCAAGCCGCCGCCACCGCTTTCGAACTTCGGCGGCTTGCTCACGTTCAGCAACAGCCGCCGACCTTCCCGCGGCGCCGGGAGCACGTCCGCGATGCGGTTGTACTTCTTGGGCGGAACCCAAAAGCCGGTGTCCGGCATGCGCAGCGGCCCGAACACGCGCTTTGCCAGAAATTCGCTCAGCGGCATGCCGGACAAGAGCTCGAGAATGCGCCCCAGCACGTCGATCGACCGGCCGTACTCCCAGACCGTGCCCGGCTGATACATCAGCGGCAGCCGCGCCAGCTTCTCCACCATCGCGGCGGCGCTGTCGTCCTGCGGTCCTATTCCGGCGTCGCGATACATCTCCTTCACTTTTGGGCCTGTCCCCAGCGCCTCATAGGTGAAGCCGGAGGTGTGCCGCATCAGGTCCTCGACGCGGATCTCGCGCTCGGACGGGACCAGCCGGAGGCTTGCGCGGCCCGTAGCGGGGTCCTTCGCCTCGATGCCGACCTGCATGTGAGCGAACTGCGGCAGGTATTTCGAAATAGGGTCTGCGAGCGACAGCCGGCCTTCTTCCACCAGCATCATGGCCGCCGCGATCGTGATGGGCTTGCTCATCGATGCCAGCCGAAAGATCGCATCTCGCGGCATTGGCACGTTTCGGGCCTTGTCGCGCATGCCGAACGCCTCGAAATAGGCGAGCTTGCCGCGGCGTGCGACCAGCATGACGGCTCCGGGTATGAGGCCGGCGGCAATATCGCGCCGCAGCGCCGGCGCGATGCGCTCGAGCCGTTTGGTCGACAAGCCGAGGCTTTCCGGCTCCGCCGCCGACATGCCCTGAGCCAGGGCGGCAAGCGGCAGAACGACGGCGAAGGCAAGCGGGCACAGCCCGCAGGCGAGCTTGCGCATCATGCTGTGTCCGCTTGGCCCGTCATCGGATCCCGCAATCCTCGCCATCCTCGTCGCCGCCTCGGCGCCGATGCATTATGATGGCGGGAGATTCCGATACCGCAATCCCGGGAGGCTGTCATGGACGAGGTGTTGCTCCGGCCCGAGCAGGTCCGCGCCGAGGACATCGATCCGCATTATCGCTGGAACCGCGCGCTGCCGGCGCTCGGCCCGATGGGCGTCGATTTCGAGGAGCGGGTGGATTTCCAGCGGCTGCACCGCTATCGGCTCGGCCGCGCCAGACAGGCGCTGGACGCTTCCGAGCTCGGAGCGCTGCTGTGCTTCGACGTCAACAACATCCGCTACGTGACCAGCACGAAGATCGGCGAATGGGAGCGCGACAAGCTGTGCCGGTTCGCGCTGCTCGCCCGCGGCGGCGAGCCCATCCTGTGGGATTTCGGCTCGGCCGCGGTGCATCACCGGCTCTACGTGCCGTGGCTACGGCCGGAGCTGTGCAAGGCCGGGCTGGTCGGCCTGCGCGGCACCGTGCCCCCGGCATTCGGCCTGATGCGGCGCCACGCGGAGGAGATCGCGGGACTCTTGCGGGACGCCGGCGTCGCCGACATGCCGCTCGGCGTCGACATCATCGAACCGCCGATGATGTTCGAGCTCGAGCGCGCCGGGCTCAAGGTCGCCGACGGCCAGCAGGTCATGCTCGACGCGCGCGAGATCAAGAGCATCGACGAGATTGCGCTGCTCAATCGCGCCGCCGCGATGGTCGACGGCGTCTACCAGTTGATCAGCGAGGAGCTCAAGCCGGGCGTGCGCGAGGCCGACATCGTCGCGATGGCGACCAAGTTTTTGTACGAGCACGGCTCCGACGACGTCGAGGCGATCAACGCCATTTCCGGGGAGCGCTGCAATCCGCACCCGCACAATTTCACCGACCGCATGATCCGCCCCGGCGACCAGGCGTTCTTCGACGTGCTGCAGGCCTTCATGGGCTACCGCACCTGCTACTACCGCACCTTCAACGTCGGGCGGGCCACCCCGGCGCAGCACGACGCCTACAAGCAATGCCGCGACTGGCTCGACCGCTCGATCGAGCTGATCCGGCCCGGGGTGACGACCGACACGGTGGCGAGCGTATGGCCGCGCGCGGACGAGTTCGGCTTTCCCGACGAAATGTCCGCGTTCGGCCTGCAGTTCGGCCACGGCCTCGGCCTCGCACTGCACGAGCGGCCGATCATCAGCCGCCTGGTCTCGCTCGAGCATCCGCTCGAGATCAAGGAGGGCATGGTGTTTGCGCTGGAGACCTATTGCCCGGCAAGCGACGGCTATTCGGCGGCCCGCATCGAGGAAGAGGTCGTGGTCACCGACACCGGCTGCCGCGTCATCAGCCTGTTCCCGGCCGAGGAATTACCGATCGCGAACAGATATTAGGCGGAAGCCGTCCCCCGGTTCAAAGCGAAAGGCTGTGCTCCTCATCCGGTTCCGAGCACGGGTCTTCCCCTCTCCCCGTTTACGGGTAGCGAAGTGAGGCGGGTGAGGGGCACATGCAATGCGCGGGCCTGATCGTAAGACTGCGGGGATCGCCAGGCGTCTGCGTCGGCAAATGACCGATGCGGAGGCGAAGCTTTGGTATTTCCTCCGTGACCGTCGATTTGTACACTTCAAATTTGTGCGACAGGCACCTATCGGGCCTTACGTTGTCGACTTCTTATGCCGTGAAACAAAGTTGGTAATCGAGCTTGATGGTGGCCAGCATGCGGACAGTGCACGCGACGTGGTGCGGGATGCTTATATCACTGGGCAAGGATACCGAGTGGTGCGGTTCTGGAATTCGGATGTCTTTTCTAATCGCGAGGGTGTCTTGACTGTAATCCTTCAGGAATTAACGGGCAAACTTGTTAGTAAATAGATTTCCGGATTTGTCGGATTGCCCCTCACCCGCCTCGCCGACTACGTCGGCTTGGCACCCTCTCCCCGCTCTGCGGGGAGAGGGGAAGAGCCCAATGCATCACTGAGACATAATTCCAGCCGTATCGCCTACGTCTCCAGGCCGGTCGGCACGTTCTTGTTCTCGCTCGTAAGCTTCATGCCGGCGCCCAGTGCGAGGGTCTCCAGCAGGGCGGCGAAATCCTGCCGCAGATAGGCATCGGGATCGGGTTTCAACGTCGCCGCCCCGAAATGCGCCTGCAGCTGCTCGCGCGTCGTCGCCGTCACCGGCATCGGTACTTCGAGCTCGCGGCCGAGCTCCAACCCCAGGTCGAGGTCCTTGCGCAACAGCTCCGGCGTGAACGTCGTGGTCCAGTCGAGGTTCACGAACGCCGGCGTCTTGTACGCGGTGAAGATCGAGCCCATCACGCTGGTGTTGATGAAGGACAGGAATGCGTGACGCGGCACGCCGGCCTTGTTGGCGAGCAGGGTGATCTCGGCGAGATTCTCGATCACGACGCCGAGAAAGACGTTGTGCGCGATCTTGCAGATGCGTGCGAGGTCGCCCTCCCCGACGTACGACACCCCGCGGGGAGCGAATAGCTCGATCAGCGGCTGCGCAGCTCGGCAGGCGCGTTCCGGCCCGGAGATCACGGCGGAGAGCTTGCCGGCCTTGACGCATTTGGCGTTGCCGCTCACCGGCGCCGCTACAAAATCCGCGCCGCGCTCGGCAAGGCGGCGGCGGATGGCGGCGGATTCCTCGACCCCGATCGTCGAGCAATCGACGAAAATCTTCGGCGGCCCGCCGCCTTTGCCGGCCGCGACGCCGCCGTCGCCGAACAGAACCTGCTCGACGTCGCGCCCGGTGGACACGATCGTGAACAGCACGTCGACATCGGCGAGATCGGCAATTCGGTCGACGATCCGCCCGCTCTTCTTCGCCAGCGGCTCCGCCTTCGCGCGCGTCCGATTCCAGATCGCCACGTCGTGGCCGGCATCGAGCAGGCGCTCCGCCATCGGATAACCCATCCGGCCGATGCCGATCCAACCGATCTTCTGCTTGCCCTCTGCCATGCCGAACTCCTTTGGTCCCGGTAGTATTCCATCTCGAATCCCAAACCGATCGCCGCGATAAAAGCGGTGAAGGCCGCCTGCCCTCGGTCAGCGCGGAGGGGCCGCTTTCCCTGGTGTCCCCTCGCCGCTTCTGCTAGCAGAATTCTCGGGTCTTTGCAGGCTGCGAGGACATGGCCGAATCCTTCGATCCCGACAAGGCTGCACGCTACATCTTTCAGGCGCACGCCGGCCGCGCCGAGTACCGCAATCTGCCGCCCGATATCGCGCCGCGGAACGTCGCGGAAGCCTATGCGGCGCAAGCGCGGTTGGCGCGGCTGCTCGAACCTCGCGAAGGGAAAATCGCGGGCCTGAAGATCGCGACGACCACGAAGATCATGCAGCAGCTGATGGGGATCGACCATCCCTGCGGCGGGCTGATCTTCGAGCGCAGGGTTTTTCGCTCGCCGGCAGAGATCCGGCTCGACGACCACATGCACTTGGTGTTCGAGTGCGAGCTCGCCGTGCGCATCGGGCGGGCGCTGCCGAAGCCGGCGAAACCTTACACGGCCGCGAGCGTCAAGCCCGCAATCGCCGCGGTGATGCCGGCCTTCGAGCTCATCGAGGATCGCAACGCCGACTACAAGGACGCCAAGGCGCTATCGATGATCGCCGACAATTGCTGGAACGCTGGCGTGGTGCTCGGAGCCGAGACCCCGTTCGACGCGGCGGTTCCTCTCGCCGGCGTGCACGGATCGCTGGAGATCGACGGCCGCCCTTCCGGCGACGGCGGGACCGATGATCCGCTCGGCGCGCTCGCCTGGGTCGCCAATCTGGCGATCGAGCAAGGCCGGACGCTGGAGCCGGGCATGATCGTGATCACCGGGAGCATCATTCCGACCTTTCCGGTCCGGCCCGGCAACCGGGTCGTGTTCACGCTCGATGGGTTCGGGAACGCCGAGTTGGTTGCGAAATAATCGGCACGGGAGCGGGCAACGGCGCTCGGGTTCGTTTGCGGTTATGCGAGGCCCTCCAGGCTCGGGCGCGCGGCCGAAATTCTCCAACATGCTGCGGCATCGAGGCATGCCGCCCGCGAGGCGCCCGCATAGCCGGGCGGCCTTCCGCGGGTTACGATCATCGCAACCGTTGCGCTGCCGTTTTACCCGTTACAAGGTGCCACCATGAGCGTGGAAGTGTTCGAACCCCTGCGCCGGCATATGCTCGCGGAGATCGCTGCGTCCACGGCGCATGTCAGCTCCGTCATCGGCAAAGCCGCGCTCGATGAACGGGTGCTGCAGGCCATGGACAAGGTTTTGCGGCACGAGTTCGTCCCCGTCGAGCTGCAGCCCTATGCCTACGCCAACGTGCCCCTGCCCATCGGCTTCGACAAGACCATCTCCCAGCCCTTCATCGTGGCATTGATGACCGACCTGCTCGAACTGCGTCCGGAGGACACGGTTCTCGAGATCGGAACCGGGCTCGGCTATCAGGCGGCGATCCTCGCCGAGCTGGCGGGGAGAGTATTCAGCATCGAGGTCATCGAGGAGCTCGCGCAGCATGCCAAGCGAAGACTCGGCCGACAGGGCTACACCAATATCGAGCTTCGGATCGCCAACGGCTATCACGGCTGGGCCGAGCACGCCCCGTTCGACAAGGTGATCGTGACCGCGGCTCCCGACCTCATCCCGCCGCCGCTGCTGCGGCAGCTGAAACCCGGCGGGAAAATGGTCATTCCCGCCGGCCTGCCCGAGTCCCAGCAATTGCTCCTGGTCGAGAAGGACAGCAGCGGCCGGACGAGGACCAAGGAGATCCTGCCGGTTCGCTTCTCGCAGCTCGAGGGCGCGGAATCCGGCTGACTTCCCGAAAACTCAGACGCCAGCAGTGATGACGGGTCTCTGGTAACGACTTCCCCGGCTCAGTCACGGTTCGCGTGCGGCAACGACGTCGGGCGCCGGGATCGGCGCCGGAGGCCTGGGCGCGTCCCGCAGGACGGACGGGACTGCCCGGCCGCCGGATTTTGTCGAAGCTGAGGACTGCATAGGGCGCTTCGGCGGCAGCGGGACTGCGGCACGCGCGCTTGCCGATTCGGACTTCGCTTCGAGGTCTCCGGTCTTCGGTTTCTGCCGCTGCACCATTCCGTGTTCGGGCGAGTGCAAGGCCTGCACGGCGCTCAAGACCCGCTCTGTCGCCGCATCCCATTCGTCGTCGTTGGCCAGGCGGTTCACGGTCTTGAAGCCCCGAAGTGCATTTCGGGATGCGGCTCCCCAAACTCCATCGTCGCTGCCGGCGTAATATCCAAGCTCCGCCAGGCGGCGCTGGATCTGCTCGGCGTCTTCGCGATTGAGCGGATTCATTCTCGCTCCCGGAGGCGGCGGATATGCCGTTTCGCATGCAATGGCATCTTCGGGCTTCGTCCATCTCGCGGGCGGTGCAGAAAGCGCCGAAGTAGAGAACAGACGTGTCACCGTCTCCGCGTCCAATACGTCGTCCCGGAGCAGACCGTTCGCCTCTTTGAAATGCTCGAGCGCGATCCTCGAGCCGGCTGCCCACGTGCCATCTGCGGGACTGATGACGTAGCCGAGATCGTTCAGCCGGCGTTGCACCCGAGCCGCGACGCTCCGGTGCAACAGCGCGAGCGAGGGAGCCTTCAAGAGCGGCCAGGAAACCGGCTCGGCTTCCAGCCTGCCCGGGACTCCCAAGGTGATGAGCGCTGGCAATGCTCGGATGTCGGCCGCCGGATCGTCCGACGAAGAAACATGCCGGGCCCCTGCGAAATATGAGGCAGCGGGCGCCGCGACGCCAACATCAATCTTGCGCCGCCACGCGCCCAGAAGCGCCCGGCCTTCGCTCTCCAGCGCTTCGCGATGCTCGATCATCTCCGCGTCGATCGCGCGTTTATCCGCGGGCAGGTAACCATTCCCTGGGCATCGCGCATTCCAGTCGTTGGCGAGCGCCTGGAAAACCGCCAGATCGGCCTGGTTGGTGAGCGGACCGATCGCCTCCAGCCGAACCTGCTGGAACCTGCAAAAGCGGACGTTGGCCCGACTGAAGGGTAGATTGCTGCCGCTGAACGGCCGGTCCTCCGGCAGCGCGTCCGTATTGCGCAGGAAGGAGGAATTGCCGGCGGTGTCGGGGGCAGCGACCGACGGAATTTTCGATGGCAGCGCCGCCAGCGCCGCGACCAGCCCCGCGGTGCCGAGCCAAAACCAAAGCTTGTCCGGCCA
>WNFA01004786.1_pt1 | contig 11891 bp, 8 predicted proteins | sample 5400481 | NCBI WGS metagenome assembly WNFA01 (sample SAMN13153340, study PRJNA577476) | soil metagenome | isolation source: 120 cm saprolite under Douglas fir tree site 2 hole 1 replicate 2 | place: USA:California | collected 2015-04-18
CTTGATCGGCAATTCCAGCGGAAACCTTTTTCCGGTACGTGCTTCGGACACGACCCCTCCTCTATCCTGGCCCTGGAGTTTTTCGGAAGCCAGATTCATGCGAATTCCCAGCACAGAGCCTGATGAGCAGCTTAGGGCGGTTATATCACGGAAAACATCGCCGTAAAAGCCCCAAACCCTTGGGATCACGGTAAGAACTAGGTACCTCCCAAAGCCCACGGGAGAAGGGAACCGTAGCCCAGGAGAAATTGGACAGGGAGTCGGGGGCATCTTGATCTCCAGCAGGGGTGGGGAAAGCCCTCTAGAGCAGGGGCCGATAGAGCTTTACAGTTTGCTGAAAACTCATCTTCTTGCCGACAGAGTTGCACAGCGGCTGAAGCCGGCACTGATTCTGCTGCTTTTGCGGCATCGCTAAACAGGCTTCGGAAAAACTCAATTCGCCAAGGAAAAGTAACCACTAGGGCTAAAGCCCGCACCCATCTCTAACGACTTACGCGGCCCTGAAGGGCCGCTCTTCCACGGGAGTGCCCACATTCATCCGTTTTTCCGCAACCTGTAAAGCGATGCCTGACACGAATCGTGAGTTTTTCAGCAAACTGTTTAGGCACTCTGGAACACTGTTTGTGCATTGTCCTTGGGAACGGGGTAGAGGGGGCGATGTCGAACGTGCGTCAGGATTCACCTGGTCCCGATGCAGGTTCGAGGACCAGGTTGCGCCGGCGGTTGCGGCGCCGCTGGGATTCTTGGAGTGGATCAGACGCGGCGATGTTGGCCGGAATCTGGAGGTTGAAGTCGAGGAAACTGTGGACCAGGATGCCGATGCAGCCGAGGAGCGCAGCGACCGTCAGCGTGCCGTTGACGGTCTCCGTCCAGTTTTCTAGTTTGGCCCAGGCTCGACGGAAGGTGAGCACCTGGAACCAGAGTGCGATGGCGAAGCCAGCGATTCCGGTTTCAACGAGCAATTGTAAGTAGTCGTTGTGGGCCTGATTGACGAAAAAGCTGGTGTAGAAGCTGCGAAATTGTGGATACACTACCGGAAAGGTTCCCAGCCCCCATCCCAGGAAGGGCTTTTCCCGCAACATGCGCAGGCAGTCGCGATCGATGGTGAGGCGCACGCCTCCGGTGAGTTCCTGGCGTGTTTCGGACTGAATGCTGACCAAGCGCCGGGTGAGTTCGTTGCCACCGATCCAGATCAGAAAGCCGATCATCACAGCCAGAAACACTCCGAGGGCGAGGGGCTGTTTCCAGGCGCCACGCTGCGGACGCAGAAGGACGGCCAGCACGATGACTTGCACGCCAAAGGCAAGCATGCCGCCGCGAGAGCCGGATAGAAAGATAGTTCCCGCCATCAGGGCGGCGATTCCGGCCACCACCAGCTTCCGGTTTCCCCTGGCGTGGCGAGACAACGCGAGTACCAGTGGGAAGGGAGTGAGCATCTCCATCAGCCCGGCGTAATGATTGTGGTTGACGTAGGGGCCGTAGATCAGGCCTCCCTGTTCCAGGGGCCATATCCAGTAGAGCTTGCCGTTCGGGGCAATTCCCTGAAGCAAGGAAAACGAAGCGAGCAGGGCGCCGTACCCGCAAACGACCCAGGCGAGCGGTCTGAGCTGCGAAGAGCGCCGCAGGGTTTGAGTAACGACAAATGCCAGCATGCCATAGCCGAAATACAGAAGCAGAAGGGAGTAGGTCACATGCTTGTAGGCAGTGATTCCGGCCAGCCGCTGCACCGCAACGAGCGCGCCGAACGCCAGCATGGGACCGTACAGCGGGTGCGGCGCGACCGTGAGTTCGCGGCTGGCCCACTGACGGAATCCCCAGGCCAGCAAGAGCGCGGCGGCACTCGCCTCCAGCAAGAAGATGGCCCAGGGCTCAACCGCGCCGAACGCCAGAGGCGCAAGTAAGAGGACGACCGTGGCGGCGCCGAGCAGCGTGGAACTGGACAAATGAAGGCGGGACTGCGGAGCGACACGATCGGGTTCTGTCCGGTACGCCAAAGCGGAACTCACGGTTGAGCCTCAGAACTCTCGGGAGAAAGTTGAAAATCGTCGAGCCAGATTTTACCGCGCATCGGGCTGCCTGGCGGAATACGTTCGATTTTCAAAACGAGCAACGCGGTTGACGCGGGCGTGGTGAAGCGGGAGTGCACGGCTTTCCAGAAGTCGGCGTCGTTTAGAGGGTCACTGGTGAACACTGGCTCGCCAGTGTAGAGGTCACGCAAGACGATTTGTGGTCCACCCGCGCCCTCAAATGCAGAAGACTTGTAATAGGCGGTGAAGTCATAGGCGGTTGCGCCGCGCACCGGAATCCACTGCCGGATGCCCGCATCGGAAATGCCGGGACCTTCAAAGGTGATGGAAAGGGACCGTTGTCCCTGGCGGAAATCACTGGGATCGAGCTGGAGGCGCACACCGGGCTGGGTCTGATAGGTCCAGTCGAAACCTCCGTTGAGGACGTCGAGGCTGAAATCGCCATTCACGATCAAGTTATCCGGGGTCTGGAGATAGGCAGGCAGGCCGAGCACGCTTGAGGCTTGTTCCCACGCGGCGGCTGCGGCCTCAGGACGGCGCGCCTGGACCAGATACCGCAAGTAATCGAACAGATAGCGGGTCTCGAACTTCTGATGCACTTGGACCAGTTGGTTCCAGACCTTGATAGCGCTCTCGGTTTCCTGCTTTCCTTGAAGCAGGGAGAGGAAAGCGATCAAGGTGTCAGTTCGGTGCGGCACTACGTCGCGCAGCAGAGCGTCCACGTCAGGACGGACACGCCAGCAGGTTTGCAGCGCGATGGGCGCCAGTGAAGAATCGTTCTCGATGACGACGCGAAATTCGCGGAGAGCGCGCTCGGTGTCTCCCTCAATCAGGAAAAAGTTGCCAGCCTCCCAGGCGACATCGGGAGCCGTGGGTTCAGCCTGCAGGGCATGCTCGAGCGCTTCCCGCTGACCGTCAGGATTGCCCGCAACCTGATAGGCAGCGGCCAGATCGAACCAGTAACGGGCCTGGTGGGGATTCAGATGGGTGGCCGCTTGATAGTTGTCGAGCGCGGTTTGCGGGTTGGCGGCGACAAACGCGAAGTAGCGCCCCAAACGGTGCCGGTATTCGGCGTTTCCGGGAGCAAAACGCACCGCGCGTTCGAGGCTTGGCAAATCAGTGCGGAAGGCGAAATGGCTGGCGGCAAATTCCCTGGCGGCGAGCAGCAAGTAAGCAACAGTCAGCAAGGCCGACCCTGCGAACAGCCAACGTTGGCGGCCAGCAAGAGGAATGACCATCGTGAGCTAATCTGAGCCCGGGTGAATGCAGTCGTTCAGGCGCCGGAGGCCGCCTGCGGGTGCTCTTGTGACTCCGCGGGAGGGTCGGGTGGATCTTCCTGATAGTACTGACTGTATTTCCCCTGGTACTCGTAATAGTAGTAGTAGTCCGGCGAGGTCAGGTCTACGGCGTTGAGCAGCACACCGGTGACATGGGCGTTGACCTGCATCAGAATGTCGCGCGCGCGTCGCAGCGCCTGCTTGGTGGTCTGACCAGAACGGATCACAAGAATAATCGCGTCCACCCGGGGTGACAGGACTACCGCGTCGGTCACCGAAAGCGTGGGAGGAGTATCAATCACCACATGGTCAAACTGCTGACGCAACTCGTTCAGAACGTCCTTCATGTTCGAAGAGGCGAGGAGTTCGGCGGGGTTGGGTGGTGGCGAACCCGCCGCCAGAACGAAAAGATTGGGCAAGATCGGGGACGGAGCAATCGCCTGCTCCAACGTAGCGTTTCCGGTCAGCACATTGCTCAGGCCGCTCCGAGGGCCCATGCCAAGCGTCTTGTGAACGCTGGGCCGGCGCAGATCCGCATCCACAAGAAGCACCCGCACACCTTTCTGCGCGAGCACGATGGCCGAGTTGATGGCCGTAGTGGTTTTCCCTTCCTGGGGACGGGCGCTTGTAACCATGATGACCTTAGGCGGCGCTCCCAGGCTGGAGAGCAACAGCGAGGTACGGAGGGCGCGGTAGGACTCCGCCATTTGTGATTGGGGACGCACCTGCGTGACCAGTTCCACGACCTCTCTCGAAGAAGTCAACGCGAGGCGGTTCGTACCGTTTCCATTATTCCTCGACTTGGAGCCGAGCGGAATCATGCCCAGCGAAGGAAGTGCCGAGATCATCTGCGCCTGTTCGGTGGTTCGGACGGTGTTATCCATACCCTCCAGCAAAAAGGCGAGGCCAACGCCCGAAGTGATTCCGAGAACGAGCGCGAACAAGAGGTTACGCGGAATGTTGGGTTCGACGGGTCCGTTCGGGGGGCGGGCCGCATCCACGATGCGAAAGTTGTTGGAGCGCAGACCCGCAGTAACTCCTGCCTGCTTAAGCTTTTCGAGGAGACCTTCGTAGAGCTGGCGGTTGGAATCGACGTCCCGCTTGAGAAGGGTGTAATCGATTGCGTTCTCATTGAGCCGATTGGCTTCCTGTTTCTGTTTTTCCAGCGCCTCGCGCAACATGCTTTCGCGCTGCAACGCTGTCTCGTACTGGCCGCGCAGATGGTCCACCGCTTTCCGCGTCTCCCCCTGGACCTGCCGCTCAATTTCCTTAAGCTGGTTGTTGAGCTGGGCGACCTTCGGATAAGCCGGACCGAGCTGGGTGCTGAGTTCCGCGATCTGAATCTTCAGGTCCGCCTGCTGCTGGTGCAGCTTGTCCAGAAGAGGGGACGAACCCGTGCCGGCCAGGGTCGCAACCGGGGCGGAAGCGACTGCCGATGCGACTGCATCCGGATCGCCGGTCTGGGTCATGCGATAGACCGCTTCCTTTTCCATGCGATCAGATTCGGCGGCGGTCAGTTCCTTGTTGAGCTCGTCGAGTTTCTGGGTGATGATGTTCTGCTTTTCGTCGATCCCGAAAATTTCATGCTCTTTCTGATAGCGCACGAGCTTTTCCTGGGAGGTCTCCACTTTCATTTGCAGGTCCACTAGCTGTTTCGACAGCCAGTCGGAGGCTTGCATGGTGGATTCGAACTTGGTTTTGAAGTTCTGCTCTACGTAAGTGGCCGCGAGGGCATTCACGACGTTGGCTGCCAGCGTGGGGTCGGTGCTGCGGTAGTGAATCTCAATGATGCGCGTGTTCGGAATCAGCGAGACCTTGAGGTTCCCTTTGAAACCTCCCAGCAACGCGGTCGTACGCTTGGAATCGTTTTGCAGCGGATCCGCAACCAGGTTGGGCTGCTGGGGAACCGTTTGGCCGCCGTACTCGGAGCGCTTGTCGAGGTTCAGTTGCCGGATGACTTGCAAGGCGAGCAAGTCGCTCTGCAGGATGCGAGCCTCAGTGTCGAGATCGGTTGGGTCATAGTAGTCCATGACCGGCACGGAATCCTTGAAGGTGATGAGATTCGAGTCCGCCTTGTTGACGGCGATGCGACCGATAGCCTCGTACACCGGGGTCTGGCGGAGGCTGGCGATGGCGACCGCGGCGAAAATGCCCACCACGCAGGCGATGATGATCCACTTGCGCTTGAGGAGGACGCGCAAGTATTCGCGCAGGGCAGACTCCTGGGGGGGCAGCACGGTATAAAGCCCGGGGCCAACAGGCTTGATGAGTTCAGTTGGCTGGGCAGGCTGGATATCGCGAAACCCTTCGTTGTGTGGAACCAGGGGCCCCAATGCCATTGCTACTCCTTAAAGTCCACGACTGAACATAGCGGCACGCTCTAGCGCCCTTTGTTTCTGCCCGCGGGCAGACGGCGGCAACGTGATATGAAGGATTGGCCTGATTCTAGCACTATCTGGAAACAACTCTCAGGCAATATTTGCGCCTTTCACCCTGGTTTTTGGCCGAGGACGCTCTCAGGGATCCTCCGCTATACTAGCCAGCACAAGAATTTTGCCCGAACGAGACTAGCTGTTTTTTCGGGGCTGGGTCTGTCCGGCCGATGCGGCAGGCGCCGGAGCAAAAAGGGAAACCATGGTGAATTGGTCGCAGGAATCGGTGCTGGTGACGGGCGGCACCGGATCGTTCGGGAAGAAGTTCGCTGAAATCATTCTGCGTGAGTACCAGCCTCATCGGCTGGTGATCCTCAGTCGCGACGAACTCAAGCAGCACGAGATGCGGGAGTCCGGGTTCCAGCATCCCAGCTTGCGCTACTTTATTGGCGATGTCCGCGACGTCGACCGTTTGAAGCGGGCGATGGCCGGAATCACGATCGTGATCCATGCGGCCGCGCTGAAACAGGTGCCAGCCTGCGAGTACAACCCATTCGAAGCGATCCAGACCAATATCATGGGCGGACGCAATGTGATTGACGCCGCCATTGACGTGGGAGTGCGGAGGATTCTCGCACTAAGCACCGATAAGGCGGTGAATCCGATCAATCTTTATGGCGCGACCAAGCTGTGCGCGGAAAAAATGTTCGTGCAGGCGAACGCCTACGCCGGCACGCAGGACACTCGCTTCAGTTGCGCGCGCTACGGCAACGTGGTCGGCAGCCGGGGCAGTGTGATCCCAATTTTTATCGAGCAGCGCAAGCGCGGCAAGATCACCATCACCGATCCGCGTATGACACGCTTCTGGCTGACGCTCGAGCACGGCGTGAGGTTCGTGATCAGCTGCCTGGAGCAGATGCACGGCGGCGAGATTTTTGTCCCCAGGATTCCTAGCATGCGCCTGCTCGATCTGGCGGAAACGATCGCGCCAGGCTGCGAGATCGAGTACATCGGAATCCGCCCCGGCGAAAAGCTGCACGAAGTGCTGGTTTCCGACGACGAGTCGCGGAATACGCTAGAGACGGAAGAGATGTTTGTCATTCAGCCGACGCATCCGTGGTGGAAGTCCGAGAACTGGGTACATGGGAGGCGCTTGCCCGAGGGATTCCGGTATTCCAGCGACACCAACGAGCGCTGGCTGACGCGGCGCGAACTGGAAGAATTGCTTGCGCCCGAAACGAGCGCCTCGGAAGCGCTTCCGACGTCGGCTTAGAGATGAGTGCCACACCCACAAAGTTGGAGACGCTCGCGATCCACGGCGGTACTCCCGTGCGGGAGACGCTGCTGCCATACGGCCGCCAGAGCCTGGACGATGAAGACATCCAGGCCGCGGTTGACGTTTTGAAATCGGACTGGCTCACCACGGGTCCGAAAGTGGGTGAGTTCGAAGAACGATTCGCGGCCTGGGTTGGAACAAAACACGCAGTCAGCTTCAGTTCGGGTACGGCGGCATTGCACGCGTCGGCATTTGCCGCCGGGTTGAAGTCCGGCGACGAAGCCATCACCACCCCGATGACGTTCTGCGCGACCGCAAACTGTGTTCTCTACCAGGACGCAACTCCGGTGTTCGCCGATGTCAGCGCGGACACGCTCAACCTTGATCCCCGGGAAGTTTCAAAGAAAGTCTCCTCGCGCACAAAAGCCGTGATCGCAGTGGATTATGCGGGCCATCCCGCGGACCTCATAGCGTTACGTGAGTTGGCCGAGCAGCACGGACTCGTGCTGATCGAGGATGCCTGCCATGCGCTGGGCGCCGAGCATCTCGGAACGCGCGTCGGCGGCATCGCCGACATGGCTGTGTTCAGCTTGCATCCGGTGAAGCACCTGACCACCGGTGAAGGCGGCATGGTCACCACCAACGATGCGAAGCTGACCGAGACGTTGCGGCGGTTCCGCAATCACGGCATCAGCAGCGAGGCCCGGCAGCGGCAGGCGAGCGGCCAATGGTTCTATGAGATGGTCCTGCTCGGCTTTAACTACCGGCTGACCGATATAGCGTGCGCGCTCGGAATCTCGCAGCTCAAAAAGTTGGAGGCGAACCTGGCGCGGCGGCGCGCAATCGCGGCGCGATACACGAGAGCGTTTCGCGAACTGCCCGCGGTGATAGCTCCGGCAGTGCGAGAAGGCATGGAGCCTGCGTGGCATTTGTATCCGATCCGGCTGACGCTGGACGCGCTGTCGGCGGGACGGGGAGAAGTTTTTCGCGCCTTGCGGGCCGAGAATCTGGGTGTGAACGTACACTACATTCCCGTTCACAAGCACCAGTACTATCGCGAGCGCTTCGGCTACCAGGGTGGCGAGTATCCGGTGGCCGAGGACGCCTACGAGCGCCTGATCAGCTTGCCCATGTTTCACGCCATGACAGATCAGGACCTGAACGACGTGATCGCGGCGGTGAGCAAGGTCGTGAACTTCTTCTCCCGGTAACGGACGGCCAATTTTCTCGGCTGCATGCGCGGGATGGCCGGCTTCAGGAATACCGAAATGTCACAGGGTGCGATTTACATCATCACGCAAGACCCGCGATATGTGGGATTGCTTCTGACTTCCGCAGCGAGTCTGAAGCATGCCATGCCGCAATTGCCGATCACAGTATTCTCGCAGTTTCCCGTGGAGAGCCCGCTCTTTGAAAAAGTCGTCCGTGTGGAGCCAACGCAGGATGGCTTTTTCGACAAGACCCGCTTGATGCGGGAGTCCCCTTACGACCGGACGCTGTTTATCGACGCCGACATCTATGTGGTGGAGCCAATCCCAGAACTATTCTCCCTGCTTGACCACTTCGACTGCGCAGCCACGCACGAGGAATACGTAAACACGGATTGGTTCCAGCGTTATCCGCGTCCCGATATTCCGGAGAGTTTTCCCGAGTTCAACACGGGCATCCTGATGCTGAAACGCTCGGAGAAAGTAGACCGTCTGCTCATAGAATGGGGCGATCTCTATCGGGCTTACCTGGAGGCAAAGCCGGGTGAGAAGATTAACGATCAGCCGTTCTTCCGGGTCGCTGTGTATGGCAGCGATGTGCGTGTAGCCACGCTCACCAGGGAATACAACTGCAAGTTTCGTGGGCAGGGATACCTGAAGGGTAGAGTCAAAATCCTGCACGGTCATGTCAACTTCGAGTTGGCGCTCAATCACGTGAATGCAGCCGCCACCGTGTTAAACAGGAGTGACGGGCCGAGGGTGTACATCGCTGGGACAGTCTTTGAGCAAAAGATTGTCGGTAGGCTTGTCGCTCAGCGAAAAGCGCACAAGGTTGGAAAGTTCGCAGAACTGGCGAAGCCGGCCACTCTGATGATGATGCGCGCGCGGCGCCTCAAAGATGTCATCAAGGAGAGGGGAATCACCGGGACTCTGGCAAAAGTATTTGCGGTCAAATGACGGAGATCAATTAACCGGTTGGCTCACCGACTCTTGATGCCCTAGTGAGCGGGCGCATTCTCAATCACTACGATCCGTCCGATGCCGGCAATAAAAACAATTCTCAAAGACCTCGTTGAGCGCACTGCCAGGAACAAACTCGGCTGGTTTTTGTACCGGGGTTGCGGGCGGTTGTCGGACTATTTTGGGCGGGTCTATGGTCATGCTCAATTTGTCCGGCAAGTCAAAAACCAGGACGAAAAGCTCATGAGGATTGTGAGAGAATTGTTCCCGGCCTTGACAGTCGCAAATGGTCCTTTCACAGGAATGCGATACCCTGCGGCGGAGTCCTACGGGTCTATGCTTCTGCCCAAGCTCCTGGGCTCCTATGAATCGGAATTGCATCGCGCTCTGGAAGGATTCTTCGCGAACGACTATACCGCGATTGTCGACATCGGATGCGCGGAGGGGTATTACGCCGTCGGACTGGGGCTGAGATTTGGGCGCGCCAGCGTTTACGCTTTTGACACGTCTCCGAAAGCGAGACAGATGTGTGCCGAAATGGCAGCATTGAATGGCCTTGGGAGCAGAATCCACATCGGAAGCCTCTGCGACGCGGACACTCTGAGGTCAATTCCACTGGGTGACAAAGCGCTCATCATCTCCGATTGTGAGGGATATGAAAACGTATTATTCAGCAGGGAACTTGCGGGCTTTCTCGCGAACCACGATTTAATCATCGAAGCGCATGATTTTATCGACATCGAGATCAGTCCTAACCTGCGCCGCATTTTCTCCAAGACCCATCATGTCGACCCGATTTCCAGCACGGATGATATCGAGAAGGCGCATACGTACCAGTTCGCCGAACTGGATCGTTACACTACCAGCGAGAGATGCACAATTCTGGGCGAAAGGCGTCCGGGCATAATGAAGTGGTTGGTCTTGACGGCGCGCGTGGCACCCGCTTCGCCGCCTGCTGGGCCACCGGTGAAAGCAAGCGGCGATCTCATCGCGTGAGAGTTTTCGCGATCGCGCTCCGTGGTTCAAAGTTAAAGATATGTCGAGGGCGACCCCAAGCGTTGTTGCCATCATCCAGGCCAGAATGGGAAGCACGCGGCTTCCCGGCAAGGTGCTGAAGGATCTGGAAGGCGAGACTGCGCTGGCACGAGTTCTCGCACGTGTAAGGCGGGCTGCCATGATAGGCGAAGTCCTGGTGGCAACGAGCGACGCCCCGGGCGACGACGTGATCGTTGTCGAGTGCAAGCGGCTCGACACAATGGTGTTTCGCGGGGACGAGAGTGATGTCCTCGACCGATACTATCGAGCGGCGCAGTTTTCAAAGGCGGAAATTGTAGTAAGGATCACTGCCGATTGCCCGCTGATTGATCCGCAGATTACGGACAAAACAGTAAACGAATTCCTCAAGGAGCGTCCGGACTATGCCAGCAACGCTCTGATTCGCACCTATCCTCGGGGTCTCGATACCGAGGTGTTCAGCCTGCAGACCTTGGAGTGCGCATGGCGCAAGTCTTCAGAACCGTATCAGCGTGCGCATGTGACGCCGTACATTTACCAACATCCAGAACGCTTCAAGGTGCTCGCGGTGAAGGGAGAGAAGGACTACGGCGACCTGCGTTGGACGCTTGATACTGACGAGGACCTGGAGTTCCTGCGCGCTGTGTATGCAAGGTTTGGGGGCCGGGATGATTTTGGTTGGGAGGATGTCCTGGGCCTGCTGGAGCGCGAACCGAGCCTCTCACTCATCAACCGGCATGTCGCCCAGAAAGCGCTGCACGAAGGTTGAGCGCGGTGGCTAACTGACACCACTTTTGCTCCAACAGTCACTGCTACAATCGCGTAGACCCCAAGACCAGCATGAGAACCCTGCTATTGCACCCTGATGATCCTCCGCTCGCAGGCCCCTGGGTACGAGAGCGCTGGGATGCGGTCTTCGATCTGGCGCGAAGCGGGTGGGCCGCCTGCGAACGCTGGGTCCGGGTCTTCGGCTGTCCGGTGAAACCGATTGACGGATTGCGACACGGGCACGCCGAGATCGGCAAAGTACGCGAACTGTTGCAGATGGGTCTGGGCCGCCTGGTGGATCAAGAAGGCCTGGACTGGTGGGAGCTGACAGCAATTCTTGTTCATCAGCAACTGGAGAGCGTGGTTCTGTTGAGGAAGTTTGTGGATGACCTGCCGCCGGACGCGGAGGTGTCCATTACCCGCGACGGTTTCGAGGCTCGGGCCCTGCGATCCTGGCTGGGAGAGCGGCTGCGCGTGATTTCTTCGCCAGGGGCGCCTGCTCGCAAGGGCCCCAGGCATTACCTGAACCGTCTTTGGCGCCTTCCCAGCGCTCAGGTGGTGCAGGTACTGGGCGATAAGTACGATGCCGGATACCGCGTGCGGCGGCATCTTCATCAGGGGGCGCGCCGCAGCGACCAGCCGGTAATTCTGGTGCCATCCTCGTACATCAACATGTCTTTGACCGGAGCCGCATACGCGCGGCTCGCGCCCGACCGCCGATTCCTGCTGGTTTCTACCCGGCAGAGTGGAAGACTGCGTGAAGTTCCTGACAACGTACGACAGGCGTGGCTGGCTGCCTATGCGCACGATTCCAGCGCGGATGAGTACCGCGAGATTATCCAGCGATGGGAAGAGTTGAAGAAGGAGATCGAGTCGGTGCCCGAACTGGCGGCGCTGTCGCACTCAGGTCTCATGGATGACTTTCCGCGCCGGTTCGCCGATGGATTGGCCATCCTAAACGCATGGCTGGGCGTGCTGAATATCCAGCC
>WNFA01004305.1_pt1 | contig 11888 bp, 11 predicted proteins | sample 5400481 | NCBI WGS metagenome assembly WNFA01 (sample SAMN13153340, study PRJNA577476) | soil metagenome | isolation source: 120 cm saprolite under Douglas fir tree site 2 hole 1 replicate 2 | place: USA:California | collected 2015-04-18
GACCGTTGACGAGCAAGGGCACAAAGCCCGGCTTGTTTGAGGTTATCGCGGCCAAATTCGTGACGCCAAGATCCAGGGCGGCAAACAGCGAGCAGGGGGTGACAGCTTGGACTTCGGGGCGCTCATAAATGACTTCAATGACGTAGTGGGTGCTTCTGGGAATGATACGGACCTGATAGATGGTTTCGCGTGTCTGTTTGGTGGCAACCAGGTCCCCAAGGCCAGTAAGTGAGATCATCCCTCGCTTCAAGGCGCGTTTGGAGACGGCCTTGAATTCATAGATGAGCAGATTGCGCCCCTCGGTTTTGTGTTTATACTTGGGCAGTTTTGGACGACCTAAGAACTTCTCTGGGTGCTCGCGCCACTCATCCATCGCTGCAAAAAAGGCCACCCAAGCCTGGTGAAGCTGGATGAGCACTTGATTACCCACTTTACGCGGAAGGGCCTGATAGGCTTCATGGGACTTGACTCGCTGAAAAACCTTGACATTATCGAGATAGATGCCCTCGTGAATGAAGGATTGACGCACCACATAGTTGGCTGCGTTCCAGAGGTTTTTCGAAGCAAAGGCTGCCTTATCGATCTTCTCGTAGCGGGGATCACCTTTCTTGATACTATGCTGCTCAACTAACCTCATGGTTTTCTCCAGGATGCCGCTTGGGTTGGACAATTTTCAATTACCCTCACCTGGCAGACTCGCCTTCTTGAACTGGCCTCTATCCTTTTACGGCTCTACTCGACGACGATATGCATAATGGCCGGGTCTTTCAGCCAAGCTAGCAGCGGATGGCGCGACTATCATTCACACCGGATACGATCTCTTTCACCACCAGATGCACCTGATAGCCTTTCGTGGCACAATAGCTGATCATCCGCTGCGCCTGTCGTTCCAGGTTTTCCCGATGCCTATGCGAGGAAACCCGCGCATAGATCGCCACCCGTTGGACGACGAGCGCTTCTTTGGGCGGCTCCTCCGTCACGATAATGGTGCCGGTGGGCGATTGATAGCCCTTGACGAGTCCGGCTTTCCACCATCGTAGCGCTGTTCGATAGCTCATTCCCTGCTGCTTCGCATACTGACTCAACTTCATAGATGGAGTATAGCACAAATATTCCAATTTGGCAGCATTTCCTAAAACTAGTTCCGACACCCTGGCCCAGAAGCTGTGGGGAGCAGGCTGGTGGCTCGTCTTCTTCGCCATCATCAACAGCACATTGGCGGTAGGGATTGCCTGTACCAACGCAGCAACCCGTGTAATGTATACAATGGGGCTGGCCGGAACCCTTCCATCTGCCTTGAAGAAGATCCACCCGGTGCACAAAACACCCTATATTGCGGTTCACGTAGAGCAGATCTTCCAGATTGTGAGTTTCCTGCTCGTCGGCATCTTCTTCGGAGCGGGTCAGATCTTCGGCTTCCTCGGTACTATCGCCACATTGGCCGTGATCGTGCTCTATGTGATGGCTAATATCGCGCTCACCGCCTTCGTCAGGCGCGAACACCCCGCCGACTTCAATATATTGCGGCATGCCGTTGTGCCGTTGGTGGGAACGTTGCTACTGATACCGGTGTTGTTTGTCACGGTCTGGCCGGTTCCCGCTTATCCGCTGAATCTGACGCCATACATCTTTATAGTCATAATGATCGCCGGGTTCGTAGTTATGCAATTTATTGTAGCAAGGCGGCCCGCCGCGCTGGCTGAAGGCAGCGCCATGCTCATCAGCACCGTGGAGGCAGAGCCAGATTTAGGTAAGCCACTGGTCGGATAGGCGCAAGCGTGGCTTTTTGTCACCACCAGATTACTGTCCACAACGAGGAAGGAGCGCGGAGATGCCTGCCAGTCGCGTTGAGCTTGCTGAAATTGTGCTGCCGGAGTTTGGTCTGCCTCATGAAGAGCCAGCCATTCCGGCAGCCACCTATGAAGCACGCATTGCCGCGGCTCGCCAGCGTGCTTCTGATGCCGGGTATGATATGCTGATCGTCTACGCGGACCGCGAACACTTCGCCAACCTGGCGTATCTCACAGGGTTCGATCCGCGCTTTGAAGAGGCGCTGTTGATCCTCGCGCCGGATCGCATGCCAACGCTGCTGGTCGGCAACGAAGACATGACGTACACTGCGATCAGCCCAATTGAGTTGCGACCGGTCCTCTTCCAGACCTTCAGCCTGCTGAGCCAGCCGCGCTCGTCAAGCGCCCCGCTGGCGACGATCCTGCGCGACGCCGGCGTAGGCGTGGCCGGCGGCAAACGGGTTGGTCTGGCAGGCTGGAAGTATTTTGTTCCTGCTGAAACCCCGACGCCCGATCACTGGCTGGAAGTTCCGGCGTACCTCGTCGATACGCTGCGTGGCATGGGCTGCGAGGTGCATAACGCGGGCCAGCTCTTCATGGAGCCTGAGTATGGTCTGCGGGCAGTGAGCGACGTTGATCAACTGGCCTCCTTTGAATTCGCAGCAACGCACAGTTCGCAGGGCCTGCGCAACCTGCTGTTCAACGTACGTCCCGGGATGACTGAGTTCGAGGCATTCAAGTTGCTGGCTCCCATCGGCCTTCCATTGTGCTACCACCCTGTCCTCTTCAGCGGTGAGCGAACGGCGCTGGGGCTAGCCAGCCCATCCAGTCGTGTGATGCAGGCGGGTGACCCGGTATTCGCGGCGCTGGGATATTGGGGGAGCAATAATGCCCGTGCGGGTTTCCTGGTGGAGGGCGCGGAGATGCTTCCCAGCGCAATCCGCGACTATGTCGATAAACTGGTTGCGCCCTATTTTCGCGCGATCGTGGAGTGGTACGAGCATATCGGGATCGACGTAGCGGGGGGCGAGTTGTTCGACATCATCGACCGGCACCTGGGCGACCCCTTCTTCGGCGTCAGCCTGAATCCCGGCCACCTGATTCACCTGGATGAATGGGTCAGCTCGCCCATTTATCGCGGCTCAACTCAGCGGCTGCGCTCGGGGATGGCGCTGCAAGTCGATGTCATCCCGGCGACGAACACCCCCTACCACACGACTAACATTGAGGATGGCATCGCGCTGGCCGACGAGGCATTACGCCGGGCATTCGAGCAGCAGTACCCGGATGCCTGGGGGCGTATCCAGCAGCGCCGCGCCTTCATGCGCGATGTGCTGGGCATCCGGCTCAAGCCGGAGGTGCTGCCATTCTCAAACATCCCGGCCTATCTCCCCCCGTTCTGGCTCTCACCGCAGCAGGCGATGCGCGCAGCGTGACCTGGGTCTCCCTGGATTCGATCTTCGTGATACAATGCTCTCAGACTACTTGTCAGGAGAGACTGTGCATGCCAATTGCCATTATTGTTCAAGGAGGAGCGGGGAATATTGACCCGGAACGTGTTGAGGGCGCTCAAGAGGGTTGCAGGGAAGCTGCGCTGGTGGGATGGAATATTTTGCAGGCGGGTGGCTCTGCGCTGGATGCGGTTGAGGCGGCGGTTCGTGCGCTCGAGGATAATCCCATGTTTAATGCAGGCACAGGGGCTTGCCTGACCAGCGATGGCAACATCGAACTGGATGCGGGGATCATGGAGGGGTATACGCTGCGCGTTGGGGCGGTAGCCGGTGTCGAGTTGATCAAGAATCCTGTCTCGCTGGCACGGAAGGTGCTGGATAGCCCGCACGTCTTGCTCGTGGGTAAAGGGGCGCAGGAGTTTGCGCAGGAGCAAGGGATACCCCTCTCTGCGTTTGAGGACCTGGTGACAGAGCGACAATATCGAATCTGGCTGGAGAACAAGGCCCGGGCCGCCAGCGCACCGGAGGAACTGCGACATCACAGGCGCGAGGTAGGCTCACTGAAGGCTCGCCAGGAGAGGCATGGTACGGTTGGCGCAGCAGCTGTCGATATAACCGGTACACTGGCGGCTGCCACCTCGACGGGCGGCATTCACAATAAGTATCCCGGGCGTGTGGGCGATTCGCCGCTGGTGGGCTGCGGTTTCTATGCCGATGAGAATGCCGCCGTCTCGTGCACGGGCTACGGCGAAGATTTTATCCGCCTGCTCATCGCCAAACGCACCGCCGATTTCGTGGGGCGTGGTGATTCTGCCCGTGAGGCGGCTGAGGAGGCGATTGCACTGCTTAGCACCAGCGCTGAGGGTATGGGTGGTTTAATCGTCGTGGATCGCAAAGGTGACGTGGGTTTTGCCAGGAATAGCCAGAATCTGGCTTATGCCTGCATGGTTGAAGGTATGGCGGAGCCTATGGCCGGCGCATAAGCAGAGAGTAGAGGAGCGCGCGATGAGAACATTGGGCGATGTACAGCAGGAGATTGACCACCTGATCAAAGAGGAGTGGCACAGCAATTACTGGGCGCCCCTTTCTAGCCTGGCGCGGCTTACCGAAGAGGTAGGAGAGCTGGCGCGCGAGATCAACCACAGCTATGGTGAGAAACCAAAGAAGGCCAGCGAAGATGCAGGTAACGTTGCAACCGAGATAGGGGACGTGCTTTTTATCCTGGCATCGCTGGCGAACTCCATTGGAGTTGACCTGGACGCGGCATTTGAAGAGGTGATGGCGAAGTACCAGCGGCGTGATGCGCAGCGCTGGACAGCCGAAACACGCCAGGCCTAAGGATGGAACAAGAATTGCCCGGCGAAATAGCCTGCGATAAACAACAGGGCAAACACGATTAAACCGATCAGTAGAATGGTAAGAGCGAGAGAACGATTTTTCTCTCCAACCACAGGCCCGGGATAGGCAGCCTGTCGTGCTGCCACTAGCTTCAAGGAAACATCGGCCACCGTAGGGGCGGCAGGGGCCACTTCTTCCAGGGGTAGTTTGGGGCCCTGTTCTGCTCGATAGGAGGGGAAGTTGAGCCTGGGCTGATCGGTCTCTCTTGCCGGTAAGGCAGAGGCAAGCTTCCCTCCGGCGAGTGCAGGCGACGGGCTAATCACGAGCGGCGCTTCGTGCTGCTGGTTGTCGCTGTGAACCGGCATGGCTACCGGAGCCGGTATCGCTGGCGCCAATGTCTCACTGATGGTTTTCAAATCGATATAAAGTGCTTCAGGTGTGCTGATGTGCTGGGGATGCTGGCGAACTACAGTGCGAGCAACCGTTTCGCATAATTCAGGGGGGATATTGCGCTGGAAGCGCAAGCGCCCGTCGGGTGGCGGCTCAACAACCGTGGCCCCGGGTGGGCGCCCGCTGAGCAACTGGTAGAGCAACAGGCCGACGGCGCGAGTGTCGTCATCACGCCGTCCCTCGCTCTGTTGACCCCACGGCAGTTCTGTATCGGAGAGAGCAATATCATTACCGCCCATGATACTCCAACTCTGGAAATAAGGCAGGTCGCCGGGGAGCGCAAAATTATTGACACGTACGAAGCCGTGGCTGTCGCGCATAATAGAGCCAGGCACCAGGTCCCCGTGGCACACTCTATGTGAAGAATTATCCGCATACATCAAAGCCAGGCAGATTTGCATGCCGAAATCGGCGATCTCGTAGGGTGACAACTGCGCTTGCAGCAGCGTGGAGAAATTGGCGCCCTGGACATACTCCTGCACGATATGCAGCATCTCAGGTTCTGCAACAAGATCGTAGATGCCGACGATATTGGGGTGAGAGAAGTGGGATGTCAGTTTAATAGCTGCTCGATAGTCCGCGATGTGTGGTGCAGGGACGGCTTTTACTGCAACCACGCGCTGCAACACCTGATCCATTCCCTGATAGATGGTGCAAGTCTGTCCTTGCTTTAATAAACGTTGCAACAGATAGCGATGATTTATAACTCGCCCTGTTTCCACAATTTGCCTCGAAGAGGAACTCATTGACAATGCCCATCCCTAAAATCGAGCGGCTGCCCCTGGACAAGACCTTATATGTCTTGCAGAGCCAGCGTTACCGCTCCTACAATGTTTGCCTCTGATCCGAACGTGCCTTGCACAATACGCAGCGATGCGTTTGCCGAGGGCAGGGACAACTCCTGCACCCGTGCCAGCAAGGGCTTGATCAATAAATCTCCTGCCTGTGCCACCTGTCCGCCCAGGATGATTACACCCGGATTTATCAAATTAACGATGTTAGCCAGGGCGATTCCCAGATACGTAAGTACATCATCAGCGATGCCCTGTGCAACTTGGTCACCTTCGGCTGCAAGCCGGAACACCTGCTCTGCCGTAATGCGTTCGGCCCTGGCCCCTGTAACCCGGCGAATAGCTGCCTCTGTCTCAGGGTGCTCTACCGAAAGGCCAATCATCGTGCGCGCGATGGCCTGCGCCGAAGCAATGGATTCGAGATGTCCATAGGCTCCGCACGAGCACTTAGGACCATTCTCTTTGACGAGCATATGCCCGATTTCGCCTGCCGAGCTTGTCGCCCCGTGATAAATCTTGCCGTTGACTACCAGGCCACCACCAATGCCACGTCCCAGGCCGATATAGAGTACGACGCGCTCGATACTATGCGAGCCATGCCCCCCAGCGCATGCAGCGCCATAGAGCACTTCCGCCAGGGCAACGGCATTAGCATTGTTGTCTATTATACAAGGTACATCAAGTCTTTCCGACAGGTAGTCCTGTAAAGGGAAATTATCCCATCCGTGCGCATGATATAGTGTGCGCACTACGCCGCGCGTTGCGTCAACAAGACCACCTACAGCAACACCTACACGGAGTACACGTCCATCATGAAGTTGCTGAGGAGCCATCACTTCACCGAGCATGTCATCGATAAGTTCCAGCACGGTATGTGTATCTGGAATATACTCTAATGGACGACGTGCCCGGTGCAATATTTTGCCTTCCAGGTCTGCGACGGCGACAGATTGACGTGACCCGCTACCGCTGATCTCAATTCCCACAACGTATCCCTGCGTCGCCAGCAACTTACCAGTCATCCTCGTAGTTCCTACAGTTGATAGTGGACCGGAGGCCCTGATAAATGCCCCCTCTAAAGGTGCTCCCTGCGGCCGCCAGGACTGCGTAGACATGGTCGTGTTCTCCGTTCTTTACGATAGCTGGCATCAAAGTCCGGGGGACTGCCATACCAGCGCGGTGCGCCTTCTACTTTCAGCGATGCCGTACGTGTGACTTGGAAAGGGCCTCTCTGTGACAGCGGCTTTAGTATACCATATAGTATTACGTACGCAAAGGATAAAGGAGAGACGTACCATTGAGATGCTATTGCAATGCACACTGCCTGTTGCTACAATAGCTGGTAGTGAGAGATAGAGGTGACCTGGAGAGTTTTTATGGCGTCTACTACGGCAGGACAAGGGCAGGTCTTTATTGGCCCTGGCCTCAGCCCTTTCAAACGCATCGTGACCATCATCGCTGTGCTGGGTATAACCGCCCTGGTACTGTGGATAGCTGTGCACCAGGGAGCATCGGCGGAGGGCAGCACGGTTGTCGCCGTCGTGTTTATTATCGGCTTCATCGTCTACCTGCGTATTATAGCGCCTGTACCGTTTACAATTACGCTGGAGCCGGGGTCCCTGGTAAAGCGCAGCCGCAACGGGGAAGTGATCGAGATAGCCTGGGAAGACCTGACACGCATCAAAGAGGAATTTTTCCCCAATGGGAAGCGTATCGGCATCATTGTCTATCGCAAGACGACAACGCCTCAGCAAAAAGCGAAGGCGTGGGCAGTCTACCGGGATGATGTGACCGATATTGATAGCCTGGCCGAGGCGCTCAAGCAAGCCATCCCGGAGACATGCCAGTGGAGCAGCGAGACGGTACACGACTAAGGACGCAGTCCTACACCAGCATGACCTCGTCGATATAGCACCAACGCCAATCTTCACCGGGCTGGAAGGACTGGATGACCGGGTGATTAGAGGCGTGGAAGTGCTTTGTAGCATGCTTGTTCTTCGAGGAATCGCAGCAGCCGACGTGCCCGCACTCGAGGCAGAGGCGCAGGTGTACCCACGTATCCCCGGTTTTTAAACAATCTTCGCACCCGTTGGCGCTGGGTGTGACCCGGTGAATATGATCAAGATGTGTACATTGTTTTGCCATAGAAGTTTCCTTATCTAGACACAAACGAACGCTAAGATGCTTGCGCAGCAAGCGTTTGTGGCTTTCCTTCAATTAGCAGCAGCGAGCTGAGCGCGCCTGCCAGGGCTAACAGAGATGCAACAATCATGACAACGCGAAAGCTTGTTACGAACGATGCGGAAATAGCTGAGTGTACTGCTGCGTGGGTTGCGTTGCTTAATCCCGCGGGAATTTCAATACCAACCAGCTTGTTCTGTTGCGCAATTATGCTACTTTGCACATCAAATGGGAGATGTAACACTCCCAGGTTGCTGGCCAGGGCACCGCTGAAGACTCCCAGGACAACGATGCCCAGCACCGCGATGGCGATTAGCCCGGCTGTTCGGGAGACTGCATTGTTGATACCGGAGGCGGTACCCGCGTATTGTGTATCCACCGCGCCCATGACCGCGGTTGTCAAGGGCGCGACGCTGACGGCCATCCCTGTACCCAGCACGACTGATGCCGGGAAAAAGGTCGTCCAGTAGCTTCCCCCGATACCCGGCACAGCGAAAAGGGCGAACCCGCAGGCAGCAATCACCGGGCCGATAATAAGCGGAAGCTTCGCGCCGAAACGGGTAACCAGTCCCCCAGACCAGCGCGAGAGCAGGAACAAAATCAGAATCGTTGGCAAATTTGCTGCTCCCGCGGCCGCTGGCGGGTAGCCCTGTACGCGAATCAGGTTGAAAGGGATAAAGTACAGGCTCCCGCCCAGGGCTGCATATAACAGGAGCGTCAGCAAATTCGCGCCGCTAAATGTGCGTGAACGGAACAGGCCGAGTGGCATCATCGGTGAGCGACTACGGGCCTCCACCAGGACGAACAGCAGCAGCGCGACTATGCCCCCTACCAGGGCAGCAATTACCAGCGTGTTGCTCAAACCGAGGTCGTTCGATTCGATCAGCCCATAGACGATACCTCCCAGGCCAAGGGTTGCCAGCAGCGCGCCCCACCAGTCCAGCCCCTGACGGGCTTCTACTTCGCTGTGACTTTCGGGTACGCGCCAGAATAAGACGATGAGCACAATAGCGGCAATCGGGAGATTGATAAAAAAGACCCAGCGCCAGGAAGCATACTGGACCAGCCCGCCTCCCAGCACCGGACCAATTACCGAGGTGATTGCGGTGAAGCCTGACCACGTGCCAATTGCTCGCCCGCGCTGCTTGCTGTCGAACGAGGCGCTGATGATCGCAAGGCTGCCCGGCACCAGCAGCGCACCGCCTACGCCCTGAATAGCACGCGTGATAATGAGAAAGGCCACGTTTGGCGAAAGGCCGCACAGTACCGAGGCCACCGTGAAGAGTGAGATACCTATGGCGAAGATGCGCCGCCGGCCAAAATGATCGCCGAGCGATCCCCCGACCAGGATCAGGGCAGCCAGGAAGAGGGCGTATGCCTCGACGACCCATTGAACTTCGGAGGCAGTTGCATTCAACTCCGTCTGGAGCACCGGCAGTGCTACGTTGACGACTGTGCCATCGATAAAGGCCATGCTTGATCCGAGGATCGTTGCTACGAGTACCCATGTGCCAATCGATCTCTGGCGATCTTTCGCGAGAGGCTCTCTTGCGGCAGCGACATACGGCGCGCATTGGATGATGCCTTCGTCGCAGGGCGGCTTCAGTATGTGGGACATATATATTTCCCTTTTGTCTTCATACGGCGCGAGCGAATCTCAGGAGATCGGCCATGCTGAAGTGCCCCTGCTGGTCGCCGGGGAGGGTAGGCCTCCATTCGCTTTCAGCATTGCGATAAGAAGTGGGATCGCCATCAATCAGGCCAAGCAGCACCTCGGCAACAATGCGTCCGCCTACATCACCCAGCCGCTCGCCGCCAGTTCTGACCTCTCCCTCTTTGAGGATGTAGTAAAAGAGCGGCGTCTCACCATGATAGCCTGTTTTGGCCAGGCCAACCTCGTCTCCGGTTAGCGGCTCGACATCCATTGCTCTGGAGACAGCTTCTCCTGACGGCAGATCGAGCGCCAGCCCCCTCTCAAGATCGCGATAGGCAAGCGAGTGTTGTTCGGGAATCTCTGTTTCACCGACCACCGATTGCGGCAGATCAATGAGCGAGTGGGCAAGCGAGGTATCAATCTTCTTGCTGGGTTGTGGTAGGAAATTGTCATCTACACGGAAGAAGTACCTCCAGTCTATTACGCGGTCATGTGGAACGGGGCACGTGCCAGCGCACTCGGGAAAGATACCGCCCTTCGCTCCACCAGCGTTCAAGGTATAGAGTGTTCTGACCTGGCTGTGGCCGAAGCGGTAAGCCGCGTCTGCAAACTCTACCGGGATGAAAGGAGAATCTTCATATGCATAGAACTGCGGGCCGTTCGCCAGAAGGTCGTCCACGAGGGTTTCTCCAACGGTCAGGGGGAGGAACTCATGAACTACGATCCACTGGTAGTGCCACCTCACCAGGCGCTGTGCCTCTTTGAAAGCGCCGGCCGCTGGCGCGCCCTGGCCTCTGAGGTAGTCAACGACCCGGTTATGAAACTTGAGGAAAGCCAGGTGAAGCTGCGAGATGATGAGGTGTACATCGTTGCGTGGATCACCAACAAGCGCTCGCCCCTGGCGATTCCTGGGGAGATCATCCAGGTTGCCAATGTCGTTTATGCCCAGGAGAAACTTGTCTAAATCATCGAGATCATAAAGGTATGGATCACCGCCAGGTCCTGACGCGTAGAGACATTCAAGGTCGAGCCGAGGTGCGCGGAAGTTGCGCAGCTCGTTGAGACGGGCATGATGCTGCAGCAGGCTGCGATCAGCGGTGATGTCGTGCGCGATGAACTGGCCAAGGAACGGGAAAGCGGCGGGGATGCGAGGATTGTCAGCTTTCGCATCCTGATCGTCCTGCCTGGATAGGACATCCATCATAGACCCGGATCTTCCCAGGGCCAGCAGGTACTCTTCGTCGGTTGCGAGGCCTGGCAGGTCGGGAAACATCCTCCCATATTTCCCCTCTTCGACCCTGGAAAGCGGTCCTTTCAAATGGGGTGCGATAACGCAGCTATGTGTGCTCATGTGAACCTCCTGCATTAAATAGCAACATGTATCAGTGTATCACTTCTCAAAAAAGCTTGCTCTAAGAGATGTCCTCTTCTCCTTCTCCTCCGGTTATACTGCTGTCCTCGCCTGTCGAGTCTTCATGCTCTTTGGGCTCCTCTTTGGTACGCGATGTAGGCGTCAGGTGGAGATCGATGTGGCTCGGGATGATGTAATACAAAGGAAAAAGAAAAAAGACGATAAGGCTTGCCAGCGGGCTTAGAAACGAGAGACCGATCGAAACCAGGTAGACTACCGGCGCCGTCATGTTTCTTCTGTTCACTGTGCGTACAAAGTGCGGGTCTATGTCTTGATCGACCAGGCGATGGTTGCTCGTGGCATACCACCACAGCAGGCTGAGCATCAGGTTGGTCAGGATCAAGCTAGAGGCGTAGGTTATTAACGAGATGCGTTGCCCGGAGTACTGACCAAGGAGACCCGCGGGGAAAGGAATGAACGCTACACACATCAAGAGCAGTATGTTGATCCAGAGGAACGGCCGGTCCGAGCGTTTGATGTAGTGAAACATATTGTGGTGGGCGACCCAGTAAATGCCAACGATCACAAAGCTCAGCAGGTAGCTCAAGAGACTGGGCCACTGCGTGCGTAACTGATCGAGCAGCTTGCCGGGGACCGTTGGAACATGAAGGTTCAGCACCAACAAGGTGATCGCGATAGAGAACACACCATCGCTAAAGGCCGTTATGCGGCCAGTAGTGAGGCCCGCGACGGCCTGGCTTCTCCTCAATCTAATCACAGAGGCTCCTTTAACTACGTAGAGATCACTTACCCGTCAATGAGCTTACATCATCAAGTGGTTTACTGTCCATACCGCTGGAAGAGACCACGGTAGGTACTATA
>WNFA01004498.1_pt1 | contig 11884 bp, 10 predicted proteins | sample 5400481 | NCBI WGS metagenome assembly WNFA01 (sample SAMN13153340, study PRJNA577476) | soil metagenome | isolation source: 120 cm saprolite under Douglas fir tree site 2 hole 1 replicate 2 | place: USA:California | collected 2015-04-18
TGCAATCCTCGGGGCTTTCGCCGTCTGGCCGGCGGCGGTTTTGGCAGGCGTTCGCGGCCTTTGCCGTCAGCAATCCACAGCGCGAACCCGCGCCATCGGATTTCGATGCACTTCTGCGCAGAACCGAGGACCAGGCCACTGTCGCCGAAGCCGGCAGCATCACGCTGGTCGGCGCCGGCCCGGGCGATGCCGAGCTGCTCACGATGCGCGCGGTACGCGCGCTGCAGTCCGCCGACATCATCCTGATCGACGATCTCCTCGCGCCGGACATTCTCGACTTCGCTCGGCGCGAGGCAAAGATGGCGCTGGTCGGCAAGACTGGTCCCTCGCAGCAGGACGAGGTCACGCTGATGATCGCGCTCGCCAAGGCCGGCAGGCGCGTGGTGCGGCTCAAGGGCGGAAGCTCGCCCCCGCTTGGCCGCGAGGTGATCGCGGCCTGCCGACGCGCGGGAATTGCAATCGAGGTCGTCCCCGGCGTCACCGTGGGCGGAGCGCGCGGCGAGACTGAGCGCAATAGGGTGGAGCGAGTGTCGGATCGCGTGAAGAACTGGGGCCGACTCGCGCCTATTCCTGAAACGCCTCTTCGCGCTTGCTGCGGATGGCCGGCAGTGCGACCAGCACGCAGAGCGCGAGCGCTGCGATCAACAAGCCGAGGCTGATCGGCCGCTCGAAAAAAATCGCCGGGTCGCCGCTCGAAATCCGCATGGCGCGCCGAAGGTTCTCCTCCATCAGCGGCCCCAGCACGAAGCCGAGGATCAGCGGCGCCGGCTCGCAGTCGAGCCGCGTGAAGACGTAGCCGAGCACGCCGAAGAACGCGGCCAGCAGCACCGCCGCGGCGCTGTTGCTCACGGTGTAGACGCCGATGCCGCAAAACAACAGGATCGCGAGATAGAGAAAGCGGTAGGGCACCTTCAAGAGCTGAACCCATATGCCGATGAGCGGCAGGTTGATGATCACCAGCATCAGATTGCCGATCCACATGCTGGCGATCATGCCCCAGAACATGCCGGGGCGTTCGCTCATGATCTGCGGACCCGGCTGGATGCCGTGGATGGTAAGCGCGCCGATCATCAGCGCCATCACTGCGTTGCCCGGGATGCCCAAGGTCAGCATGGGGATGAACGAGGTCTGCGCACCGGCATTGTTGGCTGATTCCGGCCCTGCCACGCCCTCGACCGCGCCGTGGCCGAATTGCGCGGGGTTCTTCGACCACCGTTTCTCGAGCGCGTAGGCGGCAAACGCGCTCAGCGTCGCGCCGCCGCCGGGAAGCACGCCGAGGATGGATCCGAGCCCGGTCCCGCGCAGCACCGCCGGCCAGGCGCGCCCGAAATCCTCACGCGTCGGCCACAGCCGCGTGATCTTTTGCGTCGCCAACGAGCGCGTTTCCCGCGGCTGCGTCAAGTTGGTGATGATCTCGCCGACGCCGAATATGCCGATGGCGAGCGTGGCGACGTCAATCCCGTCGGTCAGCTCGGTAATGCCGAAAGTAAAGCGCGTCCCGCCGGTGTTGCCGTCGGTGCCGACGAGACCGACTAAGAGGCCGAGCACGATCATGGCAATCGCCTTGATCACCGAGCCATGGGCGAGCACCACCGCGGCGATCAAGCCGAGCACCATCAGCGAGAAATATTCCGGCGCTCCGAACGACTGGCCCACCTTTGCGAGGGGCGGCGCAAAGGTGGCGATCAGCGTTGTCGAGACGCAGCCGGCGAAAAACGAGCCGAGCGCCGCCACCGCCAGCGCAGCGCCGGCGCGGCCCTGTCGCGCCATCTGGTGGCCGTCGATGCAGGTGACCACCGACGATGTCTCGCCCGGCAGATTCACCAGAATGGCGGTGGTCGAGCCGCCATACTGGGCGCCGTAGAAGATGCCCGCGAGCATGATCAGGCCCGATGTCGGCTCGAGATGGAAGGTGAGCGGCAACAGCATCGCGATGGTCGCGATCGGGCCGATGCCGGGGAGGACACCGATCAATGTCCCGATCAGCGCGCCCACGAGCGCGAAGACAAGGTTCGCGGGCGTCAGTGCCACGCCGAAGCCGACCGCAAGATTGTGCAGAAGCTCCATCTACCACTCCGGCCACACCGGGATGGTCAGTCCCAGTCCCAGGATGAAGATGCCCCAAGAGAGAATGATCAGCACCAGCGCCGCGGCGAGCGTCTCGAGCGGGCGTAAGCCGCGCGCCGCGACCGCGCCCACGCCGATCAGCAGCAGGATCGAAACCACGAGCCCGAGCCGCTCGATGCTCAGCCCGAAAATCACCAGGCTTGCGGTGACGAAGATGACCGGTCGCAATGCCGAGACGTCGGCGGACGACAGCGGTCGCGCGTCTTGGGCTTCGCGCAGTCCTTGCACGAGAACGATGGCCCCGAGGCCGAGCAGGAGCCAACACAACAGCCGCGGCACGTAGCCGGTGCCCATGCGCAAGGCGGTGCCGATGGGATAATCGCGCGAGAACCACAGGCCGAGCGCCGCCACGGCGATGAAGAGCAGGCCCGCCAGCACGTTCTTGCGCGCGAGCACGCGCCAGGACGCAACGGGCAGATTGCTTTCTCCCTCGCCGAGGCTCAACTGCCGCTCCCATCCCGATCGTCAATCCGGCGCAGACCGTGTGGGCATTGCGCGTTTCGGTTCTATCCACACCCACGGCGCGGGCGCAATGCCCGCGCCTTCGTGAGCAAAATCGCGCGCGGCATCAGCGCGAATTTGTCCGCCCGCCGCCAGGGATTTTGCCAGCTTCACCGATTCATCGGAATGACCGGCAGTAGCAGATAAGAGTCCTTCTCGCCGCCCGCATAGATCGTGTTCGTCCCGCTGTTGTAGTCGGCATGGTAGTGCATGTAGGCGCTGCTACCGACGCCGTCGCGGGGCTGAACGTCGAGGCGGATGCGGTGGCCTTTTTTGAACACCATCGAGGTTGGCCAAATCTCGACCTCGACTCGCACGATCTCGCCGGGGGTCAGATAAAGGCGGCGCTGGTGGCGATGATATGGGCGGTAGGGCAGCGACAGCTCCGGATCCAATTCACGGTGTGAGACACGCAGCCATCCTTTCGCCACCGGCACCGGCGTCCCTTGCTGGCCCGTCTCCAGCACTTCGTTGCCTTCGCCATCGATGTTGCGGATGGTGAGAAACAGATCCATGTCCTCGGTCGAGCTCGCGACCCAGAGCACCGCGGCGACCGGACCGGTGACCTCCACGTCCTGCGCGAGCGGCGGCGTCTCGAGCGCGATCCCCATGCCGGGCGGGATGGCGCCGCCCATCACTTGCGACGACGCTGCCGACGTCGAACCCATCGACCCCAGGGTTGAGGCCGGATAGGTCCGCGAGCTGCAGGCTTGCGGATTGGCGGCAACGAGACGGCCGGCATTCGCGGGCGCGCCCGGCGCGGGCTGCGACAGATCGAAATAGAACTTGGTCCATTGCGTGCGTGCGAGCGGCCATTCGTGTTCAAAGCGCCACTCCACCTCGTCGCGGCCCTTACGGATCGCGAGCTTCACCGGCGGCTCCGACATGACGCCGGTGTCGATGCTCTTGAGCCAGTAGTCGAAGAAGCGCAGCTGATCGCGCCGCCCGTCCTCGGAGTAGAACGGATGCACATGCGTGCCGGCGTGGATGCGAAGCTTCTTGTGCGGCGTCGCCGCCCGCATGAAGGCCTCGGTGTTGCCGCGCAAATGCAACCCCATGCCCGACCAATTGCCGACGCTGAACATCGGCACCGTGATCTTGTCCCATTGCGCCTGTGCGCCGCGGAAGGCGCCGCTGTCGAGATTGTTGTGCAGCCAGAAATGCAGCGTATTGGTCTGCCAGCGGTTCGGATGATGCCGGGACGCTCGACCGGCGACGTGGTGCATCAAGTGCGCCATGTACCAGTTCGGCATGAACAGGCTGAGCAGTCCGCCGTGGAACAGCGCGTCGCGGTAGAGATCGGCGAAACCTTCCCAGGGAATGATCGCCGCCAGTGACGGCGGCTGATGATTGGCGACGAACCACTGGTTGATGGCAAAGTACGATATGCCGCACAGCCCGACCTTGCCCGAGCACCAGGGCTGCGCCGCCGCCCACTCGATCGCATCGTAGAGATCGATCGATTCCGCGAGCGACCACGGTTCGCACTCGCCGGGGGATTTTCCGCTGCCGCGCCCGTCGACCCGCACCGCGCCATAGCCCTTCGGAACCCACCATTGCGGGTTGACCGTTTCCCAATTCATCAGCGGGTTCGGCTTTTCCTCCAGGTTGCCGGGCGGAACCCACAGCTTGTCCTTCTGATAAGGACCCAAATTCAAGATGGCGGGAAAAGTGCCAGCATCGTCCGGCCGGAACACATCGGCTTTGAGGCGCGCGCCATCCCGCATCGGGATGTCGACGTCTTTTTCGACGACGATGCCGTAGACCGGCACGTCGGGGGCCGGCTCCATCTTCATTGCTCTCTCCGCGCTGTGCGCCCGCTTTAGCGCCGCTCAATCCGGCAACTCGACCTTCACCTCGTCGGTGACCTTCTTCCAGTACGCCACCTCGGCCTTGTCCCAAGCTTGTGCGTCTTCGCTCGACGCGCTCGGAACAGGCCTGATCATCTGCTGCTTGAACGCTGTCACCACCTGGTCGGAATTGAGCGCCTGCACGGCGGCCTTGCGCACGATTTCCAGCACGTCGCGCGGCGTGGCGGCGGGCGCATACAACGCCGACCACAGGCCTTTGGCATTGGCATAGCCGAGCTCGGTGAGGGTGGGCACGTCGGCGTATTCGGGCACGCGCTGGTCTGACATCACCGCGAGCGCCCGCACCTGCCCGGCCTTGACCACGCCCATCGAGCTTGCGGCGTTGAGTAGCGCGACATGAGCGTCGCCGGTGACGAGATCGTTGGTGATGGCGGCCCCGCCGCCTTTGTTCGGCAGATGGGCGAGCACGATGCCGGCCCATTGGGCGAGGGCTTCCATGTCGTAGTGATTGTTGCTTCCGATGCCGACGCTGGCGTAGCGCACCTTGCCGGGGTTGGCCTTGGCATAGGCGATGAACTCGGCATAGGTCTTGGGCGGGAAGTCCTTGGTCGTAGCGCCGAGCACGAGCGGAACCTCGCTCAGCCTCGTCACCAAGATGACCTCTTTGTCGTAGTCGATCTTGAATTTCTTCTTGTAGATGATGGGCGTGAGCACATTGGTGCCGGGATTGCCGATTTGCAGCGTATAGCCGTCGGGTCTCGAACGCGCCATTTCCTCGATCGCAAGGATGCCGAAGGCGCCGGGTTTGTTTTCGATCACCACCGGCTGGCCGAGAATCGGCCGCATATGCTCGCCGACGATGCGCATGACGATATCGGTGGCGCTGCCCGGCCCGAACGGCACAACCACCTTGATCGGCTTCGAGGGATATTTGTCTTGCGCGGCGACCTCGACGCCACTGACGGCGAAAACAAGCAGGAACAGGAGGCCCAAGCGCTTCATCACGTGTTCCGTTTTCGCGCTGCTTCATCCGATCCGTCGGCGCAAGCAGTCCGCGCCGACGTCATGCCACACGTTAGTCGGCCAGTTCGATCTTGACCTCGACGACCGTCTTTCGCCACGCGGCAAGTTCGCCGTCGAGCCACGATTGCGCCTCCTGCAGTGACGCGTTCGGCTTGACGCTGACGAGCTGTTTCTTGAACGCTTCCTGGAGCTGCGGAGCATCCGCGGCCTCGACGATCGCCTTGAAGAGGGTCGCCAGCACCTCTTTCGGCGTATTGGCCGGTGCCAGCATGCTCTGCCAGTGCAAGGTGCCCACGCCCGGGTAGCCGGCCTCCGCCAGCGTGGGGACATCGGGATATTCCGCCAACCGCGTCTCCGCGAGCACCGCGATCGGCCGCAGCTTGCCGGCCTTGACCATCGATGCAGAGCTCGCGGCATTGATGAATGCGACCTGCGCGTCGCCGACGACGAGATCGTTGATCATGCCGGCTGCGCCGGCCTTGTTGGGAATATGCAGCATCTCGATGCCGGCGCGCTTGGAAAAGACCTCGACGTCGTAATGCGGGAAGCTGCCGACCCCGGCGCTGGTATAGCGAACCTTGCCGGGATGCTTCTTCGCATAGGCGATCAACTCCGCCACCGTTTTGGGCTCGAAATTCTGCGTGGTGGTGAGGAGGAAGGACGGATAGATCGCGAGCCGCGAAACCGACACCACGTCCTTCTCGTAGTTGATCGAAAGCTTTTTCGGGAACAGGACTGGCGTGATGGCATTGGTCGTGACGTTGCCCACCATCAGCGTGTAGCCGTCGGGTTTGGAACGGACCATCTCCTCGATCGCGAGAATGCCGCCCGCGCCCGGCTTGTTCTCGACCACGAACTGCTGGCCGAGGCTTTGGCGCATCTGCTCGCCGAACAGGCGCGCGGTGATGTCGCTGGCGCCGCCAGGAGCATACGGAACGACAACCTTGACCGGCCGCGAGGGATATTTGTCCTGCGCCGAGGCCGTGACGCCGCCGCATACGAGACACAGCAGCGCCAGACCCAAACCGACCCGTTTCATCACATCCTCCCGGTGAATTCGCTGAAATTGCCGGCCCCGACGGGTGTCAGCTTGGCATCGATTGTAGCCTAGGCGCCCGGGACCGAAACAGGCAAACGGCCGCGCGATCTTGTCGCCCTGCGGGCGAATCGCCGCTCGGTCATTCCCGCTTGCCGAACCGTTTGCTGCCGGCGGCCCTCACGCCGCCTTGACGCCGTGCAGGCTGTGGGACGCATCCTTGCAGGTGAAGAACACGACATCGCCCTCGGGCGTGGCCTCCCCGGAGTGCACGACGTTGGAGGGAACATAGACCACCGAGCCCGGCTTGGCCTCGATCTCCTTCTCTCCAATCTTTGCCCGAAACGTGCCCTGCAGAATGTAGATCCATTGCTCATTCGGGTGCGAATGCGGCTGCGCACCGGTGCCGGCCGGCATCCGCATCAGGGCGACGATCATGCGCTCGCCCTCGACGCAGGCGCCGTTGGCGGTCGAGTAGTCGGGGCCGCCGAGGATGTGATTCACGCCGTTGAGATCGAACAGGTATTCGCCGTCGCCCGCGCGCTTGGCACCCGGCGTCCGCGCCACTTGTTGCGACATTTTCGTCTCCTCCGTTTCCCACTGCTCTTTCATCCAGCAAAGTCAGTTCCGACCGCGTCAGGCGAACGCCCGCGTCTTGTCGCCGGCCGCGCCAAGCAACGCCCGCGCACGGCCGCCGAGAATGGCCGACTGCTCGGCGACCGAAATCGACAAGCCGCGAACCTGCGACACGCCCTCCGGCATGCCCATGTCGAAGGGATAGTCGCTGCCGAGCAGCACGCGGTCGGCGCCCGCGTTGCCGACGAGGAATGCGAGCACCTCTTTCGAGTGCACGATGGTATCGAAATAGAAGCGCTTGAGCGAATCCGTCGGCGGTTTCCCAAGCTTGCTTTTCGGCTCTGCGCGCACGTGCCAACCGTGCACGAAACGCCCGGCTTGATAGGGGACGAATCCCCCGCCATGGGCGAGGCAGATCTTCAACGAGGGATGGCGCTCGAGCACGCCGCTGAACACGAGACATGCGGCGGCGATGGTGGTGTCGAGCGGGTTGCCGATCAGATTGCCGAGATAATAGGGCGACAGCCGATCCGCGCCCGCCACGTTGATGGGGTGCAGGAGAATGAACGCATCGAGCTCGGCTGCCGTGGCCCAAACCGGCTCGAGTTCGGGATCGTCGAGGTTCTTGCCCGCCACGTTCGAGCCGATCTGCGCCCCGCGCAGGCCCAGCACGCGCACGGCATGACGAAGCTCGTCCGCGGCTTGTTTCGGCGCCTGCATGGGCAGCGTCGCTATGGCAAGAAAGCGGTCGGGGCGAGACTTGGCCAGCTTGGCGAGCTGCTCGTTCTGAATGCGGGCAAACGCCGCCGCCAGCGCCGGCGGTTGCGCATAGACGAAGGTCTGCGGGCAAACCGAGAGCACCTGAACGTCGACCTTGGATGCCGCCATGTCTTGCAGGCGGCGCTCTAAATCCCAGCCGCCGCGGGGGAAATGCCGGTAGACGTTGCCGGCGACGTCGAGCGTGGCGAACTGGTCGCCGATTTCCGAGAGCTTCGGCCCCACCTTGGGGGCTTCGCGCTGCAACAGGCGGATGGTCTCTTCGGTCAGGATGTGAGCGTGAACGTCGATCGTTTGCATCGTCTGGGTGACCATGGGTCCGCTGCTGCTCGAGGGTTGAGAAAAGACGCCGGAGAGGTCCGAGAGCGTAATGCATCGCGCCGCGCAGATCGAGTAGCTGATGGCGTTCGGATCGTGATAGGTTGCGCGCGGCTCAATCCCGGTGGAACCGGAATGCTCGATCAGCCCGCTGCTTCGCATCGCGCCCGACTGCGGGATCGCCCTCGGCTTGATTTCCAGGATCATTTGGCCGATCTCGAGGCGAACGGTCTTCTCGTTCGCATCGACCGTCCCATCAACAAAGATACCGAGCTGCATCCGCTGGTGCGCTGGCAATTTCTGGGCGGCGTGCCGGAGGACAAGCGGCGCGCATTCCTGTTCACGCACGTGACCGACTCGAAGGGCCGGCGCTACGACATTCCGGTCGTGGTCGGCGCGCTCGCGGCCTCGCCCGACATCTACGCCATGGGCATGGGGCAGGAGGTCAAGGACATCGGCGAGGCCTGGATGCGTGCGATTGCCAATCCGATCGCGCCGATCGCGGTGAGCGCCCCGCGCTGCCAGGAGGTCGTGCTGACGGGCGATGATCTCAAGGCGCCGGGCGGGCTGGCGCGGCTGCCGGTGCCGGTATCGACTCCGGGCTTCGACTCCGCGCCCTATCTGACTGCGACGCTGTGCGTGACGCGGGATCCCGACAGCGGCATCCAGAACATGGGCACCTACCGTGCCGCGCTCAAAGCCGCCGATCGGCTGGTGGTGCGCATGGTGGCGCGCGAGGCGAGCGGCGCCGGCGGCTATTTGCATTGGCTCAAATATCGCAAGCGCCGCGAACCCATGCCGATCGCGATCGTGATCGGCTGCGCGCCGGTGGTCATGTTCACCGGCCCGCAGAAGCTCGCCATCGACATGGACGAACTCGGCGTTGCCGGCGCGCTCGCCGGCGCGCCGATCGAGATCGCGAAAGCCGCGACCATCGACCTCGACGTGCCGGCGTCGGCCGAAATCGTGATTGAGGGGTTGATCGACCCCGAAAAGCTCGAGCCCGAAGCGCCGTTCGGCGAGAGCAACGGCTACGTCGCGCTCGAAGCGTACAATATGCCGATGCGCGTGACCGCCATCACTCACAAGCGCGCGCCGGTCGTCACCTCCATCATCAGCCAGGTCACGCCGAGCGAATCCAGCGTCGTCAAGAAGGTGGCTTACGAGCCGCTGTTTCTCAGCCACCTGCGCGATCGCCTCGGGATCAAGGGCGTCCGTCGCGTGGTGATGCACGAGCGGCTGACCAATCTTCGCCCCGTCATCTTCCTGCAGCTCGCCGAAGGAACACCGCGCAGCGAGGTCTGGCGCGGGCTGCACGGCGCCGCGACCTTGCAGTCCAATTGCGGAAAGATCGTCATCGCGGTGAGCGAGGACATCGATCCCGCCAGCATGGACGCGGTGCTGTGGTCCCTCGCCTATCGCACCAACCCGATCGAGGACGTGCATCTGGTGCCCTACCGCGGCGGCGTGCAAGGAGCGCAATACGGACCCAAGACCACGGACTCCGGCATGCTGGTCGACGCCACGCGCAAATATCCGATGGCGCCGCTCGCCTTGCCGACGCGCGAATACATGGAGCACGCGCGCGCGCTGTGGGAGGAGCTCGACCTCTACCCGCTCAACGTCCAGTCGCCCTGGCACGGTTACGGCTTGGGCGACTGGACCGACCGCTGGGAAACGTTTGCACGCCGCGCTGCCACCGGCGACTGGGAGCTCACCGGCAGCGAGACGCTCGCGCGCCAGCGCGGCGGCCTCACGCCCGAAACCCCCGCCCGCTTCGACGACAAGCCGAAGAAGCCATCTGACTAGCAATCGCCGCGGTATCGCGAGCGCGGGCCGTCACTCCGCCCGCACGCCGGCCGCTTTTATGACTGCCGCCCACTTGTCGCGCTCCGCGCCGAGGAAAGCCGCAAACTCCTGTGGCGAGGAGATCTTGGCGTCGACGCCGAGCTTGACCAAGGTGCCCGCGATCTCCGGCGACTGCAGGCTCACATTGATGGCGGCGTTGAGCCGGTCGACGATCGCGCCGGGCGTGCCAGCGGGCGCGACGACGCCGGTGAACGAGACCGAGGTGAAGTCCGCGATGCCCGCTTCGATCATCGTCGGCACATCGGGCATCTGCGAGCCGCGCCGGTCGCTGGTCGAGGCCAGCGCCCTGACCCGGCCGGCCTCGACCAGCGGCAGCGACGATGCCGGATTTTCAAACGAGAACTGCGTTTCGCCCGCCACCGTGGCCGCAACCGACGGGCCTCCGCCCTTGTAGGGAACGTGCACGACGTCGAGATTGAGCCGCTGCTTGAACATCTCGCCGATGAGGTGCGGCGGCGTCCCGATGCCGGCCGACGCGTAGTTGAGCTTGCCGGGGTGCGCCCGCGCGAGCGCGACCAGCTCTTGCACCGATTTGACCGGCAACGCGGGATTGACGATCAGCAGATTGGAGGTAGTCCCCAGCGCAGCGATCGCTGCGAAGCCTTTGACGGGATCGTAGTTCACGTTCTTGTAGATCAACGGGCTGATGACGAGCGTGCTGGTGTTGCCGAGGAGCAGCGTGTAGCCGTCGGGGTCGGATTCCGCGACCGCGCGCGCCCCGATGGTGCCCCCGGCGCCCGGTCGATTGTCGATGACGACGCCTTGCCCGAGGATCGACGTCAGGTGTTGTCCGATCAGACGCGCCATCACGTCGGCCGGACCTGCCGGCGCGAAACCGACCACGATCCTGATCGGCCGATTGGGAAACGTCTGCGACGATGCGATCCCGCCTGCAGCGCAGGCGATCACGACGATCGCGCACAGCAACGTCGGTTTGGCGAGCACGGCCGTTGCCCCCGACTTCATCCCGAGCAAAGTGCATCAGCGCCGCCCCGAAGGACGAGGCCAAGCGAATTGCGTCACGCCTTCTCATCCACCACGCGGTTGCGCAGCGTGCCGATGCCGGAAATCTCGACCTCGAGCACGTCGCCCGGCTTCATCCACAAGGGTGGATTGCGGCGGTGACCGACCCCTTCCGGCGTGCCGGTGGCGATCACGTCACCCGGCACCAGTGGCGTGAATTCCGAGCAGAAGGCGATGATCTGCGGCACCGAATAGATCAGGAGATCGGTGGCCGACTTCTGCACCTCCTGTCCGTTCAGCCGCGTCGTCAACATGAGGCGGGCCGGATCGGTAATCTCGTCGGTGGTAACGATCCAGGGCCCGAGCGGGCCGGTGGCGGGGAAATTCTTTCCCGAAGTCACCGAGAATTTCTGATAGTCGCGCACGCTGCCATCGACGAAGCAGGTATAGCCGGCGACGTGATCGAGCGCGCGCTCGACCGGGATATGGCGGCCACCGCGAGCGATGACGACCGCAAGCTCGCCCTCGAAGTCGAAGCTCTGCGACACCGCGGGGCGAATCATCTCGCCGTCGTGGCCGGTCAGCGTGTTGGCGAGTCGGATGAACATGCTCGGCTGTTTCGGCAGCTCGCGCCCGGTCCCGGTCGTGAGCGCGTCACGCAAGCTCGCGTAACCAAGACGCTGGTTCAAGGTGACGACGCCATCGTCGGTCACTACGCCGAAGCACGCCTTTCCATCGGCCATATAGCTTGCAAGCTTCATTTACACCCCCATGTGGCGCGCGCTCGGTGGCCGGCTGAGAGCCGGTGCACCCTCACATCAGCGCGCCGCTACTGCCCGTAGATTGACACGAACAGCTGGTCGACGGGAATGGGCGCCTCGAT
>WNFA01010648.1_pt1 | contig 11877 bp, 6 predicted proteins | sample 5400481 | NCBI WGS metagenome assembly WNFA01 (sample SAMN13153340, study PRJNA577476) | soil metagenome | isolation source: 120 cm saprolite under Douglas fir tree site 2 hole 1 replicate 2 | place: USA:California | collected 2015-04-18
GGCGGCGGCGCGATCGAGGCGGGAACGAGCCCCAGCAGACCCATGCCGCCGCCGATCGCCAGGGCGACGTAGGGCAGCAGCCCGAGCCAGAAGCGCCGGTCGAGCCGACGGCCGCCGCTCCACTCGACCAGCACGAGCGCCGCAGGCAACGTGATCGCCGCTCCCTTGCTGAGCAGCGAGCAGACGAAGAGGAGGAGCGAGGCCGCGTAGAAGACGGCTGCGGGGACGGCGGCGGGGCGCCGCGAGCGGAGATGGAGCAGCAGCGCGCCGAGCCAGAAGGCAGTGTACAGGACGTTCTTCCGCTCGGTGACCCAGGCGACCGACTCGACGTGCGCCGGGTGCAGCGCCCAGAGTCCGGCCGCGAGCCAGCTCGCCAGCGCGGGCAGGCCGAGCTCGCCAGCCAGCGCACCCACCAGCAGCGCGTTGCCGGCGTGCAGGAGGACGCTGTCCAGGTGGAAGAGCCACGGTCGCTGGGCCCCCGCGAGCCATTCGAGGCGGTAGGCGGAGTAGAGCACCGGGTAGAAGCCCGGCGTGCGGCCGTCGGACCAGCTCCGCCGGAGCCAGTCGGAGCCGACGACCCGCGGATTCGCGTAGACATCGATCGGATCGTCCCAGTTGACGAAGTCCGCCTGCAGGACAGGGGCGTACACCACCAGGACGAGTGCGACCAGCAGCGCCCATCGCATCTGGCCTCCCCGGCGCATCCTCGCCGCCCCCTCAGCGCCCGAGCAGCGCCCGCGTCTCCGCAGCCTGCGCCCGCTCGAGCACGTCCGCCGCCGTCCCGCTCTCCACGATCCTTCCCTCCACCAGGACCACGGCGCGATTCGCCACGCGCCGCGCGAAGGCGATCTCGTGCGTCACGATGACCATCGTCTGGCCGGCGGCCGCGAGATCGCTCACCACCGCGAGCACCTCGCCGACCAGGCGCGGGTCGAGCGCCGAGGTCGGCTCGTCGAGCAGCATCACCAGCGGCTGCATGGCGAGCGCGCGCGCGATCGCGACCCGCTGCTGCTGGCCGCCGGAAAGCGTCGCCGGGTAGGCGTCCGTGTGCTCGGCGAGCCCGACGCGCGCGAGGAGTGCGCGGGCTCGTGCCTCGGCGGCCGGCCCCTCGAGGCCCAGCACCCGCCGCGGCGCCTCGCTCACGTTCCCGAGCGCGGTCAGGTGCGGGAAGAGGTGGAAGCTCTGGAACACCATCCCGACGCGCGTGCGCACCGCACGCAGGGCCTCCGCGTCGGTCCGCTCGCTCATGCCGGGCCGCAGCAGGTGCCCGGCGATCTCCACCTCCCCGGCGGTGAAGGGCGTCAGGTAGTTGAGCGCACGCAGCAGCGTCGTCTTGCCGCTCCCCGACGGACCCACCACCGCCACCACCTCGCCGCCGCTCACCTCGAGGTCGATGCCGCGCAGCACCTCGGCGCTCCCGCGCCGCGTGCGGAGGGCGCGGACCCTGACGACGCTCATGCCGGCGCCGGCGCGAGCCGCCGCTCGAGCCGTCGCGCCAGGCGCGACAGCGGGTAGCTCATCGCCAGGTAGAAGGCGGCGCACAGCAGACCGGGCCCGAGCCACCCGCGCACGTCCACCGCCGTGATCGTCATCTGCTTGGTCAGCTCGACGACCGTGAGCACCGACACCAGCGACGAGTCCTTGAGCAGCGCGATGAAGTCGTTCGCCACGCCGGGGAGCGCGACGCGCAGGGCCTGCGGTAGCACGATCCGCCGGAGCGCCAGCCAGCGTGACATGCCGAGCGCCAGCGCGGCCTCCGTCTGCCCCACGGGCACGGCCTCGAGCCCCGCGCGATAGAGCTCCGACTCGTAGGCCGCGTAGTTCATCCCCAGGCCCACGACGGCCGCGGTGAAGGCGCCGAGCGTCAGGAGCGGGGCCAGGCCGTAGTAGAGGACGTAGAGCTGGAGCAGGACCGGCGTACCGCGGAACAGCTCGACGTAGGCGCCCGCCGCCGCCGCCACGACGGGCCCGCCGTAGCGCCGCGCGAGGCTCAGCACGAGGCCGCCGACGATCGCGATCTCCATCGCGAGCAGCGAGATGACGACCGTGAACGTGGCGCCACGAAGAAAGAGCGGCACGTAGGCGAGCGTCCCCGCGGCCGCGGCGGCGTCCGTGGGCGGCGTGGCCCCGCCGGTGAGCGTCCCCTGCCGCTCGTCCCACAGATGCCAGCGCTCGAGGATGCGGCGCAGGTCGCCGTCGCTCATCATGGCGGCGAGCGCGCCGTCGACGCCGGCGAGCAGCGCCGTCTCGCCCGGCCGCACGGCGATCGCGTACACTCCCTCGCCGACCGTCCCGGCCGCGCGCAGCGTGGCGCGCGGCAGGCCGTAGCGGGCGGCGATGATGTCGTCGAGTAGGACGGCGCGGAGCCGGCCGCGCTCGAGGTCCAGGTACGGCTCCTCGACGCCCTCGTAGAGCACCGCCTCGACGCCGGAGGCCGCGCGCACCAGATCGAGGGCGAGCGAGCCCTCGAGCGTGCCCACCCGCTCGCCACGCAGGTCGACCAGCCCGCGCACCGCGCCGTCGTCGCGCCGCACCACGAGCGTCTCCGCGAAGGCGTAGTAGGGCCGCGTGAAGGCGACGCGGGCGCGGCGTGCCGGCGTCACCTCGATGCCGTTCAACGCCACGTCGAAGTCGCCGCGCTCGAGCGACGGGATGAGCGTCTGCCAGTCGTTCTGCACGAACTCGGCGCGCACGCCGAGGCGGCGGGCGAGCCCCCGGGCGATCTCAACCTCGAAGCCGGTCAGGCGGCGGCCGTCGCGCGGGTCCTGGAAGACGTAGGGCTCGCCGCCCTGGATGTCTCCCCCCCAGCGCAGCGTGCCCCGCGCGCGCAGGCGGGAGAGCGCATCATCCGCCGCCGCGCGGCTCGCGGCCGCCACGATCGCGACGAGCACGATGCCCCGCAGCCAGCCCAGAGCGCTGCCTTTAGCGGAAGCGTCCCCGGTTGGGCAAGATTTCCCGGCTCGTGCTATGGAGCGCCGCATGCGAACAGCCATCGCGGCGCTCTCGCTCGTGCTCGTGCTCGCGCGCGCAGCGCCGGCGGGCGACGCGAGCGGCGCGTTCGCGCCCTACGAGGACCTGCTGGAGGTGCTCGCCGACCTGAGCTGGCATCTGAAGGACGACACCTATCGCTTTCCGCCGCCGAAGGACCCGACCGGCCACGACCTCTACCAGCTCGCTCTCCGCCGCCTCGAGAACTGGGAGAAGCGCTACCCCGGGCGGCTCCGCGACGTGACCGGCTACGGGCGCGCCGAGGCGCTCGAGCACCTGGGCGAGTACCGGGGCGCGGCGGACCTCTACACGCAGGTGGCCACCCTGCCCTCCCCACTTGCCACGCATGCGCGCGAGGGCGCGGAGCGCGCCGGCACCTTCGCAGGGGCCGCGGCGCTCCCCGAGGCGGCGCGTGACATGGACGGCACGCTCGCCGCGCTGCGCAGCAAGCTCGACGCCTGGAACGCGGTGGTCGTGCGCTACGGCGGGACGCCGTGGGAACCGGCGGCGCTCGCCGAGGAGGAGCGCCTGGAGACGATGGCCGCCCGCCTGGTCGTCACCCAGCGCCGCTCGCTCGAGGACGGCACCACGGCCGCCGAGCGCGCGCTGCGCTTCCTCGTGCAGAAGCACGCCGACTCGAAGGAGCTCCCGGGCCACATCCTCCGCCTCGCCGATTTCTACGCCGAGCTGGCCCGCGATTACGTCGCGGACCACGAGCGTCCCCTGGTCTTCGACGAGGACGAGTTCGTGCACCGCGCCGACCGCGCGCTCGACACCTACCGCAAGGTCTCCACCTGGGACGGCGCGCGCGAGAAGCCCGAGGCGCAGGCGCGCTTCGCCGCCCTCGACGCGTACAAGACGGCCGTGCTGGGGCGATATCGGTGAGGTTGGCGGCTGCGGTCGGCCTCCTGGCGCTCGTCGCGCTGCCCGGTGGGGCACGCGCCGAGGATCTGCTCGCCGAGGCGGCGTCGCCGGACGCGGCGCTCGAGGAGCGCGTGCGCCTGATCGCCGTCCATCGCCTGGCGGGCGACCCCGATCTGCTCGCGGCCGACGTCGCGGACCTGGAGGCGCGCGACGCGGTGCGCCGCGATGCCGGCCTCCCGCGCACCGGGCTGGCGGACGATGCGCGCTACCTCGCCGCGGGCGTCGCGCCGACCCGCGACGCGCAGCGCGAGGCCCTGCACGCCGTCCTGAAGGCCCATCCCGACGCGCTCGTCCGCAGGCTCGCCGAGCACCAGCTCGAGGTGGACGACGCCGCCACCGCCGATCGCCTGCTCACCGACGATCGCCACAACCGCCGCGCCGCGGTGCTGAACGACGCCGTCCGCCCGCTCGGCATCTTCTCGGGGGGGGCCTTCCTCGCCGCGCTGAACCCGTTCCTCCTCGCCGGCAGCGCGGCCGATAGCCTGATCACCACCGCGGTGAACCTCTGGCACTACGACCGTCTCTCCACGCCCGAGCGCGAGGCGCTCGCCCGCTACCAGACGCTCCTCGAGCGCGCGCCGCGCACGCGCGACGCACCCGAGATCGTGCACGCCATCCGGCAGCTGGGGACCAAGCGCGCGGCGGCGCTGTGCGACGACACGCGCCGGCTGGCCGAGCAGGCGCTCGACGCGGACGACCTCGACCACGCGGCCTTCTACGCCCACGCCGCGGAGCGGATCGACGGCTGCGCCGACGAGGCGACGCAGCCCCTCGCCAAGGTGAACGAGGCGCGCGCGCGCCGCGTCGCGCGCGAGGAGGCGGCGCGCTGGCCGGTCGACGAGCCGCCGCAACCGACCTCCGTCGAGGAGCTGGGCGACTACCGGGACCTCCTGGTCGCCACCGCTCTCGCCGACCCCGGCGCGATGATCCAGACCGCGAGCCGCTTCCGCGAACGCCACGGCGACAGCCCCTTCGCGCCCTCGGCCCTCTACACGATCGCCGTGGCGCGTGACCTCGCCGGCCATCGTGACGCCGGCCGCACGGCGCTCGAGGAGCTGGCGCGCGACGGCTCCGGCGCGGGCCGCCGCGCCGCCGCCGTCCTCGCCAGCGCCGATTACAGCGCGCTCGACGCCATCCGCGCGGCCGAGCGCCGCCACGCGCGCGACGCCGCCCGCTACGTCTTCCTCGGCGGCCACGTGGACGGCCGGAACGCCCTCTACACGGCCAGCCAGTTCGGCGCCGAGGGCGCGCGCGCCGTCGAGTCGTTCGGCATCTTCAACGTGATCGGGGTGGTGACGCGCGCCTGGCAGGCGTGGCGCCACGACCCGGCGTCGAACCAGACCATCATCGAGCGCGGCGAGGCCTTCCTGGCACGCGAGCCGCACTCGCCCGACGCGCCCGGGGTGCACGCGCGTCTTGCCGACGTCTACGAGCGGGCCGACAACTTCGAACGCGCCCTGCTGCACCTTCGCGCCACACCGGATCCCGACCCCGGGCGCATCGAGCGGCTCGAGGGTAAGATGGCCGACAAGCTGCTCGCGGACGCGGAGCACGGCGGCGGCGACCCGATCCTGCTCTCCGGGATCATCCGTCACTTCGGCGCGACCGGCGCGGCCGACAAGGCGCGCAAGCGCCTGCGCGAGCGGCCGGGGAACAACGAGCGCGTGGTCGGGCGCGAGGTCCTGGAGGCGAACCCCGCGCTCCTCGCCGCCTTCAGCCTCGACCCGACGCTCCTCGACGGCGACCACGACAACGGCGAGCTGGCCGACGCGGGCGTGACGCTCTCCCCCGGCCAGATGCGGCTGACGCTCTACAACACCGACCAGGCTGGACAGCACATCGAGACGCGGAGCCTCGACGCCGACGCCTACGAGCGCGCGCGCGCCGCCGCCGAGGAGGCGCTCTACGCGCGCCTGTTGACCGCCGAGCGGCGCGACCCGGAGAGCGGCCGCTTCGAGCGCTACATCCCCTTCTTCCTCCAAGGCTCGGTCGATGACGGCGGCGTCTACGTCTATCCGGGCGTCAAGATGCGCCGCTACAACACGGACGACCCGAAGCTGTTTGAATAGGCGCGGCGGTTCCAGCAGCGTCGGACGTAGCCGCAGCCGAGCCGCTCGCAGGCGGCGGCATCCTCCGGGCGGCGCGGGAAGACGTCGATGGCGCCCGACGCGAGCGCCCGGCCGAGCGCGATGCCGGCGTCCACCAGCGCCGCCTCCTCGGCCGCGACATCGATCCGCGGGAGGCGCCGCACCACCGGGCCGCCGCGGAGAAAGACCAGCTCGGCCTCGACCTCCGCCGCGCCCGCCGCCCGCACCGCGAGCTGGTACGCGCCGAGCTGCGTAGCGTAGCCCTCCACCGCGGCGGGCGCCGGCCGCGCGTACTTGTAGTCGCGCACGATCTGCACCGCCCCACGGCGGGCGAGGAGATCGAGCCGCCCGTGCAGAAAGACGCGCGGCGCGCCCGCCGGGAGGGCGAGCACGAAGGGCACCTCGCGCCCCACGATCGTGAGCCCCGCCGCCATCTCGGCGCGGAGCGCGCCGGCGGCGGCCTCGAGATCGGCGGCCAGCGCGTCCAGCTCCGCGCGCCGCAGCGCCAGCGCCTCCGGACGCACCGCCAGAAGGCGGGCGACCTCGCCGTCCGGTGCCGCGGCGAGATCGAGCGCTTCCAGGACGCCGTGCGCCGCGGTCCCGAGCCGGGTGGCGCGCACGCCGCCGGTGCCCCGCTCGGGCAGGCCGACCACGTGGCGGTACCAGTACTGGCGCGGGCAGCGACGGAAGTCGGCGAGCGCCGTCGGGCTGGTCACCATCTCCTCGGGGACTGGCGGCGCGAAGCCCAGCACGCGCGCCACCTGCGCGCGCTCGGCCTCACCGGCGGCCCCGACCCGCGGCTCCGGCATGGGCGGGTCCGCGCCGGCAGGCGTCAGGTAGCGCGCGGCGCGCTCCACGCGCACCGCCCCGCCGCCCGCGAGCGCGAGGGTCTCCTCCGCCCCGCCGCCGGCCACGAACGCGGCCACCCCAGCGCGGCCGAGGACGTCCCACACCTGGTGGCACCAGACCTGGCCCTCCCCCTTCCCTTCGCGCAGGTAGCGCGCCTCGCCTTTGCCCTCGAGGAGGACGAGCACGTCCTCGGCCCGCGTGCAGGCGACGTAGAAGAGCCGTGCCTGCTCCGCCCGCTCGCGATCTTCCTCCCGCCGGCGATGCTCCACCAGCCCCACGTGGCCGGTGACGACCCGCCCGCTCGCGTCGATCGGCCCGCCCACCACGCCGAGCGTCTCGTCGAGCGCGGGGATGCGATAGTCGAGCTTGAGCGGGCGGCCCAGGTCCGGAACGAGCACGGCGCGGAACTCCAGTCCCTTCGCCTGGTGGATCGTCATCAGGCGCACCACGTCGTCCTGCTCGGCGGCGAGCGCCGCCTCGGGCTCGCGCGGCTCCGTCTCCGCCATGCGACGTACCGTGCGCACGAAGTCGCGCAGGGTGAAGAAGCGCTTGCGCTCCCAGTCGCGCGCCAGCTCGATCAGCTTGCGCACGTTGGCGACCTTCTGCACGCCCTGGAACTGCGTCACGCAGACCGCCTCGAAGTCGGTCGCCGCGCACACCTCCCCGATCAGCTCGGCGATGGTCGCGCGGCTCGCCAGCGCGCGCAGGCGCACGAGCAGGTCGCGGACGGCGCCGAGCGCCGCCGCCTGCGCGGGCAGGTCGGCGAAGTCCTCGCCGGTGCGGAAGCGGCGTGCGAGTGCGGGCCGATCGGCCCCCGGTGGCCAGGCGAGGCGCCAGAGCACCTCGTCGTCGAGAGTACGGGATCTCGCGCCGCCGGAGCGCGCCCTCGTAGGTCTTCACCTCGGTGAAGGCGCGGAAGAGGACGGCGATGTCGCCGTAGTCGATCCCCTCCTCGGCGCGCAGGCGCTCGACCACGCCGGCCAGCGCGCGTGCCTCCAGCTCGCGTGCCTCCGCCGCCTTCAGCTCGCGCTGGTCGTGCTCGTGGACGAAGGTGACGAGCCGCACCGCGGGCCCGGTGCCGGCGGCGGCGCGGCGCGGGTGGAGCCGCTGCGGGTCGCCGTCGGGCGGCACGCGGAGGATCGCCCCCGCCAGCGCGTTCACGAAGTCGAGGATGCCGGGGACGGAGCGGAAGTTGGTCCCCAGGGGCAGCTCGCACCCGAGCTCCGCCCGCATGTCCTGGAACACGGAGACGTCGGCGCCGCGGAAGCGGTAGATCGACTGCTTCTCGTCACCGACCACGAACACGAGCGGCGCCGGCGTGCCCGCGGCCAGCCCCCGCACGATCTCCGCCTGCACGCGGTCGGTGTCCTGGAACTCGTCCACCAGGATGGCGCGGAAGCGGCGCGCGTAGCGCTCGCGGACGGCGCCGTGGGCGGCCAGGACGGCGCGCGTCTCGCCGATCAGGTCGTCGAAGGTGAGGACCGCGTCCTCCCGCTTGCGGGCACGGAGCGCATCGCCGACGGCGGCGAGCAGGCCGGCGAGGCGCGCGTTCTCCGGCAGCGCGCGGAGGAAGCCGTACGCCTCGGCGAGCGCGCCCTGGAGGCGTCCCCCCGGAAGCATCTTCAGCTCGGCCGCCGCGGCGCCCGCGAGCGCCGCGCCCGCCAGCAGATCGTCGCCTCCAGCCGCGCCGCGGCCGCGCGCAGCGCCTCGGCGATCTCGGCCGCCCGTCCGGCCTGCCGCCCCGTCGCGGCGATCAGCCACGCGCCGTCGCGTCCCGTGCGGCCCAGGCGGGCGAGGAAGTCCGCGAGCAGCCCCACGGCGCCCCCGGTCCGCCCCCCGGCCAGCCCCAGGCGTAGCACCAGCTCGCGCGCCGCCGGGTCGTCCGCGCGCAGGTGCTCGAGCAGCGTGGCCTCCACCGCGCGCTCGACGTAGGTGCGGCTCTCGTGCTCGTCGAGCACGACGGCGCGCGGGTCCACCCCGGCCTCGAGCGGGTTCTCGCGCAGCACGCGGGCCGCGAAGGCGTGGATGGTGGAAATCTGCGCGCCCAGCAGCTCGCGACGCACGCGCGTCCAGTGCGCGCGCGTGGCTTCGCTCGCCGCCGCGAGCTCCTCGGCGATCACCTCGCGGATCTTCCGCGTCATCTCCGCCGCCGCCTTCTCGGTGAAGGTGATGGCGAGGATCTGGCCGACCTCCGCGACCGGGCCGCCCGGGCGAAGGAGATGCACGAAGCGCCGCGCCAGCACCGCGGTCTTCCCCGAGCCCGCGCCCGCCCGCACGGCGGCCGAGCCGGCGACCTCGACCGCGGCGCGCTGCTCGGGGGTCGGCTCCCAGAGCTCAGCCAGCGCCCGTCTCCTCCTCGAGCGGCGGGCGCTGGTAGCGGCACACCGGGCGGTACGGGCAGTAGGGATCGCACGGCTCCGGGTCGACGTCGAAGCGACCCTCGTGCGCGCGGCCGGCGACCCCCGAGACGGCGGCCGCCATGGCGGCGAGCAGCGGGCGCGGGAACTCCCGCACCTGCTCCATCTTCTCTCCGGCCTCGAGCACCAGGTAGCCGCCCGAGAGGCGTGCGTCCTCCGCGACGCTCTCCGCCGCGAGCGCGGCGAGCAGGTAGACCGGGATCTGGAAGGCCGTCCGGCCCAGCTCGCGCTCCGGATCGATGCGCGCGGCGTACTCGGTCGTGCTGCGGCTCATCTTGTAATCGACGACGCGCAGGCGGCTGACCTTCCGCCCGTCGCGAAGCACGTCCACGCGGTCGGGCGTCCCGGCCAGCGTGAGCGGCGCCCCGCCCCCCGGCCCGTCGAGCATGCGCTCGAAGGAGCGCTCGACGATGCGCTCGAGCGTTCCCCCGCCGGCCGTCCACGCGCGCTGCTCCTCGTGCTCGTGCACGAGCAGCGCATCGACGGCGGCCGCGACCCGGCGCCAGGCGACGTCGAACAGCCACGGATCCTTGGCGACGATCGCACGCGCCGCCCGCTCGCGCGTCCGCGCAACGAACTCCCGGCCGAGCGCGCGCGCTGCCCCGAGGTCGGCGGGCAGGCGCGGGTGGGCGAGGAAGAGCGCCTCCAGCGCCGCGTGCGCCAGCGTGCCGCGCTCGCGCGCGCCGACCTGCGCCTCGGGGTCGTCCTCGGGCGTCAGGCCGAGCACCTCGCGCGCGTAGAACTTGAAGCCGCAGGCGCCGAGGGTCTCGAGCCGCGTCGGCGTCCAGCGCATGGCCGCGAGCCGCCCGGCCAGCTCGGGCGGCATGCCGACGCGTCCGACGTAGGCGTCGGCCAGCGTCTCCTTCTTGAGGTCGCCATGGCCGCTGAGAAAATACCGGCTCCGCCTCTCCTCGATCGCGGCCCGGCGGTCGATCGCGGCGAGGCGGTGGGCGAGCCCGGGGCGGGCGCCCGCGAGCGCCGCGCTCAGCCGGTCCGGCGGCGCTCCCCACCGCCCGAGGGCGGCGCGGGTGACCAGCTCGGCCAGCTCGCAGCACTCCTCGCCCGCCGGCACGAGCGCGGTCGCGTCGAGCACCGTGCGGGGAAGCGCCCCGGCCGCCGTCGTCTGGACCTCGTCGAGGAAGGGCGAGGGGACGGTCGGATTCCCCGCCTCGTTGGTCTCCGGATAGGAGAGGACCAGCTCGCGCTCGGCCATCGAGAGCGCCAGGAAGAAGAGGAAGGGATCCTCCAGGCTCGCCTCGCGCGCGGTGCGGAAGAGCCCGCCCAGCGGCAGGCCCGTTGCGCGCGGGCCGAGCTTCCGGCGGAGCAGCTCGGCCGCCGGCCGGTTCGCCTCGCGCTTCATCGCGTCGGGCCACAGCGGGCTCTCGCCGCGCGGCGCCGGGAAGGTGCCGTCGTCGAGCCCGAGCAGGTAGACCGTGTCGAAGTCGAGGCCGCGCGCGTCGAGCACGCTGAGCGCGCGCACGCTGCCGGCGCGCCCGGCGACATCCTCTACCTCGAGCGGCTCGAGCGCGGCCACCAGCAGGCCGACGAAGTCCCGGAGCGGCACGGGCGCCAACCCGAGCGCGCGTGCGAGGCCGGCGAGCCCGTCGAGGGTCTCCTCGAAGCGCTCGCGGGCGCGTGTATCGCGCCGCGCGCCGGCCGCGACGAGGGCGCCGCGCGGCACGGGGCGGAGCCCGAGCACGCGGAGCGACCGGCGGAGCGCGCGCACGTGGCGGGCGACCGTGCGCCGCGCATCGAGCCCGCGCAGCGTCTCGACCAGGCTCACCAGGCGGGCGCCGACCCGCTCGAGGCGGGCCCGCTGCTCCTCGGCCTGCCGGCGGCGCTCGGCCGGGAGGCTCGCGTCGGCGGCGCGCTCGGCGAGGGCGAACGCGCCGTGGGCGATGCACTCCGCCAGCGGCCGTGCGGACTCGGCGACGAAGCCCACCCGGCGCAGCGCGCGGACCAGGCCCGGCTCGGGCGCGCCCAGGTAATCCGAGTCGAGCAGCGCTTCGAGGCGCGGGCGGGGGCAGCCCTCGAGGGCGCAGCGCAGCACGTTGAGGCACGCATTCACCAGGCCGTTGGCGAGCAGCGGGCGGCCCTTCCGGAAGTAGACGGGGATGCGGTAGCGCCGGCACACGTCCTCGATCAGGTCGCCGTACACGGCCATGTCCCGCGCGAGAATCGCGATGCGCTCGGGCGCGTCGCCGCGCTCGAGCCGCACGCGGATGTCGCGTCCGGCCGCCTCGACCTCGCGGTAGCGGCTGGGCGCGACCACGATGCGGAGCGAGCCGTCGGGGGGCGCGGGCGCGGGGCGCTCCGCGGCGAAGACGCCGCGCAGCGCCGCGGCGAGGCTCCCGCGCCGCCCGCCGCGCACCACGAAGGACGGCAGCACCTGATCCGCGATCGCCTGGTCGCCCACGAAGCGGTTCCAGGTGCGCTCGAGGAAGCGGGTCGCGTCGACGTTCTCGGGGTGCGCGAAGGCGATCAGCTCGGCGTCGCCCACCAGGCGGATCAGGCTGGTGGCGATCAGGAACTGGAGGATCGAGAAGTCGTAGATCTCGGCGAAGACGACCTTCGCCAGGCCGGCGAGGGCCGGCGGACGCCTGCCCGCCGCC
>WNFA01032240.1_pt1 | contig 11877 bp, 12 predicted proteins | sample 5400481 | NCBI WGS metagenome assembly WNFA01 (sample SAMN13153340, study PRJNA577476) | soil metagenome | isolation source: 120 cm saprolite under Douglas fir tree site 2 hole 1 replicate 2 | place: USA:California | collected 2015-04-18
ATAGAATCAATGAGATAGGAACGGGAGAGCCCTTCACTTCGACCCAATTCAACGCTCTTGGCACTCGTGCGGCCGTGGACCAGACTCTCTCCCGCTTCGTGAAACAAGGTGAAATCGCCCGCATCTCCCGAGGCGTGTTTGTTCGCCCCAAAACGAGCCGTTATGTAGGCGAAGTGCTGCCCGAACCGTCGAAAGTCGCTCAGGCCATTGCCAGCGTTCACGGAGAAACGATTCAGGTGCAGGGTGCGGAAGCAGCTCGTCTGCTCGGTCTTACGACTCAAATGCCGCTACAGGCTGTGTTCTACACCAGTGGTCCGAACAGAAAGCTCAAGCTCGGCAACCTGCAGCTCACACTCAAACACGTCGCGCAACGAAAGCTCGCGCTGGCCGGAAAACCGTCCGGCCTCGCTCTCTCAGCACTTTGGTATCTAGGCAAAGGACAGGTCAGCACAGGCACGATCAAAACAATCCGAGCGAAGTTGACTCCCGAAGCGTTTGAGGAGTTTAGGGCGGAAACACCAGCAATGCCGGGTTGGATGGCGGACACACTGCACCAATACGAACAAGAGGGCGCAAGTGTCTGAGGCTTTCGTACGACTACCGCTCGACGAGCAAGCCAGCATACTCCAAACCTGTGCTGGAAAACTCGGGCGGAGGCCGGAGCACCTAGAGAAGGACGTTTGGATCTGCTGGGTGCTCCAAGCCCTCTTCACAATGCCCGGCCGCCTTCCGATGGCCTTTAAGGGCGGCACTTCTCTTTCCAAAGTCTATGCCGCGATCCGACGTTTTTCCGAGGACGTTGATGTCACGGTCGATTACAAATCCCTCGACCACAGCATCGACCCTTTCGACGCCAAGACATCGCGGACAGCCAGCGAGAAATTCACACAACTCCTCAGAACGAAACTCGCAGACCATACAAAGAATGTCATTCGGCCTCACTTCGAAAATCTTGCGGCCCAGCTCGCCGAAAAACCACCCAAGCCCATTTCCATCTCCGAGGACGGAGAGAAATTACTCATTCCGTACCCATCGCGCTTCGGGTCAGGCGAAAGCGTTTTCCTCGAATTTGGAGGGCGCAATGTCATCGAGCCCGGCGAGGACCACACCCTTAAACCATACATTGCCGCTGAAATCCCTGACTTGCTGTTTCCCGAAGCCTCGGTTCGCGTTCTCTCCGCCTCGAGGACTTTTTGGGAGAAAGCGACTCTGATTCACGTTGCCTGCAATCGATCCGATTCGAAACTTGATGCCGACCGACAGTCACGCCATTGGCATGACCTCGCGGTCCTGGCCGACCACAAGATCGGAGAAGCTTCCCTCGCTGACCGGGCACTCCTCGAAGATGTCGTAAAGCATAAGAGTGTTTTCTTTCGCGCCTCCTACGCCAAGTACGACGCCTGCCTTTCGGGCGGCCTACGCTTGCTTCCGGGAGCACCTCTGCTCAAAGCGCTTCGAGCCGACTACGAAAAGATGATCGCCAGCGGCATGTTTGAAGCCGAGCCACCCAGTTTCGATTCGATCATCGCTCGCCTTAAACAACTCGAGAAGCAGATCAACGCAAGGTGAGCCTTAAATCGACGAACGCCTCTTCCTGCCTAAGTGGACTGTCGAGCAACTTTTTTCGCTTAAGCGATCCTTTAAGGCGCCACTTCTCCGCAGTGCTCCAATCTGCCGAAGTTGCGATCGAGATTGAATCGACGTAAATTGCTTCTTGTAAATGTGGTCTCCTCTCAGATTCGCGGACGCAGTTCGAATTCATTGGGGCGGCATTGTCACTAGTGGGGCCATCATTGGCGCCCTGGGTATCTGGCAATCGACGGGGCATATCGTTAAGCCGAACGTCTATTGGGCGATCGCTCTGCTTGGCCTTCTTTTCGCGACATATCGTGCGTGGAACGATCAATACCAGCAATTCGAACACCGAGACAAGGAAGCCCGGACAAAGGAAGAGGAACTCCAGGGCAAATTGGATGGATTGAAGCGATGGTCATTTGAAGTCGAATTTTTGAAAGCGTCTCGCGCCGTCTACATCCATGAAAATGGCAATTCACCATTCGTGGCCGTCTTTATCTCGGCTCGCGTGCATAACAGAAATCGCGAATCCACCACTGTGTATCCGCGTGGTGTTTCAGTCAAACTGAAGAACGAGATTGATCGAGATTTTCAGGCTACATCCATCACACCGGGTGGCCAATTCAGCTTTGACAACCCCGAAGAGTACGCACGCTACGATATTGCTGGTTCGAGCTCCATCGAGTTACTTTTCTACACGCGGAGATACAATCCGCCAAGAATCGACGAATACTCCCAAGACAGTCCTTTAATCGTCACTCTCGAGTTAGGCGAGACGTTCAGCGAAGGCCGCGCCCTGACGGGCCCTTTGATTCTTGACGGAGTCACAAGACAGTGAGGCTTTGGCGACCGCTACTTCAGTCCCCTCAGCTGGTGGAGTGAAGTGCAACTTGAGTCCGTTCATTCCGCTATTGGGGTTTGGCGCTGCGCGGTCACCTCGTTTGAGGATGGTTCTGCAGCGTGATAACGTTGGCCTACGCGAATTCGCAAGGCTCTGAAGGAATTGAAATGCCAAAAACCCCCAAAAAGCGAGTTAGTGCTTCCAGCATAAAGATCGACACTAATGTTCGTTGCCAGCGTATTTACCCAGTCGAAGACAACAAACAAAAGACTAAGAGAATCGCCGACCTAAAAACAGTCGGTATTAAGTTGTCCCGGGGACAGGCAGTTCACCTCGCCCGGGTACTTCTCGCAGCTTCTCAGGAGTGGGAGGAGATCGACATCACGGCTTGGCGAGTGTACAAACGTCAGAGCGACAACACCTACAATGTCACTGTTACGAGCGCGCGGACCGTTAGAAAGATGCTGTGACAAACAATGCTCCGAACAGAATTCTCTAACCTAGCGCGGCGAACAACCCTGCTTCCACCGGAACCTAAGTCTGACGCGTGAGAGGAACGGGATTTGAAGAAATCACATGCAGTGCCTGGCCATTTTCTGACGGTGCTCCAAGAGGCCCTTGGAAGTATTTGCGAGGAGTGGTTTTTTCAGGACGAGCGCGGCTATCAAGGGGAGCTACTGCAGGAGCTTGGCAGAAGGCTTGAACGGGGTTCTTTACCCGGTGATCCGATTATTCAACAAGAGTACCAAAAGCGCCTGCCCTTGCACAAAATAAGGATCAGGCCGGATATCATCGTGCACGTTCCGTTTGAGCGCGGCCTTGTGGAAAAGCGGAATCAAGAAAATTTCATTGCGATCGAGCTGAAGCGTCGAGCCACAGTGAGAACCGCAAGAAAAGCATTCCGGAATCTTGGACAAATGAAAAAAGTTCTGAACTACCCTTTGACGATCTTTATTAATGTGGATTCTAACGAAACCCAGGCAGCGGTGTGCCCCAAGGGTATTGCCGGGCAGACCGTCTGTTTCGCCGTGCGTTTGGAAGATGGCAGACCCCTTGTGCGAAGGGAGAACGGTTCTCCCAGGACGAGAAATGGCGACCGCTAGCGCAGCCCTTACCAAGGATGATATCGGCTGGGTCAAAACACACGCCGCGGAGGTCATGCAGACATTTGGCCTCCAGTTTGCGGCAGCGGCGGACCGATTCAAGAAACCCCAGGTATTGTTGGAGCGCTTCAGTGCGGCAGTAGAGTCTGTGCTGAAAAACGGCCGGGGATATTTCAGTGGCGTGGACGAAGCTCATAATGAACTATGCGTTGCGAGTGCCATTCTCTCCAACACACGACTCAAGTTTATCCGACTCGAATATGAGCCCCCTCTCCCAGGCTCCGTCAAGACAATCGATTTCCGGGCGACGGCGGTGGACGGACAGACTGCCTATGTCGATGTGAAAACGATTAAGCCTCAGCTTACTGACCGTTGGGGACAGTTCGAGAGAGGCACAGTCGAGGGGTGGTTCCCGGATAACGTGATCGTCGGCATCTCAAAGGAATGGCTCGGTGGCGAAATTTGGCACGGCTGGTTTGCAACTAGAGCCAGGATGCTCGAGTATTCCCTCGAATTGGAAACAAGGATCGCCGACGCCAGCCTGTGCGGACGATGCCTTTTCTCAGCTCGAACGCAATTATATGACGGCTAAAAACATTTCCCTAAAGAGGACGATTTCCCGGTTTGCGTATTTCCAGCGCAAGCAGGAGCAAGTTCGGCCAAACCGGATCAACTGGCAGGTTCGTCCGCCTAGCGATCCCTTTCTTTAGAATTCAGCAGTTGGCGCCCGTACCCGGAGAACAATTGCGGGTACCATCCTAACCGGGCACGTTCTCCGTCTATTCATCGCCTCCCGCGCTTCCGTTTTAGCTTAGATTTCAGGTGAACAGTTCTCTCGTCGTCCGTGAAAAATTCGCGCGTAGCATCGTAGCGCAGGACACGAGGCACGCTACCGTCTTTCCACTGCCGGTCACTCTCTTTGTGGCCGCGGTTAAAACCCTTGCGATACCACATTACCGCAAAGTCGCCCAGCTTCTCGTGGAGGAATGCCCGCAACCTACGCGTAGGGCGTTTACGCTCGTCCTCCAAAATCTTCATGATGACCGCGGCCGTCTTGTTGAGGGACGCCGACGCGCCCGCGATATAATCATCCTTCACGCTTCTTAACTCCTCGGCGTGCGCCATCGTCTCCGCCCGCATCGAAGATAACAATGCTTTCGCGGAGACGCGGCACTCGCACCGTTATGCCAGAAACCTTGTTGGTATGCTGCCCTGACGGCCGTAACCGACGAATTACCTTAACTTCCTTCAGCGACCATCCGGCCCGCTCGCCAACATGGGCCGAGATAAGATCGACAGGTATCTCGACCCCGGCATAGGCAGACGTGGAGACCAGAAACCAAAGGTGTGCGTTTGGCATTGCAAATTTTCTCAGGTTTTTCAAAATGCTCTCGATGTCTTCGAAGTACGCTTGAACCATAAGCGGCAAGCGCTTGTCCCAGAGGGCTTCCCCTCTCTGCCGAATTTCTTTGATACATGCGTCATATAGATCTCCAAAATTCGCGTTGGTTGGATCGGGCCATTTTACTTGAACGTGGGAGCGGAGCGTACGGAAGCGATGCGTATGGAGCGCTTCCGAGGAAAGGATCGTCTTGCTCAGGAATAACTCTGGCCGATAGACGTCCGTGTAATCAAACGAATTGAGATACGGTGGAGACGTCACGCAAAGTCCGAATTTCTTAAGCGTCGATGTCGCCAGGATCTTGCGTGCATCACCGGGTATGATCTTGGCTAGCGAACTGTTAATCGGATCGCTGCGTAGGTCCTCAATGACGCACTCAACACGCTTCTCAAGAGAATCCTCGAATTCCGCTAATCCAAAATCTAAGTCTTCCCAGTCTTTGCGATAACGAAGGCATTTTCCGTCCGGAAAGGCATTGCAACTGTCCATGGCCGCACCAATCAAGCACAAGCGGACCAGCTGCTTCGCTGGTCGCGCAAGCTGGTCCGTGGCCTGCCAGCCGCCCTCAAAAGCTCGCAAAATCTTCCCATTGAACAACCATTTCTTTGCCTTCTTTGTTTCCGAAAAAGTTGACATGGACTCCAGGGGGGAGGCAGCACCGTGTTTAACGCCCCGCAGTACACTGCCGAAGGCGTCCTTCACCTTTTCCGGTGCACATTGTACGAGTTTCGTCCTTGAAACAAAGCTCAGGAAAGGATTGACCTCGACTCCGACTACGGGATGCTTTCGTCGAGCACCGGTAACAGGGACCGTGCCACTACCGCAAAACGGGTCTAAAATCCGGTCCGTGTCTTCGCAGCCGGTTTCGCGAACCGCACTTTCGACCAGAGAGGCAGCAAATCCTTCCTTAATGACATACCAACGGTGACGCGGTAATGAGAAACTTGTTTCTGCTGTCGAGCAATTGGTATCGGCCAGCTCGCTCAGCATGACGCACTAGCCTGGCAGAGGGGTTCTGCAAACATCCGAATAGGAATTTCGAAATCATCCCGAGATTCATGATGTTTCGGATTGTAAGTGATTTCACGCGTCGCAAACTTCATCCCTGCTGCAGTATCCAATTGCTTGCTCTTCTTCGTAAGCTTCGCGCGCCGGCCATCGATAACCACCAGATATCCGCGTGTTTTGTGAATAGGAGCTTGTACCTTGTTCTTGTCGAGGTAGTCCACCAATTGCTTTGCCCCGCTCAAGGCACGGACCTGTGAATATTCGGAGGTGATTTTTGAGCTGTTGCGCGATTTTCCAAGCCATTTGATCTCGATCAGAGCCATTCGATTCGACAGAAACCAAGTCACCTTGATGTCCACAGGATGCGTCGAGTCAACGATCTGTTCCGGTCGGACTTCCACATTTCCGCGAAGCCTTGCCTTGAGGTAGTGCAAGAGAGAATTACGCATCGTCTTTTCCTGCTTCGATTTGAAAAAGAGCCGATTGCCGTCGTACCAGACAGTGGCAAAGATAGGACAAGAAGAGTGTCGAATCATTTCCGACCTATAATGCTCCAGAGCTTCTTTCAGGTCATCGAAAGTCGGGATCGCGAAGTTGCTCGCGCAACCGATTACGATTTTGTCGACTTGCGAACTCTTAGTGCCCGCATGGAAAGACTCGACTCGCTGCTTATAGGTGTACGCAATTGCCTTGGATGCGATTTGCTTTATATTGAGGGACGTCGCAGACCAGACGAGAATCTGACCGCCATCTAGGGTTTCGACAGTGCAATCTCCAGCAGCAAACTGAGAGATATCCTTAATCGCAGAAAGTTGAGTCGCAGCAGACCTTGGTAGAATCTCCTGCGATTCATCCAGAGCCTTAAAAATGATCAGTTGCCCCACGTAGGTTTCCGGATCGATGAAGCCATAAACGTCCTTAATGAAGCCGAGCAGCTTGCGAAGAGCATGGAGACCGGGGTCTCCATGCTCTGATAGCACCATCGTGGCATAGTGCGAGTGAACAACATCCGTGAGCGCGCCAATGTTTAGCATCATATGGCTACGGAGCGTGCAAAAGCCTCGCGTTCGAATCTGGGGCAGTCTGTGACAGATAGGTAAGCCAAAGTGTCGCGGGAAGAAGCAGGTCAGATACGTTGACTCCAATCGCGTTACTCAGCTCCGAGAACTGGTCGTAAATGAGGCTGAGTCCAGGACCTTCGAGCAAAGGTCGGGCATCGTTCAAGCGGATTGCCGGCCTGAGCATCGGCTCTTGAAATAGCGCGTTGCGGACGACTCCCACAGGCATGGTGAGAAGACAGCCACAGCCGCCGTCCAAGCAAACAAGGCGTTCTTGGTTGAGGGATAGTTCAGACAGTCCTTGACACTCTGTTTTGCCTGTTTCGGTCAGCTGCAGAAACTCACCCTCGCTTTTCAGCATTCCGGCGGCTTTCAAGGCGGCCAGCGCCGCGTTGAGCTCTACGCTAAAAGGTGACCCGTTTCGCGTTCCGCTGAAGCTATATCCCCAGTTCGACACAGGTTGTTTTCGATACAGGGACAGCAGACACCCGAGATATCCGAACAGGTGCACCTCAGCCTCGGCAAAATTGCGAAGAGCTCTTTCGAGGTACAGTCCCACATATAGGGAATCGAATGCGGCGTATGCGCTAAGCATCAGGTCCTTTCGATACTCTCGCTTTCACCGTCCCCTTCGTCAGCGTGCGAGTGACAGCAGCAACTGAGAACTGTTTATGTTTGCAGTCATGACAAGCTGAAATCCCGCTTGCACAAACTGGGCAAACATATCTCCAGCGCGGCTCTCATACGCTATGTCGAGAGCTCCTTCTGGAGTATCGACCGCGAGGCACCCCTTCCCGTTAGCGGCCGACATGTGTTGAATGAGGGCCATGCGCAATGCAATATCGATGAAGAAACGCTGACTTTCAGATAGCTGATACATCTCACGCCGGGCTGTGTTCTTTACTTCCAGAACGATTGCGACCCCCGTAGAAGGGCGTTGCTCCAGTCGTATGTTCAAGTCCAAACCCAGAAAACGTTCCGCCAGTTTCTTGAATAGAGGAACAAACTCCTCCTCAGCTTCAGAATAGCCAGCAACAAGTTTTTTCTGGAGGAGTGCCAGAGCTTTCCTCTTTTCGTCTCGGCGCTGGTAGTAACTCTTCTTCTTGTCCAAGAACTCCTGCATTTGATCTCTGTATCTCTTAAGAGCGCCATCTAGCTCCGAACCTTTGCCGCGTCGAATTTGGAGTGTTTGAAGAAAAGAGCTATTCTCCTTCTCGAAATCGTCGAATCGTTTTGAAAGGGATTTCAGGGCCAATTCGACAGTCTGGTGCTGTCCTGCGATCCGCTTCTTTTCCTCAATACTGTCACGAAGTTCTTCGTTTTTATCCGTGATTTTGCGATCGAGCACTTGAAGTTGTTCAAGCTTCTTGTCAGGTTTAGTCGGTTTGACCGGCGAAGAACACAATGGACAAACATTGGAACGGAGTGCTTCGCGAATTGCGTCTATTGCCTTTACGTCCTTCGAGGCGCAAACGGCGCACTGACCGTTGGCAATGCTTGATTCGACTAAAGGATGGCGAGCAGGATCGACGCGGGCGCTCAAACGTTTCGAATATTCCGCCTCATATTCCGATCGTAGCGCCACAAGTTGAGCGCTAAGGTCAGCTACACGTACATTGATATCAGAGAGCGTCCCATCGAGTTTCTCTAGCTTGCCGGTAGCTTCTTCTTGTTCGGATACCAACGCTTTGTACTCGGCTTCCAATTCAATGGTGCTGGTCTCCGAGATTTGCCTGGACAGTGCAATCGCGGACTCTAGCTCTTCAATTTTTTTCTTAAGCTCGCTGGCCTGCCAATTTGCGTTACGCGCGAGGGAGCCTGTTTTCTCGCTGTCGCGCCGCAAAACGTCAGCCCTTTGGGCTTCCTGCGGACTCACCCCGAATGCAATGTACAACGCCTGTTCGAGAACTGTTTCGTCCCAAAACAACAAGTGACGTCTCTCGTCAAAAGTAAGAATGAAATTCTGCAGAAATACGAATTGTTCGAACAACTCCAGTCCCATGTCAGCGGCAACACGGGCCTCATACGTGTGCAAGCGACTCTTTGCGTTCAAACTCTCGCCGTCGACGCCCTGCGCGGATTTACCATTTGCATGAGCGTTGATCGTCAGTTGTCTGAGCTGGTCGGGTTCAAAAACGCCACGGACTACGTGATACCGCAGTCCTGCGATCGTGAAGTCGACCGCGACCTCGGATGACTTTCGGTGACGCTCTACAATTCGCCCCGAGAAAAAATCTTGCGAAAAGTCTTTGCTGAATTTTGCGTACTCGTCTACCGAACTGAAGCGCCTACCTGGCTCGGAGACTATCCCTGTCAGCGCGAAATTCAACGCTGCGATTACGGTGGACTTTCCCAAACCATTCGCCCCAGCTAGGCAGAACACCCCATCGCTAATGGAGAGAGCAACGTTCGGTTTTCGAGAAAAGAGCGAGAAATTATGGAGGCTCAGGCTTTGGATGCGCGGGAACCGTAAGCGAGCTTGGGGCGTAGCCATTCCTGAGTGGTTACCTTCTTAGGCTTTGCAGAAAACACGTGCCGCAACCGTCAATATCAGCCCTTTAATTGCAGACCATATCACGGCGGATACCCGGAGGTCAAAAGGTTCGCCTTCAGAGACTATCATAGTTCAATTTTCGCATGCCCTTACTTCGATGCCAGAACCCGGTCGCGGACTCAGTTGCTCCTCGCACCGCAAGACCGACAGGTGGATGCACTTCTGGGGACTACGGGACCTCGAAGAACTTGAGATCGAGGTTGAAGGCGACGAGAGTTGGTGGGAGCGTCCCGACCCCACGGACTAGCTCCGCCGTTTGTCCGGCTCAGCTTGTACGCTGCTTTCTATCCCTGTCATAACAAGCGCCAACGTATTTCAAAAACTTTTCTGTCTCCCGTGTTATCCATTCCTGAGCTGCTTGGTTTCGATGCAAACCTTTCGGCAACGGCGACTTTAGAATTCGTTTGCCGGAGTAACGCGCAGGACGCAGAACGGGTTTGCGGCCATTCTCAAAGAGGTGCCACAAGGCATCCTGAAGTTGGTCCAAAAACACCAGGAGTCGTTCCAGCCGTGGAATGCTTGCGTTCGCAAACGCGACGCTCATATCAGCGCGCTCTCTGTGTGCGAAAAATTTGTTCCGGAGGTCCAGGTAATATCCGTTGTAGGTTGCCCGATGCTTGTCCGTATACTCTCGGAGTCGCTTGAAGTCGCGTATCTTTGGGACATAGACGGTACGCATGAACTCGGCAGTATGTTTCCCAGCGTGCGGCAGCTTGCGCCTTTCCAGCGCCGCTTTTGAAAATATCTCGGGGTGCTTCGTCGCAAGGTTGAGAAGGCGCTTAATTCCGTGGGTCCGCGAGTCCCTATCGAAAATCCGGCCAAGAACGATGATGGCGTTGGCCTGGAGCGCACGGCTGGCCAGTTTCCAAAAAGCCGCGTTACCATTCAGCGCGCGGTAGACGTTTGTGTTTTCGCGTGCGACATTGTGAATGGTTTGCTCTGCGTAGAAGCATTGCATCGCTTCTTCTACTTCATTGCCAAACACTTGCAATTCTTCTTTGAATTCAGTTTCCGGATCCATCCCCATCGCTCATATACCCTCGGGCGCGGCCTGCTCTCCGTCCGGTTATGGGGCCGCCGCTTTCTCCTCCCGCCAAGTGTAGTCGTAGTCGTTCTTGAGGACACTGCGAGGAGGAGTCGATTCACTGTCCTTTAATAGAACTACGGTTTGCACGGCTCGGAAGGCGCAGTAGTGGACAATTTGAAGCGCCAGGGAACAGCCTGTGATCGACGGCGGAATCGCAGGCTGCCAGTTGTTTCCAACGATACTCTCGACGTGCTGCGCCAAACCGCCGAAAGAACCGTGTGACAGTTCGCTCGCAGACCCATACACGGCACTGTACATCTCCTCGAAGTTCGCCTTTACCGCACGCTCCCGGAGGGTCAGCTTGCACCATGATTGACGCAAATTCTTTTTACTTGGTACCTCGAATCTCGCCTTGACCGCCTGATAGTTTTTCTCACTATCGGCAACCGTCGCAGGGTCAAGATTGGCAAACTCTGTCGGCATATGCTTCCGCATGAAGTTGAGTTTGCGGTGTTGCTCGACCCAACTCCAGTCCAGATAGTCCCTATGCTCGGTCGGATCGAGACGCAGGTACTCCGCATTGATGCCATACTCCAAACACGTGCGAGCAATCTTCTGTGCGCCCATACCGTGACCCGTGGGCAACCAACATGCTCACGTCCGCAGAGGCAATCCCCGTAAAGATGCAAAGCGTGCGAATGAGCGATTCGTTTGGGTCTTTCGGAACGCCCGCGTTTAGTGTCAATTTGTTAAGCGCATCGAACAGGCGATTGCAAACTTCCCAAAACTTGACGAACTTCGGGAAGCCTTCTTTTTCCCAGAACTCCGTTTGAACCGGAGGAGGGGGAATCATTGCGGTGGCCTTTCAAGTGAAGCTTAGCGGCGCGAAACAGCCCAAAAAACATCCGCGCAAGCGCGCCCAGAAGTAGCCGTGCCAACGATCTGGCGCTGAGCCTTAATCCAACACTTCGCAGCTCAAGAACGCGGAGCCTTGCGACGCGGACGAAACCGCTCGCATGGCGGATGCCACGTTCGCGAAGGCCGGGTGACGGCAGACATCAAACTCAGCAAGTTTTGCCGGCAGTTCCGGAATGGCGTTCAACTCCTCTTCGACCAGGTCCGCCATGAGCCGGTGGAAGTCCTGTCGCGCAGACTCTAAATCTAGAAATGTGTCCTCTCCTCTGAGCGCCTGCCGAGCCTTAATTTGGGCCGCAACCTCTGCGCGGCCGTGAAAGGCCACGTTGTTCCGGAATTGCTGAAGCACGCCATGGCACGCTTCGCATTCGATTTGTACGAGACCGATCTGATA
>WNFA01005607.1_pt1 | contig 11875 bp, 10 predicted proteins | sample 5400481 | NCBI WGS metagenome assembly WNFA01 (sample SAMN13153340, study PRJNA577476) | soil metagenome | isolation source: 120 cm saprolite under Douglas fir tree site 2 hole 1 replicate 2 | place: USA:California | collected 2015-04-18
TGGCCGTCGACGATCTGAATTCGATCGAATGACTGTTGAAACTCATCCGGATCGGTGCCCAGGTAGCGAAGATAGATGAGGTCTGCGTCCGACGCCTGCGGAGCGATCCGGTTCTCCAGAAATTCGAGGCTGTTGAGCGGATCGCGATCGAAGTCATTCCAGAACGCATCGGAGGCGGCGCGGGCGAGCGCGGCGACGTTCTCGGGCTCGATCGACTTCTCCGCCAACATCACCTCTCGCTTCTTCATGTCGCTTTGCAGCACGCGGAGAATCTGGCGGATGTACTCCTTCTGGCTCTGAAACTTTGCCTCGACCTCGGGGGTTCCCGCGCCCTGCTGCTTCTGACGGACGAGCTCGCGCAATTTTTCCAGCGCGATGTCCACGGTGTTGCCCGAGGTGATCAGGGCGGCGTTGATCCCCATCGGAACGGCGGTTTTCACATTGGGAATCGATTCGAGCGCGACCTTCAGCTTCGAAAAATCGTCGATCGCCGCCAGATCCGCTTCCGCACCCATCTGACCGTAGAGCGCCAGCGGGTCTTTCGATTTGGCGGAGTAGACTTGAATGTTGCCCGCCACGCTGCCGATGATGCTGCGGCTCATCGATTGGTCCATGCTGTCGAGGAGCGCCCCGCCCACCACCACGAGCAGGGTCCCCACCAGAATGATCCCCCCGATGATCAGGTTGAGCTTGGAGGCGAAGAGGTTTCGCAGCGCGATCCGGATCAGGACGCGAAGGTGGCCGCCCATCAGTGCACCTCGGCCACCGATTTGAGCTGAACGTTTCCGGGCATCGTCCGCTCGATGATCTTCCCGTCCGCCAGGCGGATCACCGCGTTGGCGTGCGCCATCACCTTGGCGTCGTGGGTGGAGAAGATGAAAGTGGTGCCGTTCTTCTCGTTGAGCGCCTTCATCAGATCGATGATGTTGTTGCCGGTCACCGAGTCGAGGTTGGCGGTGGGCTCATCGGCAAGGACGATCTTCGGCTGTGTCACCAGAGCGCGGGCCACCGCGACGCGCTGCCGCTGGCCGCCGGAGAGCTCATTGGGGCGGTGACGGACGTGGGTCGCCAGCCCCACCTGATCGAGAAGGGACATCACCCGATCTTTTCGCTCGCTCTTGCTCAGCCGGCGTTGAAGCAAGAGGGGAAACTCCACGTTCTGGAACACACTCAGAACGGAAACGAGATTGAAGCTCTGGAAGATGAAGCCCAGGGTGTTGAGGCGAAGGTTGGTCAACTTTCGATCGGAGAGGTGCTGGGTGTCGTTTCCATCCACCAGCACCGTGCCCGACGTCGCGGTATCCACGCAGCCGATCAGATTGAGCAGCGTGGTTTTGCCGCTCCCCGAGGGCCCGGCGATGGAGATGAAATCTCCGGCGTGAACCTCCAACGAAACGCCTTGGAGCGCCGGAACTTCCACCGCCCCAAGTCGATAGGTCCTCACCACATTGCTGAGCGAAACGATCGGCGCCATTGGATCCCTCGTCGGACGCATTGATTACAAGGTGACAGATTCCGATGCAGCAATAATTTCAGGTGAGGGTTTGAAAAATCCGCCGCCTCGCCCGCATCGGTGGCGTCACCGCTTCGTTACTGGACGCTGTTCGGGCGCGCAAGCCACTGAATCAGCGCACCGGCACTCACTTGTGACCGCTACGTCATTTGACGCCGTTCGGGTGTGCGCCCGGATTCGTCGCTCGATCTTCGGGAGGCGTGGCAGGGCGCTTTGGACTGTGGCGGTACGATCGGTGTCCGTCGCGGAGTCAAAAGTCGTCGTCTCCGCCCTCTACGGCTATGCACCCGCGCGCCCGGACGAGAGTCAGCGTGCGCTCGAATGCCCGCCCGGCATCCGAGCGCTGGCAGCATGCGCACCGGCATGCCGGGTGGCGCAGAGATGACAAAAGACGGCGTAGGTCGCCTGGTAAATGCCGGCCAACGACAGAGCGGATCCGAGCAGTTGTTCACGTGCTGTTCGGCTCCAGGGCGGTGGGCGATCCTTGGAGCCCCTTCGGTGCGCCGCTCCGCTGAGCGCTGCGAAAAACGAGGCAAGCCCACCAAGCTCGTCGAAACCCATCCCGCGGATGGAGACCTTGTCCTCCTGCGGGGTCAACCGGCGGACGAACATCGAGCGGCCGTCCAGGCGCGTCGTGCCCATCCGCTGCGGAGGGACCTCGAGGCAGGCTCGGAAGGCGCGAACGACTCGCTCGGCGGGTTCGATTCGCGGCGTTCCCACCAGCAACGACGGAGCGGGGGAGCGCTCCTCCTCCTTCATATCGAAGAGCCATGCCCCATTGGGTCCGCCCTTGCCTTTGACCAATACGGCAACGCGCAGCAGGCCCAAACTACCCGTCCCGGCGATCCGGAATGCGACGTCGAGGATCTCTAGCGCGCCGGGGATGGCGGCCCGCTCCGGCAATCCTTTGGCGTACTCGGCGAAAGCCTGGCGCGCCTTTGCCGCGAGCTCTTTTCCGAGCGAGCGATATCGCTTTCCGCGGATCAGGCGCCGCTTTCCGCCGACGAGCCGGGTGCGCGCATCGAGCAGCTGCTTTCGGGTGCGATTGCGAACCTTCTCTATCAGCTCGCGTACCGCTTCCGGCGGCCGGGGAACGGCGGCCGATTGCATTGCGGTGGCGACGAAGGACTCGATGATCTCTTCGGACGCGCTCACCCTCCGCGCCTCGGGCGGGGCCAGGCCCTGCGCCGCGACCAGGAAGCTGGTCAGAAAACGCAGGATGTCGAACCGCCACGGCCCCACCACCGCCTCGTCGAAGTCGTTCAAATTGAAAACGACTTTCGGCATTCTGGAATCAAGCAGGTTGTCGTGGCGATAGGCGCCGAAGTTTTCCAGATGTAGATCGCCGGAGATCCAGCCCCGTCCGCCGGGGCCCTCGCCAAAGCTCGGGTTGTCCTGAAGGATTTCGTAGAACAGCCGGGCCGAGCCCCGAAGGAAACCGAGCGGCGATGCTTGCATCAGCTTGCGCTTGCGACCGGCGAGCCAGGGAAATGTCCGCATCCGATGGCGATCCAGCGTGAGCTGCCGGCGAGCCAGTTGGAAGGCGTCGAGCGCGGACGTCGCTGCCATTCAGTCAGATTAAGTCAGCCGGATGAGAAAGGCTCGTCCTCAACTTGTCACAGAATCCGAAATGCGAGACTTTCCTCAACCGCATGTCGCGAATTCTGATCGTGGAAGACGAGCAGGACCTGGCGGGCTTACTCCACTACAACCTGAAACAGGCCGGGCACGAGGTGGAAATTGCTCGGACCGGCGCCTCCGCGATCGCCCAACTGGGGAGCTTCAAACCAAATCTGGTGCTGCTCGATCTCATGTTGCCGGACATTTCCGGTCTGGAAGTCATTCGAATGATCCGGTCCTCGCCGCAACAGCGACGGACGGCGGTGGTGATGGTCACCGCGAAGGGGGCGGAGTCGGACCGCGTTCATGGGTTCGAGCTGGGAGCGGACGATTACGTGGTCAAGCCATTTTCGGTGCGCGAGCTGCTCCTCCGGGTGGAAGCGGTGCTCCGCCGCATGGTCGAGGACGTCAGCACCGATACGATTTTGATAGGGGGCGGCATCCGGATCGATCCGGCGCGGCACGAAGTGACCGCAGATGGTGACTCGGTGATTCTCACTCCGTTGGAGTTCCGTTTGTTGAAAACGCTGCTCGAGCGTCCGGGGAGAATCCAAACGCGCGAAACCCTGCTCTCTGACGTCTGGGGAATCGACGCCGAGATCGAGACCCGCACCGTGGATACGCACATCAAGCGACTGAGGCAGAAGCTCGGCCCGTCCGGAGAGTCGATCGAGACGATCCGCGGGATCGGATATCGCTTCATGGAGGGGAAGAGCGGGGACGAGCAGTGAAGATGGGCATCAGGGCGAAGTTGTTTCTCGTCCTCTTCTCCTTGATCGTTGTTTCGGTCGGTGCGGTCTCGATCTACATTTCGATCCTTCTCAATCAGCGGCTGACCGACCAGGTTCGGGAGGATCTCCGGGTCAAGCTCGAGCTGATCCGCGATCGGCTGGAGCACGAGAGCATCGCTCCAACCGATGATGCCTCCTGGATCAAAGCGGTGGATCAGCTCGGTGAACGATCGCACGCTCGAGTGAGCCTGATTCGGCGCGATGGCAAAGTGCTCGCCGATTCGAAAGTTCCCGCCGACAAGCTGCCTTCCCTGGAAAATCACTCCAGCCGTCCCGAGATCGTGGAGGCATTGGAACGAGGGAGTGGCTCCAGCATTCGCTACAGCACGACCCTTGCTCGAAAGATGGTGTATGTGGCCTTGCCCTTCCGTCGCGATGGGCAGATCGTCGGGACGGTGCGTGCGGCGGAGCCCCTCGCCGCGGTCGAGGAGACGCTCGCGGATGCCCACCGGGCACTTTTTTCGAGCGTGCTGCTGGCGGCCTTGATTGCGGCAGCGGTGTCGATACTCGCCGCCGACCGGGTCTCGGTCGTGGTCCGCTCGCTGACCGAATCGGCGGCGAGAATGGCGGCGGGCGACCTCGAGATTCGGACCCGCGCGGAGGGCAGTGACGAGCTGGCTGAGCTGGGCCGAGCGCTGGATCTGTTGGCGATCAACCTCTCCGCGGCGATGGGTGCGCTCCGCAAGGAGCGGGATCTGTTGGGAGGAATCGTCAGCGCGATGCACGAGGGACTGCTTGTCCTCGACGGCGATGGGCGCATTGCGATGGTCAACCCCGCCCTGCGGAAAATGCTCCTGCTCGGGCCCGACCTGGTGGGCAAGTATCCCCTCGAAGTCATCCGACACCCCGACTTCGCCGCCCTTCTCGAGCAGTGCAAGGGCGCCTCCGAGCCCGTTCCGATCGAGATCGAGCTGGTTGCGCTCAAACCCACCTATTTGCTTCTGCACGCCGTCCGGATTGCCGAGACGGGGCGCTTGCTCGTCGTCTTCGTCGATGTCACCGAGATCCGACGGCTGGAAAGAATCCGGACCGACTTCGTCGCCAACGTCTCTCACGAGCTGCGCACTCCGATTACCGCCATCCGGGGCTACGCGGAGACCCTCCGGGCCGGCGCTTTGACTGATCCGGAAGTTGCGGCGAGCATGGTGGAGATCATCTTCCGCCAATCGGAGCGCTTGTCGCGCCTGGTGGAAGACCTGTTGGAGCTGTCGCGCCTGGAAGGCAGGGAGCTGAAACTTTCGGCGCAACCCGTCCCTCTTCTGGAATTGGCAAACCGGGCCGCGGACGCGGTCAGACCCCGCGCCGAGTCAAAGGGGGTCCGCTTGCAGATTAGGATCCCTGCGGAGCTCAGGGCGCTCGCCGACGAGCGGGCGGTCGAACAGGTCCTCCTCAATCTCCTCGACAACGCCGTCAAGTACATGCCCTCCGGTGGCGAGGTGAGAATCACTGCCGCGGCGCGGGACGGTCGCTGCGAGATCGAAGTGCGGGACAACGGCAGCGGGATCGAGGCCAAACACCTCTCCCGGCTGTTCGAGCGGTTCTATCGGGTGGACAAGGGGCGGAGCCGGGACATGGGCGGTACGGGCCTGGGTCTGGCGATCGTCAAACACCTGGTGGCAGGGATGAAAGGCGAAGTCAAAGTCGTCAGTGCGCCGGGTGAGGGCTCTACCTTCACGGTGATCGTGCCGTTGGCGCACCCGGAAATCCCGACCTTGGCCGCGCAACTCTGAGATTGCCGCCCTCCCGCTCAGATCGACGGCCGTATTGACCCCCTTTTTGCCGAGTTGCCACGGAGATGACACAAGAAACCCGTACCCTCTTCCCGGATGGGGCATCGAACTGGAAGAGCTCCCCGGTGTTGAGGGCGGGCAGGGAGAGTCGCTCCGTGTACCGACTGAAGATTGCCAAGGCGGAAGAGAACGAGTTGGAGCGCTTGCCGCTGGACGTCGCCTTGCGGCTGGAGAAACACCTCAAACAGGTGGCGGAGCTGGCCGGCGAAACGGAGGCCAGCGATGCGGTGTGGAACCGGCGGAGAGACCCGGAGTCCGGTCTGCTTCGCTTCGAGCTGGAGGGCTTCTGCGTTCTCTACGAGGTCGATCGCGCGGCCGAGCTGGTGGTGGTAAGGTCGGTCAAGCGTGTAGGTCCTGCTCGGTCTCCAGCGGCGCCGGACTCCGTCTGACGAGCCGGCCCTCGCTTTGGGCAGGGGGAATGAATATTTTCCACGAATGTCACTTCCCGTTGACTCCGCGGCGACATGAATTCTAGCGGGCCGCTGGTAGAATGCGGTGCATGCACGAAAAGACGTTGGCACACCTCTCTGATCTGCACATCGGGCTTTCCTCGAGGACGGAACGTGCGGCGGAGAGGATCTGCCAGTCGCTGGTCACCGCGAAGGTAGATCACGTGGTGGTGACCGGGGACGTCACCCACGGAGGGCGAGCCTGCGAGATACGGCGATTTTCCGAGATCTTCGATCCGCTCTTGAGCCGCGGAAGAATGTCGGTCATTCCGGGGAATCACGACTGCCTCCGGCACGAGGTAGGCCGCACGCTGATGTCAGGGCGCGCCGAAGCGGCGATTTTCGACGGATTGTATCTGGTCAAAGTGAACTCCACCGGGCCACACAATCGCTCCTTTGTGGCCGGACATGGTGAGCTGAACCCCGAATTGATTGACGAGGTGGAGAGCCTGTTGGATCTCGCGCCGGCAGGCGCATTGTGCGCGATTCTGATCCACCATCACGTGCTCCCATTGCCGGTTGAGACATTCGTGGAGTGGTTTGCGATGCGGATGCGCTGGCCGTTTGCTCGCGAGCTCTCTTTGGGGCATCAACTGCTGCGCCGCTCGACCGGGCTTTGCGACCTGGTGCTTCATGGGCACCGCCACGTTCCCCGCGAGACCCGTTTTTCTGCCGGCCCCCGCCCGCTGCACGTTTACAATGCTGGCAGCTCCACTGAGCTCTCCGCATATCGCGTGTTCAATCACACCAACGGCCGGCTGGTGGGCGCCCCCGCGTGGGTGGACGCCGCCCTCCCCGAGGTTCGGGCGGCACGTCGCGCCCCGGAGCTTACGGCAATGACTCCCTCCTAGCGGACTCCTAAGCGGACTCCTAGCGGGCAGTGACCCCGTCCTGGCGGTTGAAATCAACCTCCGAGGCAGAGGCGGGCCTTACTCCGAGGCAGAGGCGGGCCTTAAGGGCGGTAAGGCCTGCTCGCCTCGCTCAATCTTTCCTAACCGGAAAACGGTTAGAGGATGCCGCGGCGTCGCAGCTTACGAATCTCGGTCCGAACGCCGTCGAGGCCCCTTTCCCCGTAGATAATCAGGAGCCGCTCGCCGCTGAGATAGGTCAATGCGGGATTTCGGTAGAGTCGATTGTATCGGCTGACTTCCATAGGATCGTAACCGAATTCCGCGGCGAGCTCCCGGAGCAGCAGCTGCATGATCGTCACTGCCGGCCCGGTGAGGGTGAAGTCGGCGTCGGACAGGTTGTGCGCTACGTATTCGGCGAGCACGTTCGTTTGCGTGGGCGATAGCTCGTTCAAATCCACGCTTCCCAGCTGGCGAACGGCGGGCAGCCTCAGCCGCTGAGCGCTGTCGCGGCGCAGATATCCCTGCTTGACCGGGTCTATTCCAGCGATGATCGCCGCCGCGCGGATCCAATCGACAACCTTGTATTCGTTGCCCGACGTCGGCGTGGAATGGGCAGACGCCTGGGTCACGACGAAGTCTGGCGCCAGCCCGCGCGTCATCGCCTCCGCGACGCCGATGATGTGATGGGCGCCCGTTCTCGAATCGCCGGCCGCACCATAGTCATCGGTCTGGCCGTTTCCGCCGAAATTAAACTCCCGAAATTCACTGCCGTCGGCATTCCACTGGAAGACGATGGTCTTCGCCCAGTCGTGCCAGATCGGCGCGGCGACGGTGATATCCTCATCGAGATTGATGTCGGGTCGGTCGTCTGATCTGCCGACGACGGGGAGCCCATCCCTTCGGGTCGAGCCGTAGACCCGCCGATATCCTGCGGCCAGTTGCAGACTGCTCATCTCGTTGAAGGTTTCATGAATGACGAGCCCTCCGGGATAGGAATGGTGCCCCCCGTAGACACCTCCAGGCGCCGAAAAAAACGTCTGAGGAAGGTGCGGACAATCAGTCCCTTCGTCCAACAAGGGGGGGAACACCCCCGCCGCGGCACCGCCCGGAAACCCACCGGCATCGGCCTGGTTGAACAGCCCTTCTTCGAGAAGTTGCTGGACCAGTGAGGTCGTCTCCGAGGCGGTCATTCCCGCGCGATGCATCACGCAGGTCCGATGATTGCCCATTGCATCTTGGGTTGCATTGCGCAGGGACGCGTCGCGGATGTGCTCGATCTGCCGTAGCACGAACCGCTCGGCCGAACGCACCAGGGGAGACGCACTTGCCAAACGGATCGCTTCTTCGTTGCCTTGACCGGGCTGCGGTTGGGCGTACAGCCCAGACACCCCGAGGCAGGTGGAAAGGACCGCAAGACGCACCACAACCCTCAACGTTGGTGATTGTTTCATGACGATTTTCCTCGTTTTCCTAGAATCCGCCGAGCGCGGCGCGCATCAGCTTGAAAAACACATCGGTGTTCGTCTGCACGCCGTAGAATTGCTCGTAGATGCGATTGGGTCCGTCTGGGCCGGTGCTGTAAGCAGAAACAGGGATGTCCGACGCGGTATGGACCGCTTGGTCCCTCCCGGTCGCCTGTCCACGGATGAAATAGCCATACCGGCTCTCTTCCCGCTGGTACGGAACGTCTGAGTACCCGGCAGCGCGCAGCTCGCTCTTGATGTCGTCGGGCAGCAGGCTATCGACGATCGGCAGTGGTTTCATCAACCAGCTCTCGTAGCGGTCGCCATTGGCTCCGTATCCGATCAGCAACTTGCCGTCGATGTCGAAGGTTTCGGGATACCCATCGGGGAGGATGTTGTATCTGGGGAAAGCAGCGTTGTCATAGGTGCCGATGACGGTGGACTTTTGACGCTCGGGTTGCACCGCGGGATCGATGGTCGCGTTGTCCGGTGGCAGGGATCTCAGATGTTTGATGCCTCCGGTGAGCGCGCCGATCAGGCTGAATCCGGAGCACTCGTGGTCTGCGAGCACTACGATCACCGTGTCGCCGGCCTCTTCGGCAAATTGCCTGGCCACTCCAACCGCATTGTCGAATTCGATCGTTTCGTCAATCACCCGATCGGCATCCATCAGATGCGACTGCTTGTCGATATGCGCGCCCTCGACCATCAGGACGAATCCCCTCTCGTTTCTGCGCAGAACTTGCAGCGCCGACTGGGTCATCTCCTCGAGCATCGGCTGATCCGGCGCGTGATAGTCATCCACCGCAAAAGTGGTCGTGCCGGGCAGAAGCGTGTCGCGTCGTTTGGCCAGCTTGTCCAATGCGACGTTCATGTTCCCGTAGCCGAACAAACCGAGCAGCTTGTCCGGGATTCCGATCGTGCTGAGAGCCGTCGCGGTATCGGCGTAGGCGAATCCGCCATTGATGAAATCCTGGATCAAGTCGCGCTGAGGATCGAGGGAGCCGCGGGACGGCAGATGCCAGGCAGCCACCAGGTCCGCCGGGAGGTTGTCGTAGTCAGTGGACGAAGAACGGCTTGAGCCGAACTGCCCGGCGGGCAGGAACCAGCGCCGTCCACCCCCCATCAAGACGGTCAAGCCGGTTCCGTAAACGCCGGTCCCCTCCGCATCGCTTTCATCGAGATATTGGTCGCAGACGCCGGTTCCTGCATTTCGATTTCCGGTGTGCACCGCATTCGCCGCCGGAGTTGCGTCCTCGACGTCGGCGCTGGTCACCAACCCCAGAGAGGTGCCTCGCACACGATGGAGGTATTCGGCCATGTACTCCACCCTGGGTTGATAGAATGGATTGATCACATTGGCCGGGTTCACCCCCTCCTGTCCGTTATTGGAGTGGCTCCCCGTCGCGTAGCACGCCATCCCCGGTGCCGAGTCGGTGATGATGCTGTTCAGAGAATGGGTGGTGACCAGGCCGGTCCCCGGGAGGCGATCGATCGCCAGGTAGCCGTTGGGCTGCCCTTCCGTCACCCCGTATTTCACCAGTCGAGCGGCAGTCCGATGCGCTACCCCCATCCCATCGCCGAGCAAGATGATGATGTTCTTCGCTGGACGGTGCTTTCCGCTCACGTCGACGATTTCAAAGCTGGCTTGGGTGTTGACGCTGCCGGTGGTGTCAGAAAAAGTCGCGGTAACGGTGTGGGTACCGGCGATGTCATTGCCATAGCCACGCAAGTTGAACCCGCCGTAGCCGGCAGAACTGATCTCATCCGTCTCGTTGGAGCCTTGCACTCCCGAGGTGAACTCCTGCGGCACGCCGTCGATCGCGATCGTTGCGGAAAAGGGTCCCGTGCCTCTTCCCTCCACCCGCACGTCGAACTTCTGGCCAACCAGGAATCGCGCGCTTCCCGGTGGGATGATCCGGACATTGCTCGGAAGCGCCGAGGCAACCCCGCTGATCAACACGCCCGCCGACAACATGGAAATGAAGCCTATGCGCCACTTGCTCGACCGATGCATGGTGTACTGTGCTTGGATTGATCAAGAATCATCCGGATTGCCGAGACTTGCCCATCCTCCGAGGCGCGATTGCCCACCTCGAGAATGCCGGTCACTTCAATGCGGCGCGGAATGTGCTCGAGCTTGCGTCCCTTCGCCGACCGGACGATCACGAGCACTGCGTCCGGAGGAAGATCCGCCGTGCCGCCGCCACCCTCACCGCACGCCACCGGCTGGGAAGCGAGGTAGAAGGCCCCCTCGGGAGGCATCTCCATCTGCGCCATGTATCCAACCATCGTCACCCGCTTGCCGTTGAGGGAGAGCAGCTTCTGGGAGGGTTTGAGCTCGCGAGGGCTTGCCTCGAAGATCTCTTTGAAAGAAAGACGGGTCGATGGACCCGCTGCCAGCAAGGCGAGCGATAGAAATCCCACTTCAAGCACGGTACATCCTCCTCCCGGAAAGCCCGGACGGAAGGGTGACTACCATTGATGTTTGTGATTGAGTGTCAAAGGTGCGTCACGTTCGTGTCAGCTCCAAGCGAACGAAACGACGCACAAGTTATCCACAATCGAAGACGTCAGATTCCGGATTTCGGCGCCGACCTTTAGGCGTCCGATCATTTGCGGAGATGTTACTCCGCCGTCACGCTCCCGCCTTTTTTCGATGGTAAGGGCCAGCTCATGGCACGCATCCTCGTCGTTGAGGACGAACCCGATCTCGCCGCACTGGTCGCATTCAATCTCCGGCAGGCGAGCTTTGAAGTGGACACGGCCGAGACCGGTGAGCACGCGCTCGAGCTGGCAACCCGAAATCCGCCTCATCTGGTGATTCTGGATTTGATGCTGCCCGACATCGCCGGGATCGAGGTCTGCCGGGTGCTCAAGAGGCGCGTTCCCGCAGTCTCGGTGGTGATGCTCACCGCCAAAAAGGAAGAAGCGGATCGGTTGGCGGGTTTTCAGTCTGGGGCTGAGGACTACATCGTCAAGCCCTTCAGCGTGCTTGAGCTGGTGATGCGGGTCAAGGCGATTCTCCGGCGGGCAGGACTCAGCGGGGGCGAGGCGGCGAACATCAGCTTTGGACTGGTCGATCTGGATATCGGCGAGCACCGCTGCACCGTGCAGGGGACGGAAATCCCCCTCACCGTCCTGGAATTCCGACTCCTCCATTATTTGCTGGCGCGCCTCGGGCAGGTGCAGTCGCGTAAGCAGCTGCTCGAAGAGGTCTGGAAGCTACAGGGCTCGCTCGAGACCCGAACCATCGACACTCACATCAATCGATTGCGACAAAAGTTGGGAAAAGCCGGGGAATACCTGGAAACGGTTCGGGGAGTGGGCTACCGCATTCGCAGGCCCCCGCTCGAAAAAGGGGCTCTCCGGCGGTAAGCCCAAAGGTTGTTACAAAG
>WNFA01010455.1_pt1 | contig 11874 bp, 9 predicted proteins | sample 5400481 | NCBI WGS metagenome assembly WNFA01 (sample SAMN13153340, study PRJNA577476) | soil metagenome | isolation source: 120 cm saprolite under Douglas fir tree site 2 hole 1 replicate 2 | place: USA:California | collected 2015-04-18
GCGCATGACGATGCGGTGTGTCGCCTGAGGCATTCCGTCAACAATTGCGAGGACAATCAGCAGCGCCGCCGCCATCCACGCGCTGCGCAACATCCAGCGCCAGCCCGTCCGGCGGGCGCGAACGGTCAACCGCCACGCCCGGACGAACCAGAAGCGCTGCGAGAGATAAAAGAAAAACAGGATGACCGCAAAAATTATCGTACGAGATATGAGAAAGCCCCAGTTGGATCCCAAATCGCATCTCCTTCTGTAAGCCAGCTAAATTTTATCACGCTCGTCGCTCTGCTCTCTCGATGTTCTCTGCGTTCTCCGCTTCTCCGTGTCCTCTGCGTTACGTTTTGCTCTTCTTCGGACGCGAAAGCAGCCCTGCGACGCGGCGAACATTCCCAGCCCATTTCTCTCTGCGCTTGGTCACGTAGCGCCGGGCTTCAGCGCGCCCGCTTTTCGACTGGACTCCACAGGGCAGTGCTGGCACAATACGTCGCCACTTTCCTCCATTTCAAGGCAAGGCTGCTTCTTGCTGGCTCTTTGCGCAAGAAGATCGGAGCCACGGATGGATCGAAATCCCTTCCTAGGAGTTGGAAATGAACCGGATTCTGGCAAGCGTACCACTGGTCGCCATTGTGCTGTTGTTATTCACCGGAGTGCCGGCACTCGCGCAAGACAAACCATCGAAGCAGCCGCCGGAACCTGCTGCCGGGGCCGCGGTGGAGACCCTGGCGTTGTGGAACGACATCGGTGGCAAGCTCATCACCATGGCTGAGGATTTTCCGGAGGACAAGTACGATTTCAGGCCGAACAAGGATGTACGCACGTTCGCCGAGCAACTCCTCCACGCCGCCGGCACTAACTACGTGCTCATCAGCGCGGTCAAGGGCACGAAGGTCGGCCCCGGCACTGAAGATCCTCCCCGGCAAACCTACAAGACCAAAGCCGACGTGGTCGCGCTATTGAAGAAATCTGTGGAAGACGGCGCCGCGCTCATCAAGGAGAAGGGCGCCGCGGGGTTGGCCCAGACGGTGAAGGACCCCTACGGCAATCGCATGGTGACCTGCTCTTTTATTTGGATGGAAACAGCGGAACATGCGGGTGAGCACTACGGCCAACTGGTGGTGTATTACCGGCTGAACGGAATCGTGCCGCCGGCGTCGCGGCCCCTGAAGTAGCAGTCCACGTGGCTAGCCAGCCGCAGCGCTGGCGGGGATTTCCAACAACAACGCGGTTAGTTTCTCCGGTTCGGTGACCGGGGACTGGCAGGTGGTCTCCACGCAGACCAGCGCCTGCGCCGTGTCGGCGCGCAGGTGCGGGATCGTTTGTTTCAGCCCGGGCGCGAGGCCGTCGGCTGAAATGCGTTCCGGCGTGACTCGCAGCACGGCCTTGCCGAATCGGTAGGTGCTGGTCGCCGCTTGCTCGAGCCTTGCAGCAACAGGGTCGTCTCCCTTGCCGGTAATGACCACCTGGAGCGCGTGTCGGGCGTGCAATAGGGTTGCCAGGCCGTAGGTGGCGCCGAACAAGCCATACTGCGGGGCGATGCCGGCGAAGGTTTCCAGCGTTTGCTCGGCGCGCTCGCGGTAGAGGGTCTTTCCGGTGTAGCCGTAGAGCCGGTCGAGAGCGATGGCTGCGATGGCGTTCGGGCCCGGCGTGGGCGAATCCTGCACCGGCTTGCGGCGGACGTCGAGGCCGCCCATCGGCCCGGCGTCGGCTGAGCGGTCGAAGAAGCCGCCGCCTTCGGCGTCCCAGTGCTTGGCGAGAGTGTGCTCGATCGCGCGCTCGGCGGCTTCGAAGTACCGCCGATCGAGCGTGACCTCGTAAGCGTCGAGCAACGCGCCCGCTGTAAACACCTGGTCGTCGAGCACGCCATCAAGCCATCCCGCTTGTGCGGGACCGATGCGGTGAGCAAAGCCTCTGTCGTCGTTCCAGGCTTCGGCCAAGATGCGGTCGAGCGTCGTGAGCGCGAAGTCCCTGCAATCTGTGCGGCCGAGCGCGCGAAACGCTTCCAAGTACGCCGAGGCGAACATGGCGTTCCACGCCACGTAGAGCGTGGTATCCACGTATGGGGCGGGCCGCAGGAGGCGCACCGCAAGCATCTGGCCCTTCGCGCGCGCCACGAGGAGCCGGACGTCCGCCTCGGTCATCCTCAGCTTGGCGGCGATTTCGCCGGGGTCGCGCGCGATCCACAAGACGTTTTTCGCCGGGTTGTGGTGCATCTCGCCGCGCTCTCCGACGTCGTAGTAGAGCTCCATCACCCGCGCCTCTTCAGGCCTGAGCGTGCCGCGAAGCTCGTCGAGAGTCCAGGTGAAGTAGTCGCCGTCGTCCTCAAGAGAGTAGTCGGCGTCCTGGCTGGCGTAGAAGCCGCCGCGCTGTTGGTCGGAGAGTGTCTGGTTCACCCAGCCGATGATGCCCTCGGCCACCTCCCGGAAAAACGGCTTCTGCGTAACCTGATAGCCGTGCAGGTAATTCTTGAGCAGCTCTGAGTTGTCGTACGACATCTTCTCAAAGTGCGGCACAATCCACCGCTCGTCTACCGCATAACGATGGAACCCGCCAGCAAGCTGGTCGTAGACGCCACCGCGGCCCATCTTTTCCAGCGTGCTCTCGACCACGGCAAGCAAGTGTTTTTCCCGGCTGGTCTGATAGCGTTCGAGCAGCAGCTCCAGCGCCGAAGCGTGCGGGAACTTGGGCGCCTGCCCGAAGCCCCCGTTACGCAGGTCGTACATGCGCACCAGGGAATCCTCAAGCTCGGCCAACGCGCCAGCATCGAAGCGGGCCCGCGCGCCTGTGAAGCTTTCCGCTTGCGCTACGGCCTCAGCCAGGGCATTGGCGGCTTTATCCACCTCGGGGCGGCGGTTCTTGTAGGTATCAGCAACCGTCAGCAAGATGCGCTTGAATCCCGGCCGGCCCATGGCGTCCTCCGGCGGGAAGTAGGTTCCTCCGAAGAAAGGCCTCCCGTCCGGGGTCAGGAAGCCGGTCAGCGGCCAGCCGCCCTGCCCGGAGATAGCGCTGATCGCGGCTTGATAGCGGGCATCCACGTCCGGGCGCTCGTCGCGGTCCACCTTCACCGGCACGAAAAGCTGATTGATGAGCGCCGCGATTTCAGTGTTCTCATAGCTTTCGCGGTCGATGACGTGGCACCAGTGGCACCACACCGCGCCGATGTCGAGCAAGATGGGCTTGTCTTCGGCGCGGGCACGGGAAAAGGCTTCTTCGCCCCACTCGTACCAGGCCACAGGCTGATGCGCGGCCGAGCGCAAGTAGGGACTTGCGGACTTCTTCAGTCGGCTTTCCGTTTGGTCGGTCACAAGATTCCTTTCGTTTAGCACAGGGCCGATGGCCGCGCGGGAAGGTCGGCAGCCCTTTCGAGTGCGTGGCGCAGGTGCTAGTGGACGGATGGCTCTGAGCCGGCGTCGCGTGGATCAAGCGGCTTGCGGCCGGCAAACCCTTCGTCCTGGCGGTGCCAGAAGCGGATGCGATCTTCGCCCAACCGCCAGCAGAGGTAGACTTCCTCGTTGTCGATCAGTGCAGGAAAATCGAGCAGCCGCCCATCAACATAATGCGGTTGGCCACTTCCAGGAGGCTGTGGTCGAGCTCCGCCATTTTCCGCCGGCAGTCCATGGCCTCGAGCAGGATGGGTTCGAGCTCCTGCCGAGCGCGCTCGGCCTCGGTCAGAGTGAATAGTCTCGGCTCGCGTTCTTCGTCACTCATGATCGTTATAAACAGGGGGCACGGCATGCCGTGCCCCCGCAACTTTCTCATCGCAAACTCTATAGCCCGCGTCTTCAGACGCGGGGCTTGGGGCTGATGAAACCTCTTCAAGAACCCCCTGCCTCTAAAAAAGGCGGGCTATATGTCATCGCAAACTCAACATGCGCTCGAGCGCCACCTTGGCCCATTGCCGAGTTTGGTCGTCCACCGCAATCCGGTTGACCACGCGACCTGCGGCCAGGTTTTCCAGGACCCACAGCAAGTGCTGCGGCGTAATGCGAAACATCGTCGTGCACACGCACACGCTGGTGTCGAGCGACATCACGCGGCGGTCCGTCAGCTGCTTGGCCAGGCGATTGACCATGTGAATCTCAGTGCCCACGGCCCAAGTAGATCCCGGCTCGGCCGCGGTGACGGTGTGGATGATCTGCTCAGTCGAGCCAACATCGTCGGCCATTTGCACCACTTCCCAGCGGCACTCGGGATGAGCGATCACGCGAATGCCCGGATAGGCGCGCCGCACCCGCTCGACATGCGCGGGCAGAAAACGCTGGTGGACCGAACAGTAGCCCTTCCATAGAATGACGCGCGCCGCGCGAATGGCGTCAGCGGTGTTGCCGCCCAAGTCCTTGTCGGGATCCCAGACAATCATCCGATCGAGTGGAATGCCCATCTTGTAGGCTGTGTTGCGAGCCAAGTGCTCATCGGGGAGGAAGAGTACACGTTCGCCTCGCTCGAATGCCCACCGCATTACCGCGGCAGCGTTCGAGCTGGTGCAGACCGAGCCGCCGTGCTCGCCGGTGAAGGCTTTGATCGCGGCGGTCGAGTTCATATAGGTGATGGGCAACACTTGGAGGTTGCCCACCGATTCCAATTCCGCCCAGCAGGCCTCCACCTGGCCGATTTCGGCCATGTCGGCCATCGAGCAGCCGGCGGCCAGGTCTGGCAGGATCACCTGCTGGTGTGGCTGGCGGAGTATGTCGGCGCTTTCGGCCATGAAGTGAACGCCACAGAAAACAATGAAGCGCGCATCGGTGGCAGCAGCCTGTTGGGAAAGCTTCAGGGAGTCGCCGCGAAAGTCGGCAAACTTGACGACCTCATCGCGCTGGTAGTGGTGGCCGAGAATGACGGCGTCGCGGCCGAGCTGCGCCTTGGCACGGGCGATGCGCTCGTCGAGCGCATGGTCGGGGGTCAGGAGATAGCTGTCGAAATCGCAGCCCACACCCGGCTCGATTTCCGGCGCGCGAACCGTAGCCGGCTGCGGAGCTCCCGCCAGCGTCGCTGTCTTCGCAATTTCTATCAGGGTTCCCATCCGCCCTCTCCCCAGCCCTTGCCTACCATTGTCTCCCTTCTGCTTGCTATTTTCCAGTCCATGTCCGCCAAGGCCAATTGGCTTGCTGTGAGGCTAGGTGTTCCGCGCCGAGCACGCCGCGTAACCTGCGGATATGGTAGAGTTTCGGGCCGATGCGCATCTTCGTTCTCGGGGCTGGGGCCACCGGCTCGTTGCTCGCGCAACTGCTTGCGCGCCAGGGCCACATCGTCGCCTGTGGTGACCGAGACCCGGAACGTGCCCGCCTCTTCCTCGGAAAGAAAAGCCCCATACCTGTTTCCGAGGTGAACGCGCGCAACCTCTGGGGCATCGTTCGCGCGGCGCGGGGATGCCATTTGCTGGTCAACGCCGGGCCTGCGGTCTTTAACGAAATCGTGTTGCGGGCGGCGCTGCGACTGCGCGCGCACTACCTGGACATGAGCGCGCACCTAACCCGCCACATCTTCAAGGCTGAACAGCTTCGCTTCCACAAGCGCTTCCAAGAAAAGAACCGCACAGCCGTGATTACCGCAGGGGTTGCTCCAGGCCTGACGAATCTGCTCGCCAAGCGCGCTGCCGAAACGCTGGACACCGTTGAGGCAGTTCACATCCGGCTCTATGAAAGCACCGAAAGCGAGGACCCGATCTCGCAATGGTCTGCTGAAGGTTCCTTTGACGAGGCCGTCTCGCGCCCCCCGGTCTATCGCGAGGGCCGCTTTCGACTGGCAAAACGATTCGGCGAGCCAGAGCGCTTCCGCTTTCCTCCGCCCATCGGCGAAACCACTGTGGTCCTGGCGGCCCAGGACGAGGTAGCCACGCTGCCCTACTTCCTCCCCATGCGCGAGATAGATGTGAAGATCGGCGGAAACGAAATCGACCGCCTTCGGCGATGGTACCGCCAGGGCAAGTTGAGCCGCTCGCGCGGCCTGGTGAGAAAACTATTTCCGAAAACGCCGACGCCACGGCTGGTGGCCAAACTGATCCGCCGCGGAGTGCTGCAAAACGCGCGCTTCGCCTTGGCGGTGCTGGTGCGTGGGGTGAAGAACGACCAGCCGATGCTCATCCGCTGGGATGCCAGCTTCCCCACGCTCTACCAAATTCGCCGGCGCGGAATGCTGACCACGCCTATCGCCTATGCCACGGCGCATCTCGCCGCGCTGTTCATCAAACATTTTCCACGCGACCTGGCCGGCGTGTACCCGCCCGAGGCTTTGCCCGCTGAAACGCGCCAGGCGATACTCGCCGATGTGCGCTCGCGCGGCTTCCGCATTACGATGAAAATTACCCGCCTGAAGGAAATCGAAGACGAAGAGTTGTAGGGGCAAGGCACTTGGGATTGAAAGTTGCGCGGCGAAGGAGATCAGCGCACGGTGCTCCATTCTTCTTGGCGGCTTCCCCTACAACGGAAGAACCGAAGAATTGGTGACGACAGATAGACAGGTGCAGGGGCGTCCGCCGCGGCGAACGCCCCTATGAATCACCAGACCGAAAGCGGTGCAAGCCCCCGCCCATGAAGGTCGGGTGCTAATCGGCGCTGGGTGGCTTGGCCTGGCCGGAGAAGTGAATCGTGATCAGGAAGCCGTTTGTGCCGCTGAAATCGAACTTCTGTCCGTGGCCCTCGTAGGAGTGGCGCTTGTTCTTCCACATCCGGAAGCCGGTATTGGACTGCGACGCCCAATACTTCAGGTTGTGCATCACGATTTCCTTGTTGGGGTTGTCTCCTTTGACGCGCTCCAGGATGACCTCACCTTTCCCGTTCTCAAGCCGGGCGTGGGCCATGTCCTCTTTGATTTCCCAAGCGAAGGGGACTTTGTCCACACCCAGGACGTTGAACTTCATCGGGTAGAGTTGGAACAGGATGTCGGTCATCGCCGCTTCTTGCTCGCTGGTGATCTTGGGGTCAAAGGTCACCACGAGCCAGTCGGCCTTGCCCTTAGCCCACTCGCTGCCGAGGTCGGTGGTGACCCAGGCCTTCACGCCGTCAAGCTTAGTGGTCTTGTAGTAGCCCTTGTCCACTTTCAGCACGAGGTTGGCCTTGCAAAAGTGCGCGTTGCCATGCGCGGTGGAGTGGTCGTTGAAGTAGCAGGGACAGAACATATCGCAACTACAGGCCTCGATGTACGAGGCGGTGATCTCAAAATCTGGCTTCGTGGCCGGCGTCCCCGACTTTTCCTGGGCCGGCTTGCCGTACTGCGCCAGCGCAACCCCGGCCGCAAGACACAAAGCCATCATCAGCACAGAAACTCGTCGCATTCTAGTCTCCCTCCCGTGTTTGCTGCTTTGAGCTGAATATCCCCCCGAGCATGCGCGGATTCTAAGACACAAAGCATGATCCTGCAACACGATTGAGGCGGCTGCAAAGTTTGGGAAGGAGGATGTCCGCGCGTTACTTCTTGGGCTCAGCCACACCTTCGGCCACACCGAGCACCTGAATCTGTACGGCGCGCTCACGCGGCCCGTCGAGCTCGGCCAGGATGATGGATTGCCAGTTGCCCAGCGCCAAAGCGCCGTCGCGCACTGGCACCGAGAGCGTATGGCCCAGCAGCATAGCGCGCAGGTGGGAATCGGCGTTCTTGCGGTCGCACTCGGAGAGCCTGGGGTCGTTATGCCGCCAGTAGTCGATGCGGCCGACCAGCCGTTCGAGGAAAGCCTTTATGTCGTCGAGCAGCGCCTGCTGGAACTCATTGATGAAGACGGCGGTGGTGGTGTGCAGAGACTGCACGATTACAAACCCGGCCTTCAGGCCGTGTTTCCGCACGACCTCGTTCAGGTCGCGAGTGATATTGATCAGTTCCAGCCGCTCGCGCGTTTTGTAGATGATTGTTTCCAGATAAAGTTGCAGCGCGGCGGTGGGCCGGAGTTCCGGGACCAGGCGCGGTGTTTTCGCGGGTGCGGTGCTCATTCTTATGTGCCCCTGTCTGTCAGGACGTGCCGTTCCCGGAGCAGGCTGGGACCCGGCAGCTAACAGGGTTCGAAGCATTATAGGGTGCAGTGGTTGTAAGCGTCCATTGCAATCTTCTAACAAGGCCCTCAACTGGCAGGGGCTGATCTAAGCTCTTAGAAAGCTGCAATTACTGGGGCATGCCTGGGCAGGCGTTGCGAATAGTCTGCCTCCTCGGGCTGAACTTCGCGCCATGGTCAATGGCCGGCTTCTGACGCTCAGCAGCACCGTCCGACGCCGGTGTAGCGCCGGCGCAGCACGTCAAGGTAATACTGCTCGCGGGTTAGTGGCGGCCCAGCGCAAATGGTGGCTTCACCTCTGCGCGTGCGGCGCAGATAGTTTTCGTAGGCGTCGTCGCCGCTCACTTGGCGTAGCCACCACCACGCCTTCCGCATCACAGCTTGGGTCACGCGGATGATGCTTCGCATCAATCCTCCCCGCTGCCATGCCGAGCTATCGCCGGTGCCTGCGCGGCCGAGGTAGAACGCGAGTGCCATGTCAGTCCCCCTCGGCCCAGCGCGTGGCCACATAAGGCGCTTCGTGGAGCACTACGGGAGCGCGCTTGCTGAGGATGCGGAACCATTCGTAGAGCGCCTCAAACACCAGGATCAGCGCCATCGTCGCCAGGACACCCACCACCACGGCATTCAATCTCTGATTGAAGACGAGCCGCGCGGTTTCCGCGGCCTTGGCGGCTGGAAGGTTGCCGGCAGCCAGTTTCGCGGCGAGCTGATTGGCGTAGGCCAAGAAGCCAATGCTCGGATTGGGATGAAAGATCTTTTGAAAACTGCCAGTCATCGTCACGCTCAGCACCCAGATCATCGGCCCGAGCGTCACCCAGATCCACCGCAGCCGGCCCATCTTGATCAGGATGGTGGTGGCCACAACCAGCGCGACGGCCGCCAGCAACTGGTTGGCGATGCCGAACATCGGCCAGAGCGAATTGATGCCGCCCAACGGGTCGAGCACACCCAGGTAGAGGAAGTAGCCCCAGGCGCCGACGATCAAAGCGCTGGTCAACAGAGTGCTCGGATACCAACTGGTTCGCCCGAACGGCTTCCAAACGTGCGCGAGCAGCTCCTGCACCATGAAGCGACCCACACGCGTCCCGGCGTCGAGCACGGTCAGGATGAACAAGGCCTCAAACATCAGCGCGAAGTGATACCAGATGCCCAGCAGACGCGTGCCGCCTAGCGTGCGGCTGAAGACCTGGGCCATGCCTACTGCCAGCGAAGGCGCGCCGCCGGTGCGGTTGAGCAGCGTGCGCTCGCCCACCTGCTGCGCCAGGTGGTGCATGGTCTGTGGCTCGAGCGGGAAACCCCAACTGCTGATCGTCACCGCAGCGGCTTCCGCCGTCTGGCCGACGATGCCCGCCGGGCTGTTCATGGCGAAATAGACCCCAGGGGAGAGCGCGCAAGCAGCTACCATGGCCATCACACCGACGAACGACTCCATTAGCATGGACCCGTAGCCAATCAGCCGCGCGTGGCCTTCCCGCGTGATTAGTTTCGGCGTGGTCCCCGAGGCGATCAGCGAATGAAAGCCACTGACGGCACCGCAGGCAATGGTGATGAAGCAGAACGGGAAAATGGTGCCGGCAAAGACCGGCCCGGTGCCGTCGGCAAAGCGGGTCAGCGGAGACATCTGGATCGTCGGCCGCACCAGCAGGATCCCCGCCGCCAGGGCCCACACTGCGCCGACCTTGATGAACGCGCTCAGATAGTCGCGCGGCGCCAGTAGCAGCCACACCGGCAGCGCCGATGCCGCGTAGCCGTAAAGGATGATTGCAATTGCCAGCGCCGGACCGGAAAGTGTGAAGACGCGCGCCCAGGAAGGCGACTCTGCCACCCACTGCCCGGCCACAACCACGAACAGGATCAGCGCGAAGCCGATGGCCGAGGCTTGGAGCACGCGTCCCGGGCGCCAGTAGCGCATGTATAGGCCCATCAGCATGGCAATGGGAATGGTCATTGCCAGAGTGAACGTCGCCCACGGCGAGGTTTTCAAAGCGTTGACGATCACCAGCCCTACCACCGCCAGCAAGATGATCATGATCGCCAGCACCGCCAGCAGCGCGATCATCCCGCCGCGCTGGGAGACCTCTTCCCGCGCCATCTGCCCCAGCGATTTGCCGTCGCGCCGAATCGAGCAGAACAGGATCACGAAGTCCTGCACGCATCCGCCGAGCACCGCGCCGGCGATCAGCCAAATCGTTCCTGGCAAGTAGCCGAATTGCGCGGCCAGCGTCGGGCCCAGCAGCGGTCCCGGCCCGGCAATGGCCGCGAAGTGATGGCCCATCACTACCCACTTGTTGGTGGGAACAAAGTCGCGGCCGTCGTCCAGCCGCTCGGCCGGGGTGGCGCGGGAGCTGTCGAGCGCCAGCACACGCGAAGCCACAAATGCCGAGTAAAAGCGGTAGGCCACCAGGTAGGTGCCGCACGCCGCGACGATGAACCACGTCGCGTTCAGCGGCTCGCCGCGCTCAAATGCAATTGCCCCCAGTGCCCCGGCGCCCGCCCCTGACACACCAATCCAGAAAAGGATCTTCAGCAGTTTTTTCATCGCCCCTCGCCCGTGCCGTAGCAGTTGAAGGCATCCTACGTAATCCCCTGCAAACCGTCAACGCAGCAACCCAAGGAGGACAAGGGCACCTAACTTATCATTCCGAGCGCAGGGAATCCCTCTGAGAGATCCTTCGCTGCGCTCGGGAGGACATCAGCAGAATGAGCAGGAATAATCGGCGGTGCTGCCTCACCGGCGAGCTACGGTGTTCCCTTGGCTTCGTTCATAAGAACCTTGCGAATGTAGAGCCCGTTGCGTGAGACGTTCGCTGTGCTTTGACTGGACCGAAATCGGGACCCAAGGTGGGCACTGCCCCCAGCTACAGGAAATTTCCCTCCCCGCGTACAGAATATACCGGATGGCAGACCATCCTACTTACCGCAATACTGAATAAGCGATGAATCAGGTGCACGTAACTTGGCTGGGGAGTGCCAATGCGCAACCGCTTACTTCGGAGCGATTCGAGCCCATGTTTGTTGGGGGCATATTCTCGGTGCCAATTTCGCGGGTCAGGCGTTCCAAATCCCCCGCCACTGGACCGGAGAAGTCGGCGCACCTCGCGGAGGTTCGGTTGCTTTATAGGATGACGGCGAACATTCTCGGTGTTGAGATCAAACTCGACGCAACGTAGCTTCCTTCCTCCATCCGCTTGGTTAGCGAGCTTCTACAGCACCAATAGGTCTGAGCTCAAGAACGTCCAGCCGCTCGGCCTGCGGTGGCGCGAGAGCTGTCGAGTGCCGGCACGCGCGAAGCCACAAATGCCGAGTAAAAGGGGTAGGCCACCAGGTAGGTGCCGCGACGATAAACCACAAGCCCACACTGCAAGTCGTGCGGGGCCACTGCCACTGCGCAAGTCCTGTAGTTGGTACGGCTTCCTTACTGCGTTGGAACTTGATCAACCGCTGGCCTTCCACTTGGGCGACGACGTGAAGCGGTAGAGCGGGTAGACTTCCTTAAAAATCTTGCTGACTTCCGCGGGAAAGCTGGAGCGCGTCGCGGCGGCGGGCTTCATCTTGCGGCGCACGATCCAGCCTTTGAGCCGCTTCCAGTTGTCTGGCTTGATGGGCCAGCCATCGTGCTTGCTCCATTCGCCCTTCTGGACCGAATACCAGTAGCTCTCGTATTTCTTCCGCAGGCGCCGGGCCTGCCGCGCGAGCCAGGCGGCGTTTTCCATCGCGCGGGGCAGCGCCACCTGCGCCAAGCGCGAGCCGCGGCCCTGGCTGTAGATGCGGAAGCCGGAAGTGATCGCGTCCGGCGAAACGCCAACGTAGAGCTGCCCGTCGTCGCCGTCCGCAGAGCGCTGGTCCGAAAACGTCAGGTACATCTGCGTGCGGTAGGGCGACTTGTCAGCAGCGAAGCG
>WNFA01005441.1_pt1 | contig 11873 bp, 20 predicted proteins | sample 5400481 | NCBI WGS metagenome assembly WNFA01 (sample SAMN13153340, study PRJNA577476) | soil metagenome | isolation source: 120 cm saprolite under Douglas fir tree site 2 hole 1 replicate 2 | place: USA:California | collected 2015-04-18
TGCCGATCAATCCGATACGCGATGAAATGGCTACTGCAGGAGATGTGAAACTGCATTTTGTCCAGTGGGGTGAGCAAGGACCGCCAATCGTGTGCGTGCACGGTCTCACTGCCAACGCATTCTGTTTTCAAGCATTCGCCTCCTCCACTGGAGACAGTCCGCTTTTCAGACTGAGATAAGCCGCTCCCAGGTTGCCCCATTATGACGCCGCCTTCCTGCCTCTCTTCGCCTTCTTGCGCAGCGCTGCTTGCTGCTTGAAACGCTCCCCAGCCTTCTCGCCACGTGCCTCAACCCGATAGGCGTCAACTTCGTGCTTAGGGTACATGTTTACATTGCCCACCTTCTTGGGGTGAAACTTCCCATAACTTGTGAGTGTACGCAAGTAGCCAATATCCAGGTCGGGCTTATTGCTGTTTCGTCTCAGAACTTCTATCGCCTCTTCAGGTGAGTAGAAATCCCCCCAGTTGGTAGTTTCAATGGTTGCCACGCTGTAATCCTCCCTCAATACACTACCGTGATATACCAACTATAACACGGATATGACTTTTTTGCAAGCCCTGAAAATTGCCCTGAAAAAGGCCATTTTACCCTTGACTATAATACGTAAATGTCTTATAATATGTATAGAAAGAAGTGAGGCGACAAGCCTCTTGAGAAAGGAATTATCCATCATGACAAAGACGATAAAGAGCCAAACATCCAACACCCACTATTTCCTGACCATCGAGTGCGGACTCGCAACTGACTGCACTTGCCCCGATCGCCAGTACCGCCGCAACTGGAAGCACACCTGCAAGCACATGAACAGCTTCAATGCTGAAGTCGTGCGAGCAAGTGCATTTCTCAATATGAAAGAACTCTTCGACGTTCGAGAGAACGGGCAAGAGCAATCCAAGCGTTGTTACTTTGAAATGAGCCTGGGGTACTAAACCCCAGGTCCGTACATCAGCAAGAGAGGACATTCCGATGAATCTAACCACGTTAACCATCGAAACACTGTACCAGTTAAACGCTCCCATGCGGGCCAAGTTGGACGCCCGCCAGTCGCTCACAGTCGAGGAGCAGGACCTGCACGAGGCGATTTGCAGCGAAGTGCTGGCCAGACTCGATGCGCTTCGCCAGCATGACCGCCAAGAGCGTGATGAGCGATTGACGGCGCGCTATACCCGCCCTGCTACTCTCTGCACACCAGACGAGACGGCAGGACTGAATGGTTTCTATTCAGGCGTTGAAAACTAGCAATCCAGGGCACTGGCAACGGTGCCCCTAGTTCGAAAGGTTTTTATCATGACTCGCGCCAAAGATGGCTCACAGAAGCCCTACTTACCGGCCGCATGGCGGCTGTATGAGCTGACTCTTCGCTATCCCAATGCCAACTTCAGTAGCGAGATTATGCTGCTCGATGTTGACCGCAACCTGGTGGTAGTCAAGTGTCGCCTCTACCTGGGTGCCAGCTATGAGCAGTCGGACAAGAAAACCGAGGCGATGAAAAGCGGGCCGCTCTCATCCTTGGATAAAGTCGAGACGGCTGCAAAGGCGCGTTGTGCGCGTGACTTCGGCATCTCGACGGAACTGGCCCTGGATATTACCGAAGTTGAAGAGGAAGACTCGACAGCGCCCCCACAACGGCCATCAGCAGGTCAGCAGAACGGGACATCCAATCATAGCACTCAGGCGACACAGCCCACGCCAGCGTCCACAGAGGATGCTCTTGAGTTGAAGGCGATTATGAGTGAGGTCAGATCTCTGGGTATCGCAACGGATACCCCTGGGTGGCACGATTGGAAGGACGGCGTCCTTGGCGCGAAGGTTCCTAACTAACGGCTTACCCATGACCACCTGCTACTTCTCCGTCATGCGCTGGAAGATGCCAAGATGGCCGGCATTCCGAGTTCGCCAGCAGCGTAGTTGTTGTTTTGATAGTGGCCCGCCGGAGCCTATCCGGCAAGGAGAATATCATGCCCTACCGATTTGAGTACCTTAGCCAGCAGGAGCAGATTTGCTATCCACTCGCGGTGATTATGCTCGACCGTCTCCTGCATACCGACGATCACCCGCAGTGCGAGGACAGCAGCTGCCCCTGCGTACTGCCGCAGGATGATCCCAGTATCCACACGGCACCCTCTTACCTGAATTGCTCTTGCCAGCGATGCACGTACGTCCGCTCAGTGCTGGCGCAGGCACCCACCGAACAGTAGTTCCTTATAGTAGCACGAAGGCCACGCCCTTGTCCCTCTCCTAAGCACAGAAAACGATAAGCGGCATGGCCCAGTGCCCAAACCCTGTAGAAAGGATTCGTACAGTGGATTTTAGCACAAAGCGTAGCCGCCTGGTGGACCGGGATACACTGCTCTCCCTGGCACGCTCAATAAGCGATGGTGACCTGGGACTACAACTTGCGTTGGTGAAACTGCAAGGACTGATGAGCCACACCGATCCTGTACCTGACGAGGTGTACGCCGAGTGTGGAGCAGCACTCGCAACGCTGCGCCAGTCCTGCACAAAGCTCGAAACATTCCTCTTCACACTCTCAGAGCAAACTTGAACATGGTATCCACAATGAGATAGACATGTGGATACCATTGTGCTTGATGGCCTGGGACAAAGGTCCTGGGCCATTCTTGTTGAATGGACAGACGTTCAAAAGTCGGGTATATTGCAACTAATGACATTTAGTCGAAATTGAAAAGCCAGCGTTTTCTCTGGTTTTGTTGCATTGACGAAAGGAAGTATCGTGAGTATTCTCCAATGGATTATTGGCGGCAGTGGTCTTTCTCTTCTTCTCATTTTGACTACTTTATGGAAAATAAGGAAATGGCTATGGAATCAACTTCCCTCTGTACAACAACTCAAAAAAGATCGAGCGAAATATAGTCAGTTATGTATGGCAGAATCTGACCACCTCGCTCACTTGAAAGCTCTCATAGATGAACTTGAGGAAAGATGTGTACAGGAAACCCTTGCCTGTTTGCAGGACATGAGGACAATGCCAGATTTCGCAACGCAAGATATGCTATATCTCTTACATCAAAGACTCTTCAGGGTTATTGAGCACATCAATAATGAGGCAGCCGTAGCACAAACCACACATACCAGGGCAATAAAACGGTTGACACAGGGAGATGAATAATCTATGACCGACGACCTCACCATCTACCAGGCACCCCAGGCGTTGACGATAGGGCAGGCTATCACGGCCTGGCTGGACGAGAAACACGGTCGATCCGAGAGTGCCAAGACGCGATATGCGTATGAAACCACGCTGCAATCATTCCGGGCGATGCTGCAAGGTGCAGGCCTCGATCTCGACAGCGAACCTGCATTGATAGCGCCTCTAGCACAAGGCTGGGCAGGCCATAGTGCCCGTGAAGGGCAAACGGTGACACCTTCGACGTTTAACCAGCGCCTTGCCATTGTGAGCAGCTTCTATGAGTATGCCATCAGGAATGATGTGTTACCATACAATCCGATGGAACGGGTAAAACGCCGTGTCGTGCGCTCCAAGAATGCCGCGCACCCGATTGCAGGTACCCGTGTCAAATCTGGACTCGCGGGGATCGACAGGTCAACTCCTGAAGGCCTGCGCGATTATGCCCTGCTATCGGTTGCCCTGGCCACGGGTCGCCGGGTAAGTGAGATAGCAGGATTGCGCTATAAGCACCTGCGCCGCGATGAGAATACCTGTATCATCGAGTTTGAACGCTGCAAGGGCAACAAGCACTTCACCAACCGACTGGAAGCGAAAACCACCACGGCCCTGTATACCTATCTGGAAACGGTATATCCGGGGCAGCTGCTCACCCTGTCAGGTGATGCACCGATCTGGGTGAGCTTCTCACCACGCAATCGAGGCGAGGCAATCAGCACGCGCACACTGGCGAACATCTGTGATGAAACCCTGGGTACCTCCAAATTCCATGCCACACGCCACACCTGGGCTGTGACCATGAACAAGAAAGGTGCAAAGCTTACAGATATCAGCAAGGGCCTGGGCCATAGCAACGTCAAGATCACGTCTGACTACCTCGACGAGCTGACTGGCTATGAGAATGCCTATGCCAGTCAGCTTGAAGAGGAGTTCGGTATCTAGCATCCACGGACGTGAGATGACCTTGAAGCAAAGCAAGGCCACCCGTTGGCCTTCTCAGCGCGATGTCAATAAAGTAGCGGTCAGCAGATAGATGCTGACCGCCTGTGTTCTCAACGTCGCCCGAAAGACAAGAAGAGTTGCGCCAGGGTCGTTGACGATACAATGTTTGATGAGGCAATGATAGCAGGTTGCACGCGGGCTTACCAGTATTGGTCCGCTACCATCTGCTTGATTTTCTCTCTGGCAGCCGCTCGTTCCTGAAGTTCGGATAGGGCGTCCAATTGGCTATACCCGGACGTCACAGTATCGGCAGCCAGGCTAATCACGTCGACAATATCGTCGTGTGCCCCCTTTGGGAACATAAGCAATTCGCTCTCTACGTCGGCTTCCCAGGCCACGCCCCGGCGATGAAACATCTTGCCGTTTTCGTACCAAATCGCCGCGGTACTGGCACGTGAAACCTTGTCCTTTACTGGTTTATATTCCCTGACAGGAACACCCTTTTTGAGTAGCTGCTGCGCGATTGCGAGTTGGTACGCCACGGTTTCAATTTTGGTGTAATTCAGGTGGTAACGTTGGTGAATAAGCTCAATTTGGCGTTGCTGTTCGGCAAAGTCAAACCTGCCCCGGATGAGGTCTAGCAGAAGCAAATCACGCTCCTTGGTGACTGCCCACACGGCGATCACGGTGTAGTCTGCGGTCGTTTTGCTACTGATCGCCAAATCCACGGTGCCAAAGGACCAGCAAGCCGATTTCAGGACTCCACGATTGCCTGATGGCGTCTCCAGCAGATACGCCTCATCCGTCTCTGAGAAGTAGCGCAACCATTCTTTGCGAAAGATTGCCCCGCCCGCTGGCACCGGCGATTGTTGGTAGAGACTTGCATAGGCGATCGATCCGAGGTTGCGACGTTGCTGCTCCAGGGTTGCACGAGTAAAGCGATCAGGCCACAGCAGTTCGCCTTCTTCACGCCGTGGGTCACTCCATCGCAGAGTAGGGGTAAAGCATCGCCTGGTGGGTTCAAATTCTGCTGGCAGGTTGAGATGCTCCCAGCCGCCTTGCTCGATGATGTGCCCGCTCACATCCGCCTGGTGGATGCGCTGGCCAATCACACAGATGGCGCCATCGGCACTGTTCAGCCTGGTGGAAAAGGTGGTATCGAACCAATCCAGGGCGGACTCACGCGCCGCAACTGACTCTTTTTCGTCAATGGCGTGAAGGTCATCGCCCAGCAGGACGGAGCCGCCGAATCCGGTACTTGAGCTTCCCGTGCTCACCGACATTCTATATCCGCGCCGGTCATTCTCAAAATACGATTTCGCATTTTGGTCATCACTCAGGCGAAAAGCACTTCCGTATCGAGATTGGAACCACGGCGACTGGATGAGCATGCGAGATTTCCGATTATCACGGATTGCTAACGATAAGGCGTAGGAAGCGCACAGGTAGGAGATTGACGGATTGGTGAGCCAGGACCATACGGGCCACATGACAGACACCAGGGTGCTCTTGCAGAAACGTGGCGGAACGTTGATTAAGAGCCGCTTGATCTGTCCACGTGTCACCGCTTCCAGGTGCTCACTGATGCATTGCAGGTGCCATCCATCGACAAACGGGGTAGCAGGTTCTAGCACGTGCCAGGCGTCCTTGAGGAAGGTGTGCAGCGATGGAACCTCAAACGTCGGGGCATCCGTTCCGACAACTAACCGGTCCTCAAGACGGCTCAGGCGCCGCGCGTGGGCATCAAGACGGCTCATGATGATTACTGCCACTCTGCCCAGCAACAAGGGCCTCCAACTCTGACAAACGCGCTTCGTGGTCACTCAGCCGGTGGATATCAAGGGCTTTGTCTAGAAGGATGCTCGCTGCGCGAAGACGTACGGGGTTAGGGTCAGGCTCCACCAACGCTTTGGAAAGCACCGCTATGGCGGGTTCCACCAGGCGGATGAGACGTGATAGCGACCGCTCTAGCACCTCTGTGCAGGCCTCGTGATAGGCCGCCTTGACAAGAGGCTCCTTCAGATAGCGCCGTCCGGTCTCATGACTGATTCCTAGCTCTTTGCAAGCCGCTTCAAGCGTTGGCTGTGCGAGCAACGCAGCCACAAACTTGGCATGCTTGGGGGTGAGTTGTGTGGCAGTTTGTGGCATGTTCGGCCTTTTCCTATCACGGTGTGAACGTCACCAGGCCGATGTCCTCCGGAGTGAGCTTAGCCGCATGCTGGGTGTTGGCATGGTTGGAGTATTGCGACGTAATCGTCTCACATATCCGGTGTGCGATTGACTCTGCTATAGGTTTGCCTTGCAGTGCTCGCCGAACCGCCGCTTTGGGCACCTTTGCCCGAAATGCAAGGTGATCTGCATCCTCCATCCCAAGCATGTCCATGTGTTCTTGTAGATTCACTTCCAGCCTCAACTTCCTTGCCGCAGGCCGGTACCGGGTGCGTACCGGCCTTGTACCACCAATGACGACCACACAAAAGAGCAAGCGAGAACGGTTATTGCTTATCGAGGTATACCCGCTTCAACTGCTGTGCGGCATTGCGCTTGGCACCCAGGATGCGCTTCCGTTCGTTCGGATTGGAGAGGATCATTTCCCATTCTGGCCTCGCACCCAGTGCCAGTTCTTGTGCAACGCTGTGCTGCCCAATCTTCCAGACGAGACCATGCCCGTCCGTCTCCAGGACATCACAGAAGGCCGCAAAGGCATCGAGTATATGTGTGGTCTCATCGCTAATTAGATCGTAGGCATGGACAGCCTTTTCGCGCAATTCGCCGTACTGGCCCAACGCCACATAGGTCGCCTCTTTCTCCTGAGCGAGCAGCAGATTGGCCTCGATGAAGCGCTGGGTTGCCTCGTCTAACGCTGCCTTCGCCTGATCCAGGCGACCTATGTGTGCGGCGTACGTTTCCTCACCCAGGGCCAGGAATGCCCGATTGCGGCTATCACGAATCATCCCCTCCTTGGACACCAGCTCGTCGAGAATAGATTGCTCTTGTGCGAGTTGCTCCGAGAGCGTTGCGGTCCGTTCGCTCATGGCCTTCTCGTCGGCATCCAGGTCCTTGGCATCTTTGCGGTGCCTCAAGAGCAGATCCTTGGCGTTTTTGCGCGCCTCTGCTAGCTTCGCTGTCGCCGTCTGCAAGGCGATGGTGCTTGTTGCCGCCAGGTGGGCGTCAACTTCGGCCTGGTCCAGATGCTGCTTCGTCGTGTGGGCATCTTGCTTCATCTGCATGCGCCGGTTCGCAATGGCATGCGCCCGCTGGGCCAGTTGGGATTGCTCTGCCCGCAATTCGGCAAGGTGGGCTTGTGCGTGCTGCTTCTGTTCGGCGATGCTTGCCAATTGTGCATCAGCTTCCGAAACTACAGGGGCTGAAGGTAAGTCTGTCGTCAATGGTTGTGTCGTCATCTTAAATCTCTTTCTTATTTGCGTAGGTGTGCTCTGCCATGTGGAGGTATAGATCAGGTGGATTGTCCTCCCCTTCCACATAGCCCCTTCGTTACATCCATTCTAACATTTTTCACTACTCACTGATAGTCCTCATGCGGGCTATCGTGCCCTGTAGATGCCCAGGGCACGTCAGGCACCAGCCCGACGAACTGCGGACCACATGGGTCGCTCCCCGATGGCACCGATACGAACCCGTATCGCTCATATTCGGACACGGTGCACGTCCCAGGAACGGCTCAAGTGTGATCTCACGCGAGCGGACCCCGGCTGTGATTGCATTCCCTTCCATCATCATCACCTCCCTTTGCTCACTCACCTCGTCATACTGAACGCTTGGCGATAGAGTGGTGCTGTTCTGCGCTGCTCGTCAAGATACTGCTTCATCTTGACCATGTGCTTGCAGAGTTTATCTCCTCGAAATTGTCTGCTCTTACAGTTGCACCTGCACGGCCAGCCGGTGGTGGTGCTCACCCATACGGCATAATCCTCGCCGTGGTCACCTGGCACACGGTAGACATCATAACGTTCACCACTAGCCTTGATCGCCACCTTTGCAACCAATGTGAGCACAGCCCACACCTCCTAGACGGCGATCCTCTCTGTCGCCGCATTCTCAGTAGCAAACAGTGGAACATGGATTCCTGCGGTCCGCAGAGAGTCCAGGATGTACCACCTGGTGAAGGAATCCACGTTGCCTGCCAGCAGTTCATCTATCTCGTTGCGCACATGCCGGCTTCCGTCCTTGTAGCAGGTCTGCACAAATTGGCTGAACTGTGCCCCCGTACATGCTCGCACTTGCGCCACACGTCCATCAGGCAAGCGAAACCAGGAGCACAGCGCTTCGTGATAGGAGATTCGTGGTTGGCCCGATTTGTCCATTCGCCAGTGTGTTGGCGGTTGCAATTCTGCGGCTGCCACCGCAAGTGGTACTGCTTTAATGATGCTCACATTTCCTCCTGCGTCTCTGTAGTTTTTCGTCTCGATATATTATTCATCACCCTATCAAGCAAGCGTTGTTTTGTAGGGCGTTCTATAGGGATGAGTTTACTATTCTTTCTTAGAGAACGACTGTAGCCAGCCATATTTCACGATTCGGCCATCCTGGACAAGGTTGCCGTCAGGGTCAATGGAAGCGCGGCTCTGCATAGCAAGCTCTTGTTGAAGCTGCTCTTCTGTGGCAACGTAATACTTGCCACTCTTTTTTTTGCTTGACCACGTCTATACTGATATAGCGCGTAAACGGTGGAAGAATCCCGCTTTCCCTGAGCTTATCCAGGTGGGCAAGGAACCGCCTGAGTTCCTTGCTGGACCATGTCTTCGTGCCGATTTGCGTGTCCTCTCGCTGGATTGCCGCATACTCTTGCTTCATGTGTTCCCACCCTGCATCGGAAGGTGCTTCAAAATGCGTCTCAAGTAGCGCCTTGATATAGGTAGGGCTACATCCGAAGCGTTTCGCAATCACCGCATATGCATGAGACTCTTCTGCATCCATCACGCTACCCTCGCTCTCTCTCGACGCAGTTGCAGCACTTCAGATTCGCATTCTTCCCACCTGGCTTCGACATCGATAATCCGCAGCTCGAGGCGTTGGATTTCTGCTTCCATCGCCGCCAACGGGTTGTCCGCCAGCATCCTTGCAATCGTTCGCTCTTGCGATTTGCAGCGTCGTTTCAGATCACGCAGACTTGCCCGCATATTCACCCACGTCTGCTCATCCGGAGTCGTCAGTCGCTTTCTCATACCTGCACCTCCCAGAGGTTCGCATCATAGCAATCATCAAATGATGGCTTCCTCTTGGATCGCCGACCGTGCAGAGTCCTCTCATCAAAGAGCGCTTCATAGCCTGCTGCGATCGTGGGGGATGGAACTCGCCGTCGACGCACAGAGTACGCTCGTTTCAGTTCCGCCCACACCTCGGCAGGGGTGCCACGTCGTGGGTAGCAGCGACAGCAGAGCGTCATCACCTGGACTTTCCCCGTGGTCCAGGACCAGGGGCAGCCACACGCCAGGCAAGGTTCGGATGGTTCACCGAAGAATTCAGCGAGTATCATGCCACCTCCTGATTCGCGGCAATGCTCTCCAGTTCCGCTTGCTCCTCTGTGGTCAGTATCTCCGTTCGTACTCTCGGCTTGCCATGATAATACGGTGGGCCTTCATTCCATCGGCGTTCGGTATCACATGTCTCGCAATATAATCCCTCAGGGGAAGGGTCCCATGTCCCAGTACATCCGTTCATGCTGCTACCCCCTGTCGCAAGGCTGCGCGTTGCTCTCTCAAATCGGCTGCGGGGTCAATATCCTTCACCAGGCAGTACACGCCATACATATCGAGTTTCTTAGGGAAGCTGCCATGATTGCCATAGTCACAGCAGTAGCGCTCGTCTGCATCAGGTTTGACACTTGCCGTTCGCTCACCGCGCCATACTGCCTTAAAGTAGCCGCGACTCGACCAGCCGCCGCATAAATCCGCAATATCGTCCCAGGTATGGGAGCGATTGAACTCCTCAATCAGGTCGCCTTCAAACGTGATCTTAGGCAAAGGTTTGTCCAATAATCCCCCAACCATGCTCACCTTTGTCGGTTGCTCCACTCGTGCAGGCACAAGAGACGCCTTTGTGACGCAGCGCCGCACTAACACAGCGAGACGATCCGGATCCGACCGCACACCTTTGCAGGCGTACAGATGTCCAGGGTTGGCAGGTGACATCGCCTCTACCATGCACTCTATGACCTGGTCGCCGATGCGCTGATAGAGCGGCCAGCCGATACGTCCATTATGTTTAGCACCAGTGGGATAACACTCAGGAATCTTTTCTAAGAGTGGACAAGCGGTCAGGCAATAGGCTTTTCCTGCTTCTGCATCAATCTTTTCGGAGAAGTGTGCAAGGATGTGTGCCCGATTATTTGCGCGGAGGAAACACAGTGTTGCTACGCCAGCGTGAGCCAATTGTGTTTGGATAGTGGTGCGCTGCTCATAGATATCGGGCTGCTCGTCTATGTCCCACTCAAGAAAGAAGGTGTTGCCCTGCTCATCGGCCAGTGCAGAACCATACTGAAATTCAGGATCCCCGGCGAGGTACCTGGCAATATTGACTTGGTGATCGAAAGATAAGGAAACATACTTCTGTCCTGCCTCACGCTTCCCAGTGGCAACAATCAGCTTTTGCACTGTGTTACCGATTTGCTTCTCTAACCAGGTCGTGAGCACCGATTCCCCTACCGTCATCTTGTCCGTAGGGAGCGAATCACGATTTTCCGTCTGGGGGTGCGTTATTGGATTCGTAATAGGGGGAAGTTTTGAGATTTCATCTGAACCCATCGGGTCGGTGTCAATATGACCGTGAGGGGTAATCTCAGTTCCCTCTTCTTCTGAATGTGTGGAATCCCATTCGCGCCGGTTCCGTTCCTCGATAGCCTGCTTTTCCTCTGGCGTCCTCTGTGCCTCAGCTTCGACATAGATGCGATGGTGGGCGTGTATGGGGTCTTCCTCTTCGATACTTTCCGAGGGGTCATCTTGTCCCCCCGTAGAATCCATGTCATTGACGGGTTTCCATGCCCCATCGATGATAGACCCGCAACACGTGCACTGCGTCTGTTTCCGCTCAACGATTTGGTCACTTCCACACTGCGCACACCGCTTGACGCGCTTTCCACCATGCCCCCTGGGGGCAAGTTCTATTTGTGCAGGGGATGCGAGCGGAGTGCAGTAGCCAAGGATGACGCGAGAGACGGGCAGGCCCGCCGCGTTCTCTTCATCTTCACGGCGATAGGTGTAGGCGCCTGTTTCCTTGGCGATGGTGCGTAACTCTTTGGAGAGGGTCTTATCGGAGACGCCGACCTCCTCGGCCAGCGCTGGCAAATAGACCTTCTTTTCCTCAACTTGATCGACCAGGCCCATCTTGATCTCACGCGGCGTGGTTTTTGCGATAATGCGCATGCGGGTACCGGAAAGCGTTCGATTGTCGAAAAGTTCCTGGTACCAATGGTTTTCATGTTGCAGTGAAGCGATTATCGCTTTTTGCGTTTCGCTGATCTCTTCTGACCGGGTCGCTTGCTGCTCTAATTCGTGTATGCGTTGATGGGCCTTTTGCAGGGCGATCTGTGGGGGGTTCGTCTGTTGCTGCATCGGCTTTGCGAGTGTTGCTACCATCGCTCACCTCCCACCACCACGACACTAGCTTGCTTGTCGCCTTGTATATCCCACGAATTGCGCAACGAGATGTAATCAGTAGCGAACCAGCTTAAAAATATGCCTCCTTGATAAGGAAGAACAAAACAGTTCCTAACAAGGAGGTAGACATGACTAGTATCGCCGATGTCTCGGTGTGTATCCAGACC
>WNFA01004315.1_pt1 | contig 11870 bp, 7 predicted proteins | sample 5400481 | NCBI WGS metagenome assembly WNFA01 (sample SAMN13153340, study PRJNA577476) | soil metagenome | isolation source: 120 cm saprolite under Douglas fir tree site 2 hole 1 replicate 2 | place: USA:California | collected 2015-04-18
CGCCATTCGCATGGATCTCGGCGAGCCGGAGGTGCTCCTCTACAATGCCGGCAGCGGCACCTTCGGAACTATCACGGAAATCACACCCGAACAGTACGAAGCAGACTGGCGGGTCAATGCCTTCGGGGCGTTTGTCGCAGCCAAGGAAGTTACGCCCGCTATGATTGCGCGCGGTCGCGGAACAATGCTCTTCACAGGGGCGACCGCCGGCGTGAAGGCCGGGCCGAAGTCGGTCTCGTTTGGACCCGCGAAGTTCGCGATGCGCGGCTTGGCGCAATCACTCGCGCGCGACCTTGGTCCGAGAGGCATCCACGTCGCGTGGATCAACGTGGATGGTAGCATCGACATCCCTGGAGCGCGTGGATTGAAGCCGAGTCTGCAAGACGGCGACTTTCTCAAGCCCGACGCAATCGCAGAGACCTACTGGCATCTCGCGCACCAAGATCCGAGTGCGTGGACGATGGAACTCGAAGTCCGTCCGTTCAAGGAGAAATTCTGATCGCCCGCTATCTCATTTATCGCATCGCGCGAAACTTCTAAATGGTGAATGCGATGGTTTACTCGCGTTCGATGAGTTGCTGAAACACCGACCCAAGGATTTTCACGAGCGTCTTCGGCTCGGCCCTGGTTCAGGGCCGAGACTCCGTGCATTTGCCGCATGACCTGAAAGCCCGCGATGAGCGAGAGCACCGGAGCCGCGCGCTGGCGCGAGGGCTCCCCTTAAAGCGGCGGTCAGCACCCTTTGATGGAAGATTTTGGTCTGCTTGCGGGTTATTCTCGCGGCGCGCTTACTCGACTGGGAATCCTGGGGTTTTGTAAAGTTGGGTCCTCCCGGAAAGCAGCAGCGCGTTGGAATGTCGTTTTTAGAAAGCTAACAATTAAGGTGGGATGGGAAGCCTGATAGCGAGAATTGCTCTATCAACCGCTTGACCCCTGAGTTATATTTAGACGTTGACTGGTCGAGAAATCTTGCAAAATCAAGTAGTTAGACGAAGCCATAGCTCGAAAAGCGTGGATTGGCCCTGAAGAGTCATGGCATTCAGTCGCTCTTTGCCGGTCACGCAAAACGGCCAACGTGATCAGCTCAAAGGATTGTTAATCCTCGGCCCTCGCCTGCACGCGATTCGAGCAGACCGATCGGCCTCGCGCGCACTCTCCTCTAGACGTCCTTACCCCGGTCACGCAAGAGCGCCAGAGTCATTGACCTCGGGCTTGCGTATTGGATCGGGGAGCAAGGGGTGTCTGCGATCTCGATCGCCAGTGACGTGAGATCGATGTGCGATTGCCCCTCGATGGCGAACCGCGAAAGCAGCGCCAGGTCGTTCAATGAACCCAGGACGCTGCGACTAGCAGTCAAACCGAGCGCAACCTGCGCCATTTCGTGGGCCTCACGTTCTACCGCATATGATGGGACCCCGACACATTCCAAGACCGACCGCACTTGTTCTTGAAACCTGATAGCGAAAGAGGAGCGGTCTTTCGCTTCGACGAACACAGGCAGCAGAGAGCGTTCGCTCACGCAAATGACAAGTCGCAAGCGCCTGGTGAAGAGCAGATTCGCATACCAATCGCCGAGGCCTGTAGTCGGATGATTGCTTTCGGCAGGACCCTTGGCGTGAAGATATTTGAGAAGCTTGCGAGTGCATCGGATGGTGAGCAATTGGGTGAGTTCCTCTTATCTCTCCCCGGAGCCAGGAGCGCTCTTCTCGGATTCGTGGAGCGCCGCGAGCTTTGCTGCGCTCTCCTTGAGCATCGTTTCGTCGGCGACCTTGTAGCGCTGATAAATCGATTCCGTGCGGTGTCCGACCATCGCCATAGCAGCCGAACGCGGGATGCCCGCCCGTTCGAGATTGCGAATTGCGGTCCGGCGGAAATCGTGGGGTACCTTTCCTATTACACCGGCACGGCCGCAAGCCAACGCCCAAGCTTTCCGGAAGTCCTTTATCGGCTTCCCGTTATGGTGGAATAGCCACGGAATGATCCGGTTAGTTTTGCCTTCCAGTTCGTTGATCTTTTCAAGCTGTCGCACCAGCAACTCGCGCATTCTCGGCGTGAGTGGAAATCTGCGCTCTTCCCTGCTACTCGTCTCTTCCCGATCTAATCTCAGGCAGCCTGATTGAAGGTCGAGGTGCTGCTTCAGGCGGGTCAGAATTTCCGACTTGATACGCCACCCGGTGATGTAGGCGGTCTCGATCACGGGTTTGAGATATTCAGGCACATTCTCCAGCACCGCACCATACTGCTCCGCCTCGAAGAAGTCCTTGGGTTTATTTTCCTCACGAAGCGTCGAGATTTCCGGCCTGAATGCAACCATTCCGGCTTTTTGCGCGAGCCGGAATGCACGCCTCAGGGCCGCTAGTTCCCGGTTGATCGTCAAGCTGGCCGCACGTTGCTCCTGTCGCCAGCTTATGTAGGCCCCGATGCGATCGCTCGTGATCTCAACCGCCACGACGCCACCGAAATATCCGCGCAGATGGCCCAACGCGTCCTCCACGCGCTCAAGACTACGCCGCGCGTTAACGCGGTAGTCGTCGAGCAGAATCCGCGCAAGGTCCTCGAACGTGGCCTTGCCTGCCCTCGGGCCTACAGGATTGCCTTGCGCTGCGGCCTCTAACCGCTCCTGAAGGAGCTTTTCAGCTTCCGTTCGATTGCGGGAACCGGAGGACTCGCGGAATCGCCTGCCCCGGACAGAGTACTGAATCCACCAGGCGGAGGCCGCCTTCCGCTCGCCGGTGCCTTTGTCGACGTATGTAGGCTGATACACCAGCCCCGTCCCGCGATTTTTCTTCATCCGTTTCTTGCTGATCCGCTGGTCCAGCCTCTCTTCAAGGCCTCTGCCGCGGGCTGAGGGAAATTCTTAGCGCGAATCAGTTCATGGTTGAGAGCGCTCAGCTCTCAAAATCCTCCGAGCGCAAGCTCATGCGGGTTCAAGTCCCGCCCTCGGCACCAACTTTCTCCCCGACAGTGTTGCGATTTCTAGCGCGGCGGACTTTGGCTGTCAAGTCCCCCGTGTAGGATCGGCGGCTGACTTTGGCTGAACTTTGGCTGTTTCTCGAGAAACATGCCGATAATCTGCCCTTCCAGATGCGGGCCTACAAATCCGAAGCAGATACCTAGTGCCCGAGTACGCTCTCGCCGACAGCTGACGACTATCGCTGGGTGCACCTGGGATCAAAGTCTTCGGCAACTGGGGACTCTCATAGCCATTTTCGGCGAGGAATATTGTCGCGGTCTGACCTCCGGCCAGGGACGGTTTCCAGTAGCTTCGCTGCATGGGAATGCCCGCGCGCGCTTTTACCGAAGCAGAGGTCGGCGCGCGGAGCGCGATCATGACTGGTTCACGTACGTAGTTGGGGAGTTGGCAGCAGCGCGAGCGCAACTTCGATCCGATCCTCGTTGTCTCGGTAAACACTTACATGGCCTGCGATATCTGATGGCGATGAGATCGGGTGTTGGCGATAGCAATTCGAACAGAATTGCTTGCGATCTTGGTTTAACAACCTGATAGTAGAAATTGTCAACTTAGGCTACAGATGGGACGAAACAGGAGGCCCGCTCGTTGTGAGTGCGGATTCGGGACGATCGCCACTGTTGTTTCTCCGTCATTCTGGGGCGGGTACGGAGGCCGCGCTCACGCTGACGTGATCGCGAGGCTTCCACGCTTCATCGACGAGGTATACAAGATCCGTCGCTGCACTCGGCGCTCGGTTATCTTTCGCCCGTAAGGTTCGAGGAACTTTTCGCCCACACCCTGGTCCAATCTCTCGCCTCGCAACTGCCAACCCATGGGATTCAGTCCAGTTCCATATGCCAAGTGGATCAGTTTTTATACAGGCTTGAAATTCTGGTCCATTGGTGTATACGGACCGTATGGGGGGAGTTTCATCAGGGTATGGCGTACGTTTGAGCTACCACCGGCGGGATCGCACCGAGGTTGACGGGATAGCCCGTGCCTTGGGTGATCGATCGCTGCGGTTGTTCCTGAACCGTTGGTATCTCACCCCAGAACAGTACAGGACGCTTTGTAACTGCGCCGCCGTCGCAGTGATGATTGGTCCTGACGGCTTGGCACGCTGGCGGCGGCGTGAGCGCTATCTCGCAATTGCGTCAGCAGGCCTGCGATCCGACCTGTCCCGTGATCCCGCTCTTGTTGCCAAGCGTCGAACTCGCGTTCCACTTTCTCCGACCCAACACTCGGATCGATCTGCTGGACGGGGCGGCCGATGAGGTGTGGCGAAAACAATTCGAAGGGAACTGGCTGTGATTCTCTGTTTGTCAAAGCTGGTAGTAGAAGTTCTTAACTTAGGATGAAAGTCTGGGATTTGCGGAGGTGATCCCCTGCCTGGGAGACCATGGCAGGAGCAACTTGAGGACGTCATTAGAGCGGCGTGCCGACAGCCTTTGCCGTTTATGTTGGCTCTGGAGGGATAGTCAACTGACTTTACCGCAGAAGGGGCGGACACATGGCGCACATTTTTATCAGTCATTCGAGCCGGGATGGGAAGCAAGCGGAGAGCATGCGCGCGTGGGTGCACGAGCAAGGATTCGCGGAGACGTTCCTTGATTTCGATAAACATTCAGGCTTGCCACCGGGCTCGGATTGGGAGCGCACGCTCTATCGCGAGATCACCAAAGCCGAAGCCGTTATCCTAATTCTGACTAGGAACTGGTTCGAGAGCAAATGGTGCTTTGCCGAATTTACCCAGGCGCGCGCGCTCGGCAAGGCAATCTTTCCGGTTATCGAAGAACCGCGCGCAGAGACTTGGGTCTCTCCCGACATCCAGCATCTCGATCTTGTCGAGGACCGTGAAGGGGGCCTGAAGCGGCTTGCGACCGAACTAGATCAGATTGCGACCGAACTGGATCAGATTGCGCGCAATGAGCGTCGGGGCTTCGACTGGGACCCAAGCCGGCCACCGTACCCTGGGTTGCTCTATTTCGATGAGGCCGACGCGGCGATCTACTTCGGACGTGACGACTATATCCGCCGCCTTATCGAGCGGCTCAACGCCAGGCGCGCGAATGGCGGAAAAAAGCTGATCGTAGTGCTCGGCGCTTCGGGTTCGGGCAAATCCTCGTTGCTGAGAGCCGGCGTTGTGCCCCGGCTCAAACGCGACAAACGCAACTGGATCGTGCCGCCGCCTTTCCGGCCTCAGTTTCATCCAATTGACGAGTTAGCGCAGGCGCTGGCTGCAGAGCTCGGACCTAGCGGGAACTGGCGTGCATGCCGCAAGGCGTTTGTGGCGAAAGATCTAACCGAAGCGCTTTCGGACTTGGCCCGCGATCTTCGCGCGGCGCACAGCGCTAGTGAAGCGCAGATTCTGATCACCATCGATCAGGCCGAAGAGCTGTTTGGGGTGGCGCAGGAGACCGAGGGCGAACATTTTCTGAGCATCCTCGATGTCCTGCTCGATGAGCGGCTTCCATTCCTTGTAGTGGTGGGATTGCGCTCCGACTATCTGGGGCGACTTCAGCAATCGGGTCTCAAGGCTCCGTTTGAAGAGTTCTCTCTGAAGCCGATGCCCCTGGAGCGGGTGCGCGACATCATCAAGGGACCCGCCCGCGTGGCAGAGTTCGAAGTGGACGACGAGCTGATTATGGCCGCGATGAGGGACGCGGCGACCGACGATGCCTTACCGCTCCTGGCCTTTGCGCTACGCGAACTTTATGACCGGTTCGGGCGGAGTGGCAGGCTTACTGTGGAACACTATCGCGCGCTTGGTGATGACAACGCTCAGCTTTCACCACTCGAAAACGCAGTGCGGCAGAAAGCAGAACAGGTTATGAGTGCAGCCAAGCCCGCTGTTCAAGACCAGGAGGCGTTGAAGGAAGCTTTCGTGGGGGCGATGGTGCGAGTCAACGCCGAGGGTGAATATGTGCGCCGACCGGCAGCGATGGATGCGTTGCCCGCGAGAGCGCGCCCGCTCATCGATCAGCTTTCCAAGGCGCGCCTTCTCATCGTGCGCGGAGAGGGAAATTCAGCGATCGTGGAGGTAGCGCATGAGGCACTGCTACGCAAATGGCCGCTCTTACGGAGTTGGCTCGACAAGGAGCGAGAGTTCCTGATCGGCAAGGATCAAATCGAGCAAGATTTGCGAGATTGGGAAAAAGCAGCAACGCAGCAGAAGACCCAGGCGCTACTCTCGGGGCTCAAGCTGACGCGCGCAGAGGCATGGCTTTTGGAACACCCGCAGGCACTGACCGAGGCGGAGTCCAAGTTTATCAAAGCGAGTATCGCCTTTCGTGATGCGGCGGCGGCGCGGCGGGCGCTGTTTCGCCGCGTTTTGCTCGTAGGCAGTGTCGCGGCCACAATCGTGTTCGGATGGCTGTACCGGAATGCGAAAAGTGAACAGTCCCGCTTCCTGGCTTCACTGTCCCAACAAGAAACCGGCACCGGCGATGCGACTAATGGAATGCTGCGCGCACTTGAGGCCTTGGGCGAAAAGCCCTCCGTGCATTTATCTGCTCGGTCTACGGCCGATGAGTCAGAAAACAGCACGAACCTGCTAGAGGAGATCGCTTCATACCTGCGTGAAGCGATCGCTCCATACCTATACGATCGCTCTCCGGTCAGCGATGCGGGGAAAGCTCTGTTCGCGGCCGTTCAGGAGAGCCGCGAAGAGATGGATCTTCCTGGCTGTCCAGCGGCGTTCAGTAGTGGGGGCGACCGTGTCGTTGTTGCAGCAGGAAACGCGGTGCAGGTGTGGGACGCTGAATCGGGCCACAGGTTGGGGATATCGCCCCGCCATAATGGTTCAGTATACTCGGTGGCATTCAGTCCTCACGACGACCGAATAGTCACCGCTTTTGATGACGGGACGGCCCAGCTGTGGGATGTAGCCTCCGGGCAGCAATTCTCGTTGCATGGCCACAAGGGCGCCGTATACGCCGCCGCGTTTAATGTCAAGCGCGACCAAATCGTTACCGCTTCTGACGACACGACATCTCGGCTGTGGGACATATCAACGGCCGAGAATCTGAAAGCCGGTACGGCTGCACTTTCTCTCGGCCCAATCGCGGTGCTACACGGTCACAAAAAGTTAGTCAGATGGGCGGAATTCAGCCCTGACGGCAATCGCATCGTGACAGCCTCAGACGACGGAACTGCGCGGGTGTGGGACCTATCCAAAGCTCAAATCCTTAATGCTGGCGCGGCCCCGCCTTCTCTCAACCCAACGCGGGTGATTCAGGTCCTGAAAGATGTAGGTTCGGTCTTCTCAGCCAGGTTTAATTTCGACGGCACCCGTATCGTGACCGCTTCCAGCGACGGCAAAGCGCAGGTGTGGAACGCGACCACATTTAGCCAGGTTTGTGAACTCAAAGGCCACGACGGTCCTGTTCGCTCAGCATCATTCGATCTTCACGGCAACCGCGTCGTAACCGCTTCAGATGACTGGACGGCGCGGGTTTGGAAATTGACTTCGTGTTCGAGCGCGCTCGTGCTGAAAGGTCATAACGCGGGGGTTCGTTCAGCAGCGTTTAGTCCGGACGGTAGCCGCATAGTAACTGCATCCGACGATCACACTGCTCGGGTGTGGGACGCCGACTCGGGCGACAGCCTGCTCGTGCTGGCGGGTCACTCTGATTCCGTCTACTCCGCACAATTTAGTTCGAACGGCCGCAGCATTCTGACCGCTTCCGAAGACGGGACGACGCGCTTGTGGAGCGCGACGCCTGGTCCACCCCGGCTGGCGCTTCACGGCCATATTCAAAAGATCAACTCGGCCGCCTTCAGCCTTGACGCCAAACGCATCATTACCACCTCCGATGACGGTAACGCGCGGCTTTGGGATGCGGAAACAGGCCGGAGCCAGACGCTGCAGAGCAACGCCGGTCCCGTTGCCTCCGCGGCGTTCAGTCCCTCCGACCGCATCGTAACCGTCTCGAACAACGGAACTGTAGCCGTTTGGAACGTCGCCAACGGTATTGACAAGCTACCACCGCCGTTGCGAACAAAGTCTTTTGGTGCGGTCAGCTCCGTCGCGTTCAGTCGCGACGGCAGCCGCTTGGTCGTCGTCAGCAATGACGTAAGCGCAAGCGCGTCTCTCTACGACGTCGCCACCGGCAGCAGTCTCGTGCTACCAGTGAAAGGGATCCTCAAGGTAGCGTTCAGCCGCGGCGGTGATCACATCGTCACCGGTTCAGCGGACGGAAGTGTAAATGTGTGGGACGCGAAATCAGGCCGTAGCCTTATGCCGACCGCGCGCCACGGCGGTGCTGTTAACTCGGTTGGGTTCAGCAGTACCGATGGCAAAAGTATTGTGACCGCCTCCGACGACGGCACCGCGCGTGTGTGGGACGCCGCCTCGGGTGTCAACCGGATGCAACTGAATGATCACTTGGGTGCGGTGGTGTTTGCTTCGTTCAGCGGTAATGATTCTCGCATCGTCACCGATTCAGTCGACGCCAAGGAGGTCCACACCGTGCGGATCTGGGACGCCGCCTCCGGCCAAGTCGTAAGCACGCTGCCCGGAGTCTCCCTGCTGGGCTTGAGCCCCGACGGTTCGTGGATGCTCATCCGTTTCGACGACGATACTGCGAAGGTCGTCGACGTGGTGTCAGGAAACCCCGTCGCGGTCATAACTGGGAAAAGCAGCTTCGGGGCGTTCAGTCCTGACGCTTCGAAGCTTGTGATGCTTTCTGAAAAGCCCTTTACCGCGTCGGTCTGGCAGTTGTTTCCCACTCTTCAGTCATTGGTCAAATCTGCGAACGACAACCTGCCGCGCCATTATTCAACCGTACCTCACAACAACGCCTTCACAGACCTCGGCATCTCACTCCGGAGAACAGCGGCACTCCCCGCGTGTGCGCAAATCGGAATAGATAGAACAATCTCCTACGGCCGACCGCCACCCCAGTGATCTCGAGGAGACACCACTAACCTACAAGGAGGCTAGATTCCCCCTGATGACAAACCGAACATATCGTTCAGGCTTCTATCTAGTTGCACTCGCCGTCGAAGCAGCCCTTATAACTATCCCTTCACGCGCCGCGGCTCAGAACTTGGGCGGTGCGATAACTCGTATTGACGGAACGGCAGAAGTGCAATTAGTCGGAGCAGCCCAGCCCAAGCCCGTGGTCCTCAACATGCGTCTCGAGTATCACGAGCAATTGACCACTCATGACAAGTCGCAGGTAGACATAGCGCTCCCGCGCGACACCAAGTTAGTAGCCTCGCAAACGACCATAGTGAGCTTTGACCGAGGGCCGCTCGGATCGCAGATAAAGCTATTGCGCGGCCTGCTCGAAGTCGCCGTTAGACCGCCAAACGATACCCAGATTCTTACTGGCAATGGCGAGATCGAAGTTCACGGAACCCTTTTCGACGTCAGGTACACCGAAGGTGTAGTTCGTCCTGGCTATGCTGGATGCGAGCAGTATACGGATCTTATAGTACGTGAGGGTCTTGTGGCGATCAGCAATCCGGCCAACCCTGCCGTCGTAGTTGAAGTCCCAGCTGGTTATGAAACGACTGTTGCCTGCAAGCTGCCGCCACTAAACCCGGGGCCGATCGGTATCACTGGCGCGCCGGCGCCTGGCAACGCTGCAACTGGCAGAACCTCCGCAGCTGCAGCGATTACCGGGTCCGCTGTTCCACCGGCAGAAGTTGGCCCATCGTTTCCATTTCCGGTTGTGGATCCGTGAGGGGAGACATTATGAGCACCATCATCTCAGGACGAGGCGCTGGAATCCTCGTTCGACTTGTGTTTCTCATCTGGATTTCCTTCCCAGTTGTTGCGGAAGCGCAATTACAGAACCTTTACCCGGGTTTTTTTCGGCTGGCGAACCCGGAAACCTTCGATCTGGAAGCTTTTGGCGGAGGATTTGGAAGCGAAAGCTACGGGACTCTCCAGGAGGGAGTTGAGATTGACCAGACGATTACGCCGTATTTCAGCGTGGTCGGGCGCGCTACGGGCTATCAAGTGTGGATTGGAAATCCTGCTGATAGTGCTGTGGCACCCGGTACTCCAAGTGTGAGAACACCTATTTCTCATCACCTGGGGTTTCATCCATTTTTATTTTTCGCCCGCGTCTTGGGGGGACCGGAATTCACGCTTTATCCCGGCACCACGCTTTCTCTGTTGGCTGGCGGTGATATCGGCGACAGCAAAGCGACCGTCGTCGAGGGCGACTTCTCGAGTTGGCTGCTTGTTCACACGCGTCATCCCGTCAATTTGGCTTTCAGCTCGAATTACGATGATCGGACCCACATCACGAGCTCCGAAATCGATCTAAGGGCTATTCTCCGTTCTACAGAAACCTACATGATAACTGCGGGGGGAGGGGGTGCCATATACGGCGGTGGCACGATCAGCGGTGTTACGGGCCAAGGTGGTCCTGACCTCGGTCTTTACCTGCGCAGATTCGCTCTGGGGATTGCCCTGCAAGGAGGCTATGGCCATGCTGGAGCATTCGGCCAATTCAGCATTATCAAACAGTGGCGCTTCGAGGAATAAGGATATCCCCTTTCACAGAGGGTGACTCGCTAGTAGCACACTACGGGTTAAATAGTCAGGTGTTATCACGCTTGTTGCTATGAACCCAGGCTCGCCACCGGCCAGAGCATACAAGGCCTTCATTTCGTATAGCCACGCTGCGGACGGCAAGCTTGCCCCCGCCTTGCAGAATGCATTGTGTCGGTTCGCGAAGCCTTGGTACCGTCGCCGCGCCATGCGCGTCTTTCGCGACACCAGTAATCTTGCTGTCAGTCCTTACCTCTGGTCGTCAATCGAATCCGCGCTGAAAGAATCGGAATACTTGCTGCTTTTGGCATCTCCTGAGGCTGCGCATTCCGAATGGGTGCCCAAGGAGCTCGATAGCTTTCTACAACAGAGCACTCCAGACAGAATCTTACTGATTCTCACGGATGGAAATCTAGCGTGGGATTCGCTCTCTGGCGATTTCGACTGGTCGCGAACGACCGCCTTCCCACAGTTGCCCAGGAAAATCTTCAGTGAAGAGCCGTTGTGGGCTGACCTCCGATGGGCGCATCTGGAAGATCAGCTGGACGCTCGCAACCCAACATTTCGACAAACCATTGCGAGCGTCTGCTCTACGTTACGCGGTGTACCTCTCGATGAATTAATTGGACAGGACGTTCGCGAACATAAGCGAACCATTCGCCTGGCATGGTCAGCGGTGGGCTTGATAAGTACGCTACTCGTGGTTGCCTTGGCTCTTCTGGGATTGGCGCTCACCGAAACAAAAGCGGCGAAGGCCTCGTTAGCCCGAGCACAAACCAATCAGTCTCGATTCCTTGCGTCCCTATCGCGAGAGCAAACTGACGCCGGAAACGGGACAAATGGAATACTAATCTCGCTTGGAGCTTTGCCTCGAAGCATAATGCGTCCAGACCGTCCCTACGTCGACGAAGCTGAAACCGCCTTATTCGCCGCTGTACAGCAGAACAGAGAACAACGCGATCTGATAGGCCACACTGGACGAGTTACGCGAGCGACGTTCAGTCTCGACGGCTCCCGAATCGTCACGGCCTCCGATGACGGCACCGCGCGGGTGTGGGATGCGGCTACGGGGCGCACCTTGTTGGCACTTCGCGGCCATACCAGTGCGGTCCTCTCGGTGGTTTTCAGCCCCGACGGCTCACGGATCCTTACGGCTTCCACTGATGGTACGGCGCGGGTCTGGGATGCGAGTTCAGGGCGGAGCCTCTTATCGCTGCGCGGCCATGCCGAGAAGGTCGGTTCGGCAGAATTCAGTCCAGAGGGCAAGCACATCGTCACGGCCTCGGATGACGGCACCGCGCGGATCTGGGATGCGACTTCGGGACAGACCTTGTTCGTGCTGCAAGGTCACACTGGGCGAGTCATTAACGCAGCGTTCAGTCCGGATGGCAAATCCATTGTCACCGC
>WNFA01004320.1_pt1 | contig 11867 bp, 9 predicted proteins | sample 5400481 | NCBI WGS metagenome assembly WNFA01 (sample SAMN13153340, study PRJNA577476) | soil metagenome | isolation source: 120 cm saprolite under Douglas fir tree site 2 hole 1 replicate 2 | place: USA:California | collected 2015-04-18
GCTGAGTCCTTTGTTCTCTTGCGCGAGCTGCTCCTCCAGACTCCCCCGTGATGAGGAGGAAAAGACCCGCAGATGATCTTGCGGCAGAGGGCCATAGAGCCGAAGAATTTGAAACAGGGCCTGCAGTGAACTGAGGACCATTGATTTCCACTGCCAACTCGGCGGTTGATTGAGTTGATCTCCCTCCCATCGGATTGCTATACGATAATACATGCTCTGTCTCCTTCCATTCTGCGCTCAAGATGATCCCTCTCCGCTCGTCCCGCCTGACTGCGCAGCAGTAGACGCGCGAGCGTCGTTGGCGGGACGGATAAGTGCCGAGAAGCGATAATTGTCTCTTTGTTTGCCTATGAGGAGTATAATCCGTAAGGCTGACAGGAGCTATCTGATTCTTGCTCTCAAATTGCCTCCTTCTGTGTGCATGCAAAATGACATTCTTCTGACGGAACGATCCCTGTTCAGATTTCCACTGTGGCGGCAGAACCCCAATTTGAAAGCAAGAAACGGAGCGCCGTGCACGGAATTTGCAGCTACAGTTTCCCCTGAAGGGCAGAGGCTCTTGTTGCCGCCAATGACCTGGACGTAAAATATCCAAATGGCACCAAACGAAAGGAGACGAGTCATATCGCAAGAGAACACCGTCACTTACCCATTCCTGGCAGGGCTCGTCGGACGGCCCGATCGCGGGCGCTACTGCGCGTCCGCCGCTGGGCTGCGCCCCCAGGCTGGCTGGGCTTTCCGACAACATGCACTCCTATGAGCCAGACCTGGATACTTGTCGATCCCGACGGCGAGCCGTACGCCAGTGCTCAGCCAGGGACGTTGGGTGGCCACCGCCGCAGCCGCATCTACGGTCGTCTCGACTGCCCCGCCGCGCTGCGCGCCATCGCCCGGGGCGGCTATGTCACCCACCGTGTCTTCTTCCTTACCGAAGAGCACGCACGGGCCGCTGGTTACCGGCCCTGCGGTGTCTGCCTCCCGGTTGCCTATGCAAGCTGGAAGGCGCAGCAGGGAGGCGTATCGGGTGCCGAGCTAGTTCATGCGGGACGCCGGCTGTCGCGAGTTGATTGGACAGGCCGGAGTCGGCGGTCGACCGTTCGGCGCGTCATCGCCGACGATCATCGATCGGAAGGAGGCAAAACCTAAACCATGGATAAACAACAGCTTCTGAAACAACTTGAGAAGGCGTGGGCGGCGATCAAGGAGTCATACGCCGGCTTGTCAGATTCACAGCTGACGGAGTCTGGCGTCATGGGGAATTGGTCGGTGAAAGACATCCTTGCGCACGTGACCACGTGGGAGGAGGAGGCGCTGAAGTATCTGCCGCTCATCATCACAGGAGGCAGGCCACCGCGATACACCCGGTACGGAGGCATCGATGCCTTCAATGCGCAGATGACGGAACAGAAACGGGGCCTTGCGCTCTCTAATGTACTGAGGCAACTGGATGAAACGCACCGCCGACTCATCGACTACAGCCGAAGTGTGCCCGAAGAGCACTTCACACGGGAGACGCGCTTCCGGCATCGCCTCCGGCTCGATACATACAGCCATTACCCCAAGCACGCCAAGGCGATACGGGAATGGCGGGAGCGGCCAGTCGAATAAGGGAAGTTCAGAGTTTTTGAAGATGCTCGATATTGCCCGCCAAGGAGATGTGATTGTCGTCTGGAGACTCGACCGCCTCGGACGCGCACTAACAGTAGACGGCACTGTCATTTAACCGATGGTTTTGCAGATTGGTGATACCATAGTTTTGCAGAGGGTTGAGCTTGAGGGATAAGCCAGTTCATCGCGTTTTGGATTTTCGGGTCATTAGCAGCCTTGATGGGGAAGCATGGTTTCGCAGAAAAACTTCACTTAAAGTTGAAATGGTTTCTGATGAGGCCGGAGCTTTTTCAGCATTTCGCGGTGCGGACTCCACGAAGCATCAGCATTGCGGTCTCAGAGCTCTAGAAAAATTTCCCTACTCCTTCCACGGTTGAGTACCACATGCCACAGGAAAATTAGGAAGGTGGTAAAAGACCACGGTGTCACTAGTGCGAACGGATATCCCAAGTAGCTATTCCAGCTAGACAAGCGCTGCCAAAGGATGCTGGCGAGGGGCTACAAGGTGAGTACCGACGTGATCCTGCAAGCGCCATACCTGCTGCTTGGCACGGTCGACCAGATCTGCGAGGATCTCCTGGCTCGCCGGGAGCGCTACGGCATCTCGTATATCAGTGTCTTCGAGCAGAGCATGGAAACGCTGGCCCCGGTGGTAGCACGGCTGGCCGGTCAGTAAAAAGGGCAAGAGGAGTGCAAGGTCGTGACTCATGCTTCTCCCGCCTTGCCAAGCTCAGACGATGGCAAGGCGGCGTGCAGCAGCTGTTCTAGCACAGCTGCTCGCGAGGGCCCGACGCGGGGGACCGTCGAAAGTTGGGCGGCGTCAGCACTCAACAGATCATGCAAGCTGCGAAAGCGCGCACAGACAGCGCGCGCGGTGATGAGGCCTATGCCCGGCAAGGACAATACGATCTGCATCTGCTGCTCGGATTGAGTAGCCCGGCGCCATCCCCCGGCAGGACCGTAAGCCGCAGGGCCGTGAGCCGCTTGCCCAACCTGGCGCTGCTTCGCTGCAACATAAACAAGGTGTGCAGAATCTGCCGGTCCCCTGCTGGGCAGGATCGGCTGTGCTGGCTACTTGAGGCATCTGCCGAAAAAATGAAGGTTTGATCTCTTCAGTAACCTCCTGCTTTGATGCCTCTCATGCGAGTAAAGCGAAACCATGAAAAGTCTCGCTCTTCGAAGCGTGAAGCATTCTCACCATGAAAGGCACCTACCTCTTGTGAGTTTTCTTCAGCTGAGAAAAACGGCAGGGGGACCTGACGGTATGCGACTTTCCACATGAAGCGCGCTCTACACAACTCAGCCACCCGCTTCTTCGCACGCATGGAAGAGCTCAAGCACTTCTGCGGTAATCATGATGCCATCCACCCAGGACCGGGAAGGAGATGACCTTGCCAGCTGTGTGATCTGCTGCCTGATCCCTTGATGTGGCCTGGCTCGGTTGAAGGAGTGCACAGAGGCGCTCAGTACCCTTTGGAGCTGCTTCTCATGCAGGATGAGCACATGATCAAGACACTCTCGTCGCACACTGCCCAGAAAGCGTTCACACATGGCATTCGCTCGTGGGGCGTAATAGGGCGTTTTGAGAATCTCGATGCGACTCGTTTTCGCAACCCGCGCAAAGCCCACCCCAAACTTGCCATCGTTATCACGGATGAGATACTTCGGCCCTACACCATAGGCGGTGGCTTCCCGCAGCTGTTGTGCGGTGCATGCGTCGGTGGGACATCGTGTGACGCCGACATGGATCACTCTGCGAGAGTGCAATTCGATCATGAAGAAGGCCAACAGCGAGCGGAAGAAGAAGGAAGTCGCTGGGAGAGGCGTCGCAGGCCCAGATCTGCTCAGCATGAGTGTGCAGGAAGGTCGCCCAGTTCTGTCCGCTCGGTCGAGTCCTACACACGTGTCGCATGTACTTCTGGATCGTGCGTTTGCTGATGCCAAGCCCCAGCTTGAGGAATTCGCCGCGGATTCGCTCCGCTCAGAAGACGCCGATTTTGTGCCGCCATCTCTTTGATCAACGCCATGGTTTCGGCGGGTATCTTTGGTTTGGAAGATGCTGCTCTGGATGTGTATTTCCAGAAGAGCCGATATCCCTGACGATGCCAGCGCAGGAGCGTTGTCTTCCTGAACGATGAAAAGTACTTGCTTCCAGGTCCGAACCATTCTTGCGAGAAGCACCAGAAGTATGCGATCCGTTTTGGCACAGACGGGTCGTTTGACCTGTCGGCGGAGGATGATCAGAGGCTTTCGAAGGAGCGCGTTTTCTGCCACGAGATCGGACTTCGTTCTTGCAAGGTCAGCCACGGTTCCTACTACGAGAGAGGCGCTAGCCGGTTTCGTCCAGTCGACGAAGCGGTAGTGGAACGACTGTAAGCAGATGCTTACCAGTCGCTTGATGAAGGTGACAACACGTTGCACGGTGTACGATACCCCTGTAAGAAGATGAGCAGGTGACTGCACTGCGATTCTACGCTTCCTCTGGGGAATCGGCAAGAGCAAGCAATGCGGCAAGGTGTTCACAGAGGCCTCTATTGGCGGCGGATAGCATAAGTAGTCACCACACGGCTTTTGCTTGGTTCTTTGCTGACTTTTAAATAGCCCTGATCAGCTTGCGATCTGCTGGTTCTGTTGAGGTGATGGGAGTGGTGTCGCCGCTCTTGGGAGCGCCTGATCCGCTGGCAGTAGGCGTCCCTCTTGCCAGATAGAGATGAAGGCCCCCTCGCCAAGCTGGTCACGAACAGCAGCGACAGCAGGATCATAGTCGGCTCGTTCAACGGGGTGCAGTGGTGCGCCAAGCGCTTCACGCAGCGCTTCTGCCATTCCCCAGAGCCGCGCCGCCTGGGCAGGATCGCCTTGCGCAGCTATCGCACGCGCCAGCCCTTCCAATCCAGTGGCAATCAACTCTCTCTGGCCCAGCTCTCTCCCCATGGTCAGGCTTTCTTCATAGAGCGTGCGGGCAAAGGTCAGATCCCCCCGAGCAGCCTCCACTTTTCCCAACAGAGAGAGCGCTTCCGCTATCCCCTCTCGATACCCCATCTCTCTGTAGAGGAGCAGCCCCGCTTCCACCCGCGTACGTGCCGTGGCAACGTCTCCCTGTTTGAGCGCCACCGACCCGAGCAGCAGAGAAGAGACCGCCATCCCTTCCTTGTCGCCTACTTCCCGGTCGAGCGAGAGCCCTTGCGCGAGCAACGGGTAAACCATCATCTGATCACCCTGAGAAACAAAAAGCGCGGCTGCCATCTGGGTCAGAGAGGCGGCTATCCCCCGCTTGTTGTCTAGCCTCCTGAAGAGTGCCAAACCCTCCTCAAACGAGGCAGAGGCCCTGATGTACTCTCCCTGCTTGATGTTGAGCAATCCGAGCGCAAAGAGCGACCAGGCGATGCGATCTGGGTTCCCAAGCTCTTTGTACAAGGCAAGGTCTTCTTCCATCAGGACCCGTGCGGTTGGGAAATCGGCCCGTCGCCAGGCAGCAATGCCGAGCCGATTGAGAGAGAGGGCGATGCCTCGTTTGTCTCCCAGTTCCCGAAACAGAGCCAGGCTCTCCTGGGCCAGCGCCTTGCCCCGATCATAGTCGCTTTGCATGAAGGAGAGTCGCGCGGCAGCAAGCAGCGCCTTCGCGCGCACAGACGGCGCCACTTCCGCGCTTCCTCCCAGTGCCCGCTCTAAGAATGTCAGCCCCTCATTGCGGTAGCCGCGCACCACCCAGAAGCGCTCCAACGCCGAACAGAGGCGTAAGGCCATGACTGCCTGGCCTGCTTCCAAAAACCAGTGCAATGCCGCCCGCAAATTGTCATGCTCCTGCTCCAAGCGATCCAGCCAGGAAGTGAGCAGCGGTCCATCCAGCGCAGGCACGGCCTCCTCCGCCAGCAGCAAAAAGTGATCAGCATGGGCCTGACGGGCATCAGTTGCTTCCCCGCCGCTTGCGAGCAATTCCTGCCCATACTCGCGGATCGTTTCCAGCATCAGGAGGCGCGGCTCTTCGCTGTCTTCCCCCGTTTGCTCGATGGATCGCAGTAAACTCTTATCGATGAGCGAGGCTATGTCATCCATCTCGTCGCCAGTTCCGGCGCAAACAGCTTCGGCGGCCTGCAAGGTGCAGCCACCTACAAACACCGAGAGCCAGCGGAAGAGTCGCTTTTCCTGAGCATTGAGCAGGTGGTAGCTCCAGGAGATGGTATTGCGCAGCGTCTGTTGTCGTGTCGGCACATCCCGCGCCCCGCCTGTCAGCAAAGTCAGGAGTCGCCCCATGCGAGCGAGCAGAGCCTGGGGAGACAGCAGTTTCATACGTGCCGCTGCTAACTCGATTGCCAGTGGCAACCCATCCAGACGAACGCAGATCTCCGCGACCTCCCTGGCGTTGGCCGTCGTCAAGCGAAACTCGGGCTTGACAGCCTGCACCCGCTGCACAAAGAGCGCGACAGAGGAGAAGCGTGCGAGTGCCGCCAGCCTGGGAAGACGTGCAGGATCGGGCAACGCCAGCGGTGGCACCGCGAACTCGTGCTCGGCACGCACATGCAGCACCTCCCGGCTCGTCACCAGCACCTTGAGTCGCAGGCACGACGCAAGTAGATCCGCCACCTGCCCTGCTGCTCCAACCACCTGTTCAAAGTTGTCCAGCACCAGCAACACCGGCCTCCGTTGCAGCGTTTCCACCACGCGCAGAGCTAGAGCCTGTCCCGCCCCATCCCGAATGCCAAGCACCTGCGCGATGGTAGGCAGGACCAGCATGGGGTCGGTGATCGGAGCGAGCGAGACAAAAAAAACGCCTCCCATGAACACATCTCGAAGCCCTGCTGCCACCTGGATCGACAGGCGACTTTTGCCCGTGCCACCCGGTCCTGTTAAGGTCACCAGCCGCACATCCTCGCGGCGCAAGAGCTTCCCGATCTGCGCCACCTCATCCTCTCGTCCAACGAGCGCAGTTGGCGGCACAGGGAGAGTGTCAGCACGGCCATCGAGGGTCTTGAGGGGAGGAAAATCGGCAGGCAGTCCAGCAATCACCACCTGATAGAGACGCATCGCTTGCACGAAATCCTTGAGGCGATGTTCCCCAAGATCACGCAGGCTTACCCCTTCTGCTCCGTCGTGCGCAACCAGATCGCGGGTCGTCTGGGAGAGCAGCACCTGCCCTCCATGAGCGGCGCTCATAATGCGTGCGGCACGGTGGACATCCAGGCCCACATACCCTTCGGTCACGCGAGAAGGTTCACCGGTATGCAACCCCATGCGTACGCGCACCGCCACACCTTGCGGCCAGGAATAGGTGGCGAGTGCGCGTTGTGCCGCCACAGCAGCAGAGAGCGCATCACTGGCGCGAGCAAAGACAGCAAAAATGGCATCCCCCTGCGTATCGACCTCGTGCCCTCGCTGCCCCTGGAAAGCACTTCGCAGCAGTGCATGGCACGAGGCCAACAGCTCGCCGTAGCCATCATCGAGCTGATGGAGCAGTTGTGTTGAACCCTCAATATCCGTAAAAAGGAGCGTGATAGTGCCTGTCGGTAAATCACGCACGCCGCACCTCCTTGCATCTCGCAAGACGTGAATCGCTCGCTGACTGAACCAAATCGTGTAGGACACTCATCTGGACAGGTCTATTGTACTGTAATTTTATGCTGGTGTCCCCTGTGCTGGCTACTTGGAGCATCCGTTCAAGAAATAGGCTCATTGAGATGATAGATCAGGTTCACTCTCCTTGCAGATGGCCTGATACCAGAAGTACCATCAGGCAGGAATGCCTGCGCTCGATGGCTCTGCACTTCCATCTCTTCAGCACAGAAAGAGATACAAGAGAGGTATCCCACTCAGGCAACCTGCCGATTTTGCGAACGGATGCAACCAAGTAGCCAGCACAAGGCTTGCTTACGTCTTTTTCTCTGAGCTAAAGGACCTGTGAGAGAAGATTTGAGCAAGATCGAAGAAGTTTTATGCCCGTCCTCCATGCTATAGTAATCACGCTGCCACTCATGGGAGCACATCATCAGAAGCAAGGAGCAGACACACATGACAGAACAGGCATCTCCACTCATCACGTTCTACAAACAAGGCTGGGAGAACTATCAGCAAGCCCTCGTCGCAACCATCACACCGCTTTCATCCGAACAACTTGCCCTCCCTCTTGCGCCCCATCACTGGTCGATCGGCATGCTTCTCACCCATATGATAGATGCACGAGTCTGGTGGTTCCACCGATGGATGGGTGAAGGGGATCCCGATCTGGCACACTGGGACGATGACGAGGACAATAACGAGCAATCCGTGCGTGAGGCAGCTCCACTGGTCGCCATGTTTGAGAAGACCTGGCACATGATTGCTGACGCCCTGGCCCGCTGGACTTCCGCTGATCTGGAACACCTTTTTCCAACCCCGGCCTTTGTGAGAGAAGAAGAGCCTCCGCACACACGGCAGTGGATTGTCTGGCATGTCCTTGAACATGAGATCCACCACGGAGGCGAGCTTTCCTTGGCTCTCGGAACGTATGGTCTGGAAAGTTTCTATACCTGGTGAACATCACCCAGCCCTGCTCTGGAGAGCGTTGACAAAACAGCTTCAGCTAGGGGTAGACTACCCCTTACGAGTCACACCTGGAGCATTGAATACGCAGTGACTCGGCAGTTTTTCACTTCGTTCGTCTTCAATGGCTACTTACTCGATTTCATCGCTTTCGAGTGCAACTGCCAAAGTTGATGAGTGCTTTGTGTCTCATCTGGCTTTACAGGCCCCTTTGCTGTGCGCATCTTCGCAGGTAGCAAAACGTATGGCAAATCATTTTGACAAAGAGCAGTCATTTGTTCATACTTGCTCAAGACATCCCAGACGAAGATGGGGCGTGACCTCTGGCGAATTCTTGTCTTTGAGTCTACTCGGGTAGATTCAAAGAAAAACCTGCAAGGCTTCGCCTACCCCTCTGTCTTCGATCCAATGGACTGGTTGATCTCCCAGAGGTTGCCTTCAGGATCAGCAAAGTGCGCCGTGCGCAGCCCCCAGGGCTGGTTGGTTGGGGGTCTGAGAAACGTGACTCCCTTGGCCTTGAGCGCCTCGTAGGCGGCATCGACATCCTCAACACCAGCGGCCAGAAGCCCCCGAGGCCCTCCCTCGATCTTCAGCTCGAGCGGCTCCTCACTGATCAAGCGTGCGGCGGCTGAGACCTCCAGCAGGAGAAAGTACACGTTTTCCATCTGGAAAGAGACAGAATCGGGATCGCTCTCTTGCACCTCAAGCCCGAGCGTGTCCCGATAAAACGTCAGACATCTGGCCAGGTCTCGTACGAACACCACCGTCGCCATGACTCTGTGAAACATTGTTGCCACCTCTTCTTTCTTTGTCGAGTCGGAACGAGAGTCCATGCTCCTAGTGAGTCATGCACCTCGCCACTCGTTCATGCCGAAGCGCGTCTGTGCTCGACAAGGACCAGTGTAGCACAGTAGGAGGGACAAAACTTCTCTGATCTTGCTCTTTTTTGCACGTGTCTCGCTCGGGGGTGATTGAACGCTGGTCCATTGTGTCAGCGGACCTTCTATGCAATCCAATCCATTTCCCAGAGGGGAATTCGCCAGAGGTCACGCCCCCATCTTCGTCTGGGATGTCTTGAACAAGTATGATTTGTTTTCACACCAAGATGGTATAAATGTGTTTTGGCTAAACTAAAAGGGGCTCTCCGTCAATTTAGGTGATTTAAACTGATCAGCAGAATATCTTGAAAACCTTTGTCCGCTCCAGAAGCGGGTTCAACCACAATACAGCAAAAAATAGGACACAGTATACAGGACACGGAGACGAACGAAATAGGTCATTTCACGTTGGGTGCCTGCTCTAAGGGGCCTCTCATATAGCCGTCTGGTTGCCTATGCGGATCATGGTGTACTTTTAGGTTAAATTGGTCGGTCGCTTCTAGCCATGCTCCTCGTGGGCACTCGCAGTTCGTAAGGCTCTGAGACCCGCATGGGGCTGGCCTCTCTCTTTGGCACCTGGATGGCACAGCACCTCAATCCTTTCCACCAATGCCTGGCTGCCCTCACTCTGAAATCTTCCTTAGGTCAAGTCTGAACAGTTTCCTTCCTTGAGCATAGTTGACCAGGTATTTTCCATATGGTATCATCACCCCATACAGGATACAGGTTATTATCTTTGGCGCGTGCTTCCCCACGCTGCCAGTTCGGAAAGGAGGTGTAAAGATGCCCAAAAGCGCACGCCGCGCAACATCGATACCCAGCATGAAGGTATGGAGTTGCATCGAAGATGCCCGGGAAACGTAGACGCTGAGATGTCTTTTCGCGTCATACTGTTCTCGATCACTGAAAAACGCATCCTCCTTTCAACCTCCATAAGCCACGTCTCCGCTAGGATGGTCTGGCCTTCTACTTAACTTCCTCTCGTGCTGGTGCTCCCTGTCGCGCGCATCCTCACCCATTGACTCCGCTCGTTTGTTTTCGATGCGGGGGTGAGATGTTTGTGTCGTTTGCGATCTGCGATTGTTTGAACACTACCATGAGGAGCATCCCTTTGCTTTCACCCGATTCGACCACGAAAGAACCGCCGGCGCAGCCCTCGGCGAATGATCTTCTCATGGCAAAAGCTGGCTATGCATCCAGCGCGGCTGCGCCTGCGCGTTCGCGCGGCAAGAAGTTCTTATCGTACTACAAACCATACCTGGGCTTGTTTTTCGCGGATATGGCCTGCGCGCTTATCGTATCGACGACTACACTGCTGCTCCCGCTATGCGCGCGGTACATCACCAAAAACATCTTAGAAGGTAATACGCCTCAAGATCTCAACCACATCTATCTGATGGGCGCGCTCATGGTAGCGTTGGTTGGTATCCAATTACTGTGTACCATGTTCATCGACTTTCAAGGGCATATGATGGGCGCCAGGATGGAAAGCGACATGCGCAGTGAATTATTCGAGCATTATCAAAAGCTCTCGTTTCGCTTTTATGATGAACAACGCACCGGTCAATTAATGACCCGGCTTACCAATGATACATTCGCAATGAGCGAGTTATATCATCATGGTCCTGAGGATATCGTTGTTACCAGTTTGACGGTCACTGGCGCCTTCATTATCTTGCTGAAGGTCAATGTTGCGCTTACCTTGATTGTCTTTCTCTTTGTGCCAATTATGGCTGTGCACGCGCTGTATTTCAATAAAAAGATGAATAGGGCGTTACGCAGCAGCAAGGATAGAATCGGTGATATCAATGCGCAAGTTGAAGATACGCTCGCAGGCATCAGAGTGGTAAAATCATTTACCAACGAAGACGTTGAAGAAAGAAAGTTCGCCTACGCAAACAATCGTTTTCTAGCCAGCCGCAGAGATGGCTATAAAAGTGAGATGTACTTTTCCAGCGGATTACTTGCCTTCACACAGCTCATTACCATCGCTGTGATTATCTTTGGTGGCGTCGCTATTGTTCATGCATCCCTGGATGTAGCTGATTTGCTCACCTACTTATTATGTGTCGGTATCCTCATCGATCCAATCCAGAAATTGGTCAACTTTGGCAGGCTCTATCAGGAAGGCACTACCGGATTTCACCGGTTCATGGATATTCTGGAGGTGGCGCCCGATCTACAAGACGCGGCAGATGCGATTGATCTGACACAGGTTCGGGGTAATGTGGAGTTTAAAGATGTCAGCTTCAAGTATAAAGAAGATCATAATTATGTCGTGAAGAACCTATCGCTGGAGATACAAGCCGGCGAATACGTTGCCTTAGTCGGGTCTTCCGGCGTTGGCAAAACAACGCTCTGCTCGTTAATTCCGCGTTTCTACGAAGTAAATGCGGGAAAAATACTGCTGGATGGGCAGGATATCCGAGATGTTACCTTACGCTCATTACGAAGGAATATCGGGATTGTCCAGCAAGATGTCTATTTGTTTGCCGGGACCGTCGCGGACAATATCGGCTACGGGAAACTTGACGCCAGTCGGCAAGAAATCATTGACGCGGCCAAACAGGCGCACGCGCATGATTTTATCATGGCGTTACCGGATGGCTATGACACGGATATCGGTCAACGCGGCGTAAGACTCTCAGGCGGGCAAAAGCAACGGTTGAGTATCGCGCGCGTCTTCCTCAAAAATCCCCCGGTGATCATTTTTGATGAAGCGACGAGCGCGCTGGATAATGAAAGTGAAAAGGCGGTGCAGGATTCATTGGAAAAGTTAGCCGACAACCGCACAATGCTTGTCATCGCCCATCGCTTGTCAACCATTCGCAATGCCCAAAGAATAGTTGTGTTATCTGACACCGGGAT
>WNFA01004322.1_pt1 | contig 11865 bp, 13 predicted proteins | sample 5400481 | NCBI WGS metagenome assembly WNFA01 (sample SAMN13153340, study PRJNA577476) | soil metagenome | isolation source: 120 cm saprolite under Douglas fir tree site 2 hole 1 replicate 2 | place: USA:California | collected 2015-04-18
GCTGGGCCCTTGCGGCTGCCAGGCAGAGGACCTCCAATTTTTGCGACAACCCAGCCGTGAAGGTAACTTTTTTCAGTAGGCAATCGTTATTCTCATTGTGATACGGAGATCCCTGGTACTCGCCAGGAATGAAGTCGACATAACAGACAGAGGCTGGGGAAGCGAAACCGACCGGAGTATGGTAGGGGCAAGGGTGGTGGAGTGGGGCGGGGTGGGGCCTCGCGGTTGCCCTGTCTGGGGGCTGGTAAGCCCTAGTAGCTAGTTTCGGAGGACGGATTTGAAATACGACGAGTTCATTGCACAAGTGCAGCGCCGAATTGGTCTTGGTTCGCGTGAAGAAGCAGAGCGTGCGACGCGTGCAACGCTGGAGACACTGGGTGAACGACTGGCGGGAGGTGAGCCAAAAGACCTCGCTTCGCAGCTTCCGCCTGAGATCGGGGTATACCTTCTGCAACCATTAGCAGGAGCTGGCGAGGACCTTTCGCTGGACGAATTCTTTCAGCGCGTGAGTGTTCAGGAAGGTGTACCACTTGCAGAAGCTACTTACTATGCACGAGTAATCATCGCGCTGTTGAGTGAAGTTGTGACCATGGGCCTGATCGAAAACGTCAAAGCTCAACTCCCTGCTGATTTCCACCAACTCTTTGAAGTGGAATATGAAGGACAGGTGCCGGGTCAAGGGGTGATCGATACATCGGTCATCGAGGAAGAAGGCATGTAGGGATAATCTATAACCAGAGCGGGGTAATCTGCGTAGATAGAGATTAGAAATACAGAGTTTTGCGCGGTGTCAAGACTGGCGACCAGGTGGCATAATGCAGCGTAGTGGCGATCCCTTGCGGTCGCCAGGTTGGCTGCCACGTGGTGCAGAGGCGCACAATGCGGCGGCCATCTTCTTGTGGCGATCCCTTGCGCTGCGAAGCATCGCCGGAGGCGCTTGCCAGGTTGACTGCCACGCTGCCTGCAACACACCCTGCAAATTATACTGAATAACCTGAACAGTAAGGATGATTATGCGTATTATACTCTACCTTGGCAAAGGCGGCGTGGGCAAGACAACCATCGCCGCAGCCACCGCAGTCCGTTCCGCCATGCTCGGCAAGCGCACACTCGTCGTGAGCACTGACCTGGCGCACAGTCTCGCCGATTGCCTCAACATCCCACTTGCCTCAAACCCAAAAGAACTCTCAGCCAACCTGTGGGCACAAGAAGTCAACGTACTCGACGAGATGCGGCGTGGTTGGAGCAAAGTGCAAAATACTATGAGTAAAGTGTTGCGCAAACAGGGCATGGACGCCGTTATGGCAGAAGAACTGGCGCTCATTCCCGGTATGGACGAGATCGTTGGCCTCAGCAACATCTATCGCAACGCTCGTGATGGCGACTTTGAAGTGGTCATCATCGACGCTGCCCCCACCGGCGAGACGGTCCGTCTCCTCAGCATGCCAGACACCTTCCAGTGGTACGCGCAGCGTATCATGGGCAGCAACGCCCTCAATCTGGCCCGGCCATTGATCAGAGCCTTTGTGCCTACCGTCGAGATCCTGGATGCTGTGAAGCTGATGAGCGAACGGGTCAAATCGCTGCGTGAAGTGCTAAGCAACCCCGACATCAGTTCCTATCGCCCGGTCGTCAACCCCGAACGTATGGTCATCAAAGAAGCGCTGCGTGCCGAAACCTACCTTGCTCTCTTCGGCTACCCGATTGACAGCGTAGTCTGCAACCGCGTCATCCAACCCGGCAATTATCAAGACACCTTCATGCAGGAAATCTACCATAACCAGGAGAAGCTACGCCTGCAGATTCACCAGACCTTTGCGCCATTGCCTATCTGGGAGGCCCCCTACTACTCCCACGAAATTCTTGGTATTCCTCAACTTACCCGCCTGGCCCAGACCATCTTCGGCGACCAGGACCCCACCCAAGTCTTCTACCGTGGCCAGCTACAAGAGGTGAAGCGCATAGGCGATACGTACGTCCTGCGTCTCCCATTGCCACACGTCGAGATGGACAAAGTGCTCATGACCAAAAAAGGCGACGAGATGATCGTCGAGATTGGCAACTTCAAACGCGATATCACCCTGCCTTCCATCCTGGCAAATCAAGAGGCAAAGCTGGCCCGGTTCGTCAACAAGGCGTTGGAGATTCATTTCAGTGCGCCAGTAGAGGAAGAGACAGAGAAGTCAGCGTAGGTTTCAGCCTGGAGCCATCATCCTCGGCTGGTTCAAAGAATGGGCATTCTAGGGGTCACCCATGCGCCTAAGCAGAGGCTCATTATGCCCGCAGTGAACCATCGCTTCCCGGACGAACATTAGAACGATGAGTGATATTAAAGTAGCTTGTAGGTGCGGAGAGACTATGTTATCATATGAACAAGAGCTGGTCCGGGACCTGATTGCCATTGTCACTGTGTTTAGTGCCAGGCTCCAGGGACTGAGATCATACAGGAAAGTGCTGAAAGAGGCTGCACTGCAAAAAGAGTAGGACAGGTTCTATGAATCGGGCGCATGTGATTAGGCTCAATCCAACACCAGAACAAGAAGTCTACTTTCGCAAAGCATGTGGGGTGGCACGCCATGCGTATAACTGGGCACTTGCACGCTGGAAAGACTATCGGGCAGAGGGGAAATGGGTCAAGATGAAAGACCTCAAGGCGGAGTATAACAGGATCAAGGGTGAGCAGTTCCCCTGGTGCTATGAGGTCACGAAATGCGCTCCCGAACAAGAGTTTAGCCATCTTGGGCAAGCCTTTGATAACTACTGGCGGATGAAGAAGGAAGGGACCCTTCCGAAACTCAAGCATCCGCGCCAGGATGGGGAAGAAGGTGGCTTTCCGCGTTTCAAAAGCAAGAAACGGGATCGATTGAGCTTCTATCTTGCTAATGATAAATTTTCTGTCGATGGGCAGACGATACGTATCCCCAAGCTTGGAACTGTCAACATGACCGAAGCGCTTCGCTTTCAAGGCAAGATCATGAGTGCCGTCATTTCCTCTCGTGCAGGCTGGTGGTTCGTCTCCATCTTGGTAGAGGTTGAGCATGAAGTACCAACCCATAGCGGTGGAGCCGTTGGGATAGACCTGGGCATCAAGACCGAAGCCTCATGTAGTGATGGCGTGGTGTTTGAGAACCAAAAGCACTATCGCCAGGGCTTAGGACGCATCAAGGGCTTAAGCAAGGGATTATCCCGCAAAGTAGAGGGGAGCCAGAACTGGTGGAAAACTACCCGCAAGCTTGCAAAGGCTCACTATCGCGTAGCGTGTCAGCGGCAAGATACCCTGCATAAGATGACGACCTATCTCGCCAGAACCTATGCATTGATTGGCCTGGAAGATCTCAATACCAAAGGGATGCTTGCCAACCATTGTTTAGCGCAAGCAGTCAGCGATGCCAGTTTCTTCGAGGTACAGCGCCAACTTCTCTACAAGACTGAGCAGCATGGTGGATATGTCCAACTGGTGGATAGATGGTATCCCTCAAGCAAAACATGCCACTCCTGTGGCTGGATGAAGGAAGATCTGGCACTTGATGACCGCGAGTGGGCATGTGAACAATGCGGAGCGGTCAATGAGCGTGATTTCAATGCATCCTTGAACATCAGGGATGAAGCCCTCCGTTTGGTAACGGATGTCCTGGTTGTGGCTTCGTCGGGACAGAAATTCGCCTGTGGAGCGGGAAGCGCTGGCTCTCTACGTGTAGAGAGTGAAACTTTCTGCGATGAAGCAGGTACGAAGGTGTTGTAAAGACGTTTTACTACATTGTAGAAAGCAGGCGAAGACACAACACGATACAGATGGGCGTAGGAGACCTGGGTAAGCAACCTGCACACCCGAAGGGAGAGCACCATGGCCAAAGAAATTGAACGCGAGGTAGTGTACTACTATGACTCCCACCCCACCAAGGAGGATTTGATGGGGGAAACCTCGTTGCATCGAGATCTGACGAGCTATCTCGCGCTGGTACTCAAATGGCTTTTCCATGGCCAGGTCTGTTCCATCCATGAAAACCTCAACTTCTACCAGACGGATAATTACAAAGAGTATCCTCTGGCCCCAGACATTGCTGTGATCAAAGGGGTTGAGCGTTTGCCTCTGACCAGTTGGCGCGTGGGCAAGACAGGGTCGGCTCCCCAGGTGGTCTTCGAGATCGCCTCCGTCGAGACCTGGAAGAAGGATTTGCAGGAGAAACCTGGAGGGTATGCACAGATGGGCGTGAAAGAATTCTTTGCCTATGATCCCAACGATCCCACAATCAGCAGAACGAGTTCGCGCCGACTGTGGGGTTGGCACCTGGAGAAAGCAACTGGTGAGATGCACGAAATGCCGCTACGCTCCGATGGTAGTCTGTGGAGTCCGCACCTGGAAAGCTATCTGATGCCAGATCGGCAATATCTGCGCCTCTATGATGGCCAGTGGCATCGCCGACTCACCGAAGCGGAGGCAAAAGACAAGCAAGCCAGAGAGGAAACTAAACGAGCAGAGGAGGAAGCCGAGGCCAGGCGTGCAGCAGAGAGGCGAGCTGAGATATTGGCTGAAAAGATGCGCTCGCTTGGGATTGATCCCGACTCCCTATGACGGTCTGAAATGAATTTTGTTTGTAACAATGTCAACGCACACCAACACCGTGCTCGTGCCATACATAGCGCGAGCACGCAAAGTCTTACAACTCGAACAACGTGCCAACCATCAAGATACCGTCGTCAAACCCGGCGGACTGGAAGTCTTTGTCGTCCGTTGGGCGGATGAAACCAGCACCGTCTGTAGAAACGCCGGCCTCGATCTCAAACCCATTCATCGCTTCACCGAACACCTCGAAGGCTATCGGCGCCAGGACCCCATGCAACGCGCCTCCAGCTTGCGTGCCGCCCTCGCCATACTCGACGAGATGGACAACCATGCGCAAAATAGCCGAACAGCATTCTCTCCTCCTCCTTCCTCTTCCCTCACTTCGGTCAAAACACCCACTCCGGCAAACCCTGTCAAAACCAACAAAGCCTCCGACAAAACCGACGGCAAGGCTCCGCCTGCGCTTCCCCAAACCAGGCCACAAAACCCCATTCGCCTCGAAGCAGGTATGTCGCCGGGTCACACTTCCCTCACCCTGTTGAGCGCCGATGTTACCGCCGTACCTGGCGTAGGACCATCCGTTGCTGCACGGCTGCACAATCTTGGTATCCGCACTGTACGTGACCTGCTTTTTTATTTCCCACGCGACCATCGCGATTACAGCAAACTCGAAAAAATCGCCACCATCCCCTTGGGTGAAGTCACCACCACCCTCGGACTTATCTGGGAAGTAGAAAGCACACGCACCAGCGGTGGGCGCGTACGTACCATCGCCACTATTTCGGACGATACCGGCAAACTGCGCGTCTCATGGTTTAATCAGCCCTACCTGCAAAAACAATTGAGTGCAGCCAAAGGCTCCTACCTCGTCGTGACCGGCGTCAAGCAACGCTTCGGCAACAAAATCGAATTCTCCGTACGCAGCCACGAGCTTCCCGAACAGGGGGATCTGTTGAACACGGGACGCCTAGTGCCCACCTACCCACTCACCGAAGGGCTGCACGCCAGGGCACTGCGACGTTTCACAAAATGGGTCGTCGATCGCTACGCAGCTATGGTCCCCGACCATCTCCCCACATCAATACGTGCCGCCGGCAAACTCATGCCCCTGCCAGAGGCCATCTCGCACATCCACTACCCCGAAAACGAGCAAGCACTCAACGCTGCCCGCCGTCGCCTGGCCTTCGACGAACTATTCTTGATCCAACTCGGCATGCAAGAGCGACGCACGCGCTGGCAACAAGAAGGTCCACGCGGCAATGCCTTCAAAATCGACCTCTCAAGAATTTTTATTGACGCCGATGCGCCAGGGGCGTCGAGTATAGTAGGGGCGGGGCTTGCCCCCGCCCTGGAAGGCAACGCCCCTGCCATGGAAGGCAACGCCTCCACCCTGGAACCGGAACCCACCCTGATGAATTCAACGCTCTGGTCCCCGCTTGCCACCAGTGAGCCGTTTGAAGCAACATTGCCGTTTCGCTTCACCAGAGCACAGAGGCGCGTGATCGTTGAGATTTTTGCCGACCTCGCGCAGACAAAACCCATGAGCCGCCTCTTGCAGGGCGACGTTGGCTCCGGCAAAACCGTCGTAGCAGCCGCAGCTCTACTCATGGCCGCCATCAATGGCTACCAGAGTGTCCTTATGGCCCCCACAGAAATCCTGGCTGAGCAGCACGCACGCAGCATCAGCGCCATGTTGGAACCATTCGGCATTCGAACCGTCCTGCTCACTGGTGGCCTGCGCCAGCGCGAACGAACAATGGGGCGTGCGGCTATCGAGAGCGGGCAAGCCATGGTTGCCATCGGTACCCACGCCCTCATTCAAGAAGATGTCAACTTTCAGCGTTTAGGCCTGGTCATCGTCGATGAACAGCACCGTTTCGGCGTGGAGCAGCGCGATACTCTGCGGCATAAGGGCTATCGCCCACATATGCTCGTCATGACGGCCACACCTATCCCGCGCACTCTGGCACTCACTCTCTATGGGGACCTTGACGTCTCTGTCATCGATGAACTCCCGCCTGGCCGGCAGAAGATCATCGCCCGTTGGCGCTCCGGTTCTCGTCGTGATGAAGCCTATAAAGCCATCTCCCACCAGGTCGCCGAAGGTCGCCAGGCCTTCATCATCTGCCCGTTGATCGAAGAGTCCGAGACACTGGCCGTCAAGGCCGTCACCGTCGAATACGAACGCTTGAGCCGCGAGGTCTTTCCCACCCTGCGTCTCGGCCTGCTGCATGGCGCTATGAAGCCCGCCGACAAAGACCAGGTTATGCGTCGTTTCCGCGACCACGAACTCGACATTCTCGTAGCAACCTCCGTCATCGAAGTAGGCATCGACGTAGCCAATGCCACAGTTATGGTGATTGAGGACGCCGACCGTTTCGGCCTCTCGCAACTTCACCAACTGCGCGGGCGAGTCGGTCGCGGCCAGCATCAATCCTATTGCTACGTGCTCAGCGCCGACGCCAGCCTCCAGGCACAGGAGCGTCTCGAGGTATTCCAGGCAACCAATGACGGTTTTCGCCTGGCCGAAGAAGACCTGCGCCTGCGTGGCCCAGGCGACTTCTTCGGCGTGCGTCAGAGTGGCGTACCAGAACTGCGTGTCGCCAACTTGAGTGATACCGCTCTGATTGAGCTTGCCCGCTCTCTCGCCGCAAAACTCTGGCACGACGATCCATACTTACGCAAACCGGAACACGCTGCACTCCGCGAGCGCATGCACCTCTTCTGGCAAAACTTCATGGCGCACTAAATGAACTTTGCGACAACCCTGACCCATCAGTCCAAAACTATAGACTCTTAGGCCTAACCGTGATATGATTGGTATCGGTATACACTGTCGTCTTTATGAGTTTTAACAAAATAAGCAAGCGTAGGGGCCGATTTATCGTGCCCATCGCCGATTTATCGGCCATCGAGAAACCTACCACATAGCCGGATTAATTTGTTAAAGTTCATGAGAGAGTTTCATACGGTCCCGTAAGTACCAGGAGAGTACTCTATGCATTTTAATTTGATTCAATGGCTGTTTACCGACCCGTTTACAGCAGCAACGAACGGTGGCCTGAGTGTACCAGAGGAGCCGTTTCATTTTTACGTTCCGTGGCTCATCTTTTGTAGCCTGGGTGTCCTGATCGCCTTCTACTACTCCGTCGAAGGTCGCAGACGTTTCTTCAAGAACATGCCAATCATCAAGTACATGCTTGACCGCTACATTGGTTGGTTTTCCGTCATCTGCGTGCTCGGCTATCCACTCATCTTCGCGCGTGCCTACCTTGATGCATACTTCTTCGCCTGGCGTTTCTGGCGCTACCTCTGGCTGGCTGCCCTTGTCGTCTGGGCGATTACGTGGATCGTGTACCTCATCCGCAAGTACCCCAGGGAGCGTGCGGAATTCCTGGCCTATCAGAACCGCCAGCAATACATCCCCAAGAGCAAACGCAAGGTCACATCTTCAAGGTGAATGGCTCTGCCTGCATCATCCTTGCCGGGGGGCGCAGCACACGCATGGGCACAAACAAAGCCCTGCTGCCGCTCCCTGGCAACCGGCACCTCACGTTCGTCGAGCATCTCGCCTCCACACTCATCCCCTTCTGCACTGAAACCATCCTCGTTGCCCGCGACTCGAACGACGCAGCCAACTATACCCTACCCGGCGTACAAGTCATAACCGACAAAGTCCCCGATCACGGACCCCTAATGGGCTTATACACAGGCCTGAGCGCCATCCAAGCCCAACGTGCACTAGTCGTAGCCGTTGACATGCCCTTTGTTCAACCCGCCCTTGTCTCATTCATCCTCTCTCAACCCCCGACCGACTCATTGCTGGTACCCCTGGTAAACAATGTACCGCAAGTCCTCCTGGCCATCTATCCCCACACGATCCTGCCGCTAATCGAAGATCGCTTACACGTGGGACGCCATGACCCCCGTTCTCTGCTAGAAGTAGCCCCGGTGCAGTATATCGAAGAGGCGCAACTACGCCTGGTTGACCCCGAGTTGCGCTCATTCGTGAATGTGAATACCCCTGAAGAACTGGAATATCTGCAAAGTTCTTAGCAACCCGCGCCGAAATCCCCCTTGATTCATCTATGGGGATGTAAGGCGCGTTCCTTATGGGAGTGGGGTGGTTGGGACCCTTGACATTATACATCTCTGTGCTGTATAATGTTTCTATGGAACAAGTGTCTCGATCCAACCACAATGTGACCTATGTGTGTCACTTTCACGTTGTCTGGTGTCCCAAATACCGGCGTAAGGTCCTCGTGAAAGGAGTTGATGACCGCTTGAAGCAAATCATCGCGCAGGTCTGTGCTGAGCATGATGCATTGATCGAAGAGATGGAAGTCATGCCCGATCACGTGCATCTACTCGTCAATGTAGACCCACAATTTGGCATTCATCGGCTCATGAAACTGGTCAAGGGACGTTCTTCACGGCTCTTACGCCAAGAGTTTCCCAAACTCAAGACGCAGATGCCGAGTCTATGGACGAACTCCTACTTCGTGGCAACGGTTGGAGGTGCACCGCTTGAGGTCATCAAGCAGTACATTGAAGGACAGAAGCATGTCTAGAAAAGCCTTCAAGTTTCGCCTTTATCCGACCAAGAAGCAAGAGAAGGTCCTCTTCTGGACACTGGCACGGTGCCGCGAGTTGTACAATGCCGCGTTATCGGAACGCAAGGACAGCTATCAGGCGCATCAACGTACCACCGTGAGCCAGAACCAGGAGACAGGGCAAGTGGTCGTGGCTACCATGATAGCCTCTCAGAAGGTCAAAACCGTGACCTACCTGCAACAGAAGCGGGATTTGCCAGATATCAAAGACTTGCGCGAAGAGTACCAGAACATCCATAGCCAGGTCTTGCAAGATGTGCTCTTGCGCCTCAAACGGGCTTTTGACGGCTTCTTCAGGCGGATTGAGCAGGGACAAGACCCAGGTTTCCCTCGCTTCCAAGGCAGGAATCGCTACAACAGTTTCACCTATCCCCAAGGTGGCTACAGCCTCACGCATGATAGCCATGTGTGCCTCTCGAAAATCGGTAGTATCAAAGTGAAACTGCATCGAGAGATGGAAGGCACCATCAAAACTGCCACGGTCAAGTATGAGGCGGGGCAATGGTCCATCGTCTTTTCCTGTGAGGTAGCACAACCCGAACCACTCCCACCCGTTGAGGGCGAGGTCGGCATAGACTTGGGCATTACCCACTTTGCTGCTCTTTCTGACGGGACGTTCATCGAGTCACCCCGCTATTATCGCAAAGCGCAAAAGACCTTGGCACGGCGACAACAGGCTGTATCCAGAAAGAAGCGGGGCAGTCATCGAAGAGCAAAGGCTGGCAAGCTCGTTGGCAAGGCACATCGCAAGATAGCGAACCAACGGCGGGACTTCCATCACAAACAAGCTAGGAAGTTGGTACAGGACCATCAAACCATCGTGTTTGAAGAGTTGCAAATCACGAATATCAGCAAGCGGGCCAAGCCAAAGCAGGATGAGAACGGGAAGTATCTTCCTAACGGGGCGGCAGCAAAAAGCGGATTGAACAAGAGCATCCTGGATGCAGGTTGGGGGCAATTTCAACAGATCGTCTCATACAAGGCAGAATGCGCCGGTCGAGAGGTCCTGAAAGTGAACCCTAGATATACCTCCCAGGTGTGCTCACAATGCGGCACGGTCAAGAAGAAATCCCTAGATGAGCGATGGCACTCGTGTGAGTGTGGCTGTGAACTAGACCGAGATACCAATGCCGCTCTAAACATTCTACGGCTTGGAAGAAGCCAACTGTCAGCAATGGCTGTAGAAGCCCCTTGGCTTTAGCCATGGGGTACTTCACAAAGGAATGACCTTACATGTTGCCGACGTCGAGCGCTCATTGGAGTTTTACACAAAAATTCCAGGATGTTTGGCAAATTACCTACACATGGGAGGCGGGATTGTTTTCTTTCCTTAGAAAGTGAGAGAACTAAGGAGAACCTCTCGTGCTTCATGTGCTTATGCGACGGTCACCCAACATCCTGGCACTCATATTATGCCTCAAGATCTTACATAAATGGTCAGAAAAATGTAAAAAGCTTGTAAGGAAATTGCAAAGGTTATTCGGGCTTCTCTCCCTGCCGCAACGGCTGCTCCGATTCTACCAACTACTTAACAGCAATCACTGCGATGCTCTGTCCCAGAGCCTCCGCATAGCGCTCCAGGGTAGAGAGTTTGGGGTCAATCTCGCCGCGCTCCAACCGGGCCAGCGCCGGTTGCGTCGTCCCCATCAGTGCTGCCACGGTCTTCTGCGATAATCCCATTTCAACCCGCTTGGCGGCCAGTTCGCGCAGCAGGCGGCGCTCCTTCAGCGCCGCGTCCACCATTGCTGGAAACGCGGGATTCTTGGCGGCGCGCTTTGTGATGTAGGCGTCGAGATCATCATACTGCTCAGCCATTGTTGCTCCTCCTTTCTCGAGAACATCTATATCATCTGCGGTATATTATATACCACGCGTGGTATATCCGTCAAGCCCCGCTATGCTACCAGTCCCTCGCTAGTGGAATGACTGCTGGCCGCGTGACCTCCACTCAGCTAATCGCGTTTCTGCAAGTCTAATTTCCGAATCAGGAACTTTCTCTGTCTTCTTTGGAAAGCCTTCAAGCGCCAGCAAAATATGATCGTGCTTTCCCTCCTGTGAGAAGAGGATACGGTAGATCCGGTCTTTGCCTCGACTTCTTACTTCGTAAATTTCGTTACGAATGAAATGAGCAACTCTAGTCCCTTCCTCCTGCACCTCTTTCATAGCGGCGAGCACCGCTGCCGCATCTGCCTCAGAGAGGTCATCGAGAAATTTCTCCATTGGACACGTTCCCCCACTGTTTCGATAGTACCGCCAGCGCCGCTTATAGCGTGGTGGCTTCTGTGACATAACTGACTCCCTCTACAGCTGAGCATGCTTTCTCCTTGTCAGACAAGCGGGCAACCAGCCATTTAGACTGGACCCAGAATGCCAGTGAGATACGCGCTGTGTTAGTCTCAAGCGCCATGGTACCGGGTGTCAGAGAGGAGCATGAAAATGGGCTAGAAGAGAGGGATCCTCCCTGGTATTCGATCCGGGCGGTAAGCTCTTGCTGACAACTTGCGGTTGCCCTGGAGCGGGATTCACCGTTTCCACCTCCGTTGCGCCATCACCTTCAACTCTGCCACCACCGTCTCCAGCAACTCGCACACCGCCTCGTAACTCTCACTGGCCGCCTTCAGAAAAGGGAATCCCATACCTACAAGTGTCGCCCCCAGAGCCAGCGCACGTGCAATATCCAAACCACTC
>WNFA01004591.1_pt1 | contig 11865 bp, 9 predicted proteins | sample 5400481 | NCBI WGS metagenome assembly WNFA01 (sample SAMN13153340, study PRJNA577476) | soil metagenome | isolation source: 120 cm saprolite under Douglas fir tree site 2 hole 1 replicate 2 | place: USA:California | collected 2015-04-18
GAGTGGGTGTAGTAAACAAAGGAGTCGGGTGCGACGTTACGCAGCAACCGCGAGCTTTTCCGGATCGAGCTTTCCCGGGCCAACAGCGAGTTCCATCCGACGTGCGGCGATTTCACCGCTGACGGAAACGGCCGGCATCTGCCGCCAAGAATTCCTGCTCCCACGAACTCGGGCGCCTCATCGCTGCCCTCAAACAGCCACTGCATTCCCAGGCAGATACCCAGGAAGGGCTTGCCGGCTCTCGCGCCTTGCAGCACGGCATCTCGCAATCCCGTGTTGTCGAGGCCGCCGAGCGCGGAGAAGTGGCCGACGCCGGGCAGAACGATTTTGTCGGCGGCTGCGACGGCTTCAGGCTGCGTGGTTACGACGACTTTAGCGCCGAGGTAGTCGAACGCCTTCTTCACCGAATTCAGGTTGCCGGCGCCGTAATCCACGATGGCGATCACAGAAGCCCCTTGGTGCTCGGCAGCATGCGTCCCAGCCGCCGGTCGCGGGAGCAGGCTACACGAAGCGCGCGCGCAAAAGCCTTGAACAGCGCTTCGATCTTGTGGTGGCTGGAGCGCCCGTAAAGCACACGGGCATGAACGTTCGCGCGCGCGCCGCGTGCGAAGCCCTCAAAGAAGTCGCACACCAGTTCCGTCTGCAGATCGCCGACCCGCGTCGCGCGGACCTTAGTCTGAACCACGGCTACCGCGCGGCCGCCAAAGTCCACTGCGGCTAATCCGAGAGTTTCGTCCATGGGCATTAGAAAATATCCAGCCCTCAGGATGCCCCGCCGGTTGCCGAGAGCGCGGTCGAAGGCCTCGCCTAAGGCGATTCCGACATCTTCCACGGTGTGGTGCTGATCCACGTCCAGGTCGCCCAGAGCGGCGAGTTTCAAGTCAAAGCCGCCGTGACGTGCGAACAGCTCCAGCATGTGGTCGAGAAAACGGATTCCCGTGGAGACCTCGTACTTTCCACGCCCCTCAATGGTGAGAGCAATTCGAATTTCTGTTTCCGCGGTCTTGCGATGCAGCTTGGCTTTCCTCACGCCCGCACCTCATTTCGCAACCCATTTCGCAAACCAAGCTTCTCGACCACGTCGCGCAGAGCGCCGATGAGAGTCTGCGCGTGTTCGTCCGATCCAACAGTTAGACGGACGCAACCTTCACATCCTGGATCGGAGTGGCGGTCACGCACCAGAATCCCGCGATCGCGCAGGGCTTGAACGAACTCCGCGTGCACTGGGCCAACCCGCACCAGCACGAAATTGGCGTGACTCGTCCAGTAGTGCAACCCGAGGTTGCCAAGTTCCTGCTGCAGTCTCTCGCGGTTACTCAGCACTTGTGCGACATAGCGGCCGACATACTCCTGATCTTGCAGAGCCTCGGGCAGAACTGCGAGAGCCGCCGCGTTGACGTTGTACGGCGAGGCAACGCGCCGCACCATCGCCATCTGCCGCGCTTGTCCCGCAAGAACGCCAATTCGCAAACCAGCGAGGCCATAGGCCTTGGAAAAGGTTCGCGCCACGAAAAGATTCTCGATCTGCCTGGTTTGGCCAAGAAACGTTTGGCCAATAAACGCACGGTCAATCAGCGTTTCTCCATGAAATTCGAAATATGCCTCATCGACAAGCAAAGCGGCCTGTGGCGCTGCCTGCGCAATCTGAATGAGGACATCGCCCGCGACCGCTGCTCCAGTCGGATTGTTGGGATTCGCCACCGCGATCAGTCTGGTTCGCGGACTGAGTTGAGCGAGCAGGTCTTGCGCGGGAAAGGTGAAATTGTCACTGGCACGCACTTCGACAACGCGCGCGCCTTCGGCCTGCGCAAAGATCGCGTACATGGCAAAAGTAGGCACGGCGATGAGCGCTTCGTCCCCCGGATCGAGATACGTGGAGCACAGCAGGTGAATCGCTTCGTCGATTCCGTTCGTGAGCAGAACCTGCGCCGGATCGAGTCCGAGAAAGCCCGCGACCTCTTTTTCAACCGGCGCTCGCTCGGGATAGCGCGCCAGCAGTTCCGAATCGAGCGACCGCAACCGCGCCAGCACGCGCGGCGAACATCCCACTGTGCTCTCGTTGAAATCGAGACGCAGTCCCGTCCGTCCGGCCAAAGGTGGCCGATAAGCGCGCAGATGTCTTACCGCCTCGCGAGCTTCAAGCATGGGAGCACCTCACGCGGAATGCCTCCGCGTGTCCCGTTAAGCCTTCGGCGCTTGCCAGAGTAATGCCCGGCGGCGCGATGCTGCGGATTCCTGCGGGGGACACTTGCTGGCAGGCAATAACGCGGATGAAGTCGAGCACACTGAGGCCCCCACGCACACGGGCCATCCCGCCGGTAGGCAGAACATGGTTTGGTCCGGAGACGTAATCCCCTGCAGCCTGAGGTGTGAACTCATCCAGGAAGACCGAGCCTGCGTGCTGCACGGTCGGCGCTAACGTCGCTGGCAGCGTGAGATGCTCGGGCGCAATGCGATTCGAGGTCTCGACCGCCTGTTCCAGCGAAGCGACCAGAAGAATGGCGCCGCGCCGCGAGAGTGATTGGGCGGCGATCGGGTTTGCACGCGTGCGCTTCCGCACCTCCTTCTGAACTTTTGTCGCTAACGAGCGCGCAGTTGTTATGAAGATGCACAGCGCGTCGGGATCATGTTCCGCCTGGGCTACCAGGTCGGAAGCGATGCAAGCCGGGTCGCCGTCTTCGCTGATGACGACGGCTTCGGTAGGACCAGCCAGGAATTCAATGGCGCAATCGAAAGCCACCAGCTTCTTGGCCGCGGTCACGTATCGGTTGCCCGGACCGACGATCTTATCCACGCGCGGAATTTCTTGAGTTCCATAAGCCAGCGCGGCGATGGCCTGCGCCCCACCGGCGCGGTAGAACTCGCGCACGCCCAGGAATGCTGCCGCCGCCAAGGTTGCCCGGGCCGGGCGCGGAGACGCGACGCGAATTTGTTTGACGCCCGCGACCTGCGCGGGAATCACCGTCATGAGCAATGTGGAAGGCAAAGGATAGCGGCCACCCGGCACATAACAGCCCACCGATTCCAGAGGGCGCACCAATTGGCCCACGGAGACGCCGGGCTGGATTTCGCGCCGCCATTCTTTGTCTTTGTCCTTGGGCGCTTGCCATTCCGCATAGCGACGGATATTGCTCGCAGCCTGCTCGATCGCGCTTTGCAGATTTGCATCACTTTGCTCCCAAGCCTCCTGCAGAACGGTCTCGGGAACACGGAGTGGCTCGCGCTTGCCCAATCCGTCCCAACGTGTGGCGTAGCGGCGTACGGCGCGATCGCCGTTGCGCCGGACGTCGTTCACAATCCGACGCACTGCCGGCTCCACCTCTGCCAAATCGGTCGCGCCGCGCGCGGCCAGCGTCGTCACCAGACGAGCTTGCGCGACGCCTTCGAGAATGCGCATCACGTTGCGCATCACATCACCACCTTGTTCAGCGGATATTCGACAATGCCCTGAGCATTGGCTTGCTTCAGCTTCGGAATCAGCGACCAGGCGGTGTGCTCCTCAATCACTGTGTTCACCGCGACCCACTCGCCATCGGCCAGGGGCGCGACGGTCGGATTTTTCAGAGCAGTCAGAAGACCGAGAACACCGGGCAAATCCGCCTTGCGCACGTTGAGCATCAGACCGACCCGCCCCTGCGCGGCGATTGCCCCACTTAGCATCACGGCCAGATTCTCAATCTTTTGCCGCCGTGCGGGATCAGCCCAGGCGGCCTTGTTCGCGACCAGCTGCGTGTTCGATTCAAGAACTGTTTCCAGTACCCTCAGGTGATTCGCGCGCAGTGAACTACCCGTTTCCGTCACCTCGACAATCGCGTCTGCCAGCAGCGGCGGCTTCACTTCGGTTGCTCCCCAGGAGAACTCGACCCGCACCGGAACGTTCCGGCTCGCGAAATAATTGCGTGTGAAGCTGACCAGTTCGGTGGCAATAATTCGTCCCTCAAGGTCTTCAATTTTCTGGAAACCCGAATCCTCCGGGACGGCCAGCACCCACGTGACCCTGCCCATGCTTTGTTTGGCATAGATCAGGTCGCAGACCTTGACTACATCGAGTGCGCTTTCGAGCACCCAGTCGAGGCCAGTCAAGCCCGCATCCAGGGCGCCGTGTTCGACGTACCGGGCCATTTCCTGGGCGCGAATGAGCAGGCACTCGATGTCGGGATCGTCCGTGGCCGCAAAATAAGAGCGGGCGTTGGTGTACACGCGCAGTCCGGCGCGCGTGAACAGGCTCAACGTCGCTTCCTGCAAACTTCCTTTCGGGATGCCCAGTCGCAGTTTCATCGCCCGCCCGCCTCTTGCCCAGACGGCGCAACTCCCAGAGGTATTTCCTGCGTAAAGCAGGAGCGCGTCCCGGTGTGGCAGACCTTGCCCTCGCCCAGCACACGGACGCGCAGCAGCACCGTATCCCGGTCGCAGTCGGTCCACGCGGCGACCACCTGCAAGCGATTGCCGGAGCTTTCTCCCTTGGTCCACAGTCTCTGCCGAGTGCGGCTGTAGAACGTTACGAATCCAGTGTGCAGCGTCTTATCGAGCGCTTCCCGATTCATAAATCCCACCATCAGCATCTCGCCGGTACCCGCGTCCTGAATGACCGCGGGCGCCAGACCCTGTATCTTGTCGAAGTCGATCTCCATCGAACCCTCCTGATCTAGGTGCCAGATTTCAGACCGCGCACAAAAGCAAAAAGCCCGCTGGGCGAGGTCTGCGCCAGCGGGCTTGGATTTCCTATGAGTGCTTTTAGTTATCCGTGGTCCCCCGCCGACACGCTCATCGCATGGTGATGATGATGGTGATGGCGATGGGTCAGCGGAGTCATCGTGGACCTGATACTAGGGCAGCAGAGTTAGGGTTGTCAATCTGTTTCTGGCCGTCTCCTAAGAGCCTGCGAAAAACTCGGTGTCGCACTTGATTTTCGCTGGCAGCGCTTCAGAGTGTGCGTGAGAACTAGCCTTCCGCCAATCTTGAGCAGGCTTCAGTCTCGTCGGTGATTTCAGTCCGCGGTTACCGTCGCAACTGCCTGATCGCGTTTTTTCCGTTCTCGCGACTCGCCGCTCTGTTGCATCAACTTGTTGACTAAGCCCGTCCACCCGGTCTGATGGCTGGCGCCCAGGCCGGCTCCGGAATCGCCATGGAAGTATTCGTGAAACAGCACCAAATCGCGCCAATGGGGGTCGGTTTGGAACTTTTCGAGATTTCCGAAAACTGGCCGGCGGCCTTTTTCATCGCGAAGAAAGATGCTCGTCATGCGGCGCGACAATTCGCGCGCGACTTCCCACAGGGTCATCATGTTTCCGGAACCCGTCGGGAACTCGACCTTGAAATCCGGCCCGAAATAGTGATCGAATTTCTGCAGCGACTCGACCAGCAAGTAGTTTACCGGGAACCAAATGGGGCCGCGCCAGTTGGAGTTGCCGCCGAACACTCCGGTCGAGGATTCCCCAGGCTCGTAACCCACTCGGTGTTCCATTCCGTTTACTCGGAGCGTGTAAGGACGGTCGCGATGGAACTGGGACAGGGCGCGAATTCCGTAAGGCGATAGAAACTCACGCTCGTCAAGCATGAACTTGAGTATGCTGCGCAGCTGGTCTGCCGTCGCAATCGAGAGCAGCCGGCGTTCACCCATGCCATGGGTGCGCATGCAGGCCACGTTTTCCCTAAGATCGGGCCGGTTGTCGATGAACCATTCCAGCCGTCGTTTGAAATCCGGCAGCCGGTCGAGCACCTCAGCCTCCAGAGTTTCCACGGCAAACAGCGGAATTAATCCCACCATGGAGCGGATCTTCATTGGAAATTGCGAACCGTCAGGCAGCCGCAAGACGTCGTAAAAAAAACCGTCTTCCCGGTTCCAGAGGCCCAAGCTTTCGTGGCCGCGATGGCTCATGGCATGAGCGATGTACACGAAGTGCTCCCAGAATTTGCTGGCGACGTCCTCATAGCAAGGCTCTTCGGCAGCCAGTTCCAGCGCGATGGCCAGCAGGTTTAGCGTGTACATGGCCATCCAACTGGTTCCGTCGGACTGTTCGATGTGCCCGCCAGTGGGCAGGGGGGCGCTGCGGTCGAAGACGCCGATATTGTCCAGGCCGAGAAATCCGCCCTGGAAAATGTTCATGCCATCAGCGTCCTTGCGATTCACCCACCAAGTGAAGTTCAGCAACAGCTTGTGAAAAATCCGCTGCAGAAATGCCCGGTCACTCTTGCCATGCCGCTTCTTATCGATCTTGTAGACGCGCCACGCCGCCCAGGCGTGCACCGGGGGATTCACGTCGCCCAGCGCCCACTCGTAAGCCGGGATCTGTCCGTTGGGATGCATGTACCACTCGCGCAGCATGAGTGTCAGCTGCTCCTTGGCGAATTCCGAGTCCACTAGCGCCAGAGGGATGCAGTGAAACGCCAGATCCCAAGCCGCATACCACGGATACTCCCACTTGTCAGGCATCGAAATGACGTCGGCATTGTAGAGATGATTCCACTCGTGATTGCGGCCCTTGCGGCGCTCCGCGGGTGGCGCGGGATTGCCCGGGTCGCCGTCCAGCCAATCCTTGATCACATAGTGATAGAACTGCTTGGACCACAGCATTCCGGCAAAGCCCTGGCGCATGACGTTCTGCGCATCCGGCGATAGGTCCCTCGGAATGACGGTGGCGTAATATTCGTCCGCTTCTGCTTGGCGAGTCGCGAAGAAGGCAGCGAAACTCTCAAATGCGTTCTTTCCCTTGAAGTCGGAGTTAGTAAGACGCAGCCGCACAGCGACTGTCTCTCCCCCACAAACCGTGAGCTCGTAATGTGCAGCCGCCTTCGTGCCAAGATGCTCGGGATTGACCGCATCCTTTGCCCCGTTCACGACATAGTCGTTAATGCCATCTTTCACATACGGAGTGCGATTCTCAGCTCCGAAAAGTCGCCGGAAGTTAGTCTCGTTCTCGGTGAACAGCAACTCCGGAGAGCCTTCGCAATGGAGCCAGCGATTACCCGGCTGATCCTTTCTTTGCCGAGCCAGGTTGAGTTCGATCACCGGGTTATGCGCAAGGCGAGCCTCATACAAATGGGGCCGCCGGTCGCGGCCTCCCCAGGACCACGTGTTGCGGAACCACACCGTCGGCAGCAGCCGCAGATTGGCTGTCTTCGGGCTTCGGTTCGCGACCGTGATTTTGATCAGGATGTCCTCGGTGTCGGCCTTGGCGTATTCCACGAACACGTCAAAATAACGATCCTCGTCGAAAATCCCCGTATCCAGTAACTCGAACTCCGCCTGCGTTTTATCGCGCCGCCGGTTTTCTGCCACTAACTGCGCATAAGGAAACGCCGCCTGCGGATACTTGTAAAGGTATTTCATATAAGAGTGTGTGGGCGTGCTATCGAGATAGAAGTAACATTCCTTCACGTCCTCAGAGTGATTGCCCTCGTTGCCAGTCAGACCGAACAGCCGTTCCTTCAGGATGGGATCGTGCTCGTTCCACAACGCTACCGCGAAACAAATCGTCTGTCGCCGATCGCAGATGCCAGCCAAGCCGTCTTCGTTCCAGCGATAGGCGCGCGAACGGGCGTGGTCGTGCGTCAGGTATTCCCACGCGTTCCCGTACGCACTGTAATCTTCGCGCACTGTGCCCCAGGCACGTTCGCTCAGATACGGTCCCCAGCGCTTCCAGTGTTTCCTACGCGCGCCCGACTCCGACAGCCTTAGCTCTTCCTGCGTCATGAAAACTGCTCCTGCATCTTAGATCGCACCCAAACTCCTGCGCAGCGCTCGGCACGTGCTCCGGCAGCCTGCGGAAAAACTCGAGGGTGCACTTGATTTTGGGCGGCGCAACGCTTCAGTGCTGCGGCAACCGCGCTGTTCTGAATGCGACCTTAGGCACTGACATCTCGCTTTCTGGCCGAGAACGACTTTTTCCCCAGCCTCCTTAGCCCCAGATTCCGCGCGTCGCCGTCAATTGGCACTGAAAGTTATTCTAATCTGGACGAGAAATTCGCATGTCGCACGAAAGGGATGCCCAAATTCGCTGACCCTCCGATGTTATCTTTATGGGTATTGCGGGGCTCGCAATCGGATTCATGGAAGTTCTCAAGAGACTCTTCGAGCAGCATTTCCACTCGCCGGTCGAGCGGGTGCAGCCGTTGCAGGGCCAGCTCGGCGGTTCGGGCCGCAAGATCATCCGGCTTTCCACCGAAAAACTCAGCGCGATTGGCATTCTCTATGACGTGCGCGAAGAAAATGTTGCCTTCCTCGAATTTTCCCGGCACTTTCGGCGGCACGGTCTGCCCGTGCCCGAGATCTATGCCGAGGATCTAAGCCACGGTGCATATCTCGAAGAAGACCTCGGCAGCACCACGCTCTTTGAGCTTCTCTCCGACCAGCGTAGCGGCGCGTCCGTCGCTCCCGAGGCAGTCGCCGCCTATCGCAAAGTGGTCGCCGTGTTGCCGCGCTTTCAGGTCGAAGCCGGCCGCGATTTGAACTACAAAGTGTGCTACCCACGCGCCGGCTTCGATCGCCAGTCCATCGCGTGGGACCTGAATTATTTCAAGTATTACTTTCTCCGCCTCGCCGGCATTCCCTTCAACGAGCAGGCGCTCGAGGACGATTTCAGCCGCTTGACGAAATTCCTGTTGAGCGCCAGCCGCGATTATTTTCTCTATCGCGATTTCCAATCCCGCAACATCATGCTGCGCAAAATTCTGAACGAAGACCAGCCATTTTTCCTCGACTATCAGGGCGGCCGAAAAGGCGCGCTGCAATACGATATCGCTTCTCTTTTGTACGACGCGAAGGCCGACCTGCCCCACGATCTGCGCCAGCAATTGCTCGATCATTATCTCGACAGTCTTGCCGCTTTCGTCGCCCTTGATCGCTCCCTGTTCATGCAGTATTACTACGCCTACGTTTACGTCCGTATCATGCAGGCCCTGGGGGCTTACGGCTTTCGCGGCTTTTACGAGCGCAAGGAGCATTTCCTGCAAAGCGTCCCGTATGCGCTGAAAAACCTGCGCTGGCTGCTTCACAATGTGGAGCTGCCCATCGCGTTGCCCACGCTGATGGAAGCCTTCAAAAGCATGGTGGCCTCGGAAAAATTGCAAGGCCTCACTTCCGAACCGGAACAGTTGACGGTGCGGGTTTTCAGTTTTTCTTTTCACCGGGGTCTGCCCCAAGACGAGACCGGCAACGGCGGCGGATTCGTTTTCGATGGCCGCAGCCTCCCGAATCCCGGACGCGAAGAGCGCTTCAAGACCCTGACCGGCAAAGACGCGCCGGTAATCGACTATCTCAATCAGCAGGAGAGCGTGCGTCAGTTTCTCGCCGACGCCAAGTCGCTGGTGGATGCAAGCGTCAGCACCTATCGGCATCGCGGCTTCAAGCACTTGATGGTGTCGTTCGGCTGCACCGGCGGTCAGCATCGCTCGGTTTATCTGGCGGAGGAATTGGCAAAACATCTCCGCGCCAAGGATGGAGTGGAAGTCGTCGTGCGTCATCGTGAGCAGGAGCAGCTGAATCAATGAAAGCGATGATCCTAGCCGCCGGCCTCGGCACGCGCTTGCGGCCCCTCACCGACGATCGCCCCAAAGCCCTGGTCGAAATCAACGGCCGCACGCTGCTCGAGATCACGCTCGCTCGCCTGCGTAGCTTCGGAGTGCGCGAGGTCATAATCAACGTCCATCACTTTGCCGACATGATTGTGGAGTACATGAAAGCAAACGACAACTTCGGCATGCGCATTGAAGTCTCGCGCGAGGAGGCGTTGCTCGACACCGGTGGTGGTTTGAAAAAAGCCGCTTGGTTTTTCCAGGATTCGCGTGGCCATTCCGGGAAGGAAACGCCGTTCATTCTGCATAATGTCGATGTCCTCAGCACGATCGATCTCGAGCGCATGAGGCAACTTCACTTTGAAACTCAAGCCCTGGCCACGCTAGCCGTACAAGACCGCGAGACTTCCCGCTATCTTCTGTTCGACGAGCGGCGTCAGCTCTGTGGCCGGCGAGCCGGCCGCAATCAACCACCTCAATTGGTTCGGCCCGCCCAGCAGGCGCGGGCATGGGCGTTTTCCGGCATCCACGTTATTTCTCCTCGCCTGCTTGCGATGATGACCGAAGACGGTGTGTTCTCCATCATTGCCTCGTATTTGCGTCTCGCGGCCCAGGGAGAAAAAATCCTCGCCTTCCGCGCCGACGAATATGATTGGCGCGATCTCGGCAAGCCGGAGAATGTAGCGCAAGCCGCTCAGGATCTAAAGTAAAAAGTGATTGCGCACTAGGCTCGAAACCGCGTGATTGTTACTCCTGTCGATCCAAGGCTGGTGGAGAGCCGGGCGTCCCGCCCGGCCGCCATACTGCTGGACGGCGAGACGCCCGTCACTCCACTCTCAGCCCCGAAAGGGGCGGCACTCCGTACTCCTTTCAACTGATACTCTCAAGACATCAACATCACGGAGATCGCAATCATTGCCGCCCATTGTCAACGCCCAGGAAATCACGAAAGCATTCGGAGCGAACCCGCTCTTCCAGAATGTTTCCTTCACCATTTCTGACGGAGACCGCATCGGCCTGATTGGCCCGAACGGATCCGGTAAATCCACCCTTCTCCGAATCCTGGCTGGCGAGGTAAAGCCCGACAGCGGGGAAGTGTCGTTCCGTAAGCGCACCCGCCTCGCTTGCGTCGAGCAAGACTCGCGATTCAAATCCGGGGCCACGGTGCGCTCGGTGATCGAAAGCGCTCTTGATCGAAGCGGCGTCTCCGGATCCGAGCGAGGCGCCCGTTTCGCCGAGACTCTAGGCCGCGCCGGCTTTGAAGACCTGGAAGCGCAAGCCACCGAGCTATCCGGCGGCTGGCAAAAGCGCCTGGCAATCGTCGAAGCCCTGGTGCAGCATCCCGACATCCTGCTGCTCGACGAGCCCACCAACCATCTCGATCTTCCGGGAATCACGTGGCTCGAAGATCTGCTTGAAGCGGCGGCATTCGCCAGCGTCATCGTGAGCCACGACCGCTATTTTCTAGAGAATGTCACCACCGACATGGTCGAGCTCAATCGCATTTATCCCGACGGTTCGCTGCGCGTCCACGGCATCTACAGCGCCTTTCTGGAGAAGAAAGAAGAATTCCTGCACGCGCAGTCCAAGCGTCAGGAAGCGCTCGAAAATCTTGTCCACGGGGAAATCGAGTGGCTCCGCCGCGGAGCGAAAGCCCGCACACGAAAGTCTAAAGCGCGCATCAGCAAGGCGGGCGAGCTCATGGGAGAGCTTGCCGACCTGAATCAGAGAACCCGCAGCACCACAACTCAGATCGATTTTTCCGCCACCGACCGCAAGACTAAACGTCTCATCGAACTGCAGGACGTCACCTGCACCATGGGAACTCAAGAATTGTTCGACGGCCTCAACTTCATCCTGACGGCCGGAATGCGCGTTGGTCTCGTAGGCCCGAACGGTAGTGGCAAGACGACCCTGCTCCGCTTGTTGCAGGGAGACCTCGCTCCAACCGGTGGCGAGATTCGCCGCGCCGATTGGCTGCGCATCGTGTACTTCGACCAGACTCGCACTCGATCCCGACGTAACTCTGCGCCGCGCCCTCGCCCCGGACGGCGATTCCGTCGTGTATCGCGATCGCGTAATTCACGTAGCCGGATGGGCGGCGCGATTCCTTTTCACCGGTGAGCAACTAAGCCAGCCCGTTGGCCGCCTTTCCGGAGGCGAACGCGCCCGCGTCCTGATCGCGCAGCTCATGCTTCAGCCTGCCGACATTCTTCTGCTCGACGAGCCCACCAACGACCTCGACATTCCGACGCTCGAAATTCTGGAAGAAAGCCTGATCGATTTTCCCGGCTCGCTCGTCCTGGTGACGCATGACCGCTACATGCTCGACCGAGTATCCAGCATCGTCCT
>WNFA01004733.1_pt1 | contig 11864 bp, 11 predicted proteins | sample 5400481 | NCBI WGS metagenome assembly WNFA01 (sample SAMN13153340, study PRJNA577476) | soil metagenome | isolation source: 120 cm saprolite under Douglas fir tree site 2 hole 1 replicate 2 | place: USA:California | collected 2015-04-18
CGGGGATTCTAGAGCAGGCCCCCGCCGTCCGCGCCCCCTGGCAGGCCAAAAGCGCGTGAGGGCGCTGGCCGGCGGGCCCCTGGCTCACGTCTCCAGGACGAAGTGACTAAAGTGAGACCCAGGTCATATCTCCCCTGGTTGACGTGGAATGCCGTCTTGTGGGACTCATCCTTCACGTCTTTTTGGTCGGTTGTCTACCCGATGATTTACAGACCTGCTCCCCAAACATCGTAGGAGGAATTACCGGGATGATCGCGACGGCGGAGACACAGTACATGCTGACTGGGGAGGCGGGCCCGGCCGGCGGCGAGCGCGCCCTCATGCGCGCCGTCCTCGAGGATGCCATGCACTGCCTCGCGGGTGAGGCCGGGGCGGCCGGCGAGCGTGCCGAGCTCGCCGCCGAGGCGCGCGCGTGGGTGGAGTCCGTCGACCCGCGCTGGCCCTTCTCCTTCGAGAACGTGTGCGACGGCCTCGGGCTCGAGACCTCGGGCCTCCGCGCCCGGCTCCTGCGAGACGTGCCGGCGAGCGCGCCGGGCGATCCGCGGCCGCTGGCCGAGCGCGGCACCCGGCCGCGGCGCGAGACCCCGACGGAGCACGAGATCACACGCATGATCCGCGAGGGCAGCCCGCTGCGGGTGGTCGCGCAGACGTTCGGCATCAGCGTCTCGAAGGCGTCCATCCTCTCGTGTGGTCTCGCGAGCCGCATGAAGGCGGAGCGCGACGAAGACATCCGCCGCCTGCGCGCCGAGGGCTGGACGCATCGCGCGCTCGCGGCGCGCTTCGCGCTCTCGCGCATCCGCGTCATGCGCATCTGCGCGCAGCACGCGGCGGCGAAGACGGAGAGCCGGACGGCAGCCTAACTAGAGGATCTCGATCATCATCGGACGGCGCCGGCGAAAGGCGTAGAGCGCGGCCGGCCGGTGCGGCCCGCGGCGGACGCCCCCCGCGCGCGAGAGCAACCCGAGAGAGAGGATCTTCTTGCGGAAGTTGCGCCGGTCGAAACGGCGTCCGCGGATGGCCTCGTACATCTCCTGCAGCTCGCCCAGCGTGAAGCTCGGCGGCAGGAGCGTGTAGACGAGGTTCGTGTACGCGAGCTTGGCGCGCAGGCGGGCGAGGGCGGTGCGGACCACGGCGCGATGATCGTAGGCGAGGCGCGGGAGGCGCGCCACGGGGCGCCAGGCGGTGTCCGGGAAGGTGCGCCCGCCGTGAGGGATGAGCGCGAAGTACGCGACCGAGACCACCCGTCCGTGCGGATCCCGCTCGGGGTGGCCGAAGGTGTAGAGCTGCTCCAGGTAGATGCCGCGCACGCCGGTCTCGGCGGCGAGCAGGCGGCGGGCGGCGCGCTCGAGCGTCTCGTCGGCCCGCACGCGCCCGCCCGGCAGGGCCCAGCCCCCGGCGAACACCCCGCGCTCCACGCGCACCAGCAGCGCCTGCAGCGCTCGGTCGAGGACCGTGAACACCGCCACGTCGACCGCGACCGCCGGGGTCTCGGGGTCGGCCGCGCTCACCCGCCCAGCTCGAGCATGCGCTCGAGCGCCGCGGCCGCGCGCAGGCGCACGTCCTCGGGAATGGTGATCTCCGGGGTCAGGTCGCGGAGCGCGTCGCGCGTTCCCTCGAGCGTGATCATCTTCATGTACTGGCAGAGCTTGCAGGCCTTGTAGAACTTCTTCTCCGGGACCTCGAGCAGGAGGCGGTCCGAGAGCCCACATTCGGTGACGATGAGGAACTCGCGCTCGGGGCTCTCCTTCGCGTAGCGCACCATGCCGCTGGTCGAGAGCACCGCGTCGGCCAGCGCCAGCACGTCGGCCCGGCACTCGGGGTGGGCGAGGACGCGGACGTGAGGGAGCTTCCGGCGCACCGCCGCGATCTGCTCGGGGGTGATCTGGTGGTGGACGTAACAGTTGCCGTCCCAGGCGATGATCGATTTCGTGGTCTGCGACTGGACGTACCCGGCCAGGTTCCGGTCGGGGACGAAGAGGATGTGCTCGCTGGGCAGCGCCTCGACGATGCGCACGGCGTTGGACGAGGTGCAGCATGCGTCGCACTCGGCCTTCACCTCCGCGCTGGTGTTGACGTAGCCGACCACCGCCAGGTCGGGATGGAGCGCGCGCAGCTCGGCCTTGCGTGCCGCCAGGTCGTCGGCGGTGACGCTGTCGGCGAGCGAGCAGCCGGCGCGCAGGTCGGGGAGGAGCACGCGCCGCGCGGGGTTCAGGATCTTGGCGGTCTCGGCCATGAAGTGGACGCCGCAGAAGACGATGGTCTCGGCCTCCACGCGCGTCGCCTGGCGGGCGAGCTCGAGCGAGTCGCCGACGAAGTCCGCGACCGGGAAGATCTCGGGGCGCTGGTAGTTGTGCGCCAGGATGACGGCGTTGCGCTCCCGCTTGAGAGCCCGGATCTCGGCGTGGGTGTCGGCCAGGGGGTCCAAGTTCGTGTATCCCGTACGCATACTCGGACCCTTCGCCGCTCCTGTCAATGGGGGTGGGTCCGCGGTTGCACGGGCGGGCCTGGCCAGCTAGGAGACCCGCGACCATGACGGGGCGCGACGACACCGCGAGCGCGCTGGCCGCCGCGGGAGCCTACCGGCGACTCGCGGAGCAGGCGCTCGCCGACCGGCCCCTCGCGCACGACGACGCCCGCGCGCTCCTCGAAAGCCCGGACGGGGACCTGGCCGCCGTCCTGTGGGCCGCGTTCGCCGCGCGCAGCCGGCACTTCGGCCGGCGCGTCAAGCTGTGCGTGCTGCAGAACGCGCGCAGCGGCCTCTGTCCGGAGGACTGCGGCTACTGCTCGCAGTCCGCGGTGTCGACGGCCGACATCCGGCGCTACCGCCTCCTGCCCGTCGCCGATCTGGTCGCAGGCGCCCGCCGCGCGGCGGCGAGCGGCGCGGGTCGCTACTGCATGGTGACCAGCGCCCGCGGCCCGAGCGCGTCCGACATCGCGCCCTTCGCGCGCGCGGCGCGCGCCATACGCGCCGAGCTCCCCGACCTCGAGCTGTGCGTCTCGCTCGGCATCATGGACGAGGGCCAGGCGCGCACGCTGCGCGGGGCGGGCGTGGACTTCGTGAACCACAACCTGAACACCAGCCGCCGCTTCTACCCCTCCATCTGCGGCACCCACACCTACGACGATCGCATGGCGACCGTGCGCGGCAGCACGCGCGCCGGCCTCGGCGCGTGCTCCGGCGTCATCGTCGGCATGGGGGAGACGCACGACGACCTGATCGACGTCGCGGGCGAGCTGCGCGCGCTCGCGGTCACCTCGCTGCCGGTCAACTTCCTCCATCCGATCGAGGGTACGCCGCTCGGCGAGCGGCCCGCGCCGGCGGCGGGCGCGTGCCTGCGCGCGCTGGCGCTCTTTCGCCTCACCAACCCGCGCGCCGAGATCCGCGCCGCGGGCGGGCGCGAGCACGCGCTCGGCGCGGCGCAGGGCCTGGCCCTGTTCGCCGCCAACTCGATCTTCGTCGAGGGCTACCTCACCACGCCGGGGCAGCATCACGCGGACGCGCTCAGCATGATTCACGCGCTCGGCTTCGAAGTCGAGGGCCCGGTGCCGCCTCGGCATGGACAGACCCTGGCAAATGTGATGTGAGGCATCCGCTGCAGGGGGTAGGCATGCTCATCCATGCGGGTGAAGAGGACGACGACATCGACGATCTCGAGGACGAGGACGTCGATGAGGACGAGGACTTCGACGACGACGACGACGACTGGGACGACGACGACGAGGACGAGGACGACGAAGAAAAGAAAGAGCCCGTCGCCGCGAGCGGCGCTACGCCCCGGCCACCGTCATGCGCGCGATCTTGACCGTCGGCGCGGCGATCGCGTTGCGCAGCCGGAGATCGCTGCCCACCATCTCCACGTCGCGTAGCATGTCCCGCAGGTTCCCCGCGATGGTCAGCTCCTCGACCGGGTAGGCCAGCTCGCCGTTCTCGATCCACAGCCCGGCGGCGCCCCGCGAGTAGTCGCCGGTCACCGGGTTCACCCCGAAGCCGATCAGCTCGGTCACGTAGAGCCCCGAGCGCACCGAGGCGACGATCGCCTCGGGCGGGTGCGGCCCGGGCTCGAGGACGAAGTTGGTGGGCGCCACGCCGGGCGCATCGCCGATGCTCCGCGCCGCGTGCCCTGTTGTCCGCAGACCGAGCCGGCGCGCCGAATACGAGTCGAGGAGGTAGGTGCGGAGCACGCCGCGCGCGACGACGATGCGGCGCGTCTGCTTCACCCCCTCGCCGTCGAACGGGCGCGAGGCGGGCCCGGCGGGGCGCAGCGGATCGTCGACCACGGTGACGGCGGGGGACGCGACCTGCTCGCCCAGCCGGTCGAGCAGGAACGACATGCGCCGGTAGAGCGCCGAGCCGGCAATGGCTCCCGCCAGGTGACGGAGCAGGCTGGCGGCGGTCTCCGGGTCGAAGATCACCGGGCACTCGCAGGTGGGCGGCCGCCGCGCTCCGAGGCGGCGGAGCGTGCGGCGCGCCGCCTCGCGCCCCACCTCCGCGGGCGGCTCGAGCCCGATGAGCTTGCGGTGCGCCGTGTACCAGCTGTCCCGCTGCATGGTGCCGTCGCGCGTGGCGACCGGCACGACGGAGAGGCTCGCGGAGGAGCCGGCGTAGGCGCCGGCGAAGCCCAGGCTGGAGGCATATGCGACCAGACCGGCGTCGGCGCCGAACTCGGCGCCCTCCGAGTTCGTGATCTCGGGGGCGGCGGCGAGCGCCGCGGCCTCCGCGTCACGCGCCCAGCCGAGCGCCTGCTCGGGCTCGAGCTCGCCGACCGCGGGGTCGTGGAGGTCCAGGTCCGGCGCCTCGCCCGCCAGCTCCCCCGGGTCGGGGAGGCCGGCGTGCGGATCGGGGGCGGTGGCGCGGGCAAGCGCCACCGCGTCGTGCGCGAGGGCGCCGAGCCCCTCGGCCGAGAAGTCGGCGGTCGACACGATCGCGGTCGCATCCCCGACGAAAACGCGGAGACCGGCGCGCCGCTGGCGGGCGCGCTTCAGCTTCTCCACCTCGCCCAGGCGCACGCCGACCGCGAGCCCGTCGCTCTCGACCGCCACCGCGTCGGCGGCACCGGCGCCGGCCACGAGCGCGCGTTGGACCAGATCGCGCGCCAGCTCTCGCAGGTCGCCGTTCCCGCTCACGCCCGGGTGCCGCCCACGGTCAGGCCGTCGATGCGCACCGTCGGCAGGCCGACCCCGACCGGCACCGACTGCCCGTCCTTGCCGCAGGTGCCGATGCCCTCGTCGAGCCGGAGGTCCGATCCCACGCGGCTGATGCGCGTCAGCACGTCGGGCCCGTTGCCGATCAGCGTCGCGCCGCGTACCGGGCGCGTCACCTTGCCGCCCTCGATCAGGTACGCCTCGCTCGCCGAGAAGACGAACTTGCCGCTCGTGATGTCGACCTGCCCGCCGCCGAAGTAGACCGCGTAGAGGCCGCGCTCGACCGAACCGATGATGTCCTCGGGCGCGTCCTCACCCGCCAGCATGAAGGTGTTGGTCATGCGCGGCATGGGGAGGTGCGCGAAGCTCTCGCGCCGGCCGTTCCCGGTGGGCGTCGCGCCCATGAGCGCCGCGTTCAGCCGGTCCTGGAGGTAGCCGCGGAGGATGCCGTGCTCGATGAGCACCGTACGCTGCGTGGGCGTACCCTCGTCGTCGACGTTGAGCGAACCGCGCCGGTCGGCAATCGTGCCGTCGTCGACCACCGTGCACAGCTCCGAGGCGACGCGCGTGCCGACGCGACCGGTGAACGCGGACACGCGCTTCCTGTTGAAGTCGCCCTCGAGGCCGTGGCCGATCGCCTCGTGCAGGAGGACGCCGGGCCAGCCGGGACCGAGCACGACCGTCATCGTACCCGCCGGCGCGTCGGCGGCGTCGAGGTTGGTGAGGGCTTGCCGGGCCGCCTCCCGCGCGAAGCGCTCGGCGCGCCCGTCGAGCAGGGTGTCGAAGACGAAGCGCCCGCCGCCCCCGTAGCTGCCCTGCTCGCGCCGTCCGCCGCGCTCCGCGATGCAGGTGATGCCGAGATGCACGAGGGGCCGCACGTCGCCCACCACCGCGCCCGCGGAGGTGACCATGAGGACGACGCGGTGCTCGATGCCGATGCCAGCGAGGACGTTGGTGATCGATGGATCGACGGCGCGCGCGGCCGCGTCGAGTCGCTGGAGGAGCCCCACCTGGTCCACGATGGGCGTGTCGATCGGCGGCCGCGCGACCGGGTAGAGATCGTGCGCCGCGGCGGCCGCGCGCGTGGCGGGCAGCGCCGCCGTCCCGCCGCGCTCGTCGGCGATCGCGCGGGCGGCGCGCGCGGCGAGCTCGAGGCGCTCGAGCGAGACCTCGTCGGAGTGCGCGTAGCCGCTGCGCGCGCCGGCGACCACGCGCACGCCGACGCCCTGGCTCACGTTGCGCGTGGCCTTCTTCACCACGCCCTCCTCGAGCGACGCGGTCTGGTTCACGCGGAACTCGAAGTAGAGGTCGGCCCAGTCGGCGCGCCGCGCGAGCGCGGTGCCGAGGACGCGCTCGAGCGCACCCTCGGAGAGGCCGAAGCGCTCGTGGAAGAACCGCTCCGGCTTCACCACCTCCATGTGGTCACGCTAGCAGACGGTTCCCGGCCATGCCACCGCGGCGTCCATCGAACGACCGATGGACAGCTGCCGCCCCGGATGACATACATGTTGGCTCACTCGCTGCATGGCTACCGCTGCCAGCCGCGGCGCCCTGGCGAGCTTGCTCGGAGCGCTCGATCGCCCGGGGCCGCTCGTCATCCTGCCGCACGACAACCCCGATCCGGACGCGCTCGCCAGCGCCGCGGCGATCAAGTACATGCTCCTGACGCTCGCCAGGAAGGAGGCGCAGATCGCCCTCGGCGGCATCGTCGGACGGGCCGAGAACCGCGCCATGCTCACCTACCTGAACATCACGCTGGTCCCCGTGAGCGAGCTGCCGTTCGACGGCGACAGCGCGGTCGTGCTGGTCGACACGCAGCCCGGCCGCTCCAACAACTCGCTCCCCGAGGGGGTCGTACCGGCGGCCGTGATCGACCACCACCCGGCCTACGGCGACTACCCCGGGGTCGCCTTCCTCGACCTCCGCGACCAGTACGGGGCGACCTCGACCATCGTGACCGAGTACCTGCGCGAGTCGAAGCTCGTGCCCGAGGCGAAGATCGCGACCGCGCTCTTCTACGGCATCTCCGCCGAGACCCAGGACCTGGGGCGCGAGGCGACGGCCGCCGACATCGAGGCCAGCCACTTCCTCTACCCGCACACCAACAAGCGCCGGCTGGCGAAGATCGAGAACGCGCGCGTGCCGCGCGAGTACTTCCGCGTCTTCCGCGAGGCGATCGAGCGCGCCACGCTCTACGACAAGGTCGTCGTCTCGCTGCTCGGCGAGGTGCAGTACCCGGACATGGTGGCCGAGGTGGCGGATTTCCTCCTCCGCCTCGACCAGGTGGAGTGGGCGGCGGCCATCGGCACCTTCGGCGCCTGCCTCCATTGCTCGCTGCGCACCACCGACCGCGAGACGAACGCCGGCGAGATACTCCAGCGCGTGCTCGGCAGCCGCGTCGCCGGCGGCCACGACATGATCGCCGGCGGACGGCTCCAGGTGGGCGAGGATCCGGCGGCGCGCGAGCGCGCGAGCGCGATGGTACGCGACCGGCTGCTCGGCGCCCTCGGCATCGATTCGGCGCTCGGCCAGCCGCTGGTGGGCTAGTCACACCGCGGCGAGCGCGGCCTCGACTTCGACGGCGGTTCCTGCGTCGCTCTCGCGTCCCCTCGCCGTCTCGAGCGCGCGCCGCGCGGCCGCGCCGCCCAGCCGCCCGAGCGCCCACGCCGCGTGCCCGCGCACCAGGGGCTCCCGATCGCCGAGCGCCGCCGCGAGCGACCGCACCGCCGCGGGGTTGCCGCTGTTGCCGAGCGCCACCGCGGCGTTGCGCAGGAGACCGCGCCGCCGGGCGCGCGCGACGGCGGTCTTCGCGAAGCGCGCGTGGAACCCCGCGTCGTCGAGCGCGAGGAGCGAGGGCAGGTGGGGCGCCAGCGCCTCGCCACCCGCGGGGTCGCGTGCGTCGCCGTTCCAGGGGCACGCCTCCTGGCACAGGTCGCAGCCGAAGATCCAGTTGCCGAGGTGTCCACGCAGCGCGACGGGGATGGCGCTCCGGTGCTCGATGGTGAGGTAGGAGAGGCAGCGCCGCGGATCCATCGTATAGCCCGGTCCGAGTGCGCCGGTGGGACACGCGGCGTGGCAACGCGTGCAGGTCCCGCAGTGATCGCCCTGCCGTGGTGCGGGCTCCAGCTCCAGGTCCGTGAACAGCTCGGCGAGGAAGAAGTACGAGCCGGCGGCGCGCTCGAGGAGCAGCGTGTGCTTGCCGATCCAGCCGAGGCCGGCGCGCGCCGCCCACTCGCGCTCGAGCACCGGGCCGGTGTCGACGTAGCCCTGGAAGCGCGCGCCCGGAAAGGCGGCGGCGAGGCGTGCCGCGAGCGCGTCGAGCAACCCGCCGACGCGCGCGTGATAGTCCTCGCCGAGGGCATAGGCGGCGATCCGGCCGGTGAGCGTCGCGCGCCAGTCGCCCGGCGGCGGGGGCGGGGGACGGTACGGGTAGGCGAGGGAGACGACGGCGCGCGCCCAGGGCCGCGCCGTGCGCGGATCGACCCGCTCCGCCGTGCGCCGTGCCAGGTAGCCCATCTCCGCGGCGCGTCCCTCGGCGAGCCACGCCTCGAGGAACGGGCCCACCGGAAGGGGAGCGAGCGGCGCGCAGCCGGCGCGGGAGAAGCCCAGCGCCCGCGCCGCGGCGGCGATCGCGGCCTCGCGGGAGCGCATGCGGCCCCTTAGCGCGCCTCGAGTCCGCGTGCCAGGCGCCCGATACGAGCGCGTCGGGCTCACGGACCAGCGCACGAAGGCAACCGGCGACGGTCAGAGTTCTGGCTCGGGTGTCAGCTCGCCCGCCGCCGCCGGCGGGCCTCCCCCAGCGTTCGCCAGTCGCGGCAACAATCGCCGCGCGTGGCACATGCCTTGCTGACCTCCACGTTCCGTGCGGCAGGTGCGCGGTGCGGCGTGGTGTGGTGCCCTGATGCTGCTGGCGGTGTGCACGGCCACGGCGGGCGAGGCGCCGCCGGTCACGCCGCTCGGCTCGGTGCTCTTCGTCTGGCCCGCGCTGGAGGACCCGCTGTACGGCGATGCGGACGCCACGCCGTGGCGCGACGCGCTCGCACGCGCGCGGCAGGGCCCTTCGCCCGAGAGCATGCCGTTCGCCGAGCCGCGCTCGGCCGCCGCGCTCTATCTCGCCGCGGACCTGACGCTGGCGCGCGCGGCCGGGGGCGGCGGCGACTACGAGGCCGCGGCCACGGCCTACGAGCGCGCTTTGCGCGAGGCGCCCGAGTTCGCCGACGCGGCGCGCGGCTGGTTCCTGCTCGGCCAGGCCGAGCTCGCGCTTGGCTTCGCGCCCGAGGCGGGCGTGGCCTTCCGCGAGCTGGTGCGGCGCTTCCCCGCGAGCCCGCTGCTCGACGACGCGCAGCTAGGACAGGCGGCCGCGCTCCGCCTCCGCCACCGCGGGCGCGAGGCGCGGCGCATCATCGACGTGGTGCTCGCCCGGGCGAGCGGGGGGGGCCGGTGTCGCGCCGAGCAGGAGGGGGCGGCCGTGACCCGTGCCGACGGGACACCCGGGGCGGCCGCGGAGGCGTTCCGTCGCGTCGCGGACGGCTGCCCCGAGCTGCTGGCGCTCCCCGCCTTCCCGCTCGACTACGCGGAGACCCTGGCGTTGGCCGGGGACGCGGACGGGGCGAGGCGCGTGCTCGCGCATGCCGGGCAGACGCCGCGTACGGGGGGCGACGACGCGCGGTTCCACCTCCTCGCCGGCCGCCTGGCGCCGGACGCCGCCGGCGCGCGCGCGGAGTACGAGCGGGTGCTGGCGCACGCCCCCGGGCTCGCGCTCGCCGTCGAGGCGAGGATGAGACTCGCCCTGCTCGATGCCGGGCGCGCGCCGGAGCAGACGGTGCAGGCGCTGGCCGATCTCGCCGGCACCGGCGCGCCGCACGCGCTCCGCGCCGTCGTCCTGGGCGAGGCGGCGAAGGTCGCGGCCGGCGCGGGCCGCTTCGACCAGGCGCTGGCGCTCCTCGCGCGCGGGGTGACGCTCGGTCCCGACGGGGTGGCGCAGGCCGAGGGCCGCCGGGCGGAGATCCTCTCGCGCTGGCTCGGCGCGCTCGACGCGACGGGCGACGCCGCGGGCGTCGCGACGGTGTATGCCGCGTACGCCACCGAGGTGCAGGAGAGCGCGGCGGCTGCCGACCGGGCCACGGTTGCGCGGGCCCTCGGTCGCCTGGGTCTCCACCGCGCCGCCCTGCGGCTCCTCGCGCCGCGCGGGGAGGCGGCCCGCGATCCCGCCGTGGTGCTCACGCTCGCCGAGGAGACGTTCGCGAGCGGCGACGTCGCGGGTGCCCGCACCGTGCTCGGTCGCCTGGACATCGCCGGGCTCCCCCCCGCGCTCGCCGAGCGCACGCATCGCCTCGGCGCGCGCGTCGCGCTCGCCGCGGGCGACCTGGAGCGCGCGACGGCGGGGGCGGCGGCGGGCGACGACCTCGACGTGCGCGCCGAGGTCGCCACGGCGCTCCTCGGCGCTGGCGATGCCGCCGGGGCGAGCGCGCTCCTCCAGCCCGCGCTCGCCGCGGCCAAGGCGCCGCCGGTCGGCGCACTGCTCGCCGCGGCGGCGGCCGCGGCCGCCGAGGGGGCGTGGGACCGGGCCGCGGAGGCGTACGCCCGCGCGCAGGTGGCGGGCGCGACGGCGCCCGAGCGCATGCTGGCCGCGGCCGGGTTCGCGCGCAGCGCGCGCGCGCGGGGCGAGCCGGCGCGAGCGGCCGCGGCGCTCGCCACCCTGCGCGACATGGCCAAGGCGGGGCATGGAAGCTGAGCTGATGCAGGCACGACTCGCGGTGCTCCGGACCCAGCTCGGGAACCTCTTCCGCGCGCAGCCGCCGGCGCGGCGGATCGTCATCGCCGCCGCGGGGCTCGGCTCGCTCGCCGCCGTGCTCGCGCTCGCCTGGTGGGCACAGCGGCCGCTCTACCGGCCGCTGTTCACCCATCTGGCCGAGCAGGACGCCGGTGCCATCGTCGAGGCCCTGCGCGCCGAGAAGGTGCCCTTCCGGCTCGAGGACGGAGGTCGCGCCATCCTGGTGCCGGCCGAGCGGCTCTACGCGCTCCGCCTGGCACTCGCCAGCCGCGGGCTCCCCGAAGGGGGCGGCGTCGGCTTCGAGCTCTTCGACCGCCAGACGCTCGGGCAGACGGACTTCCTCCAGCGCCTCAACTACCAGCGCGCGCTCCAGGGCGAGCTGGGGCGCACCATCTCGCGCCTCGGCGGCGTGGAGTCGGCGCGCGTGCACCTGGCGGGCGCATGCTGACCACCGACCGGCGGGGCGGGGAGGCGGCCGGCGCCTCGCGCACCGCGCTCGAGATGCAGGCGTCGATCGAGCGCCAGCTGGCCGAGCGGGTGGAGAGCATGCTCGGCGCTGTCGTTGGCCGCGACAAGGCGATCGCGCGCGTGGCCGCGACCCTCGACTTCGCGCGCGTCGAGCGCTCCGAAGAGACCTACGACCCCGAGCGCACGGCGCTGCGCACGCAGCGGTCGACCCGGGAGGTGACCTCAGGCACGAGCACGGGGGGCGGCGCGCCCGGCGTGCAGCCGAACCCGACCAACGAGCCCGGGGCGACGACGGAGCCCGAGAACCCGCGCACCGAGCGGCGCGACGAGAGCCAGAACTACGAGGTCTCGAAAGTCGTCTCGCACACCATCGCGCCCGCCGGCGCGGTGAAGCAGCTCTCCGTCGCGGTGCTGATCGACGGGACCTACACGGGCTCGGGGACGGCGCGGAGGTTCACGCCACGGCCGGGGGAGGAGCTCG
>WNFA01004834.1_pt1 | contig 11864 bp, 10 predicted proteins | sample 5400481 | NCBI WGS metagenome assembly WNFA01 (sample SAMN13153340, study PRJNA577476) | soil metagenome | isolation source: 120 cm saprolite under Douglas fir tree site 2 hole 1 replicate 2 | place: USA:California | collected 2015-04-18
GGAAGTTTGGGAAGAAGCAAGGAAAGAGAGCCGGCGGCTTGACCCGGTTGAATTTCGCCGCAGGGTCGAGGCCAAGCGAGGCGAGTAGAGAACCGGTGAGCTGGTCCGTGGTTTTTGATGGCGCCGTTCAGCCTGTATGCCCGATATTGGTAACGAGCGATCTGGACTTATCGAAGCGACATCTTCGCCACCGCTCTGGCACGCGCTGACCCCGGACGTGCCGTAGCCCTCGGGTTGCCAGCAACACTCAAACTTTGACGGTTTCTTGCCGTAAATTGCGGAGAATGGCGGCAACTCGAGGCCACTCCCGGCAACGTCAAAAGTCGTAGAAGTCCTTGATTCTGAAACGAAACTGCTTGCGCGACGCCCGCTTAGAAAAACTACCCTTCAGCTCTCATAACCCGAAGGTCGCTGGTTCAAATCCAGCCCCCGCAACTCTGAAAAGCTAAGCCCTCTCGTGAACTTGCGAGGGGGCTTTTCGTTGCCCTCGAAGCGACTGTCACACGGACTGTCACACGCTCCGCCCGCAAGCTGCGGAACTCCAGGACGCGGCCCATGGGTTTCCGACCCGAAGGTCGGCGGAGTTCATGAGGCAGTTTCGAACCTGGAGCCGCAGTACGGGCATCTTCACTGGACCCTCGCGCCGTTGTATAAGGCGCAGCCGAGTGATTGGGAGTGGCGTCGCGAACTGAAGCTCGCGCCGTTGTATAAGGCGCAGCCGAGTGATTGGGAGTGGCGTCGCGAACTGAAGCTCAACCAGGTACCGCCACCACGATGTTTAGGGAGTCTCCCATGAAGATCAATGGCATCGTGCTCGCAACCCTATCCGCAGCTGTGCTGGCGGCGGTGGGAGCGCCGCAGACAGATAAGCTGGCGACGGATGGCGGATCACCCGCTGCGCAACAATCGACGGTTTCACCGCGCGAGGTGCTCATCGCTCGCGCCAAGTCTCTGGAACTCAACACGCCCTATGTGCCACCGCCGGGAGATCCGCTCGAGCATCACACGTCTGGCTTTGCGAAAATCATGTGTTCGGCAGTGTTCGTCACCGGCCTTGACCCTGACTTCGCAGCGGAGAACGTGGGCTATTTTACGAGTCCTTACGCAGAGCGCGCAAAAGTCGGCAAACCGGTGATCGATTGGGCCGCCAAGGTGGTCCACGTCGGCCTTCCGAATGGCGTGGCGCTGACAGCTAAGTACCTTGGCAGCCAGGGCTGCGTGACACTTCCAGCTGGGCAAAGCTCGGTGAGCTTCACTCCGGTCCAAGTCAAGAGCAAGCTTCCGGACCCCTCGACACAGCCTTGGCCGATGGGGGACCTGCTGCCCAAGAATTCGTTCGCGCCAGAACTCGACCTGAACAAAGTGAAGCAGGCGGTGGATGCGGCGTTCGAGTCGTCCGCCGAGATGACTGCTGCCTTCGTGGTGACCTGGAGAGGCCGGTTGATCGGCGAGCGATACGGCCAAGGCGTTACGGTGCGTACGCCCCTCGAGAGCTGGTCGATGGGCAAAAGTGTGACCGCAACGCTGCTTGGAATTCTCATCAAGGACGGCGTCTATCAGCTGTCACAGCCGGCGCCGATTCCGGAATGGCAAGGCGAAAACGATCCACACGCGAAAATTCGGATCGCCGATCTTCTGAATATGTCGAGCGGATTGCGGATCAAAGCGCCCCAGGACCCCGACTACGATCCGAAGGGCACCTATCCTGACCATGTGTATCTGTACACCGGCCGTATCAACGCGTTCCATTACGCTGCGACTCGCCCGCTGCAGTGGCCGCCTGGCAGCGTGGGTCGCTATCACAACACCGACCCGGTGCTGATCAACTACTTGATTCGTCTGGCTGTTGAGAAACGCCACGAAGAGTACTTGTCGTTTCCGCAGCGCGCACTGTTTGACAAGATCGGCATCCGGACGATGGTGATCGAAACCGATCCATTTGGAAATTTTCTCACCCAGGGGTACGACTTTATGTCGGCTCGGGATTGGGCGCGGCTCGGGAACCTTTATCTTCAGGACGGCGTTTGGAACGGCAAGCGTATTTTGCCCGAAGGTTTTGTGAAGGTCGTCAGCACGTTGGCCCCGGCATGGAAGGCCGACAACCGTCCCATTTATGGCGGCTTCTTTTGGATAAACGGGGACGGCGCGCTTCCTGTTCCAAAGGAGGCGTACTCCATGAACGGGGCGGGCGGTCAGAATGTGCTGATCATCCCCTCGCACGAGCTCGTCGTGGTGCGCCTGGGACACTTTAAGGGGAGTACCGCGGGATCGACTGGCTTCAAAAAGGCTCTCGCACTCTTGATGGAAGCAGTACCGAAACATGTAAGCCAACTGTCGCGGTAAAGAACTGAGTCAAACGACCTGACCATCGACAGGAACCACCCGTCTTGACTGCGTCAGCATGTCGCAACAAGGTCCGTGAGCACTTCGCGGAGACGGGTCGCGAGCGTTTCGTTCACCCTCCGAGCCTCGGTGAGCAGTGCCTCTACTCCGACGCGGAGCGCTCGCGCAACTCCTCCGCATCCAAGTGCCGAACGAGCGCGGCCTGAAGCGGCGCCGTCACCTCCGCGGGTAGACGGTCGATCCCTCGGCTTTGGGCCGGCCGCGGGAAGGCCGTGTCGCAGGCACGCGAGCGAGAGAACGTGATCCCGCAGCCCGCTGACCATGTATTCCGCCTGCCACAGCTTGCCTCGGGCGATGCAGGCGCGAGCGTGGACCGCGTGGAGCCATGCGAGACCAATCAGTTGCTCAGCCGGGGGCGGCGAAACCTGTGGAAGTTCGGATGCGGCCCCGAACAGCAAGCGGAAGCTCGGCGCTCGTGCACCGAACTCACCCGCCGGCGCGAACGCGATCACCGTGGAAGTCGTCTCTCTCGATCTTCAGCTCGCGAAGCCCCTTGGAGGAGACCTTCTTGTCGGTGGGATAGCTGGGACGATCGAGGCGCGCGCGCACAACGAGCCCGCAGCGGTTGGTCGTGTTGCCGATGAGGTGGATGATCGTTTCGTAGGTCCAGAGCGGCCGGCGGCGCCAGTTGATCGAGATGAAGGAGAACAGTCGGTGCCCGACCTCGTTCCACTTGCTCGTGCCGGGCGGGAAGTGGCTGACGTGGATCGCGAAGTTGAGTTTGTCGGCGACGCGCTGACGCCGGCACGTGGCGTGGCCATCGGGTTGCCAGCAACACTCAAACCTTGACGGTTTCTTGCCGTAAATAGCGGAGAATGGCGTCAACTCGAGGCCACTCGCGGCAACGTCAACTGCCGTGGAAGTCCTTGATTCTGAAACGAAACCGCTTGCGCGACGCCCACTTGGGAAAACTACCTCTCAGCTCTCATAACCCGAAGGTCGCTGGTTCAAATCCAGCCCCCGCAACTCTGAAATGCCAAGCCCTCTCGCGAACTTGCGAGGGGGCTTTTCGTTGGCCTCGGAGCGACTGTCACACGGACTGTCACACGCGACGGCTGCAAGCTGGCGGAACTCTAAGACTCGGCCTTCCCGCAGCTCGATGCTCAGCTTCTCAACCTCGGCGCAGAGAGGCGCCCCAGGGCAGCGTCGTGTAGAGGTCCACGATATCGCCGGTCGCCCCGTGCGTCACCCAGCGGAGGATATCTTTCCGCGCCCGGTCCGCTTGGCTCAGGCTGATGAACGTGCGGCGCGAGTCGTATTGACGCCGCCGTCGGAGGCCAACTCGGTCGCAGTCCTGGTGAAACATCGGAAGCGTTTGGTCCGTTGTCCGATGCTCGCCATTGGCGGAGGGAATAATCAGGGCCTCGAGCTTGAGAGGCGGAAGGAAATCGGCCTTGCGGTCCTCGAGCATTTGAAAACCCTTGTTGAAAAAGCCGGGTCCTCCGCGCTCTCGAAGCCATCGGATAGGAGCTCAACTAGCTCGAAGCCCTCAGCCTTGGCGTAGACTTCCACCTTGGCGCGCTGGACAAGCGGAGGAAGCCACGTCAACGGTCGCCTGTTGATGTTGCTCGAGTTCGGCGCCAGAGTGGCGTCTCAGCTGATGGCAAGCAGGCACACGCGCCCGTCGGCGGTGCCGGCCGCGAGGCCGGGCCGCTTGCGTGCAGGAGCCAAAGCCGTGACCGGCGCTTTGCCAAGTTGATGATTCGCCAGGATCCTGCCGGTCCACACGTTGAGGATCTTCACGCTGCCGTCATTGCAACCCACCGCTACCACCGGCTCTCCCTGGCCGACGAAACAGATGCAGGCGATCCCGGCTCGCGACAGCGGCACCGAGAACACGCGGGCGAGGTTCGGACTCCATACGGTGACGGCGCCTTGTTCGTCGCCGGAAGCGAAGAAGAGGCCCTTGGGAGCAGCTGCCACGGCGGAGATCCGCGCGGTGTGAATGAATCCGTCCGCGACCTTCTCGCCTTTCGACGGTCGGGAGAGATGCACTGAGCCGGCCGTGCTGCCAGAGATGAGGTGACCGTCGTCGGAGAAGGCGATGGCCGTGACGGGACCGCCGTGCCCCTTGAGCTTGGTGACGGCGTTTCTCCGCGAGACGTCGACGACGTCGATCAAAGACCGGGTGTATCCCAGGGCCGCCTGCGACCCGTCCGGAGAGAGCGCGACCGACTCCACTTTCCCCGAGGAATCCACCGGGCATGCGGTCTTGAGCCACTGCGCGAGGTTCCAAACGGCCGCTTCGCTGTCGCCGGCCACCACCGCCTTGGGCGCGTTTTGGGCCATCGCCGCTATTTGAAAGCCCGGCATCTTCGCGGTGGTCGCTCGGAAACTGTCGTGCGCGACCTCCCAGGTGCCGCACTCGCCGTTCTGGGTCACGACTGCCACTTCGTTGCCGTCGGCCGATGCTTGAATGGCGAAGACTTTGGATTTCATGCCAGGCGTGGAGACGCGAAAGGTTTCGCGCCCCGCACTGGAGTCCCCTTCGTCGTCATCGCTCGCGGCCGCGCTCCTGGGAGCGCCGGACGACAGGAGAGCGATCACGATCGCCGCGCCCGCGATGATCCCAGCCGGAGTCGTGGCCCCCTGCGATGCCACGATCGCAGCGATGGCGAGACCTATCACGATGATCGCGACCTTCGTGCCTCCGCCGCTGCTCCGACGGGTGTGCGTTGGCTTGACGGCGGCCGGCGCAGGGGTCCCCGCTTTCCACCGAGTCTCGACCCGCTGCCCCGGCCTCGACCAGACGATCTTCCACTGCCGAGCCACGTCGCTGATCGGCAGCGCCGAGGCGGCGCCCGAGGCGAGCCATGCGGGCAGCCCCGACGGAGGAGCTGCCTTGCCGGCCGGCGGTCCGGCAGGCAACGCCTTGGGCTTGAGCCGGGTCGAGTGCTTGAGGATCGATTCGAGATCCGGAACGTCCGAGGGGCTCTTCTCCAGACACGCCGCGAGGGTTCCGGTGAGGTGCGCGATCTCGTCCGACCGGATCGCGGCGAGCTCTTGCCACAAGGGACTCTTCCCCGCCTGTCGGAAGTCGTCGCGGACAAACAGTAGGTTGTCGCCGGTGTGGTAGTCGTCCCAGAGCTTGGGGTTGTGCTCCAGAGCGGCGAGGGAGAGGTAGATGACCAGCGCGGGAAAGCGGTCCAGGTAGGGGCCGAAGTCGGACTCCGAGCGCTTGGGGTGCTGGTAGGAGCGATGCCCGATCTCCGTCGCCGAACGGCCGTTCAAAGCCGGCACCCACATGCCGTCGTAGTCGACGAGGACCAGGCTGTCCTTTCGGACCAGGATGTTCCCGTGTTGGAGATCGCCGTGAGCCAATCGCGCCGCTTCCAGCTCGCGGACCAGGGTCCGCCATTTTTTCCGGAGGCCCGCGAGGACCGCAGGCTGCTTCAGGTGATCCTCGATGTACCGGTGGAAGAGATCGCCGTCGACCCAGGCCATCTTCACGACCGGGAACCAATTCCCACGCACCAGAATGCCGTCTTTGAGAAAAAGGAACCGGGCCCCGTAGCTCAAGCGGGCTTTTTCGAGATGCCTGGAAATGGCGGCGTAGCGCTCGGCGTGGTCGCTGATGGGCCGCAAAAAGCAGCGCACCGCCCAGGTTTCGGCTCTCTCGGAGGCCTTGTAGACCACCGCGTTGCCGCCCGTCGCCGGCTTCGGCATCCCGAACCGATCGAGCTCGATCTTGGCCTGCTTCAATCCCGCGTCCGCGAACGATTTCGCGGGGTGCTGCAGCGCCTCGTGATACTCAGTCAGATCCGGCCAGGTCGCCATCGGTCGTCTCTACAGGCCGCTCACCCGCGGAAGGTCACCCGCACCAGCGTCACGTCGTCGTTGCGCATCCCGTCGTCCCGGGCGCGTTGGACGAAGACTTCGAAGTCGGATTGTTCGGCGATGGACTCGCATGCTTCCTTCCAGGCCGGCGCCCCGTCCTCTTCGCGCCGGAGAAGCCACGCCGACAACGCGTCGGTCGCGAACAGGATGAGGTCGTCGCGACGCAGCGAACCTTGACACACTTCGGCATGGGCACCGACCGTGGCTGCGCCTTCCGGATTGGAGCCCACCAGGTACGGACTGGTTCCGAACTGGGTCGAACGAGAGAGCGGGAACGCTTGCACCACCCTCATCTCCTGCTTGGCCGCATCGAGTTGGAACATGCAGGAGTCCCCGATCGCGACGGCGCGCCATACCTTGCCGGCGACGTTCAGCTCGAAGCCCAGAAACGTGGCGAAGGCCCCTTGTTTCGCCTTCTCTGCCGCGTACCAAGGGAGGGGCCGGGTGTTTCTGAATGCGCGCTGGCGCCAGAGTCGACGCGCCGCCTCCAGTCGGTCGAAGAACTCGGGGCCGGTCACCGAGTCGCGGAGATAACTCTCCACCAGCAGCGTGGCCCAGATCTTCGAGTAGCTGGTCTCCGTGGCCCCGTCGGCGATGGCGACGCGACAGCCGGCGGTTTCCCCCACCCGCCGGACCGACCAGGCGTCCTCGTACTCCTCGACGGCGTTGCCCGCCTTCTGGCACCAGAAGGCGGCGATGGCGAAGGGAGAGCCCGAGCTCACCGCAATTGGGCCGGCCGGGTCCCGATGTCGAGGAACTGAATCACCTGCACCGGCTGAGCGTTGAACACGAATCCTCGCGAGGTCTCATCCACCGCCATTCCCAACTCCCGGGCCCGGCCGACCATGAACGGCGTGAGCACCGAGGACATCTCGAACAGCTGCTTGGCGTACTGGTCGGGCAACCCGTCCGGCTTCCCAGGCAGCTCGATGGGCGCGCCGGCCGTCGAGGAGAGGTGGACGTTGAACAACAGCGTCGGGCCGTCGTCGGTACCCAGGCCGGTGAGCGCCTTGGCATCGGCTACGGGATCGCCATCGCTGGATTCGCCGTCGGTGATGTTGATGACGATGGGCGGAAATCCCTTGGCGTGCTCTGCGGACCACTTCTTGATGACGCCCTGGGCCTCCTTCAGCGCGGCGCACATCGGCGTTCCTCCGGACCAGGTCGGATCGAACCAGACCGGGAACTTCACTGACTGTTCGACGATCCCTCCGGCCCCGTCGTCCTGCTTCTTGGTGCGGTCTTCGATGCGAAGGGGGTTGTTGGCCAACTCGCTGATGGGGACCAGCTCCTTGCCAGCGAGGCTGCCGCCCAGTGCGGGCTTTGACTTGTCTTCGCTGTAGCCCAGGACGCCGACGTGGAAGTAGTCGTAGATGGCGTCCGACTTGGCACAACGCAACGAGATGTTGTGGATCAGCTTGTTGAGGATGGTGGCCATCTCGTCAGCCTTCTTGCGGCCGCTCTCGCCGCCGAACGGGTCTTCCATCGACCCCGACTGGTCGACGAGAAAGAGGAAACAACCGGGATTCTTTCTGCTGATCTCCGCCCTGTATGGCATGACGACCTCCATGGTGCTTAGAAGACCTAAAACGAGTGCATAAAGTACTCGTGACAATTGTGTTGATCCGCCTCTGTTTGGGAGGGGACTCAGCATATCAAAACCGGTCCGCACAAGCCTCTCGGCCTTGACTGCCTGGGGCCACGGACGTAGGGGCAAATCCCGACGGGGCCTCTGGTCTCACACCTCAAGCGAGTCGTATCCCACCACCAACTCCTCGCACCGCGGCGCTTCCCGTCTCAAAAACGGCTGTGGCGGCCAGTGACCGGCCTGCCCTCTCTCGAGGACCTCAAACAGCGCGACCCCGGCCTCATAACCCGAAGATCGCTGGTTCAAATCCAGCCCCGCAATTTGAAAACTCAAACCCTCTCCGCACTTACGGAGAGGGTTTTTGAGTCTTTCGAGATCCTCTTTGGAAGCTTTGACAGTTTTTTGATGTAAACGCGCGCCCTCAATTCGCTGAACGGCATCGCGCAGGTCTTCCTCGGCGACCACGTTGTTGCGCTCGACCACGGCGCGCGTCTTGTGGCCGATCATCCTCATGACGACCGACTCCGCACGCCCTATCGGCGATCGGCGCGTGCCTCATCCGGCTGGGAGTAATGCCTGGAACCGCGGATCCCCCCGCAGAGGATCCAGGCGCGGATCGACCGCCAGGTACGCCATCCAGCCCGACCGGTCGGCCTTCGCCTGCGCAAGCAGACCCAGCGCGCGGCCGCGATCACCCAAGGCCAGGTGAACGATTGCTTCCTCGTAAGCAAAGAGCGCGCGGCCCTTGCGCCGTCGCTCCAGCTCACGCAGCGCCGCCTGCGCCTCGCGCCGATCGCCTGCGGCGGCGTGAGCGCGTGCCAGGCCCGCGACCATGACCGAATCCTCGCCAGAGCTGCGCACGGCTTCGCGCATCGCTTCCACTGCGCGGCCCGTCTCACCCAGGGCCTCCGCGCCCCAGCCCACGAAGTAGTGGCCCCAGTGGTAGCTGCGATCCATTTCCACGACGCGCTCCGCCTGCTCGAGCGTGAGCGACGGTTCGCGCGCCATGTGATGGTGCCAGGCGAGGTGCACGCTGAGCAGAAGGTTCATTGGATCCAGCGCGAGCGCGAACCGGCTCTGGGCCAGGGATTCCGCGAAAGATCCCGCCGCGGCCAGGCAGTGCGAGTACCAGTGGTGCGCAGGCGCGTAGTTTGGATTGAGCCGCAGTCCATGGCGGAAGCCCTCTTCGCCGGCGCGCAGGTCTAGGCCTTGATGCATGGCAACATACGCGAGGGAGGTGTGCGCTTCTCCCAGATCAGGGTCGATTTCCAGGGCCCGAGCCGCCGCCGTCCGCGCCTTGGACTCGGCCTCCGCTGGCTCGAGCACTCCCGACTCCCACGAGCCCAGCGTCGCATAGATGTCCGCGATGGCCGCCCATGCCTCGGCGTAGCGGGGCGCCCGCTCGATGACCTTCTCGAAGCACTTGAGCGCCTCCCACACCACCGGTCCGGGACGCCGGTTCCAATGGTATCGACCCTTCATGAAGAGCTCGTAGGTCTCGAGATCGAGGGCGCGCGGGGCCCGGAGATCCGGCTCGGGAAGCTCGGGATGGATGCAACGCGCCACTGTCCGTGCAATCTCGTCCTGGACGGCGAAGACGTCTTCCGCAGGCCGATCGAACACGTGCGACCAGCGCTGGTATCCCGTACCTGCGTCGACGAGGCGAGCAGTGACGCGCAACCGCCCGCCCGACTTGCGGATGCTGCCTTCGACGAGCAGCGAGGCGGAGAGCCTGCGCCCGATCTCCTTCGCATCCGGCGCATCGCCCCCGAACTTGAACGAGGAGCTCCGCGCGACCACCTTTGTGCCGGGCCGACGCGAGAGGGCGTTGAGGACTTCCTCGCTCACGCCTTCGCAGAAGCTCCCTTCCGTCCTGCCTTCACTGAGATCCACGAAGGGAAGCACGGCGACGACCGCCGGACTGGCATCCAGCACGGGGCTCGGGGGCGTGAGTTGCCCGGAAAAGCGGTAGCCGCGCTTAGGCACGGTCTGAATGAGATCTTCCCCAAGCTCCTTGCGGAGCAGGAAGACGAGCTTCGCCAGGTTGCCCTCCTCGACGACCACATCGGGCCACAAAGCCTCGACGAGCTGCTCCCGGCGGACGACCCGGCCGGCGTTGCGCACCAGTTCGGCGAGCAGCTGGACCGCTTTGGGAAAGAGCGGCACCGGCTCCCCGCGGCGCAGCAAGACGCCCTGGCCCGTGTCCAGCCGATATTGGCCGAACGCGAAGACCTCTGCGACTGAATCAGGGCGCACCGTTCGCCTTTATCGCAAGAAATTTGGAAGAGAAATGGAAGAGCGATGGAAGGACTAGCCCCCTCTCGACCCCCTACAGTTCACGCCGAAATGCAGTTTCCCCCGAGACAGGAGGTTACCATGACCGCATTGAGGCTTGTCACGGTGCTCGGCACCCTGGCGCTTTCGGCCGCCGCACCTGGCTTTCCCATCTTCAACCCCGCACAGTTCGTGTGGAAGCCGAAGGACGCCCTTCCGCCCGGCGCCCACGGGGCGGTGGTGCGCGGGGATCCGCAGGAGGGTCCCTACGCATTCTTCGGGCGTTTTCCCGCCAGGTTCGTGGTCCCGATGCACTGGCATACGAACGACGTCGCCGTCGTGATGACGAAGGGCTCGATGGTCATCGAGCCCGATGGAGGCCCGCCGCAGTCGATCGAGGAGGGCGGGTACTTCTTCCTCCCAGGTCAAATGCGCTACGTGGCGAAGTGCGCGCGGCCGTGCACCTTCCTCGCGTGGGGGGAGAAGCCCTTCGACATCCTGTACGCGGACCCGAAGGACGATCCCCGCAAACAAACTCGCAAGTAGTGGAAGCGATGCGGGATCGACAGCGGTGGAGAAAGCTCATGGACCACCCACCGCTGGAACTGTGTCCAAATCGTGTCAAGGAGGGGGGATTGACGTCAATTCCGTTGGACTTACGTGGACTGAGTAGTGGCCCGCAACGGCGGAAACTTTCAGGAGAATCCAACAATGACGCCCGTCTGCCCGTTATGCGACCCCGGGCTTATAACCCGAAGGTCGCTGGTTCAAATCCAGCCCCCGCAACTTGAATTACTGAGTACTCGTTCACTGCTAAGAACGACCGAAAGATCAAAGGCTCCGGACGCTTCGTACCAGCGGCTGGAGCCTTTCATTTTGGGCGATAAGGTGATTGGCCCGACGTGCTTGGCCAGGAGTTCTCTACCTGCCCTCAGATCTACCTCCAAGGTTCCAAGGAGATTACGGACGAGGCTTTCAACGTGGCCCTTGGGAATTAGGGGGACCGGGACATTGAGGCGTTGGAGTAGGGCCTTTTGCTGATCCCTTAGCGTTCGAAGTTGAGTCTCCTCCCTAGCAAGCTGCGTCTTCAAAGCTTCAGACCAACCGGCCTTGGCGATCGCTTCAGTGACATTTCGGAGCCGAAGCTCCGCCGTCAAGATCTCGCGTTGCAGGTTCTTGGAGTTGTCGTCCCTTCCACTCTGTTGAGCGTGGAGTACGCGCTGGTTGAAACGCTCGACGAATCTCGGCAGCAGGCCTGACTCGATCAACGTATCGCGCAAAGCGCCCAGAATGGCATCGCTCGCCTTTCGCTCGGAGACCGTTAGCGTGTTTGAGCAGATGGCCTCGCCCTTTGTGTAGCGCGCGGAGCACCCGAACGTTGCGTAGCGATGCTCACCCTTACTTTTGGTGCCAATCACCGTCATGGTCGCTCCGCAGGCCCCGCATCGCAAAATGCCAGACAGGAGATGCACAAACCTGCCCGTTCCAACTGGTCGCCCGGGTCGTCCGGGTCGCCGCGCCGCCCTGGCTTGGTTCTCTCGATCCTTCAGTCGGCTCTGGACCTTCTCCCAAAGTTCACTGTCAACAATGGCAAGTTCCGGGCGATCCATGGTCATCCACTCACTAGCAGGGTGTTGAAAAAGGCTGGCTGAGGGATCGACAAGACGATCAGAGCATGATCTCCTTCCGCGCTGGGAGGTGGTGATGCGCGGAAAAAAGAAACAGCAGGAGACGATCTTCAGCCTGAGGACGGCGGGAGACC
>WNFA01004325.1_pt1 | contig 11862 bp, 13 predicted proteins | sample 5400481 | NCBI WGS metagenome assembly WNFA01 (sample SAMN13153340, study PRJNA577476) | soil metagenome | isolation source: 120 cm saprolite under Douglas fir tree site 2 hole 1 replicate 2 | place: USA:California | collected 2015-04-18
CACATGGATGAGCGCAAGAGAAAAAGAGAAGATGACCAAAAGGAGAACCTCATGACGAACAACTTGAACCCCATTATTGCCCAACACATCGCGGCGGTGAACGCTTTTGACACGAACGCAATTGTCTCGACCTTTGCAGACGATGCCTTTGTGAACGACAATCACCGAGAATTCTGGGGTATTGACGCGATCATGCGTTGGGTTGAGAAAGAGATGGTCGGTGATAAGGTGACCATTGACGTCCGTGAAGTTGTCGATCACTATGGGGACACGATCGTCCGTGGCGCCTACGACGGCGAGTATGACAAAACCAATCTGCCGGCTGGTGACCTGATCTTGTCGAACTACTTTAGCGTTCGCGATGGCAAGATTGTGAGCCTGATCGTCATCCGCAACACACCTGCTGACTATTAGAAGAAAGAGGGGTGACACATAAACACCAATAGAGCGGCCCTTGAGTGTGAACGGAACGAAAAACGGTTCTGACGTAATCTGATGGAGAGCCATTAGCATGCCCGACGATGATTACTAACTGTTCCGACGCAGCCAGTAGAGCTTCTTTGGCGACAAAGTGACCTCGTGTGGAAGCACTTCCCATTCATGACGATGCCCATGACGTTTTCATGACGCCATGGGCATCGTCATGAAAGAAACAATTTCCATTCATGACGATGCCCATGACGCTTTCATGACGCGCCCTTGGCATACTACTAGGAGTATCGGCCAACACTCCTACTCCTGACGATCTGGTCATGCAATCGGTGGTCAAGCGAGATGCCGCCATGGGCTGGCACCAGCTCTGTTCATCTGTGCAGTCACAGGTGCCTCTCTCGGCGCTTGTCGGCCAGGGGGAGAAGCAGCGCATCGCGGAGGCTGGTACGAAATTATTGGAGCGTGGGTATCTGCTGGTTTTCGAGGCACTACAGATACCCACTAACGAAGGCTCACCCCGGATCCAGCAAAGCAAAATGATGCTTTCACAGAGGTCGTCTACCTCAGTTGCCGGGGTGACTCAAACTCATAGATAAAAGGAGTTGTTACCCCTATGTCAATCTCCCAACCACAATTAGACGTAGAGCAGGAGATGGGCGGCTGTGTCGAGGACGTCAAGAGTTCCTGGCTCCTGGTCAGTAGACATTCAGCGGTCTGGAGGGTTACTCGACATACATTGCACGTTGTTCTCTTCTCAAGAGACAGCCCATGATGAAACTTTGACGGAAAATAGCCTGAGTGTGCTTCAGGGAATGCTTCTATGCAATCTGGCGATAGTGTCAGCAACATAACCGCACAGGAGGCCCTCGGGTTCCTAAACTGGCTTCATATACGAAATTATTGGAGCGTGGGTATCTGCTGGTTTTCGAGGCACTACAGATACCCACTAACGAGGGCTCACCCCGGATCCAGCAAAGCAAAATGATGCTTTCACAGAGGTAGTATACCTCATTTGCCGGGGTAGGTCAAACTCATAGATACAAGGAGTTGTTACCCCTATGTCAACACCGATGTGCTGGATACATCCGCACGCTACAGCGCAGCTACCGTGCTCAGGCCCGGTGAAAGGTAGTACGCCGCTCTCGCGGCTAGCCTGCGGCTCAGCAGAGAGGGAAGGAGCGCGTGCGAAGCATGCAGGCGGGACGAAAGGAGAAAGCAGCGAAACTTTCCTGGTAGGACCAGGCCGATCTGGCCGGAGGGCACTCGTCATACGATGTTCGTCTGCGCTCCTGGTCCGCGTGCGGAAGCTCACATGCCACGCCTGTGCCACGTTTACCAGGTTGAGCAAATTTCTAGTGGTAGGGGTGACGGGAATGCTGGTCAATAGCCTGGCGCTGTTTCTTCTCTTCCAGTGGGTGCATCTGCCTCTGGTGATTGCCTCGGTTCTATCGACAGAGATGGCGATCGTCAATAACTTTTGTTGGAATGACCGCTGGACATTTGGACGCACGCATCTCTCTATAAAACGCTTCGCCAAGTTCAACCTGGTGTCGCTGGCTGGCCTGGTCATCACCACCTGCACCCTGTGGCTCCTGGTCAGGCACCTGGGCGTTTACTACCTGGCCGCCAATCTGCTGGGGATCGCCCTGGCGACTGCCTGGAACTTCGCGGTGAACGTGGTGTGGACCTGGGGAGGTGTGCGATGAATGCGATCCTGCTTGCTGCCGGTCATGTGGTGATGACGTGTCTGCTCGCCGGAGCGGTGGCCCTCTCGCTCCTGCTCACGATGCAGTCGGTCTATACGCTCTACATCATGCTCTATACATGGGACCGGCCAGAGGCATCCCGGATGGCGAAGGCACCTACACGCTTTCTACCTCCCAGGAGGTCCTTCACCGTGCTGCTGCCCGCCCGCCACGAAGAGGACGTCATCCAGACGACCATTGATGGGGTAGTGCGGGCCAATTATCCCCTGTCCTTGCTGGAAGTGATGGTGATTTGCTCGATCGACGATCACGGCACCATCGCCAAGGCCCAACAGAAGATTGCCCAATTGCGCCATCAAGGAGTCGAGAACGTGCGCGTGCTAGCCTTCAAGAACCGGCCCATCACCAAGCCTCATGGCCTCAACGTGGGCCTGCGCCACACCCACAACGAGGTGGTGACGATCTTCGATGCCGAGGACGACATCCACCCCGACATCTTCAATGTGATCAACACGGTGCTGCTAAACGAGCCGGTCGCGGTCGTGCAGGGTGGGGTGCAGCTGATGAATTACCAGTCGAAGTGGTACTCGGTGCTCAATGTATTGGAATACTTCTTCTGGTTCAAGAGCCGGCTGCACTACCATGCCCGGCTGGGTATGACTCCCCTGGGCGGCAACACGGTCTTCTTCACCCGAGAGGTGCTCCAGCGTGTGGGCGGCTGGGACGAGCTCGATCTGACAGAGGACGCCGATATTGGTATCCGCATTAGCCTGCTGGGCGAGCGGATGCGCGTCATCTACGACGACCGCTACGTCACGCGCGAGGAGACTCCTCCTACGCTGAGCCAATTCATCAAGCAGCGCACGCGCTGGAGCCAGGGGTTCTTGCAGACGCTGCTCAAGGGCGATTGGAAGCAGTTGCCCAGGCTGAAGCAGCGGCTGCTGGCGGTGTACACGCTGGGGTTCCCCGCCATGCAGGCTGTGTTGGGACTCTACATCCTGGCTTCGGTGCTCATGATGTTCGCGTTTAAGGTGCCGGAGCTCGTGGCTCTCCTGCTGGACCTGCCATTCTACCTGCTGGCAGCCCACTTCATCCTTAACGTCATCGGGCTCTATGAGTTCACCGATGCGCACGGACTGAAGCCGACCTGGAAGACGCCGCTGGTGATGGCCCTGGGCTATCTGCCCTATCAGTGGGTCCTGGCGTATGCCTCCGTATGCGCGACCACGAGGCAGTTGCGTGGCATCAATAATTGGGAGAAGACCCAGCATATCGGTGCCCATCGTCAGGCCGGGAAGCTCGAAGTGAAAACACCACCTCAAGCTCATCGTGAGGTCGAAGTTGTCTCATCCGCCCATCGTCAGGCTGAGGCGTTCGAAGCGACCTCGTTGCCCACTTCAAGGAGGGAAAATGGATTTCACTAACTATGAAACGATGTCAGCCCAACAGCCGATAAGCTCAAACGGGCTGCGTGTGCGAGATCACGAGGCGTTCGAAGCGACCTCGTTGCCCACTTCAAGGAGGGAAAATGGATTTCACTAACTATGAAACGATATCAGTCCGACCACCGATAGGCCTGGACGGGGACGGGCTGGGTGTGCGAGATCACCATGAACGGAAACTCCAGGCGTTAGAGGCGCGAGCGAGCACCCACTGGGTCGTGCTCGAGCGTTTCTTCCTGGTGGTCTCGCTGCTCACCGGAGCGATCTCCCATGGCTACCACCTGTTCGTCTATCCCCTCTACATCACTGACGAAGGCATCTACATGCAGCAGGCGTGGTCAGTGTTGCGGGAGGGACAGTTCTCGCCTTATACGTACTACTATGACCATGCGCCGGCAGGCTGGCTGTTCATCGCCAGCTGGGTGGCCCTACTGCCCCACCAGTTCGAGGCCTTCGGCAACGCGATCAATACCGGGCGCGTGCTGATGCTGCTGGTGCATGTGGCGAGCACCTACTTGCTTTTCCGGTGCACCCGTCGCCTCTCGGGAAGCGTCATCGCGGCCGTGGTGGCTTGCTTCTTCTTCAACCTGTCGCCGCTGGCTGTTTACTACCAGCGCCAGGTGTTGTTGGACAACCTGATGGTCTTCTGGGTGCTGCTGAGCCTCTACCTGGCTACCAGTGATGATCGGCGCATTCTCACTCCCCTCTTCAGCGGCATGGCGCTGGGGATGGGGGTGCTGACGAAAGAAAACGCCATCTTCTTCATGCCCGTCATAGGCTACTTGCTCTACGTCCAGGTGCGATTGCAGTTCAACTATCGCTTTGCCCTGACCTTCTGGTTCTTCGGGGTGTTTTCGATCATTTCGGTGTACTTCTTATACGCTGCCCTCAAAAACGAATTGCTGCCCAGTCATCTCAGCTTCAATCTCAATCAGCCACCGGCTGACCACGTGGCCCTGCTCTACACCATCTGGCAGCAGTTGCATCGCTCGCAGGGCGGCATTCGGGACCTGCATAGCCTCTTCTGGACGTTTTCGCGCGGGACCTGGTTGCCCAAGGACACGTTTGTGCTGGTAGGCGGTCTAGGAGCGACCCTCATGAATTTCCTCATTGGGCTGCGAGACCGCAAGCGCCATCGTGCAGATCTGGTCGCTGCGTTGCTCGCCTTGAGCTATGGCTTATACCTGGTCCGGGGCAGTGTGATGCTGGAGTTCTACATCGTGCCCCTGGTGCCATTTATGACTATGAACATCGGTATGGCGGCAAGTCAGATACTGCGCGTAGTGCCGGGCGACAAGCGTATGCCACTGGTTGCGGGAAGCGTCCGAGCACTTGTTCTGACCGGGTGCTTTGCCGTGCTGCTGCTGCCTCGGGGAGGCTATGTGCTGGTGCATGACCAATATCACAAGACGACAGTGCTACACGACCTATACAGGCTTCCGCTGGCCACGATGCAGGAGGAGCAACTGGCGTTCATACGAGCGCACATCCCGCCTGATGCCAGAATCATCATAGACGATGACCTGTGGGTGCAACTGCACGATGTACAACCGTTTTACCCGCGTGCCCACTCTCACTGGAAGGCTTCGAGCGACCCTGCCGTGCGCGACAAGCTCTTCGCCAAGGACTGGCGGAACATCGACTACATTGTGATGTCCAACAAGATGCTCATTGTCATGCAGGCAAACAATCCCGGTGGCAACGAGGACTACATTCTGGAGGCGCTCCAACACGCCACGCCGATCTGGCAGTTGGCGCAAGGCGGGGTCAGCCTAGCAATTTATCAGGTTCAGAAATGAGTGACTGGATGAGAAAGGAAGGATATGTTATGAACGCTTGGAAGAATCGCTGGATACAGCAAGAGCAAATGAACCAGTCGGCAGAAGATGGTGAGATCGTCGACCTGTCGACAACCGAAGAGCAGATGATTGACCAGCCGATCGAGGTCGAAGCGGCGAGGACGAGGCAAGCTGTACTTCCCGAAGAGCAGAGGTTTGCTGGAGTGACTTGTCCGCAGTGTGCGATGCTCCTGCAGGCTAATGCTTCCTTCTGTTCTCACTGTGGGGCGTCGCTTGTCGCCTTCGAGTCGGGAAGGCCTGTGCCTCAGAACATGGCTCCATCCCCTGGAAAAGGAAAGCCCGCAAAGCAACCGAAGAAAGGCCGCATGAGCCGCGGGAAGCTGTTGTGGATCGGGCTTGCGGGGATCGTTGCCGTCTCGGTGGTGTTCGGGATTCTCAGCCAGACTTCCTCGGTGGTGTTCGGGATTCTCAGCCAGACTTGGGGCAACGTGGCCGTACATACCACTGGCTCAAGCACCCCGCAGGCCACGCCAGCGACCAGCACACCGCCTGCTGTGACTCCGGGTGTACCGGCCGGAGTCACAGCAGGAGCGCTGATCCTGCTCAACCCGGGTGTCGTGCGTCAAGGCGCGAGCATGGGGGTGACCGGTACTGGCTTTGATCCCAGAGCCACGGTCGACGTGCTCGTCAAGCAGCGGAAGTCGGACACCGGTCAGCCGATCAGCCTGGTCCATGCCGATAAGTACGGCAACTTCTACGACAATCTCACCGTGCCGGAAACCTTGAGTTCTGGTCCGTTCTTCATCGAGGCGCGCGAGCGAAGCAGCACCAAAGTGGCGCTCGCCGCAGGGGTGGTCGCAGGCGGCACCCCCCAACTCAAATTAGACGCACAGGTAGGCCGGCCTGGTGACCTGATCACCCTGTCCGTCCACGGCTTCAGTCCCGGTGAGACGATCAACGTCTACTGGAATACGATGATCGGCCAGCCGTTCACGACGCTGCACGCCGACAGCGGCGGTGGGATCGGTCAGGCAACGGTGCAGGTGCCTTTCGGAGCCACGGGCGTCAACACCTTCCTGTTTGTCGGAGCCAAAAGCCTGTCTATGGTCGCTGCCCCCTTCGACTTGCTGTCGTTGTATCCAACGATCAAACTTTCTAACTATGCTCTCCAGGCCGACCACCGGCTAAATTTCTCAGGGTCGGGTTTTGGTCCCGGAGAACGGGTGCTGGTCTACTTGAATACTACGATGGATCAGCCCATGGCGGTCATCCAAACCACACAAAATGGGAGTTTCGCTAATGCCACGGGCTTCGCTATTCCTTTTAACTTAAAAGGGCGGCAAACGCTCATCTTTCTGGGAGAAGAAAGCCGCGCATCGGTGGCGATCAGTTGGACCGTGCTGCCCTACATGCCCAATGCGCAAGCCAGCACCTATGGGGCCCTGCCAGGAACAACCGTGTCGTTCTATGCCACCGGCTTTGCCCGGCAAGAAGTGGTGCATGTCTACCTCGGGCATACCCAGAACACTGCAGGCACCATGGTGAGCTGCTTCCGCACCGATGACAGGGGCAATGCCGCAGCGGCCGGGTCGTATGTCGTCCCAGGCGACGCCCAGGGAAAGCTGGTCTTCACGCTGATTGGGGCGAAAAGTGAGGGAACCGCCCTGGCAACGATGAGTATATCAGCTCCTCCCTCACCTGTGCAGGTACCGCCGCAGCCCACATTCACCTGCCCATTGGACAATGGGGCGCCATAAAGGATCGCAGTTCTGCCAGGTGAACGACTGACCTGGCAGAACTGTGATGATGTGATTGAACCATGCACAGTTCTGCTGAAAAGACTGCGGAGAGAAAGGAAGGAAGAACCATGTTCATGAATGGCTATGTGCCACGGGAGTCGGCACGGCGTCGCGAGTTCCTCGCGATAAATAAAGATTCTCCCCACGCGCTCATTTTTTACGAAGGTGCTAAGCGGAGGTCGTACAGGTGATGAATTTGAGAATCATCGATACCGAACGCACAGTGCTGGTCGTTTTTGCGCATCCAGATGATGATGCCTTGAGCTGTCTCGGCACCCTGGCACGATTGTGCGATGAACACTACCAAGTCTATGTGCTGGTGCTAACGGCCGGTGAATGCAGCATTACCAATTGCTCCGTGCGATTGATGGAGGCAGAGGAAGTCGCTCAGTTAGTGGGTTATACTCTCCTCAAGGAGAATCTACCAGATGGAAATCTCCACTATGATAGAGAGATTGTCTCCTTGATAGAGCGCCATATTCACCGATTATCCCCACAGATGGTCATCACTCATGATCCACAAGAGCTTGGACAGGGGCATCAGGATCATGTGGTCACCGCCTCCGCAGTGGTGAACGCAGCCCGCAGGGACCGTTGCGTTGACTGGATTCTCTATGCCGAGCCTCCTACGCAGAACTGGATTTTTGTTCCCAATCTGTTTATTGATATCACGGAGTATCTAGATATCAAGAAGAATGCCATCCGACTACATCGATCAGAGAGAATGAAACCATATATGCATCCCGAGATCGCCGAGATACGAGCACGCTGGTGGGCCACTCAGGCATACACCGACGAGGGAAGCTACCAGCGATTCTGCGAACCCTTTGTGATTGTCAGGGGCTTGTTTCGGCCCAGCCGCTTGACGGAGTGTCAGCACCGTTTGCCTGATGGAAGAGTTCTGGAGAGCTAACTGCATCGAAAGGTGCATGGTTAGTTCGGGAAGGGGCGGTTGGAAACGTGCCGCAAGGTAACGCGCCGGCCGCCTACTTCACCTTTTCCGTCAGAATCGCACCGACAGGCCATTTTGATTCTCAAAAGGGACCCCCTTTCACGTAGTCGTCTTCAGATGCACGTTGCGCATGCGGGCAAGAAACGCTCGCTCTGCAACACAAGATAGAAAGGATGGATGAGAGCATGGCTGCACAGGAGAATGTGGCCTTGGCGAGGTCACTGCTTGAGCAGTACAATAGCCGCCAGTCAGACCCGGCCTGGCTCGATAAGAGTATGGCTGCTTTCGCAGCAGACTGCGAGGTCATCGATGTTCCTTCCGGGGCAATTCTTCGTGGTCCGGATGGCTACAAGCGGTTAGTGCTGTTTTTCATAGAGGCCTTCCCTGATAGCAGGGTAGAGCCGACCAATGCGTTTGCCACAGAGGATCAGGCCGTCCTTGAGTTTACGAGTCGGGGGACCAACATCGGTCTACTACATCTGCCCTCGCAAGCTATTCCAGCGACGGGGCGCTCGTCCGACCTGCGGCTCTGCGAGGTCATGCAAATCAGGAATGGCAAGATCGTCAGGTTCCACACCTACTACGATATGATGACCATGCTGGAACAACTCGGCCTGAATTCTGCAACGCGATAGGTGACGTAGTGACCTCTCAAGCCCCTTCTATGCTGCATGAGGAACTCGGGGGGAACTTCTGCCGAGTTCTTTTGGTCACATGTCCCGCTTTCTTAATCGGTCGAGCCGGGTGGAGGATGTAGACTTTCCCTGGCGCGTTCAACAGTTGTATAGAACAAGTCTACACTTGTTCCAGCCCTGTGTCGAGAGGGCTTGTTCTTAGTTTAATGTATAAGAGAGGTTTCTATGGACGAGGAAGATCTCGATCTCGGTTATCTCTATCCGGATTTCCATCTCAATCAAGCCACGCTCGACCGCATCGATAGGGCGCTGCTGGCCGTTGCTGGCCGCGTGTGGGAAGTGACGGGGGACACAACGCCGCAGGCACATCAGGGGGCGCAGACGACTTGGCCGGTTGAGGAGATGCGCACGAGCCCGCTCGGCCAGCGCCTGCTGCTGATCGTTGAGTATGCAAGTGGAGAGTACGCTGCCGATCCCCCGCAGGTGGAACGGGCCATGAAGCAGGTCCTGCGGACGCTCTATGGCGATCCGCTGGGTGACGGCGTAGCCGTTCCCGAACAGTTTCACAAGACCGACCTGGGCCAGCTCTTTGACGAGGCACAGAGGCGTATACAAGGGCGCGAAGGACTCATGACGCCGGCGCAGGTGTATCATGAGTTGGGCGTCGCCCGGACAACGCTCTATGATCGAGTCAAGAGGAAGCAATTACACCCGGTCTATACCCCCTACGGCGAGATGCGCCTGCTGCGTTCCGAGGTCGAGGCGTGGAAAGCGCAGCGACGACAACGCAAGGTCTCGCGCTGAGATGCCACGTTCCATCCTGGCCTGCCATGTCCTTGCTTCTTTGCCCGGTGAAAGCGATCAGCGCTGGATCACTCGCATCTCCACGAACTGCCCGAAGGTCTGCCATGACTTCTCAGCCCGACTCCCCATGTTTGTCTTCAATCTGCGATGAGTTTGGGACCAAAGTGGTGTCCTATGAGTGAAAGGTGATTGACACCTCTCGCAAATAAGGTGAAAAGGGAAAGGACACCATCTTATGCGGAAAATTATCGAATATACCCTGGTCTCGGTAGACGGCGTTTTCACAGGAGCAGCCATCTCGGCATTTTCTGAGTACCGCGACGATGCTTATATGCGGGACGGATTGGGCCAAGTGCTGGCATGCGACGCGATGTTGATGGGCCGGAACACGTACGAGAGCTTTGCGAAGATTTGGCCTAGGCGCACTGACCCGTGGGCAGACAGGATCAATGCCATACCAAAGTATGTGTTCTCGTCGAAGCTGGAAAAAGCCGAATGGACCAACTCGACCATTGTGCGAGGCGATGTGGTTGCTGAAGTGACCAAGCTCAAGCAGCAGGAAGGACGGGATCTGCTCATCTATGGCCATGGTCTTCTCGGAGAGACGTTGCTGAAGCACCACTTGCTCGACGTGCTCGATCTCTCGATCCATCCGCTCGTTGTGGGGCAGGGGAAGCAGTTCTTCCGGGAGGGCGAAAACGCCACATTGAGGCTCGTTGCGGCAAAGAGCTTCTCGAAAGGAATTGTGAAGCTCACCTATGAACCGCAGTACTGATGGGTCTTCGGCTCCGCGCATTTCCATGATGAGCGGAACGCCTCCCATCACGAGAGTGCTGTGGCGAACGGCGGATGTCTCCGCCCTGCTCACCCTTCTAAGAGCAAGTATGAAGGGTGGGTGGGAGGGCAAAGGATGAGAAGCTGGACAGCTCCAGGAACGCGACGAGGCTTGCAATCTGCTCGCCCTCCACACCCAGCACCATCAGGCCAAAAAGCTGATAGACATCTGCTCCGGCTTCCCGCCGGTAGAGCCCGAAAGCCGGGCTGCCATTGGCGCGTGTTGGAAGCAGGTGCCATTGCCTGCCGGGAGTGAAGATCCTCGTCGAGAGCGCCGTGGCGATGGCCATTCGTCCCTGGAACCAGACGGGAAGCGGCGGCATGGTGAACCAGGCGTCCTCTCGCAGGAGCGCCACGAATCCAGGGATGTCCGCTTGCTCCCACAGGGCCACATAGCGGTCAAGCAGGTCTTGTACGTGGGGGCGAGGCTCCGCAAGCGGGGCCTCACTTCTCTCGTGGAGCTGGTGCAAAGCGCGTCGGGCACGCTGCACGGCACTATTGACGGCGGGAACGGAGAGGTTGCGCCACTCGGCCACTTCGACTGCCGGCCACTCCAGCACCTCGCGCAAGAGCAGAATGGCCCGCTGCGCTGGCGTTAAGTACTGCAGCGCCACCAGGAAAGCCAGGGTGATCCGTTCGCGCTGGAGCGCGCGGTCTTCCGGATCGCTGTGCGGATCGGCGAGCAGATCATCAGGGAACGGTTCCAGCCAGATCGGCTCCCGCAGGCGTGGCGGCGGAGGGCTGCTGGGATCGCTCTGGGGATGCGTGTCTGGTGGCAAGGACCGTCGAGGGATGCGGGTGAGCGTATTGAAGCACAGATTGGTGGCGATGCGGTACAACCAGGCCCGGTACGATCCCGGGCTCGTGAGGGTCGCGCGTTTCTCCCATGCTCGCAGCAGGGTCTCTTGCACCAGGTCTTCGGCATCGTGGAGCGAGCCCAGCATGCGATAGCAATGCACGAGCAGTTCACGCCGATACGGTCCCACCAGGGTTTCGAACGCCATCTGATCGCCCGCCTGAGCGGCGAGCACCCGTGCGGTTTGGGTTGGCGTCTCCATTGCGGTATCTCTTCCTTAGAAATCCTCTAAAGAGGGCGTCGTGGCATTTCTGAGCAGCATAGCCAGGTGTTGAATCCGCTCTTGTGAAGCGAATGGTGGTGGAGAGAGCACCAGTGCCTGACCAGGTTCGCCTCTGTGCAATACATGGTGTGCAAACCCTGTTGCCGTCATCCAGGTCAGATACCGAAAAGGCGCAGACTTGCCTACTTCGAGGTGCTGGTGGACATTCTGCGGGAGAAACAACAACGTACCGGCAGTGGCACTCATGACCTTCTCCCCACAAGAAAAAGTGGCTTCTCCTTCTGCCACATAGACACCTTCATCTTCGTCCCGGTGTCGATGCGCATAGATGTGCGTCCCTGCGGGAAGCACATACTCGGTGAGATGAACGGCACGCCCAG
>WNFA01004326.1_pt1 | contig 11862 bp, 6 predicted proteins | sample 5400481 | NCBI WGS metagenome assembly WNFA01 (sample SAMN13153340, study PRJNA577476) | soil metagenome | isolation source: 120 cm saprolite under Douglas fir tree site 2 hole 1 replicate 2 | place: USA:California | collected 2015-04-18
GACCACGGTGTCCGTCGGAAAACGTTTGGCCAATTCGTCGGCCACCGCCGTTGCCTGGGCGGCGTCGCCGGCGGCGGCAGCCGCGTAGCCCGCGAAGGGCAGCACGAACCGGCCGCGATCCGTGGCCAACGCGGTCCTCACCGCTTCGCGGGCCCCGGCCGGGTTCCCGACTTCCGCGTCGGTCCGCGCCTGGCGGCTCATAATTCCTGCCGCGTTTTCTGGCTGCTTCGCCCGCTGCGCGCTGTCGACCGCCTGCCGGTAAATCTCCCTCGCCTGTTGTAGCCTCCCGAGAGCGGCGGTTGCTTCAGCAACCGTTTCCAACATGACGAATTCATCCGGCCTGCCTTTCGCCCAATCCGCCTCGTGCTGCATTGCCGCCTTGTCACCTTCGAGAAAAGCCAGCAGGTAAAGGTCAACGTGCTCACCCGTCGCATCCAGCTTGAGGCTCACTTCCTTTTGGCGGATGGCCTTGGCCTCCGCGAAGCGATCCAGGCCAAGGTAGGCGCCACCCAAAACCCCGTAACTGAAGGCGCTGTTCGGATCCAGGCGGATGGTTTCCTGGGCTTCCACAAGCGCTTGGTCAAACTTGCCCATCCAAGCGTTATCAATGGCGAGATTGTTGGTGGGAATGGAATCGCGCGGATAAGTCCGCTTCCACAACTGATAAGCCTCCATCGACTTGTCGATTTCCCCGGTGACAATCTCGTAGTAGTGGGTGGAAATGTAGAGCTTCTCCAGCTCGCTGGCCCGTTCCCGCCGCTCGAAGGCCTGCGTCATATTCTCCCTGGCTAGAGCACCCTGGCCGGTATTGGCGTAGGACTGGGCCAGACGCGCGTAGGCCACGGCGAAATTAGGGTCGAGTTCGATGGCATGTTTGTAAAGAGGGATGGCAGTGTACTCGGACCCTTTGTTTCGCTCGGCTTCGCCCAAACTGAATGCCTTGAGCGCTTCCAGCGATGACGTGGTCGCTTCTTCGACGGGCGCGTCAAATTTCTGCACCGAAGCCAGCGACTCCCCCAGTTTGCCGCGCAGGCTCGAAGCCGCTTTCCCCACCGCTGCCAGCACTTGCTCTTTCTTGTCTGCCTGAACCTGTTCCCTCGCCAGGCTATCGCCGGTCTGGCAGTTCACCGCATTCACGTCCACAACATATTGGCTCCCGATGTTGCTGATGGCGCCGTTCAGGACAGCTTTGATTCCTTCGCGCTGGCAGACGTCTCTCGCCAGGTCGGGAGTCAGCCGTTCATCCGGAGAACGGCCCATGAACTTTAGCGTGTCCCGCACCCGCTCCTGGGGAAATACGTTCAGGTAAGGTGATTGCTCCAGTTGCACCGCCAGCGCCTGCTTGAGTGTGCCGTCGAAAACCGCATCGCCGGTGGTGTTGACGAAATCGGTCAGCAGGATGGAATCCTTTTCGGTCAGCGATCGCGAACTCTTCCGGTAGAAAAGGCCGGCCACCACTGCCGCAACGACGAGCGCGACGACTCCCGCGATGTACCATTTCTTTTTTCCACCAACGCCGGGCGCCGCCAATACCGGCGTCGATGCCGGGCTTGAAATCGCCGAGGCTGGATGTACTGCCGGAGCAGAAGGCGCGGAGGGCGCTACTGCTGCCGCCCCGGATGAAACCGGCGTGACCACTGGTTCGGCCGCGGCGCTGACCGACGAGCTTTTCCCCGAATCGATTTCTCGCTTCAGCCGCTTGAGGTCGCCACGTATCTCCGACGCGACCTGGTAGCGCAGATCGCGGTCCTTTTCCAGAGCCTTGTTGATGATGCGTTCCAGTTCCGCGGGTAGATTAGGATTCAGCCGCACCGGCGCTGTGGGCGCGCGGTTCAGAATGGCATCGAAGATTACTGCTGAGGTGTTGCCGGTGAAAGGTTGGCGTCCGGTCGCCATTTCATACATTACCGCGCCGAAGGAAAACAGGTCGGTGCGGGTATCAAGCTCTTCGCCACGCGCCTGTTCTGGCGACATGTAGGCCACGGTTCCCACCGTGCTGCCCGGACTGGTGAGATTAGCCGCATCCACCGCCGCGGTCGCGAAGGACGCGCCGACCGGTTCCAGTTCCGGCATCCGCTGTCCCGCCACTTTGGCCAGGCCGAAGTCCAGGATCTTGGCTTGACCGCGCTTGGTAAGAAATAAATTAGCCGGCTTCAGGTCGCGATGGACGATGCCGGCGGTGTGCGCCACATCCAGCGCATCGGCGATCTGAGCTCCGAAATCCACAAGCTGGTCCACCGAAATGGGCTTGCCCTCGATGCGGTACTTCAGCGTCGTACCGTCGAGATATTCCATCACGATGTAGTGGCGGCTCTCGTCCTCGCCGATATCGTAAATGGTGCAGATGTTGGGATGATTGAGCGCGGAAGCGGCCCGGGCCTCGCGCCGGAACCGCTCCAGCGCCTGCGGGTCCTGGGCCAGGTCTTCAGGCAGAAACTTCAGGGCCACGCGCCGCCCCAGGCGCAAATCTTCGGCTTCGTACACCACGCCCATGCCACCGCCTCCCAGCTTGTGCAGAATGCGGTAGTGCGAGATGGTTTCGCCGATCATATCTGGACGATCATGTTTTGGCCGATCATTAAGAGATCGGCCATGTTAGGCTGCAAGCCTTTAGCAAGTCAATTTAGCCAGCGCGGGTGGAGCAGGCCTTCAGGCCTGCAGGGTGTTGCCCTATGGTGGGCTTCAGCCCCTGAGGCTACCTCGGCGGCTGAATCCGCATTACTCCTACTCTATTGCAGCACTGAAGTGCTGCTCCACCCAAAATTAGGTTAGCGCACCCTGTTGTAGACTTCACTGCAATGGGCTCTACCGACCAGCTCGGGTTCAGTTTCAAGCCTCTCGACCGGCGCATCTGGACGGTGCGCGATCTGGTGGCCGCAGTGCGCACGCATATTGAGCGTGAGTACGGCGATACCTGGGTGGAAGGCGAGATCTCGAACTTCCGTGCCCATGACTCGGGACATCTTTACTTCACGTTGAAGGACCAGAACGCCCAGATTCGTGCGGTTATGTTCCGCTCGCAGGCGAGGCTGCTCCGGTTCCGTCCTGAAAATGGAATGCAGGTGGTAGTGCGTGGCAGGGTCACGATCTATGAAGATCGCGGCGAGCTGCAGATTTCAGCGGAGTATCTTGAGCCCAAAGGTGCGGGCGCTTTACAAGTTGCGTTCGAGCAACTGAAAGCCAAGCTCGAGGCTGAAGGTCTGTTTGACTCCGCCCGCAAGAAGCCGATTCCGACGCTGCCGCGGCGGATCGGGATTGTGACTTCGCCGCAAGCCGCCGCCCTGCGCGACATTCTGAACATCCTGCTGCGGCGTCATCACACCGCCGGCATTCTGATTTTTCCGGCGCAAGTTCAGGGCGAGGCTGCTAGCGCGGAGGTGAGTGCCGGTGTCCGCTACTTTAACAAGGCGCGAAACGTGGATGTCATCATCGTGGCTCGTGGAGGCGGTTCGGCGGAAGACCTGGCCGCGTTCAACAACGAAGCCCTGGCGCGAGTGGTCGCGGCTTCCGGGATTCCCGTGATTTCTGCCGTGGGCCATGAGACCGATTTCACCATCATCGACTTTGTGGCCGACCTGCGCGCTCCCACCCCGTCTGCCGCTGCCGAACTGGTGATTCGTTCCCGCCAGGAAGTAGAAGATCAGGCGGAAGCCTTGCGACAGCGCCTTGCCCGGGCCATGCGGTACCGGCTGCTGATGGGCCGGCAGGCACTCACGGAACTGGCGCAGCACGGTGCATTCGCGCGCACGGTGGAAGCAATCAACCGGCGCCAGCAGAAACTGGATGATCTGAAGAATCGGATGGAAAGGGCCGAGCGCCAGATTCTGGAGCAGCATCGCCGCCGCCTGGAAGCAGCGGCCGCTGCGGTGCGGCATTACGACGTGCGCCGCATGCTGGCGGGCATCCGCAGGGAACTCGATTCTCGCGTGGCCGCGCTGGTGGCGACCGCACGGACTCTGCTGCTGCAGCGGGCAGGCCGGCTCAACCAACTCGCGGGGCAGCTGGAAGCGCTTTCTCCTCTGGCGATCCTCGATCGTGGATATGCCCTGGTCTTCGATTCCTCGGGAACGCTGCTGAAAGATGCGGAGCGAGTGAAGGCTGGGGATGAGATTTCTGCCCGGCTGGCCAAGGGCAGCATCAACGCGACCGTAAAGTAAAAAGTAGCGCCGGCGTCCCGCCAGCTGTCCCGAGGGCGTTCTCGGTTGTCGCTCAGGGCAGGCCTCGGCGGTAGGCGCGGGACGCGACGACCAGTGTCGCCGGGACCGCGGACACTAAACTGTCGAGCTTCGCTCGACCTGGACGGGTCAGAGACCCGTCCCTCCACAATCTCCGTCGACATTTCTTTACACTGCCGCCACTCGATGAGCGGTTGGGATGGCACAACCCTGGATTACAATTGAGTTTGTCCCCGGTCTGGCCAGGTCAGTTTTTCGAAAGGGGCTGCAGGTGAAGTACTTCTCCGCGCCGTGGCCACATGTGTCGGTGACTGCGATCATCGACATTCTGCTGGTCGCCATCATCATTTACGAGTTGCTGGCGCTCATCAAGGGTACCCGCGCCGCGTATATGCTCGTGGGCGTGGCGGCGCTGGCGCTGGCCTTTTATTTTTCCCGCGCCGGCGAGCTGACCACGCTGAACTGGCTGATCAGCACCCTGCTGCCGTATGCAGTGTTCGCCCTGATTGTGATTTTCGCAGCCGAGATCCGGCAGGCATTGGCCCGGCTGGGGCGAAGGTTGCTGCTCAGCCGGGCTGCGGGCTCGGAGGCGGACGCCTACGACGATATCGTGCTCGCCGCCAACCTATTTTCCCAGAATCAGACCGGCGCCCTGATCGTGATCGAACGGGAAATTGGATTGCGCACCTATATCGAAAGCGGCGTGCCGCTGGACGCGCATCTCTCCTACGACCTGCTGGCCACTATTTTCCGCCCTAGCGCTCCCCTGCATGACGGCGCCGTGATCGTGCAGAAAGACCGCATTGCCGCTGCGGCGTGCTTCCTGCCGCTCTCCATGAACCCGGTGCTCTCGACTCAGCTTGGCACCCGGCATCGCGCCGGCATAGGCGTCACCGAGGAGACTGACGCGATCGCCGTCGTCGTGTCCGAGGAAACCGGCGCCATCAGCCTGGCTGTCGGCGGAAAGATCGAGCGTGACCTGACCGTGGAACAGTTGCGCGGGCAAGTAGGAGAGCTGCTGCGCCGCTATGTGCCTCCTTCCACCTTACCCACGCCGATCACCAACGGTGGCGAGGAACTCGCGGGTCCCGGCGACGAGAGTCAGAGAATGCCCCTGTCGCGCCCAACCGAGTCGCGCCTCAAAACGGGTGGAGAGCGCTAGCCATGAAGGATTTTCTTCGTCGCCACGTGCTGCACAATTTCGGCCTGAAGCTGCTTTCGCTGGCATTGGCCGTGGCCTTGTGGCTGGCGGTAACCCGCGATCCGGTGGCGGAAGTGGCGGTCGACGTGCCCGTTGAATTCCATAACATTCCCCAGAACCTGGAGATCAGCACGGAAAGCGTTCCCCGGGCCCAGATCTGGGTGCGCGGTCCGCAACGCGTCGTGCGCCGCCTGCAGCCCGCGGATGTCTACGCTGAAATCGAACTCGGTGGCATGAAGCCGGGAGAACGCACCTTTGATCTGACGGCGGAACAGGTGCGGCAGCCGAAGGAACTGGAGGTGGTGCAAATTGTCCCCAGCCAGTTCCATCTCGCGTTTGACGCGCGGCTTACCCGGCAGGTCCCGGTGCATCCCCGGGTGTTCGGCAGCTTCGCCCCGGGCTATCAGATCGCACGCATTATCGCTGATCCCTCCGCGGTCACGGTCAGCGGACCGCAGAAGCGGGTGGAGGCGGTTGAGTCTGCCATCACCGACTCGGTGGATGCGAGCGGAACCATGGACCGCGCCACCTTCGTCCGGCATGCTTATGTTTCTGATCCCCTGGTTCAGGTAATGAACCCCAATCCGGTTCGGGTCACGGTTATTATGGAAAAGGCCGACGGAACGGGCGGGCACTGAGCGCCTCCAATTCAGCATGACCTCTTTCCTGTCACAACCCAGCGCATGACAACCCAGACACGACAACTCTTCGGTACCGATGGGATTCGCGGCGTCGCCGGCGAGTTTCCCTTGACCCAGGACAGCACCTATATGATTGGCCGCGCGCTGGGCCACGATCTGAAGCGCGGCAATGCTCAGGCTTGCGCGGTGATCGGGCAGGATACGCGCGAATCCAGCGCCTGGATCGCCGACCGCGTGACGCTGGGGCTGGCCGCCAGCGGGATTGAGGTTCACAGCGCAGGCGTAATTACGACTCCCGGCGTTGCCTACCTGGCGCGCTCCCGCAAATATGCCGCGGGTGTGGTCATCTCGGCGTCACACAATCCCTGGACCGACAATGGCATCAAGGTTTTCTCCGCCGACGGATACAAGTTGCCGGACGCGCATGAAATCGCCATCGAGCAGGAAATTTTTGCCCTGCTGCAAAATCCCGAAGCGCACGTGGACACATCTTTCCAACTCACTCCGAGCCTCCCCGGTCAAGCTGAGCTTCGCCACGCATACATCGAGTGGCTGGCTACGAATATAAGAACGGATTTGAGCCGTTTGCGGGTGCTGGTGGATTGCGCGAATGGCGCGGCCGCCGCGGAAGCACCGGAATTGTTCCGCCTGTGCGGGATTCAGGCAACCTGCCTGAGCGCGGCCCCGGACGGCAAAAATATTAACGAGAGTTGCGGCGCACTGCATCCGGAAACCCTGGCCATAGCGGTCGCGGCGAAGCCCGGCGAATTCGACCTGGGGGTAACGTTCGATGGGGACGCGGACCGCGCGCTCTTTTGTGACGCGAACGGCCGAGTGGTGAATGGCGACGCTGTCCTCTTGCTTGCGGCGCGCTATTTGAAGTCGCGTGGGGCGCTGCCCGGCGAGACCGTGGTCGCGACCACTATGTCGAACATGGGACTGGAGATTGCTTTGCGTAACTCCGGCATTCGCTTGCTGCGGGCCAACGTCGGCGACAAGTATGTCCTCGAAGAGATGCAGAAGAGCGGGGCGGTACTGGGCGGAGAGCAGTCCGGCCACATTATCTTCCGCGACGGCGAAGCCACCACCGGCGATGGCCTGCTCACCGCGTTGCGGGTCATGGAGACCATGACGCGGACGGGGAAACCGCTGGCGGAGCTGGTGAGCGACCTCAAAGTCTTCCCGCAAACGATTCAGAATGTCCGGGTGCGCGAGAAGGTGCCGTTCGCGAAAGTGCCTGCAATTCAGCAGGCAATCGCCGCCGCCGAGCGCGACCTGGATGGGAACGGGCGCGTGGTGGTGCGCTACTCGGGGACGGAAGCGCTCGCGCGGGTGATGGTGGAAGCCGAGTCGGAAGAAAAGATGAAAGCGCTGGCGCAGAATATTGCGGGCGCGATCAAGCACGCGCTGGGAGTTTGATCCGCACGTGCAGGGACGGGAAGGGCCCGTGTAGGGACGGTCGGAGCCTGCCCCGAGCGAAGTCGAAGGGACTCGTCCAGGTCGAGCGAAGCTCGACAGGCATTTTCATTGCTAATTGAGTCCCGCAGAATCCTGCCGAGCCTTGCTCGGCCGGACGGGTCAGAGACCCGTCCCTACACAGCCCTACACAATCAATCCAAATCCCGCCAGTTTTTTCCTACTCCAACTTCTACCAGCAGCGGTACCGTCAGCGGGTGCACGTTTTCCATCTGATCGCGCACCAACGTTCGCATGGCATCAACTTCGGCTTCTGGAACTTCGAAGACCAGTTCGTCGTGCACCTGCAGAGTCATGCGGGATTTCAAGCCGCGCTCGCGCAGTGCCGCATCAATCCGGATCATCGCAATCTTGATTAAGTCTGCGGCTGTGCCTTGCAACGGTGTGTTCACCGCGGTGCGTTCGGCGAATCCCCGCTGGTTGATGTTTTTGCTATTAATGTCGGGGATGGGCCGCACCCGTCCGAACAGGGTCCGCACTTTCTGTTCGCGCCGCGTTTCCTCAAGTGTTTTATCGATGAATGCACGCACCCCTTTGTACTTTTCGAAATATGCGCTGATGAACTGTTTCGCTTCGGAGGGCTCGATCCCAAGATTTTGAGATAGCCCGAAAGCCGAGAGCCCATAGACGATCCCGAAATTCACTACCTTGGCCTGGCGGCGATGATCGGGAGTCACCATCAGGGGCGGCACACCAAATACCTGCGAGGCGGTCAGAGTATGGATGTCGTCGCCGCGACGGTACGCTTCCACCAGCAGCGGGTCTTTGGAGAAATGGGCCAGCAGGCGTAACTCGATTTGAGAATAATCGGCGGCCAGTAGCACGTGTCCCGGCTCGACCGTGAAAGCGGCGCGAATTTCGCGGCCCAGTTCAGTGCGGATGGGAATGTTTTGCAGATTGGGATTAGCCGACGACAGCCTGCCGGTCGCAGTGCCAGTTTGCCCGAAGGTAGTGTGCAGGCGGCCAGTAGTTGGACTTAGCAGCGCGGGCAGGGCATCTACGTAAGTTGATTTAAGTTTCGAGAGCTGGCGATATTCCAGCACCAGCCGCGCGATGTCGTGAGTGAGTGCAAGATTTTCCAGCACATCGACCGCGGTGGAGATGGTCTTGCCCTTGCCATACTTCACCGGCTTGGGCAAATTCATCTTGTTGAAGAGCGTGTCGCCCAGTTGCTTCGGCGAATTGATGTTGAACTCGGACCCGGAGTGCTGGTAAATCTCACGCGCCTTGGCGTCGACTTCGCGCTCCAGGCGTGACGACATCTCTTTCAGAACTTCGCGGTCGATCTTGACCCCGGCCTGCTCCATCCTCGCCAATACTTCGACCAGCGGCAGATCGATTTCGTCGTACAACTTCAGGAGCCCAGCCTCTTCGACCTCACGGCGCAGAGCGGCGGCGAACCGTCCGGTAACGTCGGCCGATTCCGCCAGGGTTCCGCTCAGCTTGAGGTTGAAGCGACGCAGCGCGACCTCCGCGAGCCGGTGTGAAGAGTAAGTGGGGTCGAGCAGGTAGGAGTAAAGCATCGGGTCGTGGCGCACGCCGCGCAGCGTGATGGCTTGCGGTTCGAGCGCGTGAATGACCGCCTTGTAGTCGTGGATGGCTTTGGGAATGCCTTCGTCTTCCAGCGCAGATCTCAGTCGCGCCCCCAGCCCGTCCTGCATCGAAACAGTGACCGCTGTGCCTGCGGCCGCGGAAATCGCAATGGTGCGTGCCGGCCCGACCTCAGGCGGTGCAGCGGTAAGTGGCAGCATACTTTCCTGCGGCTCGTCCGTTTCCTCTTCCTCGTCGTCAGGGGAGACGCGGGACTCGGCCTCGATGGCCACAGCCAGCGCGTTCTTTTCAGAAACTGTCTTCAGCACCGCCTCCACCTCAGCCGCCGACTTCGCTTCGGTGTAGTGCGCCTCGGTGACCTCGACCACCGGCAACAGCTCTTTCAGCAGGGAAGTGAATTCGAGTTCGGTGAACAGGGCGCGGAGGGCTTCAACGTCAGGGGCGCCGGCCCGCATCGCTTCCAGATTCAGATCCACCGGCACGTCGCAGTCGATGGTCACCATGCGCTTGCTGAACAGGACGTTGTCGCGATTGTTCTCGAGCGATTCGCGGTAAGACTTCTTCTCGACCTCGGCGGCGCGATCGAGCGCTTGCTCCACGGTGCCAAAGCGCTTGATGAGGTCGACTGAGCCCTTGTCGCCAATCCCCGGGGCGCCGGGAATGTTGTCGACCGAATCGCCGCGCAGGGCCATCACGTCCACGACGCGCTCTGGGGGGACGCCAAGAATCTCTTCGACTTTTCTCGCGTCGCAAATCAGATTGTCTTTGGGTGGATTCAGCACCAGCACCCGGTCGTTGACCAGTTGCAGCATGTCCTTGTCGCTCGAAACCACATATACCAGATATGACTGTGCGGCCGCTTTGCGGGCGAGTGTGCCGATCACATCATCGGCTTCGTAGCCGGCCAGTTCCAGGATCGGAATGCGGTAAGCGTCGAGGGCGCGCCGAATGTAGGGCACTTGCTGCACCAACTCCGCCGGCATCTCGCTTCGATTAGCTTTGTAGCCACGATATTCGACTTCCTGAAAGGTCTGGGTCTTCAGGTCGAACTTGCGCACCTTGGTGATGGCTTCCGCCGCCTGATCGCGGAAGGTGGGCGCGGCCACATCAAACACCGCCGCCAGATATTCGGGCGAGAAATCCTCGCGCAATTTGCGCAGCATGTTGACGAAGACGTAGGTTGCCGCGGTGGGCAATCCGGTCTTGGTGGTCATGCCGCGCTGCCGCGCCATGGCGTGGTAGGCGCGGAAGATGAAGGACATCGCATCCATGAGGAAGATGCGGCGGCCATCCGCAACGGTCAGCTTCGTCGGAGAAGTAACCGGCTTCATCTCCGAAGGGCTTGCGGGCGCAGGAGTCGAGAGTTTTTTTCGGGGAGGCAACAGCTAAGTTTAGCAGGACAACAGTTGTTAGATCGCAGTTCTCGGTTCTCAGTTAATTGCGGTTCTTCGCCGGCTTTCCGTACTCCGTTTGGTAGTGCAGCTTGATTACGCCACAGGTGCGCTGCTCCTGCGAATAGACCACGCAAGTGTCAAAAGGGCGGGAATACACGTGCAGGCTTACCGCGCGCTGGTTGAATTCGCGAGGATTATAGACCCGATGCACGGGCTCAACCGGATCTACGGCGCAGGGCTGGCGCGGATTCATTTCCACCGTGTCGGCGGTCTCGAGTTCACAGGTGCCGGCGGTCAGATCCTGCGAAATCGTGCGGTAATTTTCCACCCGCAGCCTTCCGATCGGGACCGCCATCCAACAATTTTGCTCGCGGTGGTTGTGTATCGAACTCGCCTGACCGACTTCCCAGCAGATGGCAACCAGTTCGTAGAGCGGTGTCTTGTCAATCAGGTTGCGTGTGTAGTGCTGGCGATCCCAGGTCAGATAGGGCGTCAGAGTGTCGGATGCAACCGGGGTACTCTGCAGGAAGCGGATGATCTGGTCGATCCGGGTAAAGGTTGGTTCGGGAAATTTCCTCAGCTCGGTGACAAAGTTCTGGATCGGGACCGGCTTGGATAGGGCTTGCGTTCCCATATTTCACCCCCTGCAAAGCTCAGTATATTCCTGAGACCGGCTACCGACATTACTCTACGAACATGCAATCGCCATAGGAATAAAATCTGTAGCGCTCAACCACGGAATGGCGATAGGCGTCGAGTACTTGCTGCTGGCCTCCGAGGGCGCACACCAACATCAGCAGCGTGGATTGGGGTAGATGGAAATTGGTGAGCAGCGCACCCACCACTCGGAATTCAAAGTCTGGATAGATAAAGATGTCAGCTTCACTGCTCTCCGCCGTCACCCGGCCCGATTTCGCCGCGGAATATTCGAGCGTCCTGACGGTAGTGGTCCCGACGGCCACGACTCGCCGTCCGGTGTCCAGAGCATGATTGATCGCCGCCGCCGCTTCCGCGGAAATTGAATAGGACTCGCGATGCAACCTGTGATCTTCCACGCGATCCTCGCGCACCGGTTGGAATGTCCCCAGCCCGACGTGGAGCGTAATTTCCGCCGTCTCAACGCCTTTCTCTCTCATGCGGGCCAGAATTTCGGGCGTGAAACGCAGGCCTGCAGTGGGCGCAGCCACCGAGCCTTTTTCCCGGGCATAGATGGTTTGGTAGCGCTCCCGGTCAGCCAGAGCATCCGGCCGGTCAATATAAGGCGGAAGAGGCACATGGCCGATGCGCTCGACTTCGGCAAAGAAATCCTGCACGGGCGCGAACCGAATCCGGCGCTCCCCGAAAGTGCCTCGGGCCAGAACTTCCGCCTGCAGCCGGCTCTGCTCGCCGAAAAACAAGATCTCTCCCACTCCGATCTTTCGCCC
>WNFA01005726.1_pt1 | contig 11861 bp, 14 predicted proteins | sample 5400481 | NCBI WGS metagenome assembly WNFA01 (sample SAMN13153340, study PRJNA577476) | soil metagenome | isolation source: 120 cm saprolite under Douglas fir tree site 2 hole 1 replicate 2 | place: USA:California | collected 2015-04-18
TCAAGCCGGAAGGGATCAACCGAAAGAGCCAGCCGGCTTCGAGCTCGGTCCCGGGCATGCGCTCGAGGTACCAGGACCGGCTCCACCCCGCGTGGAATGAGAATTCGTGAGGACGTTCCAGTCCGAACGTCGGGCCGTGCGCTGGTGTCGCGCTGGAAAAACCGATACCCATCTCGCGGAGCGCACCTTCGAGACGTTGCGCATTTGATGTCGGTGTGACCAATGAAGTCAGCCTGCGGTGGGCCGAGGGTGATCGCGACATCTGCTCGACAAACCGCAGATCAGCACCCCTCATGTCGTCGAAGTCGCGCGGTGCGGGCAGCGCGATTGTGTCGTCCCCGCCTGATCCCGGCTCGGTCTCGATCACGACCTGCAACGGCGCGTCGAGGCCGTCCAGCAGCCGCCTAAAGCCGTGGAGCCACCGCATTTGATCGGCATCTGATGCACCGTCGAAACCAAATGGGTGAGTGGCCATCTGCACGACGCCATTGGCTCCGTGGCACAGCAGGGACGGGCCGCGCTTCGCAAGCCGAAGTGGACCAAGGTTTAGCTGGTTGATGTCGGTTCTCGCCGTCGATTCGAATGAGTCCACTCGAGGCGGTAGCGTCTCGTGGTGAAAATCGCGATGTCCGAGAGCCAGCGGTCGGTTGCTCGCCCGCGCCACCGACCCCATGCCATCACAACTCCCAGCGCGATGACACCCATAGACGCAGCGGCCCGTATCGGTTCTGGCGACCATGGCGATGACCAGAGCGCAAACCCCGCGAGCAGAGACACCACAAGGTATGCGAGACGCATCGGTGTCAAGCCGTAGATGAGCTTGTCCTCGAGGTCGACATCCAATGGAACGCGCGCCGGCATGAAAGGCACGCTAGGTGGATCAGATGCAATTAGGAACCCAGCGTGTTAAGTCCCTTGGAACCTTAGAATCGTCTCTCGGCTTTTGGTCACGCTCGCGTAGCTCAACTGGCAGAGCAGGGGACTCTTAATCCCAAGGTTCAGGGTTCGACTCCCTGCGCGAGCACCATCAGATTTTTTTCAAGTTCGGGTGATAGGCGACAAAAGGCCTTCGCCTGATGCTTGTCAGTACTTCGGCTCATGCCTTACAGCTACTTCGGCTGATTCTTGACACTCCCTCGCATGAGGGGATGAGCTTGACAGAGCAAAGGTATACGGCGGTCCTGGCGGTGATTGCTGATGAGCGGTCGAACGCTGGTCGCGGAAGCGAAGCGATGGGCACGCAAGCGCCTAACCTCGTCAGGCGAGCCTGAGGCCGATCCCAAAGGTCGCCTGGTAGCCCCCACCCAACCCGGTCGCGTTCGCAAGCAGCATCGCGCCACTGTTGTTGTTCGAGGTGTAGACCATGTCGACGGCGTTGCGCGTATCACGCGCGCCGCGCGAGCTGTACGGCGCTTGCTTGAAAACCTCGTCAGAGATCGCGTCGTCGAAGAAGATCTGCGACGTGAACTCGAATGTCTTCTGACCGGCCGCGAACGTACGGACCTTGAAGTGGATGTGTACCGCACGGCCCTGGTACCAGCCGGGGTAGATGGTTGAGAAGGTCACCTTCCCGGTCGAATCGGTGACCTGGTATCCACGCAGGTATCGCTTTCCTACCGTGTTCTCAGCGCTGACGTCCGAGTAGACGCCGAGCGCATCGCAGTGCCACACGTCGACCTGCGCGTCCTGAAGCGCCGTGCAAGAGGTCCCGACCTTCGCCACGTTGAAGGTCAGGCTCAGGGGCACTCCCGGCCGCACCGAGCCGTCGGAGGGATCAACCCTGATGTCCGCGCGATCGAGCCGGTCGTCGACGAAATACGGTCCCTCGGTCTCCGACGGCGTAACGATGCACGTCGGCGTCGCGACAGGCACGCCAGATGCCGAGGCGGTCGTCGCGGCGGAAGCGGTTGGTGCGGACCCGGTTCGCGTCCCGCCCCCGCAAGCGGCCACGATCGCCGAGCCGGCCACGCTCAGACCGGCCAGCATCAAGCGCCGCCGCGAGATCGTCGCTGATAGGAGTTCGTCCAGGACACTCACCTGACCGATTATCTCTCCCGAATCTGGGAATCCGCTCCGAGGCCCGCGGTGCGCAACTCACATGGCGTCCCAAGTTCGTTTTGAGCTTTTGCGAACAGGATGGTGCCTGGGGGTCTAGACCTCCACGTCCACCAGCTCAAGGCAGAGTCCGGTCCTTGGAGGCGTTGCGTGATAGACCATCAAGCGAGCGCTTACACCACGACTGCGCGACGCGACATGCGCAACAAACGAAGAACCGTCAAGACAACAGCTCTTTGGTTCTTTCGTGGGCTCCTTCTTATCCCATTCGTGCTGATGGGTCCGGAGATCGTGTCAGCGATCCTGGGGCGACCAGGCGCGGTGGCCAACATCTCGGCCTCCGTTGCTGACGTGCTCGGCACGTCCACGTTCCTGATCTTCATCGCCATGCTTGCGGTGACGCCCATCCACACGGTCACCGGGTGGAGATGGCACATCATCCTTCGGCGCGACTACGGCATCGCCATGTTCGCCACCGCCGCTACGGACATCACGCTCGCCGCCACCACCACCGGCGACACCTTCCCCGGCACGGTTTTGACTCGCGTTGGTGGTCACACCTTCCTTTTCGCGGGAACGTTGTCGACACTGCTGCTCGTCCCGCTCGTCGTCACTGCCAACCGCAGAGCTCAGAACTGGCTGGGCCAGCACTGGAAGTCGGTCCAGCGCCTCACGTACGTCGTCTGGGCCACGATTCTGCTGCACCTTTTCCTGCTGTTCGGCCTGACGACCATCTTCCTGTATGCCATTGCGGTGAGCGCGCCGCTGACCTTCCTGCGTGTGCCGCTTGTCCGCCGGTGGTGGGACGCCACCCGGCGGGCGGGCACAGCTCGAGCGGTGCGCACCATGGTCGCGATCGTGCTACTTGGAATCTTTGCGGCCGGGTACGTGCCGCTGGTGCGTGAGCTGGCCGATAAGGGAAGCGCCGCCTTCGTGCAGCAGGCACACCGTGATTGACCGCACACGGCGGCGGCGCCGCGCGAAGCAGCTGATGGATGGGCTGACGGTGACCTGCGTCACGCTCGCGCTCGCAGTCGGCACTAGCCAGCTTGTGAAGGAGGGAGTGCAGGAGTTCCTGTTCCGGCCACCGGGGGTCGGCGCGTCGCCCTCGGAGGCCGATGTGGCAAGAGCGGGCGCCGCCCCGACTCCACCCCCGATCGCGCAAGTCGTACCGCCTGCTCCCGCGCCGTTGCTGCGGCCCATCGAACGAAGCCCGCGACACCACCGTGACGCGCAATACCGTTAGGCGGCGGGCCGCGGTCGCGCTAGCCGTAGCGCTCGGCTTCTATGCGCTCAGTGACATCCTGCTCTGGCAGCGCATCTTCGAGGCGCACCAGCTCTCGGCCTTCGACACCGAGTACCAGACCGGCCACGTCGCGATCCTGGTCGGGCTGATCGGCGTTGGTGCGGTACTGCTTATTGATTCGGGGCTTTGGGCGCTGTGGTTCGGCGGCGCTCTCTATACGATGGCGTTTGGCGGAGCCGCCGACGTCCTCTATTACTGGTTCGACGGAAGACCGATTCCTGGCGTCTTGCCGTGGCTGGACGGCTCGCGCCTGATCTTCATTCGCCCCTCCGGCGGCGACGTCACGAACGTCGATGTGCTCGCGTCAGCGGCGTTCTGGCTTGCGGTATGGCTCGCCGCGCTGCTCCTGTTTCCCCGGATCCGGCTCACGGCAAAACGCTGACAGGGGCCGTGAGGCAGACTGCGCGGCCATCTCAGTCCCTCTGGCTGGCCCCTCCTTTAGTCAACGGTCCAGCCACAGCGCCGCCATCTCTTTAACCATGACGCGCTCCTCAAATCCGCGATGCACGCGCTGCGGGATCGAAGACCCACCACGCAATGGCGGCGGCCTCGGCCGAGCCGCGCAGAACGCTGTAACCAGCCTGCCGTGGAATAGGGCCTCTCCGTCGGGTGTGATTCGCCCGACGTGATTTCCGGAGTACTCGGTGAACCACAGGTTCCCGTCGGGACCGGTGGCAAGATCGAGCGCTTCCACAAGACGCTTCGAGTCGAGTTCGACACCAGGCAGGTGTTCCGCAACCTGAAGACTGCACAGGAGGCATTGGACGAATGGGTTAGCTACTACAACGCGCAGCGTCCGCACCAATCGTTGGCCGATGCCACGCCAGAGAGCCGCTTCCGTGCGGGCGATGACCAGCCGCAGCATCGGTTGACTCCGCGGCTAGAGCGCAACGGTGAGCAGTGGGTTTGCCGAAGGTGGCTCGCAACGGAATCGTGAGCGTCGGTTACCAGCTGGTCAGCGTCGGCAAACACTTCGGCGGCAGCGCCTGCGATGTCCTCGTGACCGATGGCCTGCTTCAGTTCTGGGTCGGCAACGAGCTCCTCAAGACGGTGGTACGAACCAGCAGGGGCGACGTCCGCAAGTTGCACGCCGACGGGACGGCCGTGCGGCGTTAGATTTCAGACTGGAGTGTCAAGGATCACCCGAAGTAGATCTGTCAAGCATCAACCGAAGGTCGACACGAGCACCACCATGCCCCACTACGCCAGGTGCCTCTGAAGCTTGCCCAGGAGCTCCGTCAACTGGGCTCTTTCATGCTCGCTCAATGAGCCCATCCACTCCGCCTCGGCGTGGTGCACAGTACGGCGAACCTTGTCGGCCATGCGAGAGCCGGCAGTCGTAAGGTGCACCAGCACCATTCGCCGATCCGTCGGATGCTGCTCCCGGCGCACCAGGCCCCGCTTGACCAGTGTGTCGACCACGCCCGTCACGGTGGCGCGGCTCACGATCAGCCGGTCGCTGATGTAGTACGGCGGGCAGGGCTGTCCGGCATCTTTGAGAATGCCCAACACCAGCCCGCCGGCAGGGCTGACGTCGAACGGCTGCAACGCTGCGGCGACCCGCCCGAGGACCAGATCGCCCGTACGGGCGAGGTTCATCGCGCACTCTGTCGCTGAGGGGCTGGCGTCGGGATATTTCGTAGCGAAGTCACGGCTGACACGGATCGGCATCTCCATAGGTTTGGCACCTGATTATAAGGGCCTTGACATTTCGCTAGGCACCAGATAGTCTGGCGCCTAATCACTTACGGTCAGGAGGCCGAAATGAAAGTTGCGACAAACCAGCACAAGGTTCTAAACGCAGGCGAGGGCCTGCGTCTGCAATCCGGCCCGGGCCGCGACCTGATCTTCAAGGTCACCGGTGAAGATACCGGTGGGGCATTCGACTACTTCATCGTCGAAGTCGCACCTCACGGCGGTCCTCCGCTTCACGTGCACCACCGGCAGGAAGAAACAATCCAAGTAATGAAAGGGCGCTACAAGATCAGGATCGGAGACGACATCTTCCACTGCGAGGAGGGAGGCTTTGCGTACCTTCCGTCACGCGTCCCGCATGCCTTCTTGAACCTGACCGATGAGCCCGGCGAGATCGTGGTGGTCTACACGCCCGGGGGCGGACACAAGTTCTATGAGGAGCTGGGACCGATCTCCCGCGGTGCTAATCCAGATCGACAAGTCATCGCGGCCCTCTTCGAGAAATATGAAATGACCCTGCTGGGACCTCCGCTGACTCCTGACTGAGCCTGGTCTCGACTCGACAAGTCAAGTGGCACAGTCTGGGTAGGGTGCCTGGTTGGGTTCGATGGACTTGGCGGGCACTGCGGGCGGGACTTGAGGCGTGGCACTTGTGTACCTTCGTTGACACCTTCGCCGAGAGACGCCCTGACACGGCAGGAGACGTCCTGAGACAACTGCGTCAAGAGATCGAATACGCGTGAGCCGCCCTGACACGTCCTGATACGCCGGGAGACGAAGAGTCAAGTGACTCTTAATCCCAAGGTTCAGGGTTCGACTCCCTGCGCGAGCACCAGTAATTTGTGATTTCGTCGTGCCGCGATCTACATGTTGTGGTCAGTCTGCCGCGATGCATCACGGTTGCGGCATTTGACAGCTTCGTTGACAGCTTCCGGCTCATACGTTGTAGGCCACGAACCTCGACAGCTCGATAGGTCGATGTTTCCTGTTATGGGCGCATACGGTTGTAGACGGAATAGGTGGCGCTCTTCACGCCGCTCTCGTGCAGCCAGCGAACAAGCGCGGGAAATCCTGTGGCGATGTGCATACACCAGACGGACGACAGGCAGAGATCGTTGTTCTCGATGACTGCCTGCCAATGGAGATACCAGGGTGATCCCCATTCCTCTGCCTCGGTCCCGAGAAAGACGTCCAGAGCCACCTTGTGCTTCTGCATCGCCGCCCTGATGTCCCCCACCGCACTCACGTGCAAACCAGTTGGGTCGGCCACATGCTGATTTGCAGCTCTCAACTGGTCCTCTCTCCATGCGCGCCAGATCGCCCAGATCTTCGACTCCAGCTCATCTCGCGGTGGCCGATCGGAGCGCTCGAGGCTTGCGACATACATCCGGGCTCTTACCTGGTCTTCGGTGAGTTTTCGACCCGGAGCCCAAGCCTTGATCAGTCCTTCATGGAAGGGTGGCGACATCGGAACCATCCGGCGACCAATCGCAAGCGCCAAGTCTCGATCGTCGCAGTGCGCTCGGATATCGATGGAGTGCAGATAGCCGGTGTCTGCGTCGGTGATGAAAGCATCGTGGGCGCCAGCGGCGATCAGCTGGCCTGTAACGGCACGAAGGGTGTCTTGATCCGCTTCGTCGCCCCACGGATAAGGCTGCCCCGGGAGGATGACGGTTTCCGAGACACAGATGCCCGCGAGGGCGTCAGCCGCGGTTGCCGCTGCCGACTCAGAACGAAATTGGCCGACAGCGCTGCTCCCATCCCTGCTTGACGAAGGAGCATCGACTCGTCCGGGCAAGAGCACGGAGCTCGGCTCTGCCGGCTCATCGTCCATGCCGAAACTCCAGGTCCAGCCGCGAACTGGGTCGGTCAGGACGTCATCGTGGTCAGCGATCATGGCTCAGGCCCAGCAATCATCGTTCCGATTGCTCGCGAGCGGCGATCGCTTGGGTTCCGCCGAGCTAGTTGCTCCGACCTGAGGACGGAGAGGGCCTTTGTGGCAACTGGGCGACCTTAAGTTCAGGCTCAATGCTCCGCAGTCCGGGGGGTGAGCAGGGCGCAAAGTTGGTTTCCTGGACGCGCAGTTGGGAAATCACGGAATCAATTGCAGGCCCCGGTGGAGCACAGCCTCCAGAGTGCAATTGGGATGGAAAGGAAACCTCCTCCGGCCACGTTGCTTAGGGGATTTATGCCGGCATGGCGCTCACCGGCGTCGACGACCACTCGAGGTTCTGTGTCTCGGCCCGGCTCATGACGCGGGAGCGAACGCAAGCGGTCTGCGACGGATTCAGTTCAGCTCTGAAGACGTACGGCCTGCCGAGCCAGGTCCTGACCGACAACGGCAAGGTCTTCACGGGGCGCTTCGCCCAGCCACCGGTCGAGGTCTTGTTCGACCGCATCTGCCGTGAGAACGGCATCGACCATATCCTCACTCAGCCGCGCTCGCCGACCACCACGGGCAAGATCGAGCGCTTCCACCGCAGTCTCCGCGTCGAGTGCAACACCAGGCAGGTGTTCCGGAACCTAAAGACAGCCCAGGAGGCGCTCGATGAGTGGGTCACTTACTACAACACCCAGCGTCCGCACCAATCGCTGGCTGACTGCACCCCAGAGAGTAGATTTCAGGCCGCGGTCGGCCACGAGCAGCGCCAGCTGCGCCGTCCGAGCGCAGCGGCGAGCAATGGGTCTCGCGCCGTGTGGCTCGCAACGGCATCGTCTGCGTCGACTCGCAGCATGTCAGCGTGGGCAAGAACTACAGCGGCAGCACCTGCGACGTGCTCGTGACGGACGGTCTGTTTCAGTTCTGGGTTGGCAACGAGCTACTGAAGACTGTCGCCCGGACCAGCAAAGGGGAGATCCGCAAAAAGCATGCCGAAGGCACTATGTCGGGCGATGAATTCAGTGGGAGTGACGCACAGCTACCGAAGTAGATTGATTACACAGCAACCGAAGGACGACACGAGCACCAAAATGCTGTGCAAGTTCGGCTGATGGGCGACCAAAGGCCATCGGCTGATGTTTGTCAGTACTTCGGCTGAGGCTTTACAGCTACTTCGGCTGATTCTTGACACTCCCTTGAATGAGGGAGATGGGCGTGGGTGAGCAAAGGTACAAGGCGAACTCCTCTAACGGACACTATCTCGACTGGCGAAGCGCGCTTGCTCGGGTCCGGCGCGCCAGCGGTCCTAGATTCGTCTCGGGAATTAGACCGGCATTGATTCGGCTGGTCACCCGCCTGAGCTCGTTCACCTCCTCCGGCGTCAGCACGTCGAATACGAGCCGGCGAACCTCCGCGAAGTGAATCGGGCCCGCCTCCATCAGCTTTCTGTATCCCTTGTCGGTCAATTCGGCGTTTGTCGCGCGGCCCTTGGCCCCGCTGACTCGGCGCACCCATCCCTGCCGCTCGAGTCGCGAGATCACATGGGATAGGCGAGACAGAGAGCCGTTGGCGACCACAGCCAGGTCTTTGAGCTGAAGGCGCCGACCCGGCTGTCGGGATAGCGCCGCCATGACGCCAAACTCGAAATGACTCATGCCGGCTTCTCGCTGCAGCTGGGAATCAATCGCCGCAGGCAGCAAGGTGAATGTGGCCAACAGATGGAGCCATGCGCTCCATTCGTGGTTGTTCAGCCACCTGGCCGGCTTGGTGGTTGGAATAAGTTGACGCTTCAACTTATTCAGACTATCAGCTTGAAGCTTCAACTTCAAGAAATGTAGTCTGGAGGAAGTCGATGAACCTGTTAATCCTCGGAGCCACTGGCCGTACCGGCCGCCTCGTGGTCGAGCGGGCGCTCGCCGCCGGCCACACCGTCACCGCGCTGGTTCGTTCGCCCGAGAAGCTGACGATTCGCAACTCCAACCTTCGCGTGGTCGCGGGCAGAGCTACTGATCCTGAAGACGTCGCGCGAGCGCTGGCAAGTGCTGACGCGGTACTGAGTACGCTGGGCGGCGGCGGATCGGTGATCGCCGATTCAACCGGGGCGATGGTCGAAGCCGCGCACAAGACAGGAGTGAGGCGGGTGGTCGTCCTCTCGTCTTTCTTCGTCGAACGCGATCGGCTCGGCGCGGTGCCTCGGCTGCTCACGGGGGTCGCTATGGGCTCCGTCATCAAGGACAAGAGGGCTGGCGAGCAGCTGCTCCGGCAGAGCGACCTCGATTGGACGATCATCTACGCGAGCGTGCTCAAGGACGGCCCCGTCAGCGGTTCTGTGGAGGTACTTCCCGAGGGGGCGAAGCGGCGGATTTCAGACAGGATCTCGCGCTCGGACGTGGCGGAGTGGATGGTCCAGGCGGCCACCAGCCGTCAACTCAGCCGCCGAAGCGTCGGGATCACCGAAGGGACACGGACCAAAGAACACGTCGCGCTAGAGGCGGTCGAACGTGACTGAGAGAAACAAAGGCCTGATTACCACGATCCTCTGGGCTCTCGCTGCAGCCTACGCCGTAGCCCTGATTGCCAATATCGCATTCGGGCTCGGTATCCCGATCGCCGTCGTGCTGTTGATCTCGGTTGCGTTCGCGCTCATTCACGGAGCCGTCCGTTATGGCTGGAACGGCATCGTGGCATTCGTCGTCATCTGTCTAGTGGTAAGCAACATCCTTGAAAACACGAGCATCCTGACCGGCTTTCCCTTCGGTCACTACCACTACACCGATGCGCTCGGGCCGAAGCTGTTCTTGGTGCCGTTGCTGATCGGTCCTGCCTATTTCGCCAATGGCTATTTCGCGTGGGTGATCGGGAACGTGCTCATTGGAGAAGTCCGCCGGGGGTCCAGCGGTTTCATGACTTTTGCGGTTCCGTTCATCGCTGCCTTCGTCATGGTCATGTGGGATCTGACTTTCGATCCGAGGGCCTCAACGATCCAGCACCAGTGGATTTGGGAGCAGGGCGGAGGGTACTTCGGCGTACCACTAACAAACTACCTGGGCTGGTTTTTCACGGTGTACCTCTTCCTCCAGCTCTTCGCATTGTTCGTCAGGTTTCGCCCTGGCAGCGAGACGACCCGGCCTTTCCCACGTTCTCACTACGCACAGGCACTCATGGCGTATGCGGTGATGGGCCTGGCGCCTGTTCTTACATTCGTCACCGGCGGCAGCAATGCGCAGGCCACCGACGCAGCCGGGGTGGTCTGGCAGACCAGAAGCATCGCCGAGTCAGTTGCGACAGTGAGCATCTACACAATGCTCTTTGCCGTTGCGCTATCGGCAGTGAAGCTGATTCAAGCCCCAGCCACAGCTCCCGAAACATCAGCCCAAGAGGCGACGCCGGTGACGAGAGAGGTCTTGAAAGCAGCGCACTAGCCGCGACTACTGGCTGGTGATGACGAGAGAGGTCTTGAAAGCAGCGCACTAGCCGCGACTACTGGCTGGTGATGCTCGGCCTTTTCCTCATACGCGCTGGCATTTCGACGATCGCCCCAATATGCGGATGGCGGTCAAAAACATGACCCTGCTGGGGCTGCCGATAAGTCGTGATTGAGTCTGGTCTCGCATGACGGGTGAACACTGCGAAGCGCCGTCAGATCCCGGATCGACAGCTTATTTGACAGCTTAGCCAGGACACGCTGGAACACGCTGGGACGCTCTGTGGCACAAACGCGTCAGCTTCGTTACTCCCTTGGCTTCGTGCAGATCCACGGACTCTACGGCCTCCGCATCTGGCCAACCTTCGAACAGCCACGTCTCGACGGTCCGGGTCGGCGGCTCGACCTCCAAGTAGGTTCCACGAAACGAGCACTCGGTTCCGTCGGTTGCGAAGACGATGTGGTACTTCCCCCGACGCGCAGGTCGATCGAGCACTCGGTCACCTCACACTCAAATGGAGCGAACCATTCGCTCACATGCTCCGGCTTCGTCAATACGTCGAAGACGAGTGCGATCGGAGCTTCGAACTCTCGAGTGATAACAACGTCGAGATCGTTCGGCCTTTCGATCACTGCCCGTCCATACGGTTTCCGTGGCACGGTCACTCTCCTCGTTGTTGTAGCTCTTTGAGGTAGTCATCCAACCGATCCGTCGGTCATTCCACGCCTGCTTCTATGTCACGTGCTTCAGGTCGCGGTGGCGGTTGCATACTGCGGGCGCCCGGTGGGCCGATAGACCTGGATCGTTACCCCCTTCGGGGTGGCTCGCGAGTCGACCAGGTCGAGCGCTGCGTCGGGGCCGGTTTCAGGGAACAGCCGCGTGCCCTGGCCGATGACCACAGGGCAGACGAACAGCGTGATCTCGTCGACAAGCTGGTTGTTGAGCAGCCAGCGGATCAGAGCGCCGCTGCCGTGCACCTGAAGCTCACCCTCGCGCTTGGCCTTCAGCTCGCCGATGGCGCCCGCGACGTCACCGGAGAGGACGGTCGTGGTCGCCCACCGCGGTTCGGTGAGCGTGGTCGATGCGACGTACTTAGGCTGCGCGTTCAAGGCCGCTGCGATGGGGTGGATGCCCAGATCTATCCCTGCACGTGCGCGCCATTCCACTGCGCCCCAAGAGCGGGCAAAGATCTCGTAGGTCCGCCGGCCGAACAGGAACGCGTCGGCGCGCTGGTAGACCTGGTTGAGAGACGCCGTGGCCTCGTTGTCGAACAGCGACGCGACCCATCCGCCGCGCTCGAATCCGCCGCTGCGGTCCTCGTCCGCCCCGCCGAGTCCCTGCATCACTCCGTCGACGGTGACCATCGTGATGGTCGTCAGTTTCATGGGCGCAACTCCCTCGTTGCTGAGTTTGTCGTTGGTTGGCTGATTGACGTGGTCACAACGGCCCTCCTCTGGATCTAGAGCTGGATGGTTTCTTCGGCGAGGATCACATCGATCTG
>WNFA01006166.1_pt1 | contig 11860 bp, 8 predicted proteins | sample 5400481 | NCBI WGS metagenome assembly WNFA01 (sample SAMN13153340, study PRJNA577476) | soil metagenome | isolation source: 120 cm saprolite under Douglas fir tree site 2 hole 1 replicate 2 | place: USA:California | collected 2015-04-18
AGCGGCACGGCCTGGTTGGGCGGCAGGTTCACCTCGCCGCGGACGCTGCGCGCGCCGTCGATCGCGCGCACCAGGGCGTCCATCTCGGCTTCCGCCCGCGCGTCGATGAGCGAGTCCGGTGCCGGGTAGCGCTCGATCATGATCGATGGCGCGTGGCCCCTGCGCTTGGGCAGGCGCTGCCACACTTCCTCGGTCACGAACGGCATGAACGGGTGCAGCAGGCGCAGCGCGCCCTCGAGCGACTGGAGCAGCGCCGACTGCGCTCCGGCGCGCTCCGCGGGAGTGCGGTCGCCGTACAGCGCCGGTTTGGACAGCTCGATGGCCCAGTCGCACAACTCGCCCCAGACGAACCGGTAGATGCCGTTGGCCGCGTCGTTGAGCCGGAACTCTTCCAGCGCCTGCCGGGTCTCGTCCGCGCAGCGCTGGAACCGCGAGAGGATCCAGCGATCGTAGACGCTGGCCGGCGGCGCCGGATGGTCCGGGTCGTACCCGTCCGCGCTGCGCAGCACGAAGCGCGCCGCGTTCCAGATCTTGTTGGCGAAGGCGCGGTAGCCCTCGATGCGCTTCTCGTCGAGCTTGATGTCGCGGCCCTGCCCCGCCATCGACGCGAGCGTGAACCGCAGCGCGTCCGCGCCGTACTTGGCGGTGATGTCCAGCGGGTCGATCGCGTTTCCGCGCGTCTTGGACATCTTCTCGCCGTGCTTGTCGCGCACCATGGCGTGCAGGAACACCACGCGGAACGGCACCTCGCCCATGAAATGGAGGCCCAGCATGGCCATCCGGGCGACCCAGAAGAAGAGGATGTCGAACCCGGTCTCCAGCACCGAGTTCGGATAGAACGTGCGCAGCGCGGGCGTGTCGTCCGGCCACCCGAGGGTCGAGAAGGGCCACAGCCCGGACGAGAACCAGGTGTCGAGCACGTCCGGGTCCTGCGTGAGCCGGCCGGAGTGGCAGGTGTCGCACTCGCGCGGCGTCTCCCGCGCCACCGTCACGTGGCCGTACTCGCAGTACCAGGCCGGGATCTGGTGCCCCCACCACAGCTGCCGCGAGACGCACCAGTCGTGGATGTTGCGCATCCAGCGGAAGAACTCCGCCCTCCACTGCTCCGGCACGAAGCGGATCCGGCCCGCCTCCACCGCCTCGATCACCGGCTCGGCCAGCGGCCCGGTCTTCACGAACCATTGCTTGCTGAGCAGCGGCTCCACCACGCTCTCGCAGCGCTGGCAGCGCCCGAGGGACATGTGGTGCGTCTCGCTCCCGCGCTCGAGTCCCAGCTCCCTCAACGCTGCCTGGATGGCGGGCCGCGCGGCGATGCGATCCTGCCCTTGGAACCGCCCGGCGTTCTCGTTCAGCGTGCCGTCCAGGTTGAGGATGTTGATCAGGGGTAGCCCGTTGCGCTTGCCGGCCTCGAAGTCCTCGAAGCTATGCGCGGGAGTCACCTTGACTGCCCCTGTCCCGAACTTCGGGTCCACCAGCTCGGCATCGGCGATGATGGGGAACGTCCGGTCGAGAAGCGGGTGCTTGACCTGCTTGCCGATCATCGCCTTGTAACGCTCGTCGTCCGGGTGCACGGCCACCGCGGTGTCGCCCAGCATCGTCTCCGGACGCGTGGTGGCGACGACGATCTCCCCGGACCCGTCGGCGAGCGGATAGGCGAACTTGTACAGCTCGGCCTGCGCATGCTCCTCGTGCTCGACCTCGAGATCGCTCAAAGCCGTCCGGTCCTTCACGCACCAGTGGATGAGCCGTTCCGACCGGTAGAGCAGCCCTTCGTCGTACAGGCGCACGAAGGCCTCGCGGACCGCGCGCGAGGAGTGCTCGTCCATGGTGAAGCGCTCGCGCTCCCAGTCCAGCGAGGCGCCCAGCGCGCGATGCTGCTGCGCGATCCGGTTGCCGTACTGATCCTTCCACTGCCAGACGCGGCGCACGAACTCCGCGCGGCCGAGGTCGTGGCGCGACTTCCTCTCGGTGCGGACCAGCTCGCGCTCGACCACCATCTGGGTGGCGATGCCCGCGTGGTCGATGCCCGGCTGCCACAGGGCGTTGAAGCCGCTCATGCGCTTCCAGCGGATGAGCGCGTCCTCGATGGTGGCGGTGAGCGCGTGTCCCAGGTGCAGGCTCCCGGTCACGTTCGGCGGCGGCAGAACGATGCAGTACGGCGGCTTGTCCGACGCGTCCTCGGCGTGGAAGTACCCGCGCTCCTCCCATTCGCGCGCCCACCGCGGCTCGACCTGGGAAGGCTCGTAGGGCTTGTCCAGCTCGGGCCCCACCGCGATCCCGGTCTGTGTCGCCGCCATCTGTACAGGGCCCTCCACGCGCGACGTCTCGCGCGGCGTGGAGATACCACATGCGGCAGTGGATGGAAGGGCTGGCGGGTCGCGCGTCGCGGCTTTAGGCGCCGCGCTCCTTCATCAGGCGCTCGAGCTCCTCGCGGATGATCGTCTCGGCGAGCTCGGGCACGACTTCCCAGGCGATCTTCTCGATCACCTCCCGGGATGCCTTGGAGAGGGCCTCCCGCAGCAGGGCCTCGCCGCCGTCTCCCGCGGCGCCGCGGGGGCCGGGTACCACGGACAGCGCAGGCTGCTTGGGCGGGGGCGGCGGAGGCACGGCCCGCAAAGGAGCGGGCGCGGATGCGGGCGCCTCCTCGACGATGTCGTCGACCTCCATCGGGATGTCCTCGTCCGCTGCCGGCGTGGCCAGGCGGTCGGTGTACTCGCGCGGCGCGGGCGGTGCGGATTTCGCCTGCGGCGGCGCGGGCCTGGCCATGCCCGGAGGCAGCTTGGCGGTGGGCGGCCGGGGACCGGCCGCCGGAGGCGGACGCGACGCCGCCGGCGCGGGCGGGCGCGCTGCCGCCGGCGCAACGGGCCGCGCGCCCGGGGCCATGGCCGGGCGGGGTGGCACGGGTCCTCCGGGCCTCGGCGGCGCGGAGGGCGCCCCGGGCGGCCGCGACACGGGCGCGGCGGGCCTCATCCCGGGTACGGTCGGCGGCCGCGCCATCTGCAGCGTGTTGCCTTGCGCGCCGGCAGGCTGCGGCGGTCTCGAGGCGGGCGCGCCGGGCGCCGGAGGGCGCGACGGCGGGGCGGCGGGCCGGGCGGGCGGAGGCGCGGACGGCTTCGCTGCGGCGGCCGGAACGGCCTTGGGATTCGCCAGGATCTGCTTCACCTGCTCGATCAGCTTCTGCGAATCGAACGGCTTGGGCATGTGGCCATTCGCCCCCACCGCGATCGCCTTGGCGGGATCGATCGGCGTCCCGCCGCCGAGCAGCAGCACCGGGATGTGCCGCATGGTCGCATCGGCGCGTACTTTCTCGCACAATTCGTAGCCGCCCAGCCCGGGCATGCTCACGTCCGCGAGAATCAGGTCCGGCTTCGCCGCCCGGGCGCGCGAGAGCGCCTCGTTCCCGTCCGAAACGACGGTCAGGGTCACGTCCTCGGCCTTGAAGGTCATCTCCACGGCCTTCTGGATGGTGACCGAGTCGTCGGCGAGGAGCAGGGACTTGGGCACTTGAGAACGCCTCCGTACGGATACAGGAGAGGGAGCATTCCACCTGTACCCCGTCCTTGCGGAGGCAGGCAAGCTTTCGGAATTCCAGCGGAGCGGCGGCGGCAGGAGCGCAGATCCTCAAGGTCCGCGACCCAAAAAAACACAAGCGCCGCCCTATCGGCGGCGGCTGGCGGCGGCCGGCAGGCGCTGGAGATCGGGCTCGTCGTGGAGCGGCGGCGGGCTGCCCTGCGGCACCGGCTGGCGCTGACGGTTCGACCAGTACACCTGCATGCCGACCCGCGAAGCTCCCGGGACGTCGTGCGCGGAGCCCGCCACGAAGAGCACGCGATCGGCAGGCAGCCGCAGCGCATCCAGCGCGGCCTGGTACGCGCGTGGGTCGATCTTGTACGCTCCGGCCCGCTCCGCGCTCATCACCAGCTCGAACCGCCCCCCGGTCGCCGCGGCGGCGATGTCCGCGAGCCGCTGCGAGCAGTTCGTCACGACGGCGAGCCGCCGTCCCGCGAGGCGTTCCAGCACGGCCGGGGCTTCGGGCCATGGCCGCAGCTCGCCCCAGCGTGCGACCAGCTCGTCGCGCTTCGCCGCCGGCACCCCGGCATCGGCCGCCGCTTCCGCGAGGATGTCCTCGTACGGACGATAGGAGCCCTGCGCGGTCACCCGGCGAAGCGAAGCGAGGCGCCAGGTGCGCCCCAGCGCCTCGCCACCCGCGACGCAAGTGTAGAGGGTCCATGAGTCGACCAGCGCGGTGAGCAGGTCGAACGCGACGGCCTCGAACCGCGCGGCCACTCAGTAATCCAGGTCGTCCCCGCCGCCGCCGTAGTCCATGCCGCCCATCCCGCCCATGCCGCCCATGCCCGCCCCGGCGCCGGCGCCTCCGGCCTTCTTCCGCTTCGGCTTCTCGGCGACCAGCGCCTCGGTGGTGAGGAGCAGGCCCGCCACGCTCGCCGCGTTCTGCAGGGCGGTGCGGGTCACCTTGGTCGGGTCGATCACGCCGGCCTGCACGAGGTCCTCGTACTTGTCGGCGCGGGCGTTGTAGCCGAAGCCGCCCTTCCCCTCCTGCACCTTCTGCAGGACGATGCTCGGCTCGAGCCCCGCGTTCTGCACGATCCGCCGCAGCGGCTCCTCGATGGCGCGGCGGACGATCTGCACGCCGACCTTCTCGTCGCCCTCGCCGAGCTTCTCGAGCGCCTTCTGCGCGCGCACGAACGCCACGCCGCCGCCGGGAACGATGCCTTCCTCCACCGCGGCGCGGGTCGCGTGCAGCGCGTCCTCGACGCGCGCCTTCTTCTCCTTCATCTCCGTCTCGGTGGCGGCGCCCACCTGGATCACCGCGACGCCGCCGGCCAGCTTGGCGAGCCTCTCCTGGAGCTTCTCGCGGTCGTAGTCGGAGGTGGTCTCCTCGATCTGCGCCCGGATCTGCTTGATGCGCGCCTGGATGTCGCTCTTCTTGCCGGCGCCGTCGACGATGGTGGTGGTGTCCTTGTCGATGGTGACGCGCTTGGCGCGGCCGAGGTCGGCGAGCGTCGCCTGCTCGAGCTTGCGGCCCAGCTCGTCGGCGATCACCTTCCCGCCGGTCAGGACCGCGATGTCCTGCAGCATCTCCTTGCGGCGGTCGCCGAAGCCGGGCGCCTTGACCGCGGCCACCTTGAGCGTGCCGCGCAGCTTGTTCACCACCAGGGTGGCGAGCGCCTCGCCCTCCACTTCCTCGGCGATGATGAGGATGGGCTTCCCGGTGCGCACCACCTGCTCGAGCAGCGGGATCAGGTCCGCCATCGCCGAGATCTTCTTCTCGGTGATGAGGATGTACGGGTCCTCCAGCTCGGCGACCATGCGGGCCGGGTCGGTCACGAAGTACGGCGAGACGTAGCCGCGGTCGAACTGCATTCCCTCGACGACCTTCAGCGTCGTCTCCAGGCCCTTCGCCTCCTCGACGGTGATGACGCCTTCCTTGCCCACCTTCTCCATCGCCTCGGCGATGATGTTGCCGATGGTCTCGTCGCCGTTGGCGCTGATGGTGCCGACCTGCGCGATCTCCGTCTTGCCCTGCGTCTTGGTGGAGAGCTTCTTCAGCTCACCGACGACCTTCTCGACCGCCTGGTCGATGCCGCGCTTGAGCGCCATCGGGTTGTGCCCGGCGGCGACGAGGCGCTGGCCCTCGCCGTAGATGGCGGCCGCGAGCACCGTCGCCGTGGTGGTGCCGTCACCCGCCACTTCCGAGGTCTTGGTGGCCACCTCGCGCACCATCTGCGCGCCCATGTTCTGGAAGTGGTCGGCGAGATCGATCTCCTTCGCGACCGTGACGCCGTCCTTGGTGACCGTGGGAGCGCCGAACGACTTCTCCAGGACCACGTTGCGACCCTTGGGACCCAGCGTCACCGCGACGGCGTCGCTGAGGATCTGGATGCCGCGCAGGATCTGGTCGCGCGCGGCCTGGTGGAAGCTGATCTCCTTCGCAGCCATGGACATCTCCTGGGATGCAAGGCGGACCGGTCCGCCGGGGAACGGGGCGCGAATGTAGACAGGTGGCCGGGACTGTCAAGTGACTCCGGGGACCAGCGTGAACAAGCGCTTGTCACCCGGCGTCCCATGGTCTACCTACAGCGCTCCTGGAAGGAGCCCGCATGCACGCGCTCGCCGCCCTCGCCCTGCTCCTCGCCCAGGCCGATGCGGGCGCCGCCAGCGCTCCTCCTCCTCGCGGCGCGACGGCGCCCGGCGCGGGGCAGGTGAGCGGGAAGGTGACGCTCTCCGGGCTGCCGCCCAAGCTCGCTCCCTTGCCGGTCACTCGCGACATCAAGATCTGCGGGACGAGCAAGCCGGACGAGTCGCTCGAGGTGGGCCAGGGCGGCGGCGTCAAGAACGCCGTGCTGTGGATCGTCGACGGCCCCAAGCCGGCCAGGCCGGAGAAGATCAAGGTGACCCTCGACCAGAAGCAGTGCGAGTTCATGCCGCACCTGGTCGCGCTTCCGGCCGGGGCCACGCTGGACATCGTGAACGGAGACAAGCTCTTTCACAACGTGCACGCCCGCGAAGGCGACCGGACCGTGTTCAACTACGCGATGCCGGTGCCCAACCACGTGATCCCCAAACCGCTCAAGCAGCCCGGCCTCTTGCGCATCACTTGCGACGTCCATCCCTGGATGCGCGCCTGGGTCGACGTGCTGCCGACGTCGGCCTTCGCGGTGACGGACGAGGCGGGGAGCTACACGATCTCCGGCGTGCCTGCGGGGAAATACACCTTGCGGCTCTGGCACGAGCGGCTCGGCGAGAAGGAACAAGAGATACAGGTCACGGCGGGCGGCACGGCCACGGTGGACGTGCAGCTGACGCCGCGCTGATGGCCCGCCTCGACCCCAACTTCCTCGTCCCCTGGGTCCGCGCCGAGCTCGAGGCGCTCGGCGAGGCCGCCGCTCTCGACGCGCACGCCGCGCGCGCGCAGGAGGACGGCCTCGACCCCGACGAGGCGGAGCTGGACGCGGCCGGGGACCTGGCCGCGCGCCGCGGGCTCGCCGCCGCCCTGGAAGGCGCCGCCGCCCCCCTCTGGCTCACCGAGGTGCGCGAGGCGCGCGGCCTCTCGGAGCGCGTGGAGCGGAGCGGCCCGAGCTGCGTGGCGTGGCTCCGCGCCACTCCGGGAGCGGCGCAGCGCCTTGCCCAGCTCGTCGCGACGCTGGTGGCGGATCCGCGCTCCGCGGTGGCCGAGCTGGCCGGCCTCGGCGGAACTCCGGGCTGCGCGACCCGCTGAACTGCATCCCAGAAGGGTCGCGCTGCGAAAAGCACAGCGCCGCCCTATGGGCGGCAACTGGTACACTCTGCGGCCGTGGCCGAGCCCGGCACCTCGCTGACGCTGAGCACTCCGCAAGCGCCCGCGCGCGCCGGCCACTACGGGCCGTTCGCGCGCTGGCTGCTCTCGCGGATGTTCCACTCCATCACCTTTCCCGAGGAGGCGCGGGAGGCGATCCGGGCGGCGTCGTCGCGCGGGACTCCCGTCTACGTGCTGCGATCCTCGTCCCTCCTCCACCTGTTGTTCTTCAACTGGAGCTTCTGGCGGCTCGGGCTGCCGATCGCGCGCGCCGCCACCGGGCTGGGGTACCGGATCTTCGCTCCCTTCGCCCGCTGGTACCTGGGCGGCGCGCAGGTGCGTCCGCCGGCCGCGGCGCAGGACAAGTCGGCCGCCCAGGTGATCGAGGCGGTCCGCCAGGGCGAGGCGGCCCTCGTGTTCCTGCGCATGCCGCGGACGCTGCCCAGCGCCGTGGCGGTGCTGGCCGATCCCTTTCCGGGGCTGACCGCGCTCCAGCGCGAGCAGCCGATGCGCCCGATCCAGCTGGTCCCGATCACGCTGGTGTGGAGGCGCCGTCCCAAGAAGCTGCGCGGCGGCCTGCGCGACTTCCTCTTCGGCGATCCGGAGGAGCCCGGGGCGCTGCGCAGCTTTCTCGCCTTCGCGCTGCACCGGAAGCAGGCGATGCTCAAGGTGGGCGCGCCGATCGATCTGGCGGCGGTGGTGGCGGAGCAGCCGCAAGCCGACCCGGGCCGCATCGCCCGGCAGGTGCGCGGGGCCCTCTACCAGCACCTGGCGCGCGAGGCGCGTGTCGTTACCGGGCCGCCGCTCAAGTCGCCGCAGCGGGTGATCGATCAGACGCTCAACGACCTGCAGCTGCGGCGCACGCTGGCGGAGCTGGCGCGCGAGCGCGGGCGCGCCGACGACTCGCTGGACAGGGAGGCGCGCAAGGACCTGCGCGAGATCGCCGCCCGCTACAACCCGTTCGCCGTCGACGTCCTGAAGCGCATCGTCGGCTGGATGTTCCGCCGCATCTACGACGGCGTGGACGTGGACGAGGTCGGCATGAAGCGGCTGGTGGAGGCGAGCGCGCGCGCGCCGCTGATCCTGTGCCCGTCGCACAAGAGCCACTTCGACTACATGGTGCTGTCGGTCGTCTGCGACGACTACGGCCTGCAGCCGCCGCACATCGCGGCCGGCGACAATCTGAATTTCTGGCCGGTGGGCCGCTTCCTCCGCATGGGCGGCGCCTTCTTCATCCGGCGCAGCTTCAAGGGCGACCGCGTCTACTCGGCGGTGATGCAGGCCTACGTGAAGCGCCTGCTGAGCGACGGCTTCACCCAGGAGTTCTTCGTCGAGGGAGGGCGGTCGCGCACGGGCAAGCTGCTCCCGCCCAAGCTGGGGATGCTGACTCTGGAGGTGGAGGCCTGGCTCACCGGCGTGCGCCCGGACGTGGTCTTCGCGCCGGTGTCCATCTCGTACGAGAAGATCGCCGAGGCGGGGAGCTACCAGCACGAGCTTTTGGGGGGCGAGAAGCAGAAGGAGGACGCCAAAGCGCTCCTCTCCGCGACCAAGGTGCTGCGCACCCGGCTGGGGCGCATCACCATCCGGGTCGGCGAGCCGATCTCGCTGGCCAATCTGTTCGCCGAGCGCGGCGTGGATCCGAAGAACCACACCCAGGAGGAGCGCCGCGCGCTGGTGCGCGCGCTCGGGCTGCGGGTGGCGGCCGGGATCAACCGCGCCGCGCCGCTGGCGCCGATCGGCCTCGTCTCCGCCGTGCTGCTCAGCCACGACCGGCGCGGGATGTCCGAGGACGAGGTGCTCTCGCGCGCGGAGTTCCTCCACCAGGCCGCGCTCGACGCCGGCGCGCGAGCTCCCGCCTGGCAGGTGGGGAGCGCCGGGCCGGGACTCCCGCCGGCCAGCCTGCGCGATTCCGGCCTGGTGCAGCGCGCGCTGCAGCGGCTCCTGGCGGACGGGAGCGTGAAGCTGCAGGAGGCGGGCGGACAGCGCTTCTACGCGGTCGCCGAGGAGCGCCGCATGGCGCTCGACTACCACAAGAACGCGATCCTCCATTTCCTGGTCGCCCCCGCCATCCTGGCCCTGGCCGTGCGCAGCTATGGCGGGCAGCGCGCTCCGCAGGCGGCGGTGCTGGCCCGCGCGCGGGAGCTGTCCCGGCTGCTCAAACACGAGTTCATCTTCGAACCGGGCCGCTCGCTCGAGTCCACCGTCGAGGAGATGCTCCAGCTCCTGGTCCGCTGGGGGATCGTGGTGCGCGAGGGCGAGGACGTGGTCCCGGTCCCCTCCGGGGTTCGCCCGGGGCAGCTGCTCGGCGACCTGCTGCGCCCGTATCTCGAGGGAATGCTGGTGGCCGTCGACGCCCTGGACCGGCTCCTCGCCGGGCCGATGCCGGCGCGCGAGTGGACGCGCCAGGCGCTGGATCGCGGCCGGGCCGCCTGGCTGGCGGGACGCGTGCGGCGGCTGGAGTCGCTCTCCAAGGCGACCCTGGAGAATTCGCTGGTGATGCTGCGCGAGCGCGACGTAGTGCGCGGAGCGCGGCTCGAGCTGACGCCGGAGTTCCGCAGCCGCGAAAAGGTCGGCGCGCTCGCCGGAGAGGTGGACCAGTACCTGAGGTGAGGCGATGGAATTCCAGCGCGCGTTCTCGAAGGCACCGTGGGAGCCGAAGGTCGGCTACTGCCGCGCGCTGCGCGCCGGCCAGCACATCTACGTGACCGGCACCGCGCCCGTGGACGAGTCCGGCGAGCGCGTGCACGCGCCCGGCGACGTCGAGCGTGCGCTGGGCAAGCTCGGCGCCGACCGCACCCGCATCGTGCGCACGCGCATGTTCGTGACCGACATCTCCCGCTGGCAGGAGTACGGGCGCGCCCACGGCGAGTTCTTCGCCGCCTGCCCGCCCACCACCACCATGGTCGAGGTCAAGGCCCTGATCGACCCCGCCATGCTGATCGAGATCGAGGCGGACGCCGTCGCCCCCTGAACCTACTGCGCGAGGTCGGGCACGAAGCTGCGGCCGAAGCGCTGCTCGAGGGCAGCGGTGAATTCCCGGGGCAGGCCGACCAAGCGGGCCAGCTCGGAGGCGCGCTCGAAGCTCGCCTCGGAGAACCGGTAGGTGGCGTAGAACGCGGCGCCCGTCACCGCCGCCAGCCCGAGCATCGGCCCGGCGGTCTGCCAGTCGTGGTGGACCCCGACGGCCAGCACGAGCCCGATGACCGAGCTGATGCCGCAAGCGATCCAGAGCGGAGTGCGCAGCCACGCGAGCAGGACGGAGTTCCAGCGGAGCTTCTTCAGCTCGACGCCCCGGTTGCCCGAGCCGCCCTTCTCCTCGAAGATCAGGTACGAGGCGAGAGGAACGAGAGGCACGAAGTTCACGTGGAAGAACTTCGTGCGCACGCAGAACAAACCGGCCACTCGATCGGCCTGACCGAAGAGCCTTGTCCCGAACACTCCCATGCGGTCCCCCTGACCCTGAGTGTCGCGGAATCGTACCGGAACGCGAGCGAAGGGTTCACTGTGGACGGCGGGCACACCGGCGACCACCGCGCGCCTGGCCCTGCCGACGGCCGTTTGGCGCGCGTCCCCACCTGCCCGCACCCGGCCCTCCACGGCGCGGTCAGCCCGCCCGCTTCTCGACACGGGGGCACGGAGTTCCTTGAACCTTGCCGCTCGCGGCTGGTAGCCTCGCGGCCCTTCGACTGCGAGAGGCCGACATGGAATTCACTGCGCGCGTCCGCGAGATCCTGAGCTGGTACCCTTCCGACAACCCGGGCACCAAGACCAACATCGCCCGCATGCTCAACCACGGCCGGCTCGCCGGCTCGGGGAAGATGGTCATCCTGCCCGTCGACCAGGGCTTCGAGCACGGGCCCTCGCGCTCCTTCGGACCCAATCCCGCCGGATACGACCCCGAGTACCACATCCAGCTCGCCATCGACGCCGGCTGCAACGCGTACGCCGCGCCGCTCGGCTTCCTGGAGGCCGTGGCCGGGAAGTTCGCCGGGCAGATCCCGCTCATCCTCAAGCTCAACAACAGCGACACCCTGTCGAAGGGCCATCCGCCCTGCTCCGCCGTCACCGGGAGCGTGAAGGATGCGGCGCGGCTGGGCTGCGTCGCGATCGGGTTCACCATCTACCCGGGGTCGTCGGCGCGGAACACGATGTACGAGGAACTGCGCGAGCTGACCGAGGAGTCCAAGGAGCACGGCCTGGCGGTGGTGGTGTGGAGCTACCCGCGCGGCGAGGGCATCACCGACAAGAAGGGGGAGACGGCGGTGGACGTGGCCGGGTACGCCGCCCACATCGCCTGCGAGCTCGGCGCGCACGTCGTGAAGGTCAAGCCGCCCACCGAGTTCATCTACCAGCCGGAGGCGCAGAAGGTCTTCGAGAAATACAACATCCCCATCAAGAGCCTGGCCGACCGCGTGCGGCACGTGGTGCAGAGCTCGTTCAACGGGAAGCGCATCGTCATCTTCTCGGGCGGCGAGGCGAAGGGCACCGACGAGATCCTCCAGGAGGTGCGCGGGCTGCGCGACGGAGGCGCCTTCGGCTCCATCATGGGGCGCAACAGCTTCC
>WNFA01004329.1_pt1 | contig 11858 bp, 8 predicted proteins | sample 5400481 | NCBI WGS metagenome assembly WNFA01 (sample SAMN13153340, study PRJNA577476) | soil metagenome | isolation source: 120 cm saprolite under Douglas fir tree site 2 hole 1 replicate 2 | place: USA:California | collected 2015-04-18
GCGCAAGGCACCATCGGCGACTTGATGATGGTCGAAGGCTCGCTGGGCCGCAACGATCCCACCGGCGCGTGGGAATATCCGCCGCCTTTCGATCTCTCCCCGAAAACTGTCGATTGGGAAACATGGCAAGGCACCGCGCCGCACAAACCATGGGATCCCGATATGTCGCCGAAGTATTTCGCGCGCTGGCGCTGCTGGAAGGAATACGGCACCGGAGTCGCCGGCGACCTGCTCGTGCATCTCGTCAGCGGCATGATGTTCATGCTCGGCCTCAATGAACCGCCCAAACGTGTCCTCTCCACCGGCGGAATCCTGCGCTGGAAAGACGGCCGCAACATGCCCGACGTGCATGCCACGCTTTTCGAGTATGGCGACATCCCCATCTACTTCCGCCTGAACCTCGGCACCGAGTCTCCCGAAATCTATCGCTTCAACGGCTCCAAGGGCGTTCTCGAAATCAGCGAAAACGCGCTCACTTACTACCCACAAACCGGCAAGGACGAATCGCCCAGCTACTACTCTTCCGGTTTTCCACGCGCTATGCGCGAGGAGTACGTCAACAAGTGGCACGAAGAGCATGACCCCAAACCGGCGCACGAACCCGGCCTGCAAGGCGTGACCTTCCACAGCGTTTCCTGGGACGAACAGAAACCGCACATGTGGACCTACTTCGACTCCGTGCGCACGCGCAAACCCAACGTCGAAGACGTCGTCTTCGGCCACCACGCCGCGCTGGCCTGCCACATGGCCAACGAATCCTATTTCCGCAAAGCCATCACCACTTGGGACGGCGAGAAAATAAAAACCTGACCGTGGCACAGCCATTTCTGGCTGTGCGCACCGCGCGCTAGAACCAATCGCTTCGGTAGGCGATCCACCAACTAGCTACGCCAATGGGAACCGTTGCGACGAGAGCCCACCAAAATGGCAATGCCACGTCGGCGATGAGACCACCCACCGCAAAGGTCATCCAAAAAACTTTGCGTTGCATACAGACATTCTAACAGCCAATACATGCGGCACCGGATCGCGCCCGCGATGAGACTTCGTGAGAGAGTTCCTGAAGAGAATTGCTCCACGCTTGACACCTCTCACCCCTTTGGCCAATAGTCCGCAAGTCGGAGGGTGCCCGATGCATGCGACGGAACGACGTCTTTCCCGGCGAGGTCTGCTGAAAATTTTGGGAATGGCCAGTAGCGGAATCGCCGCCAGTCGGTGGCTGGCGCCCGACTCGATCATGGCCCAGCAGCCCGCTTTCGAAAAAGCGATGGAGACGTTCACCGGGCCCGGCGCAAATTCGCGCTGGAATTCCGTCGGTCCCTATGTCACCGAGCCGCAAAAAGTTCCTTTGATTCTGCTCACCGACCGTCCCGTCCAGCTCGAAACCCCACGCCACTATTTCCGCACCGCATTCACGCCCAACGAGGCCTTTTACGTCCGCTGGCACCTCGACGGTATTCCGAACGCTGTTGATCTGAAAGAATGGAAGCTGCAGATCGAAGGGAACGTCAACAAGCCGCTCGCGTTGAGCTTTCCGGAGCTGATGAAGAAATTCAAACCGGTTTCAATCGCCGCCGTAAATCAGTGCTCCGGCAACAGCCGCAGTCGCCTGCAACCGCGCGTCCCGGGCGGTCAATGGGGCAATGGGGCGATGGGCAACGCCATGTGGACGGGCGTGCAACTGCGCGAGCTTCTGGATATGGCCGGCATAAAGAATGGTTCCTTGCAAGTGCAGTTTCAGGGCCTCGAAACCGGCCAGGGGCCGGCGGGTCTTGGCTCGAATCTTTTCCTCAAATCGCTCGATCTTAAAAATCCTGTTCTCGACGAATGCTTCGTCGCCTATCTGATGAACGGCGAGCCGCTTCCCATGCTCAATGGATTTCCCGTGCGGCTGGTAGTTCCCGGATATTTTGCGACCTACTGGACCAAATGCCTCACCTGGATTCGCGTTCTCAACGCTCCCGACGAAAATTTCTGGATGAAGACCGGATACCGCGTGCCGGATACTCCGCGGGGCAACACCACCCCTGAAGACGTGAAGGCCGGCAAGGTAAAGACCGTGCCGGTCGAGCGGTTTCCCGTGCGCTCTTTCCTCATCTCTCCCGATGGCTCTTCGAAGATTCCCGCGGGAATGAACGTCACGCTGCGCGGCATCGCTTTCAGCGGCTTTGGCGCCGTGAACCGCGTAGAAGTTTCCGATGATGGGGGAAAGAGTTGGACGGCCGCAAAGCTTGGCGAGAACCATGGCGCCTACTCCTTCCGTGCCTGGGAGTCGTCGTGGATCGCAAAATCGCCGGGGCGTTATTCGCTGGCCGTGCGCGCCACCGATGAAAAAGGCAACACGCAGCCCGACGAGCCGGTCTGGAACCCAGGCGGGTATCTCTGGAATCGCATCGAGCGGCAGGAAATCGTCGTCGGAAATGCGAGCTAAGGGAGAGTCACTATGAAAAACAAAGGCCGCCCGGTCTTTCTCATGTTGTGCAGCTTGGCGATGGCGGCTGTCGTTTACGCCGAATTAAAAAAGGGCGACTACTCTCCCGCGGAACTCGGAATCCTGCGCCAGGCAGCCCCCGTCGGGCTGACGCCGGATTCGAACTTCCAGGTTTCCGCCTATCCGGTGCCGGCAATCGATCTCGCCCCCGGAGATGGCCTGCAGGACATCCAAATTTATTGCAACACCTGCCATAGCCCGCGCTACATCACCATGCAGCCGCCGCTCCCCGCCGCCACCTGGGAAGCCGAAGTGAACAAGATGAATAAAACTTTCGGCGCCGCTATTCCCGAAGACAGCACGCAGAAAATCATTCTCTATCTGCAGGCCCACTACACACCCGACACCCGCAAGGAGTAACGACCCAGGATCCGATTTGCAACCGTAAGCGCTCCGCGGGACATTCATTTTCGCCTAGCGCCGGGGAATGTGTCGTATCAGTTAATGGAAAGTGCCGATGGTCTAGTACTACATGTCAAATACCGGACAGACAGTGGGCACCTCTCTCACGTTAGTCTTTGACCAGTTAACTCGAACTAGCCCGGGAGGCAGTTGGGCGCGGAAAGGAACTGCCTTCCGGGGATTTTTGGACGTTGTTATGTCGTTTAACGCAAAGCCTGGACCGCAGCTAGACGAACGAGCTTCCGCCCGCGACGCACCTCAGCGCCGGCAAAATCTCGTGCACATCCTCTTCGTTCATCGTTCCCTGGCAGATGTGGAGCGCTGCTTGTATGAACTCAAGAGGGCGCGCTTCAAGGTCAGCTCGGATGTGGTCGTGACTCCCGAGCAATTCGCCGAACGACTCCGTTCGCGGCCCTTTGACCTTGTTGTCGCTGAGTACCCCAGCACGAACTGGCAAGAAACGCAGGTGCAGGACCTCCTGGGCCAGATGAAGAATGACATCCCCCTAGTCTTCTTGATTCACGGCTTGAAACGCGAAGCCGCTGCGGAGTTCATCCTGAAAGGTGCGGCCGATTGCATTGAGGTGGAAAGCATTGGTCATCTGCCCGTCGCCGTTCATCGGGCGCTGGCGGAGAAAACCCTGCGCGACCAACGCGATCGCGCCGAAAAGGACTTGCGGCGTTCGGAGGCGCGCTATCGCGCCCTGGCAGGAAATCTGAGCTACGGAATTTGCCGCTGCAGTCTCGACGGCCGGTTTCTGGAAGTGAACGATGCGTTGATGAGGATGCTCGGATATGAGTCAAGGGAGGAGCTTTTGGCCTTGGATCTTGCGCGCGACATTATCCAGGAGCCTCACTGGCGGGCCCAATTGCTGGGTCAAACCAGCGCGGGAGCCTTCGTCGAGCCCATCGAAGTGGAATGGAAGCGGAAGGACCGTGCGGCCTTGAAGGTCCGGCTCAGCGGGCGAGAAGTCGTCAGCGAACAGGGGGGGTTGGAAGCTTACGAGGTCATCGTCGAAGACGTCACCAGGCAGCGTGAGCTGGAGGATCACCTCCGTCGGCAGGCCGCCAGCGATTCCCTGACCGGTCTGGCCAACTATCGCCGCTTGGTAGATGTGCTCGATTCGGAGATCAAGCGCAGCAACCGCACCAACCGGGAGTTCTCCATGCTGTTTTTTGATCTGGACCGGTTGAAACGAATCAACGACCTCTATGGACATATGATAGGAAGCCAAGCGCTTTGCCGTTTGGCCGATGTTTTGTGCTCCTGTTGCCGCGAAATCGATACCGCCGCGCGCTTCGGCGGGGACGAGTTTGCTCTTGTTTTACCGGAGACTAATGCAGAAGCGGCCACCCTGGTGGCACAACGTATCTGCGAAAGCGTTGCGAATGACGATAAAGGGCCAACAATTTCCGTCAGCGTCGGTATCGCCGTCTATCCCCAAAACGGCGAGACGATCGAGAGACTCCTGAGCCAGGCAGACTCGGCGCTTTATTCGATGAAGCGACGGAGAATTGTCGCGGGAGAGTCCAGGCAGACCGCCGCCGGGCGGTAAACTTGCTTCCTCAAACCGTCGTGGCTTCACTCCGTGGATCTATGCCTAAGAAGAAACCTAAGAAAGATTACCGCAAAGGAACTCTCGCCAGTGTCAAAAAGGAAATGGCCAAGCCGCGAATGGCCAAATCGCACGGAAATAACCTGCCGCGCAGCATCTTGCTTCCCTCGCCCAGCCTCGCTACAATATTCGCAGGTAGTAGTGTTATGCAAGCCGCCGTCAGTTCAAGCAAAACCAAGCCTAAAATAAGGCCCAAGGAAAAGCTCGCTTTCAACGTCCAGGCCTTTCTCGATTCCGCCGGCGTGGCAAGAGAAATTGTAGAGTATCGAAGAGCGCAGAAGATTTACGCTCAAGGCGAGCCCGCTACGAGCGTCATGTACATTCAAAGCGGCGGTGTAAAGCTCTCCGTTGTCAACGAGGTCGGCAAAGAAGCAGTCGTGGGGATTCTGGCGCCCGGCGACTTCTTTAGTGAGGGGTGCCTGGCGGGACAGCGTATTTGTATGGGCACGGCTACCGCGATTATTCCCACGGCAATATTAGTCATAGAAAAAGACGAGATGCTGCGCGTGCTTCACACGGAACACGCGCTCTCCGACCGCTTTATGTCCTACATTCTTTCGCGCAATATCCGCATCGAGGAAGATCTGATCGATCAACTCTTTAACTCCAGCGAGAAACGTCTGGCTCGCACTCTTCTGCTGCTGGCCCGCTACGGCAAGGAAACCCAGCCGCAAAAAATGCTTCCCAAAGTATCTCAGGAGATGCTCGCGGAAATGATTGGTACAACGCGGCAGCGCGTCAATTTCTTCATGACAAAGTTCCGGAAACTCGGCTTCATCCGTTACAATGGCGGACTGCATGTCCACAATTCCCTCCTAAGCGTCGTCCTGCACGACTAGTCACCGCCTTCGCCGCGTGCCACTTCTTTGAGGTCGGAGCTTTAGAGTATCTGTGCTCGGAGTGCGCCACGTCGCGTTCGTGGTAACCTTTTCACGTTGGATCGATGCTTCTTGCGTCGCGTTCGTGGCTGGCAAGATCCGCTTCCGAATTCTATGCAAGGGGAACGTTCCCTATGAATGCGACCGCGCGGCGAACATACGGTGTGGCGGCGTGCCTCGTCGTGGCAATCATTGCGGTCTGCTGGCACACGCAAACTGGAGCCGCCAACTCAAAAGCCCCTAAGGCTATAGCGACTTACCTCGATCCACCGGAAAGCAAAGGTGTGAACTCCTGGAATCAGCGGGCTGCCGCCGCTTACCTCGATCAAAGGGAAGGCTGGTGGGAGGCATGGCCAAAAGCCGCGCGCGATCACGAAACTTTTTGCGTGTCGTGCCACACGGCGCTGCCTTACGCGCTCTCCCGACCTGCGCTTCGTAAGGAACTTGCCGAAGATGCTCCTTCCCTCAACGAACGTAGACTGCTGGACAATGTCACCAAGCGCGTACGCCTTTGGAAGAAAGTCGCCCCGTTCTATAGCGACGCGGACCGCGGCGCGTACAAGACTGTCGAATCTCGCGGGACGGAATCCGTTCTCAATGCGCTGATCCTTGCCAGCAACGACGCGCAGAGCGGCCGGCTCAGCAACGACGCGCGCGGGGCGCTGGATAACATGTGGGCCGAACAGCAAACCACGGGAGCCAAAGCAGGCTCGTGGTCGTGGCTGCGGTTCCGCAATGAGCCTTGGGAAGCCGACGATTCGGATTTTTATGGAGCCACGCTTGCTGCGGTCGCGGTTGGCACGGCCCCGGAGAATTACCGCGCGCGACCCGAAATCCAAAACGACGTCAGGATGTTGCGCGAATACTTGAACCGCGAATGCGCGGCGCAGACCACCATCAATCGCGTCGCCCTTCTGTGGGCTTCGGCGAAACTTCCCGGACTCCTCGCGCGGGAGCAGCAGAAGGCCATCGTCAGCGAAGTGCGCAGCAAGCAGCAGGCCGACGGGGGCTGGAGCTTATCGTCCCTGGTTGGCGCGTGGAAACGCGCGGATGGAACTCCGCAGGAAGCGCAGAGCGACGGCTACGCCACAGGTTTTATCACCTTCGTACTACAACAGGCGGGGATTCCCCGAGACGATGCCCAACTGCAGCGCGGCCTCGTGTGGCTTGCAGCCAATCAGAACAAGACAGAAGGCTTCTGGCTGTCCTACTCGCTGAACAAAAACGAAGCGCATCACCTCAGTCCGGGTACCGCGCGCTTCATGAACGACGCCGCAACGGCCTATGCCGTGCTCGCCCTGACCGACGCCAACCACCATTGAATCAAGACACGACCGAGGCCTTAAAGGACCGAGTTCAAGTCGTCGACGTGGCGCCTCTATCCTCTGCGCCCTCACTCAATTGCGCATGCTTCCTGTCACCACTGGAGGTGCCTGCCCCCCCACGCGCTTCGGCTTGCCGTTCTCGAAACTGCGACCTGTCAACATTCAGACCTTCCAACATTCCCCACCCATTTACTGTGTTAGTATCGCCTCAGGTTCGCCCTCCCTTCCACCAGCGGCAAGGACTTATGCCTCCAGACGGCACACGTCGCAGTGGGCGCATTTCCAAACAAATCGCTATCACTCTCGTTGGCAGCGACATGGAAGGACGCGTGTTTTCCGAGCGTACCAAGACCGTGCTGCTGAGCCGGCACGGCGCAGGCATCCAGTCGACCTACAAACTCTTCGCCGAGCAGGAACTCGTGATTCGCAGTGAGGTGTCCCACAAAGAAATCGAGGCCCGCGTGGTCGGCCAGATCGGCTCCGACGGCGACACCTATATCTATGGCATAGCTTTCCTGGACACCAAGCTGAATTTTTGGGGCATCGATTTTCCGGATTTATCTCAAGCCGAAAAGCGGGCCATCCAAACCCTGCTCGAGTGCGGCAATTGCTGCGTGCGGGAGATGGCCGACCATAGCGATCTGGCATCCGACGTAATGGCCGTCAACAAGGGCATCGTGCGCTATTGCAAGAAGTGCGGGTCTTCGACGCTGTGGAAGCTGGCAGCCGCGGGCAGCGCGCCCTCCGAGGACGCGCCCGGCGAGCTGGGCGCGCTAGGTTTGCCTGATGCGCCGCATCCGTGGCGCGCGGCCGAGAGTCCCGGCGCAGCACAGGAAAAAACGTCGGCGTTCGCTGGGGCTGCCTGGATGGAAACGCCAACGCCGGAGCCTTCAACCACGCTCGAGCCAATCACAGCGCAGCCCCCGACTCCCGATGGGGCGCAGGCGCATGCGCCGGCCGCAGCGCCATCCGGTGCAGGCGTTGCCACGAAGGAACGAGAGAATCGGCGAAAGCATGCGCGCACGCGGGTCAACTTCAAGGCCTGCGTGCGGCGGCCGAACTTGCAAGACGATATTGTCGCGTGCGAAGACATGTCGCGCGGCGGGCTGCGCTTCAAGAGCACCCATAAATACTTTGAGAAGACGATGATCGACGTTGCCGTACCGTATTCGCCTGGTGACCAAGCCATCTTTGTGCCCGCACAAATCGTCTACGTGCAGGAACTGCCGGAGCAGAAATTGTATCGGTGCGGTGTAATGTACTTGCGCAGCGGACGCTGAAAGGTTCCGATAACACTATAGTTAACATGGTAGAGCTTTTGCCAGGCCTGCCCCCTCCGTTAGTACCCCCTAATGCGGTACCCCTGTTCTATGGGTAGTTCGCGGGTGCGCGGCGATAATGCTGGCAGAAAGTGTAGACGGCTGCAGGTTTTGCACCGAGGCTCGCCTAAACCATGTCCGAACGTTTGAGTTCTGTAGCACCCACGCTGTCCGCCGCTGTTCCTGCAACGCGGACGGAACGCCGGCAGATGCGCCGCGCCGGTATTTCGCTGCAGGTACGGATTCGGAGTGCGGATTTCAACGATGGAAATTTCGATGAAGTGCGCCTGACGCAGAATGCTTCGCGAAAGGCCATCTACTTTTACACGCAGCTGAACCGCTACTACAAGGGAATGCGCGTCCGGGTGACCTCTCCCTACGACCCGAGCGCCGGATTGGCGAACCTGGAGCAAATCGGGGAAGTGCTGCGCGTACACAAGCGGGACGACGGGTTCGGGATAGCGGTGGCGCTCTTGTCCTGCTTGCAACCAACCACCGTGCCGTCCGCTAGCGCGACACCGTTGGCACCGCCCCCGGCCCAGCTAATACCGACGGTGGCCAGCACCGCGCCGAGTGAGCGCCGCTGCGGGACCAGGTCGCCATTTATCGCTCCTGTGGAAATGGTCGAGATGCGCACAGGATCGCGCATTCAGGCGCGCACCTCCGATTTGAGCTTACAAGGCTGCTACATAGACACTTTGAACCCGCTTCCAGTAGGGGCAGCGGTGCGGCTGCAAATTCACCGGGCGGGGTTGACTCTGGACGTACTTGCAAACGTCAGTTCGCGTCACGCGGGCTCGGGAATGGGGCTGGTGTTCGGGGAGATCACGCAGACGCAGCGGGTTGTGGTGGAGAGTTGGCTTGGCGAGCTAGGCTGGCCGCCGCGCACGGCGTTTGAGAACGCCTTTCCCCCGTTGAAGCCGGCAACTTCGCCCGACGCGGACTGCGCGGCGCGGCTGGTGCAAATGCTGCTGCGCAAGGGCGTGCTGAGCCAGTCTGAAGCAACGGAAGTCCTGCGCGACTGTAAGGACTGAGCGAAGCGCGTCGCACGCCAGCGTTTGTCCGAATCCTTGAGCAAGATTGCGAGCCCGGCGAACCAATCGCCGGGCGTTTTTATTTTAGCTCCCTCTTCGAGGCCTTAGGCTCCAAGCACCTTCCACTTGCTGCTGTTGTGTTGCCCTCTCATATCGTTTCAGAAGTGCACTACGACGCCCGCGGAAGCGCGGAGCTGGTTTTGTGTGCTGGAATTGAAGTGGGTGAGCAGATAGTCGACCTGGATGGGACGGATGGATACGAGAGGTAGGACTTTGAGGTCGATGCCGACGCCGAGGGCCGTGGCGAAGGCGTTCTGCGTCGGCCCGAAAGTGAGCGAGCCGCCGCCTGTGCTAATCGATTCGTGGGCGGCGCCGACCAAGAAATGCGCGAACGGAGAAATCCGCCCGGGAAAGCGAAGCTGCGGGCCGGCGAGATACGTCTGGATATAGGTGTTAGCGCCCTGGAACGAGCCGGAAGTTCTGCTGAAGTCTGCAGCGAGGGCAAGCGGCCCCAAGATTTTGAATGCGCCGCCGGCTTCCCAACCGTTGAGATTGAGGTGCTGCGTGTTGGTTGCTGAGGGGCAGCTAGGCGCAGGGCAAAGAACGGGCTGGGTGAAGCTGACGGGAGCGCGCACAAAAGAGTATCCGCCAAAAAGCTCGATGCTTTGAGCGTGTGACGGCGTGGCGAACAGGACTACGGCGAAAACGAGAATGTAGATTGACGCGAAAAAGCGCATGGACGTCCCCCTAGAGAATGTTGGCTAGGTTGGACATAGGATGCATAGATTTTCCGGGACGGTTGTACTCAGCGCGCGCGATTGTGCCCTATTCGTAGCGCAAGGCCACTAGGGGATCGACCCTCATCGCTCGCCGCGCCGGAATGTAGCAGGCCAGCAACGCGATAGCCGCCAGTCCCACGGCTACCGCCGCGTAGGTCAGCGGATCGGTCGGCTTGACTCCGAACAGAAAGCTGGAGATCAGCCGAGTGACGCCGATGGCCAGGGCGATTCCAATGGCAACGCCGATCAGCGTCAGCTTGAGCCAAAGCTTGGCGATCAGCCCGAGGACATCGCCGCGATGTGCACCCAGGGCCATCCGGATGCCGATTTCGTGGGTGCGCTCGCTCACCGAGTAGGACATCACGCCATAGATGCCCATTGCCGCCAGCAAGACGGCCACGCCCGCGAAGATACCGAATAGCTGCATGAAGAAACGCGAATCGCCGAGCGAGGCGGCCATTACAGCGTCCATGGTCATGATGTTCGTCACCGGCTGATTGGGATCGATCTCCGCCAGGACTTTCTTCACACTGGTGGCCAAGTTTGTTCCGCCGCCTGGCTGGCTGGCGGATGTGCGCAACACCAATGCCTCGTGCAGGTGGGCTCGCGCGGCGCCTCCCGGAAAAACCGCCGGCTGCTGATGGAACGGTGCGTACACAAACGAAGGCGTCTCTTGTCCCGGCCCGAAATGTTTGACGTCACCGACAATTCCGACGATCTGCCGCGGCCGCACCTCGTCCACGGGATAGGGGTCGTAGCGCAGAAGTATTTGCTGACCGATGGGATCTTCGTTCGGAAAAAACTTGCTCGCAAAAGCCTGATTCACGGTGATGACCCACGGAGCCGCCTCCGTATCGTGCTCGTCGAGATAGCGGCCCTTTACCAGCGGAATCTTCAGCGTGCTGAATACTCCGGGGCTGACCTCGCTATATCCGGCTTGCGGCCGATTGTCCGGCGCGGGCGCCGGATGCCCGAGAATCGCAAACGAATAGAATTCCGGGCAGCATCGCGTGGGCAATGCCCCGATCACAGCAGAGGACTCCACACCCACAAGTGCGCCAGTTTTTTCCAGGAGACGCTGATAGAAGGCGGTAACCGAAGGCAGAGTCTTTTCCATATCGCCGCCCGGGATGCGCTCCACGTACTTGCCCCCTTCTGGGAGCTGGAATTCCATGGTCAAGAGGTGATTGGCATCGAAGCCGGTATGAACGCGTTGCAGGTGCAACATGGTATTGATCATGAGTCCGGCGCCGACCAGCAGCACCATGGCCAGGGCCACTTCCGCAACCGCCAGCGAATGTCGAGCCAGCCGCCCTGAACTCGTAGTGGTCTTGCGTTCACCTTCGCGGAGCACAACATTTAGGTCCGGACGAGAAGCCTGGATCGCGGGAGCCAGACCAAACAGGATGGCGGTCAGAAGGGAAACGGCAAGGGTAAACACAAACACTCTGGCATCGACGCCAATCTCGGTCGAGTTAGGAAACTCACCGGCCAGCGCAACGAGCAGCTTGATTCCGGCATACGTCAGGGCGATGCCCAGCACGCCGCCAGAAAGCGCCAGTAGCCCGCTTTCGGTCAGCAACTGCTGGATCAATCGGCGGCGTCCGGCCCCGAGAGAAGAGCGCAGGGCGTACTCTTTGCGGCGCGTTTCCGTGCGGAACTGCAAGAGGTTGGCGACGTTCACGCAGGCAATGAGCAAAACGAACGCTACCGCGCCGAACAGCGGATAGAGCACTGGTCCGGCGAAGCGGAAAAGGTCGTCGTGTAAAGGAAGCACTTTCGCGCCGGTGCCTTTATTGGTCGCCGAATATTCCTGCTCCAGGCGGCGCGAGATCACGTCCATTTCCGTTTGCGCCTGCGCGACCGTGACGCCCGGCTTCAAGCGCGCGACGGGCATCAGCCAATGATCGATGCGCGTCGAATAACGGCTGCTTTCCGGATTGATGGGCACCCACAAGTCGAGACGACCGCCATAGAACGGAGCAAAGTGGGGTTGCATGACTCCGACAATGGTC
>WNFA01010814.1_pt1 | contig 11856 bp, 10 predicted proteins | sample 5400481 | NCBI WGS metagenome assembly WNFA01 (sample SAMN13153340, study PRJNA577476) | soil metagenome | isolation source: 120 cm saprolite under Douglas fir tree site 2 hole 1 replicate 2 | place: USA:California | collected 2015-04-18
GGCTCGCTGTGATGAATCGGAAAACAGATTGCACTTGCTCGTGTCTGGCGCGAATCGTAGGCAACAACAATTAGAGGAGGAAAATCGATGGCTATACGAACTGGATCGGCTGTTTGGGAAGGCACACTGAAGAAAGGGAAGGGAACCATGAAGCTTGGAAGCGGTGCATTTGAAGGTCCTTACTCTTTTTCATCGCGTTTCGAAGAAGGGAAAGGGACAAACCCTGAGGAACTAATCGGCGCGGCTGAGGCCGGTTGTTACACGATGGCTCTTTCGGCAAACCTGGAGAAAGCCGGTCATCCCGCGAAACGAGTCAGCACCACTGCGACGGTGAGACTCGAGATGGTTGGCGGCGGACCAAAAATCACCACGATCGATTTGAAGACTGAAGCCGAAATCCCAGGCATCGATGAAGCAAAATTCCGTGAGCAAGCCGAGCTAACCAAAAAGACTTGTCCAGTCTCCGTCGCTCTTGCCGGCACGCAGATCAATCTGGAGGCCAAGCTGCTGTAGCCGCTGGCGCCGGCTGCGGCTTTCCGGTTCCTAGTCCTGCACAAAATGAATTCCGTGCTCGGCGCCAATCTCGGCGAGCTGCGACTTGTCGGGTCTGTCGGGTTTAGCAAATTCTGCAGCGCAGCGTGCAAAAAATTTCTCTATTCCCGAAGGCGTCGTCGTAAGCAGCATACGGGAAGGCTGCTCACCAATATTCTTGAAGGTGTGAACGGCGCCGCATCGCGCGATCCGCGAGACGTCTTCTTGGCCGTCGGCTTGACCTAGCAATTGTCGAGTTTCGGTGCGCGTGACGCCAACTAGCGCGTGTAGCAGATGTGATCGCGGAAGGACTATAAGAAGTCTTGCCGCGCTGTCATGAGATCGCTCCCATCAGCTGGGCCACCTCTCGTTTAGTGTACACGCGCTCGGCTGCTTTAATCGACAGGTCTAGCTCCGTCTTAACCGGATTCGCTACGTCATCAGCAAATATGGATACATCGCAGTTACACACCGTTGTAGACGTTCCGCCGACATAAATCAGACCAGGCGACCACAGCTGCACCTTCGGTTGCAGCCGTGGGTACTCGAATTGAACCACATACGCGTCTGCTTCATCATGCAGTAACACGCAATCGTGAATATGCGCGAAATCCACTCGCATTCCGTATTCGGGCTGCCGGGGTCCATCGCCACGGGTCACAATCTTCAGGCCCGCAACTTTTGGGAAACGAACCTCAATGCGAGCGTTAGTAATGTTGAATCTTCCGCTATTCGTCAGCCAGAACCCGAGCGGGCTGAAAAACTCACGCGCCTTTAAGTACGCGATCCAATCTGCAGGCTTTGGCGCAAGCGGATCGGAGATTTGCAGTATTGGACGTGTAATGATCGAGCGAAAGGTATCGTGCCGGGGCGGAGTGGGCTGAGGTGGCTCTGGTGGCGGCTCTAGAAGCTTCGTTGACGTGATCTCGTAGTTCGTTCCAAATCGAATCCGACGGTCGGGGTCGCCGAATTCGATTCCAAGCGTTGGAACCGGCGCAAGTTCCGCGACGGCATCGGTTCTTCCCATTAAGGATATCTCCTCCGGATCGGCACTCGCAGTACTGCTCCCCCGCCTGATGTAGACGACCCCTTCTTTAAGTTTGCCATAAGGACGACGGCAATAAATCGGACGCGTCTGAGCCTGTGCAATAGTAATTATGTCCAGTTCAACGGCATCGCGCTGGACAGTGTGCAACGCGAAGTTAACCGGCTTGTTGGTTTTACCGTTGACGAACTGTTGTACGTCGTTGTCCGCGAGATGAACCGTCACTCCGGCGACCTTGCTCGCTCGGCCGTCCTTCTCTTGCACGCCAACCAAGATGTGGGCGTCTGTCTCTTTCCACCCATTGGCGAAAGCAAGGATATCCTTCAGTAGCTCACCTTTCTCTTCGTCGGAACCGCCGTAAAAGCGGTACTGCTCAGCTTTGAAGTCCAGCGTGTCGCTTTCAACTTTGCTCAGCAGAATCTCCAGTGTGCTCTTATCCATCGTTGGAATTTTCTCAGCATGCGGAACAGCTGCAAACGAGAACTAATCTTTCGTTAGGGCGCTCTACAGCGCTAAACTTTCCTGTTTCGCACGCTCGCCAGTAGCGGCGAGAGCGCCGAATTTCTTCACTAATTCGTCAAGTTTGGCGACATAGTAATCGACGTTTTCGTCACGGTTTTGCGGATCGAACTCGGAAGCCAGCTTTGCGGCTTCGTAGGCGGCAACTTTTTTGGGCGTGGCCGTGATGTAATAGCTGACCTGGTCGCCAGGCTTGTAGTTGCGGCCACTGGCCAGGGCAAGCTCGTACGCAGCCGCGCGGTTCCGCGCGGAGCCGGCAATCTTTGCGCGATATTTATCCAGCGAATCCTGGAGCGTGTCGGTCTTCATCAGCACGTCGATCTTCCATTCGCGATTCCGGATTTTTTTCTCGAACCGATTCCGAAGATCAGGGATCGCTTCTGGTTTTCCTTCCATGATGAGCTTGATCATTTCCTCCAGGAACACGCGCTGGAATTTTTCGAGTCCGCGCGATTTAAGGGCGCCGCCCTTGATGACTACGTCGCCATCTTTCGTAAGGAGTGCGTAGTTCTTCGCCTTGTAGCTCAGCATGGCGTCGAATTGTTCGTCGAACTCGATTTCAATTCCCTCGGGCAATTCCTTCGCCAATCCTCTTTGCAATTCATCTATGTCAGTCTGCGCCGGCGGGACGAAATAGATTCCGTCGGTATCGACTTCGATCACCTGCGCGCCGCGTTTGCCCACCCAATCGATCATCTTCCTCAGCAAATCGCGTCCGATCTGAGTCACGCGCGCAGCGGCGTCGAAGTCGGCGAAATGGCCTTGTGCAAACCCGAGATACCCGTAGAAACTGTTCAGCAGAATTTTGAACGTGTTTTGCAGCGCCTGAAGATGATGCTGCTTTGCGGCAACATGACCGACGGATAAAGCGATGCGATGTCGCAGTGCCAGACGTTACGCGCTACTCCGGTGAAGAAGATGTCGGTATAACCGCCCTCGAATGCTCGCGCCATCGGCAGCTCGGGAATGGAATGGCGCTGCCGGAAATATTCGCGCAGAAAAAGCGCGTTGATGCGGGTGGCATTGCCGCGCACGATCACGTCCTGGTAATTGTATGGAAAGATTTGCGCCTGGATGAAGTAGCTCGGACTTAACAGGTCCGATAGCACGCGTGTTTCCCGAACGCCACACAGTGTGCGCCGTCGAAATTCTTCTGAACTGTCTATGTACGCCCGCTGCAATTCCTTGCCCGTTAGCGCTGAAATTTCTTCGCTGTCACAAAGATCGAAATGCCGGGCGACATCGGTCCGTTCGAAACCAGCGAGGGAACGCATGCCGACATCGTAAAATTGCGCGAGCAAAAAAGTGTCAACGAAGTGGCGGCCGCCAACCGTGAACTTGGGATAATCGATTGTTTTCTCCGCGATTTGGAGCCGTGACGGCCGGGAACGAAGAAAACCATCGCTCCGTCCCCAATCGAGTTTCGTTTTCAGCTTTCTCGCGCGCGAAACCAGATAGGGCAGATCGAACCGGAATAAGTTGTGACCTTCGATCACGTCCGGATCGCGTTCCTTGATCAAACTCGTTAGGCGCCTGATCGCCCCGCGTTCCGATTCCTCGACATTGTTTGGATCGACAATAAGCAGCTCTTCCCAGCCGCTATTGTCCGATACCGCAATGCTCATGATATGGTCACCCCGGCCGGGGTCACCGGCCCCGGCTTCAGCGTTTCCGAATGAAAGCAGTTCGAGCTGCATTCGTTTCAGTTCTTCGAATGGCAGATCCTTGAACAAGGTGCGACCTGTGGCGGTGAGATAATGTTGCACCAGATCGGTGAAGGCGAAGAAATGGCGCCCAGCGTTCTTTAGTCCATTGCGCAGACCGATCAGTTCTTTCCAGCCATCGACTGTAACCAGCCAGCCATACTTGAGATCGTTCTCGAGCTTTTCGGACTCGATGCCAAGATCGACCACATCAGAGTCGCACCAGACAAATGGGTGAAACGGCTCGACATCGGCGACGGTCGAGCCGTCTATTTCGCGGCGATAAACTTTCACCGTTCCGGTTTCGCCGAGTTCGATTGCGACAATGTGGGGTGTCGGGTCAGCGCCAAAAAGGAGCGTGTTTTTCTCAAATTCCATTTTTTCTTAACAAACCTTCTGTCATTCCCAGCGAAGTCGAGGAATCTCTTACTGTTTCTCCGAACTGAATTAAATTGAGAGATGCTTCGACTTCGCTCAGCATGACAAGCATGAGGATTCGTTTCGTTTCGACCGTATTGCTGTTGATCTTGGTTTCCGCGATCGCAATCGCGCAGCAGACTCTGCAGTCACTCGCCGATGTCGAGCTTCCATCGCTGCTCGCCATTTACAAAGACATTCACGCGCATCCGGAACTATCGGGGCATGAGGAGCGCACTTCAGCGCTAATCGCGAGGGAATTGCGCGCGGCAGGTTGCCAGGTCACGGAGCATCTCGGCAAATATCAAAACTCCAAATTCAGACGCGCATATTGCCGCGTTCATCGGAACGGCGCGGGCATTGCAGCGATTCAAAGATCAATGGCACGGCACGATCCTGTTCGTCGCGCAACCAGCCGAGGAGACGGGCAACGGCGCGCGCGCATTGCTCAAGGCTGGGCTTTACGATCGATTCGGCAAACCGGATTTCGCGCTTGGGTTTCACGACAAGGCCGACATGCAAACCGGCCACATTGGCGTCACGGAAGGCTACACGTATGCGAATGTTGACTCAGTGAATGTGACCGTGCGAGGCGTTGGCGGCCACGGTGCGTATCCGCACAAAACGAAAGACCCGATTGTGCTAGCAGCGGAAATGATCAACGCCTGGCAGACGATTGTCAGCCGCGAAAACAACCCGCTCGATCCGATTGTGGTAACGGTCGGATCGATCCACGGCGGTACGAAGCACAATATCATTCCGGACGAAGTGAAAATGCAATTGACGGTGCGCACTTACAAAGCCGACGTGCGCGAGCGCGTGCTGGCGGCGATTGATCAAATTGCCAAAGGCATCGCCGCGGCCGGCGAAGTGCCGCCGGAGCGTGCGCCGATTGTCGATGTACTCAAAGATCAATTCACGCCAGCTACTTACAACAATCCCGAGTTGACGAAACGTCTCGTCGCCGTGTGGAAGAAGTCGTTAGGCAACGAAAACGTGGAGATCGTCGATCCAACCATGGGCGGCGAAGATTTTTCCGAATACAGTCTGCCGGACCATTCGATTCCAGCGGTTGATTTTCACATCGGCGCGGTCGATCCGGAAAAAGTCGCCGACAGCAAAAAGACCGGGAAGCCACTGCCGAGTTTGCATTCGAGTAAATTCGCGCCCGTTCCTGACGCGACAATCCGCGTCGCGATTATCGGAATGACGAGCGCGGTGCTTGAATTGATGAAGAAATAAACAGGTAGGGACGCACCTCCGGGGCGTCCGATTTATTTCTTTTTGATTTGTCTTGGACGAGAACGATTGAACTCGTCGGACATCTCGGAGAGATGTCCACACCTATTTCACTTTGATGTTTTTCCGCAGGTAGGTCGGAATGTCGAGATCTTCGCCTTCGACGATAGTCGGCTCGCTTTTTTCAAACCGACCGCGCGTGACAGGCTCGAATTGCAAGACTTCCTGTTTCGCCTGTGCAGATTTTTCAGCCGATGGTTTTTCTTCCTTTATTGGCGCTGGCTTCTTGTGCGGTGTACTTACAATCGGTTCAGGCTTGTTAAGGACGGATATTGGTTCCACCGGTGGCGGCGATGCAGTTTCACTCGGCGCCGATTCCTTAAAGGGAGTCATCTCCGCAGGCTGGAAAACTTCCATCGGCATTGGTTCCGGTTCGATGTCGATCTCAGGCGAAATCTCATGGGGTTGCTCCCAGACTGGCGGCATCGCGGGCGCGCTGCTCTGAGCAGGCTGACTCTGCTGTGGGATAAAATCTTCATCCGCCGTGAGCGAACTAATGATGGTGACACTCAGGCGATCTCCCAATCGTCCGTCCACGACAGCGCCGAACAGAATCTGTGTTTGCTCGCTAACCTGACGGCCAAGTTCCTGCATCAGGATTTCGACCTCGGACAACGTCATGCCGGGTCCACCTGCCACCTGCACGAGCACGCGCGCCGCGTCCGCCAGCATACGGCCACGGTCCATCAACGGATTTTTGAGCGCCTGCGCGAGCGCCTCGTGCGCGCGATTGCCCGAATCGGATTCACCGAAGCCAAACAGGCAACGCCCGTTGGGGCTGCGCAACGCGGCAAGTAAATCATCGAAGCCAATGCGGATGAGTCCCGGCCGCTGAATCAGGTTCACAATCGAACGAACGCTTTGACTGATGGTGATATCGGCCGTGGCAAAGGCCTGATGAATGCCTGCTTGCGGCGCGACGATGTCGCCCATCTGATCGTTCTCGAAACAGATTACCCCATTGGCAACCTCGTTCAGCCGGGTGAGCGCCTCGCGCGCCTGCGCGTTGCGGCGTTTGCCCTCGAATGAAAAGGGAAGAGTGGCGAACGCGACCACAAGCGCACCGGCCTCATGGGCAAGTTGCGCCACGTATGGTGCCGCCCCCGAGCCGGTGCCGCCCCCGAGTCCCGCGCAAATAAAAATCATACGGGCGTCGGCTAGCGCCTCACGGATTTCATCAGCCGATTCCACAGCCGCGTGATAGCCGAGTTCCGGATCGCCGCCCGCGCCCAAGCCACGCGTCACAGTGCGACCGAGTTGCACTTTATGCGCCGCAACGGAACCGGCCAGGGACTGTACATCGGTGTTGGTCGCAACCACCTCGGCTCTCTCCAAGCCATCGAGCACGATCCGATCGAGCGCATTTAAGCCGGCACCCCCAACGCTCACAATCTTGATCGGAATAAATTCCGCTGCACGTTCGGGAAGACTGTAATTCTTGCTGAGTTGAATCATACTAGTAGGAACAGACCGCCGGGCTGTCCGAGATCGAGCATTTGTGGCGCGCCCGGCGGTCGCACCCTATCAAGAAATGTAATTATTTTCATCGTCTGCCAGCGAAAATTTTACCGAAAATACCTCGGATTCCCCGCCGCGGCCGATCCGATTGCACAGCTTGCGCGTATTTGATCAACCCGATTGCAGTCGAAAATTGCGGGTTCTCCACCGCAGACGTCACACCAGAGGCCGTTTGTGCGTGCGCCACGTGAGCAGGCATTTCGAAAATTTCCCCGGCGAGGTGATCGATGCCGTTGAGAAGGCTGCATCCGCCGGTAATGAAAATGCCGGCGCCGAGGTAATTAATGAATGATTCTTCCTCGATCCTGCATTTGAGGAGCTCAAATGTTTCTTGCAGGCGCAAGTGAATGATCGTGTTTAGCGTCTCGCGCTCGATCTCCTTCCCTGCAAAACCGGAATCGTCCTTTAGTAAAATCATTTCGCCGGGAAGACAATTACCAAGGATGCAACTGCCCTCCTCGGTTTTTAATTTCTCCGCGCGCGCCATCGGGATGCGCAAGCCCATCGAAATATCATTGGTGATATGGTCACCGCCAATTGCCAGCGAACCGCTTTGCTTGACCGCGCCGTCAGCGTATAAAATATAATCAGTCGTACCGCCGCCGATATCGATTACCAGCGCCCCGAGATCTTTCTCGTGCTGGGTGACGATCACTTGCGCGGAAGCAAGCCCGCCGAACACGACGTCCTCGACGTCAAGCGGCAGCTCTTTGACGCATCGGATGGTGTTCTGAATGCGCGTCCGCACGCCGTGGACAATATGAAAATCGGCTTCCAATTTTTGCCCAAGCATCCCGACCGGATTCAGCACGCCGTTCTGACCGTCGACATGATAATGCTGGATGATGGAATGCAGGAAGGCGTTTTGCGCAGGAATGCTCACCTCGCGTGCGTTGATTTTTACGTCCTCGACGTCCTGCTCATCAATCTCATCGCGATCTTCCGGTAGCATCACACACCCGCGATTATTGAAACTTTGAAGGTGCGACCCAGCGATGGCGACGTAAACGCTTCGGATCATGATGTCGCTTTTCTGTTCCGCATCGACCACTGCTTCGTGCACGCATTTCATCGCTGTCTCAAAATCAACGATTTCGCCTTTGCGCACACCGCGCGATGGCGTCTGACCAACACCGAGGATCCTGACTGTGCCATCAGGCCGGCTTTCCCCAACGACGACGCAAATTTTGGACGTGCCAATCTCGAGCCCGATCATCAAATTATTGCTTGCCATCGTCGCTAGTCCTTTCTCAGCAGTTGGATCGGAATTGGTTTCGCGATGGGCGTCGAACTGGCGCGCGCTTTCGACGGCGGCGCTGCAGTCTTTGCCGGCGAATGCACCGGGATTGCCTTCAAAATCCGCGGTTCCACAGGGGGCTCGATCGTGTCGTTGATCACTGCTGCCGGAGTTGTGGCGAAGGTGACCGGGATATTTCGTTGCACAAGCAAATTAACAGTCTCCAGTTCCTGCTTTGAGTCATCACAATAGACGAGAAATTGTTCCAGGCGCTGTAGTTGCGTTTCGAGATCATTTAACCCGAATGTGACGCGCGTACGATTTTTGTCCGTCACGAGCAGGCAATAACTTTTGGAAAGATCGATCTCACGGATCTGAAAGTGCATTTGCATGAAACTGCGCGTGCCTAAGCGCAGCAGCTCCAGCGCCGTTTTGGCTTCGAGCGATTCGACGACTTTCCCAGCCTCGAGCGATTCGCTCGAGCATCCCAAAATGAGCGGCAATCCCAGGTATTCTGGCAACAACTTCTTTTCTCTCATCAAAACGCCTCGCGCGTCCACTAGAAAAGCAGCATCCGACACAAAAGGATCCGAAATTTCTTTGTCACTTGTGATCCACGCGACCGGCTTGCGTTCCACAACACGGATGTCGATTTCAGTCGGCAACTTTCGCACCACCTGCACCTCGTCGACTTGGGGGAGCTGCTGTATCCGGTCATGAACGCGGCCCAGGTTCACGCTGAAAATGTTTTCACCCTCACGCAGATCAGCTACTTTCAGAACCTGCTCGCGCTGCAACGTGCCGTCCGTCTGCAGTTCAATTGTCTTCAACTGATAGTCCCGATTCTCGAAGAAGAGACGCTTCGCAGCTTCGCGTGCCCCGACATAAACCGCACTGCATAGCCCGGCCACCAAAACCACTCTGGAGAGAACAACCAGAGCCCTTCTGATGCGATGCTGCGTCACTCTGCGGGAGCGGACTTTCACGTCAAGCAGGTGCTGTTGGCGCCGGCGGCGCACATTGGACACGCGTCGATTTTGCGACCGGGAGCTTTTTTGGACGAGCTTCATTTCCGGTTCCCTTCTGTTCTGGCGCGGGACAGCGCGATGATGCGTGCGCAAAGATCGACATAGCTGATGCCGGCGGCCGCGGCGGCTTCAGGCAGCAGACTCGCCTCTGTCATTCCTGGAATCGTGTTGATCTCCAGCACAAACGGCTGCCCAGTCTCCGATAAAATCGCATCGACGCGCGAATACACCTGCAAGCCCAGAGCGCGATACGCGCCCAATGCCAGGTCTTGAATCTCTTTTGTTTTGTGCGGGTCGATCTTCGCCGGGCAAACATGTTGCGCCCCGCCGCCGGCCTGGGGATTCAAGAATGGATACTTATTCGTGAAATCGTAAAAGCCGCCCTTCGGAATTATCTCGAGAATCGGCAAGACCTGGTTACCGAGAATACCAATCGTCAATTCCCGGCCCGGCACAAATTTTTCTATCAACAATTCGCGGTCATACTTCGCAGCATTGGCAATTGCCGATTCAAGTTCCTCCGCCTTTTTTACAATATAAACGCCGACCGTGGACCCTTGTCGCGGCGCCTTAACCACAATAGGCGGTTGCATGCGAGGACGCTGATGCGCTGCGATGAGTTCCCATTCCGGGGTACTTACGCCGTGCTCGCGGAATTTCCCCTTCGATCGGATTTTATCGAAGGCCAGCCTGCTCTCTTCAACTCCGTCACCGGTGTAAACAACACCGCGCTCTTCCAGAATTTGCTGCACCTGGCCGTCTTCGCCAAAAGTTCCGTGTAGCGCGATGAACGCAAGGTCGACATCCTCCGGCAGGTCAAACTTCGCGTCTCGCACATCGACCTCGATGACATCAGCGTAAAGTGAGCGCAACGCTTTTGAGATTCCCTGTCCGGTCGCCAACGAGACGTCACGTTCGCTACTCGGCCCGCCCATGAGCACCGCAATCTTCTTTGGTAAATCTCGTTTCGTCATGAATTCATCCTCGCCTTTTCATCGCGTCGCGTCGTTTTCATCACGCGGACTCCCCCACGATTTGCACTTCCGTTTCCAATTCGATCCCGCGTTTCGCACGCGCCACGCTTTTGATCTTTTCTATTAACTCGAGCATGTCCGCGGCAGTCGCGCCGCCATCATTGACGATGAAATTGCCGTGCACTTCCGAGACGCGTGCTTTTCCAACGCGCGAATTTTTTAGTCCCAATTCATCAACCAGTCTTCCCGCCGGGCACGAATCGGGATTTTTGAAAATGCAGCCTGCGCTCTTGGCCGCCGGCTGTGAAGTACGGCGTTTTTCCTGCGACGCCTCCAACTTGCGGACGATCTCTTCAGTTGGCGTTCGTTGTGCGCGAAAGACCGCCGAGACCGCAAAATTATTCTCCAGCAATGGGAAATTTCGGTAATGCACTTCCAGCTCGTCGCATGCTTTTGTGTGTGCCTCGCCATTTGCATCGAGATAACGAACGCGCACGAGGTTTTCAAACGTTTGCGCGCCCATCGCTCCAGCGTTCATGCGCAGGCCACCGCCGACTGCCCCCGGAATTCCTTCCATCCACTCCAGTCCGCCGAGGCCGGCCGCCTTACCCGCATAGGCAACCTCTTTTAATTTCGCGCCGACGCCCGCGGTAATTTCGCTGCCATTGATTTCGATCCTGTCGAAATCACCACCGCACGGATGGACCACGACACCACGAATGCCACCATCGCGGACGAGCAAATTTGAGCCACGCCCGATGACGAAAAGCGGAAGACTTTCGCGTCGGCAAAACCGAATCAATTCCGCAAACGCGTTCTCGTTGCGCGGCTCTACCCAAAATTGCGCTGGACCTCCCACGCGCAGAGTCGTGTGTTTCGAGAGCGGCTCGAAGAGCCGAACGTCGCCTTCCTCACCAACTATCGCTTTTAATTTCTCGGCAATCACAAGATCGGCGGCCAGAACTGATAATTGTTCGTGAATGTTGCCCGCGCCCAGACTCAAAACGAGATCGCCGGAGTCCAGCATGTTGCCGACATCGCGATGCACCCATTCCAAACGCGGCTGATAACTGACGCCGCGATGACCATGCGTCGCGATTTCGTCCGCAATCGTTTCACCGCTGATTCCAGGAATCGGCGCTTCGCTGGCTGGATAAACGTCCGTCACCACCACGCGATCGGCGTCATCGAAGGCGCAGCCAAATTCTTTGCGCAGCGCTTTCGTGCGCGAATAACGATGCGGTTGAAACATGGTCAGCACCCGTCTGCGACCAGTCGATCTCGCGGTTTTCAGTGTCGTGCAAATCTCGGTGGGGTGATGGGCGTAGTCGTCAACAAGCAAAAAACGATCGCTCTCATACTTGATTTCGAAGCGGCGACGCGCGTGTTCGAACTTTCGCAGCGAAGCCGCAATTTTCTCAAATGGAATTCCAAGCTCGGTGGCGAGGGCGATCACACCAACCGCATTCTGGACGTTGTGCTGCCCGGGAACATTCAAAACCGCTTCGCCAAGTGGCTCGCCGCGCCGATGAACGCAAAAGACCGAAGCGAAATCCCGCAGCTCGACATCGGCGCTGCGATAATC
>WNFA01004332.1_pt1 | contig 11854 bp, 12 predicted proteins | sample 5400481 | NCBI WGS metagenome assembly WNFA01 (sample SAMN13153340, study PRJNA577476) | soil metagenome | isolation source: 120 cm saprolite under Douglas fir tree site 2 hole 1 replicate 2 | place: USA:California | collected 2015-04-18
CACCGTGATGACGAGCGTCCGAGCGAGCTTACGCGGCATAGCCCAACCCCCTCAATACGCAGTAAACCGCCGCTTAAATCAGACTGAAATTAATCACTCCACAAGAGATCTGTCAACTACCCGATCTGCAGCTGATTAATTGGCTGCGGAGGCCGGTTGTGGTTGCGACTGCAGACCCTTCGCCGTGGGCAGCGTGAGGTGCACACGCAGATTGCCTGAGCCATCGATGTCCGCCCACAGCCGGCCGCCCATGGCGGTCGCCAGCTCACGCGAGATCGCTAGCCCGAGCCCGACCCCTCCCGCCGCCGCTGAACGTGAGGGATCGGCACGGTAGAAGCGCTCGAACATGCGGTCCGGATCGGGAGGATGCGGGCCGGAGGGGTTGGCGACGACCCCCTCCACTGAGCTGCCTTCCAGCCGCGCGGTCGCCGTGATCGTGGATCCGGACGGCGCGTATTTGACGGCATTGTCCAGCAGGTTGTCGAGGATCTGGTGCAGGCGCTCCGGGTCGGCGGCCACGGGAGGAATGTCGGTGGGCACGTCGAGCTCGAGCGCAAGCTCACGGGCATCGGCGCGGGGCCGTACGATCTCCAGCCCCTGTTGCAGGTGGCCGCCCAGATCGACCGCCGTGATATGGAAGGAGATCGATCCGGCTTCGACTCGAGCGAGATCGAGAAGCTCCTGGGCCATGCGCAGCACGCGCTCGGACTCCTCGTGGACGACGGTGGCAGCCCGCGCGCGCTCCTTCTCGGTCTTGATGCTCCCGTCGACGAGCGCCTGGCTGAATCCAATGAGGCTGGTCAACGGCGTCTTGAGCTCGTGCGAGACATTGGCGAGGAACTCCCGCTGGACCCTGCGGGCACGCTCCACCGCCTCCGCCATGCGATCGAAAGCGGACCCCAGCTTCCCGATCTCGTCGGTCCCGTGGATGCCTACGCGTCGTGAGTAGTGGCCGGCCGCGATGTCCTCGGCGGCCGCGGCCAGCTTTCCGAGCGGCCGGGTAAGCGACCGGCTCACGAGCAGCACCAGCAGAATCGCCAGCAGCAGCGCAGCGCCGCCCGCCAGCAGCAGCCGGGGCACGAGGTCGCTTGCCGCGGCCGCCGCAAAGGCTCCCTGGGGCAGCCCGAGCACGACATACGCGGCCCCCAATGGATCTCGCGTGGGCGTGATAGTGGTCGCTGCTATGAGGTAGGTCTGGCCTCCCAGGATGGTGCGCGCCTCCGCGACTCCGCTGACCCGTCTTGACGGCGTCACCGAGATGACCTGGCCGCTCGTGTCCGCGCTGGCGCTATCGAAAACGACCCGGCCCTGGCGATTGAGAAGCAGAAGCCGGCTGCTGCCAAGCTGAGACGCGAGCAGGTTCAAGCGCGCCTGGTAGTCGATCGGATCGTCAAGGCGGCATGTGGCTGCGCCCGCATTCGTCACCGCCCCCACGCGCAGCAAGCATTCTTGGTGTTGGATCAGGGGGCGGGCTGTGAGGATCGACCGGTCGAGCTGGTCCTGGGCCGACTGCAGTTCGAGGTCGCGCACCAGCACCCACGTCAGCGCGCCGCTCAACAGCAGGCTCACGGCCACGATGCCGGCGGCGGCGGCGAGCAGACGGAGGCGGAGGCTCAGCTCGCTGCCAGCTCCAGCCGGTAGCCGACGCCCCAAACCGTCTGGATGCTCGGGTCGGAGATGCTCGCGGCGGCCAGTTTCTCGCGAACCTGCTGAACGTGGACGTCCACGGTTCGCGTATAGCCGGGAAAGTCGTAGCCCCAAACCAAGTCGAGCAATTCGCTGCGCTGAAACACGCGCCCGGGATGCCGGGCCAGCAGCGCGAGCAGATCGAACTCCTTCGGCCTGAGCTGTACGCGTGAGGCGCCCTGGCGGACCTCGTGCCGCTCGAGGTCGACCTCGAGTTTGCCCGCCCTGATCAGCTTGGGTTGGTCCGGCTCGAGCCGGGCCCGGCGCAGCAGCGCCTTGGCGCGGGCCACGAGCTCCTGCGGATGAAACGGCTTGGTCAGGTAGTCGTCGGCGCCCACTTCGAGGCCGACGACCTTGTCGGTGACCTCGTCCCGGGCGGTGAGCATGATGATCGGCACCTGGCTCTGCTTGCGGATCTCCTTGCAGATGCTGAGGCCGTCCGTTCCCGGCAGCATGATGTCGAGGATCACGAGGTCAGGCTTGATCTGCGCAAAGCGCGCCAGGGCCTGCGTCCCATCCCCCACTCCCTCCACGTCATATCCCTCGCGCGACAGGTAAAGACGGGCGAGCTCGACGATGTGCGCCTCGTCGTCGACGACAAGGACCTTGAAGCTCAAACCGGCCATACCATCAATACATCACCATCCCGTCATCCGTATGTGGGCCCGACGTGATGGAAATGTAAACGAGCTAAGTACGGGCCTTGGTTCCGGCTTTTGCTCCGGCCTTGGTCCCGCCACCCCCAGCCCTCCGGTCTGTACCCGCCCGAAGCACCAGCTTCAACGGGTTGCCCATGAGACCGAACCGCTCCCGGATCGCCTTCTCCAGGTAGCGCCGGTAGGAAAAGTGGAGCAGGCCGACGTCATTGACGAACATCACCACCGTCGGCGCCTCGGACGCCGCCTGGGTGGCATAACCGAGCCGGAGGCGACGCCCCTTGTAGCTTGGCGGTGGGTGCTCGACGAAGGCCTGACGCAGGACACGATTGAGCTCGTTGGGCGGGATCTTGATGCGACGCTGGCCCACAACCTCGAGGGCCGACGGGATCACCGATCGGATCCCCTCCTTGGTTTTCGCGGACACCGTCACGATGGGCGCGAAGGGAGCGAACTTGAAGCTCCTGAGGAGCGCGGTTCGCCAGTACGCGGCCTTGCGATGGGCAGGCTCGACCAGGTCGATCTTGTTGACCACGATCACAAGACCTTTCCCCGCCTCCAGCGCGTAGCCGGCCACATGCTGGTCCTGGGCCAGGACGCCGGCCGATGCATCGAGCACGAGCAGGACAGCGTCCGCCCGCTCCATGGCGTGGATGCCCCGCAGCAGGCTGTATTGCTCCAGCCGGTCGCGAGCCGTCGATTTGCGACGAATGCCCGCGGTGTCGACCAGCACGACCGGTACGCCGTCATAGACCAGCTCGGTGTCCACCGGGTCACGCGTGGTCCCGGGGATCGGGCTTACGAGCGCGCGCTCGTCACCCAGGAGTGCGTTCAACAGGGATGACTTGCCGACGTTCGGGCGGCCCATGATCGCCAGCCGGTCTGCCTTCGTATCGACCTCCGGCTCTTCGGCCGGCGGCGGCAGCTCTTCGATGACCCGATCCAGGAAATCGCCCACGCCCAGGCCATGCTGCGCGGACACGAGGCTGGGCTCGTCGAATCCCAGCTCCGAGATCTCGTGCGCGAAATGCCGGTTGTTGGGCGAGTCGGCCTTGTTGGCGGCGACCAGGACGCGGCGGCCCGACCGGCGGAGCAGGCCGACGATCTCTCGATCCAGCGGGGTCAGCCCTTCTCGGACATCGAGCAAGAGCACGATGACGTCGGCCTGTTCGATCGCCACCTGCGTCTGGGCCTCGATCGCGGCGCGCGATTCGTCTTTGCCACCATCGAGGTCCAGGCCGGCGGTATCGACGATCGAGAACTCGCGGCCGCGCCATTCAGCGATCCCATAGAGCCGGTCGCGTGTCAAGCCCGACTGCGGGTCGACGATCGCCTTCCGCCAGCCGAGGACGCGGTTGAAAAGCGTCGATTTGCCGACGTTGGGGCGGCCCACGATGGCGACGATCGGCCTGGACATGGATTCAATTAGGCCAGCTTTGGCCCGGTGGCGTCGCCGCCGGTTGTGGAGTACGGTTCGTTCGGTGGTCTTGAACCGACTCTGGCGTCGATTGATCGACCCCGTGATCGGTCCGCGCCCCTGCGCCATTTGCGGCTACGGTCACGCCCAGACCGGCTGGGCGGTCGATCCGATGGGTGGAGCGCACGGCCGTTGCCCCCACTGCGTCGAGGCCACGACCGCCGGCGTTTCGATGCCGAGGCCGAAACCAGAAACCCCGCGACCGTCCTAACCGGCTCAGCTGACCTCGAGAGGCTCGGGGCGAAAAGGACCGCCGTCCTGCTCGGCGACGAAGGCGTTCGCATCGACCGGCTTGCCCCCCTGGATCGAGACGATCACATACACGTAGCCCGACCAGGCTCGTTCGGTGTCGAACCGCGAGGCCTGGGCGGGGTGGTCGGGATGGCTGTGGTAGTAACCGACGATGTCCAGGCCCGTCGCGTCCGCCTCGCGCTGGATTCGGATGTGGTCGCGCGGATCGATCTCGTAACGGTCTTGCGAGCGCTCGACGATGATGTTCCGGGCGCGACGCACCTCGGTGACGACGTGGTCGGCCTGCGCTCCGAGCATGATGCCGCAGATCTCGTCGGGATAGCCCTCGGCGCCATGAGCCTCGATCGCCTCTATTGCGCTCCGATGGATCTTCACCTGTTTCCATAGAGGCCGGTCGAGAGGTAGCGGTCACCCGAGTCTGGGAACACGGTGACGACCACGCCCTCGCGGACGCTCTCGGCCAGCCGCCGCACCGCCCACAGCACCGCGCCGCTCGAATGCCCGACCAGGAGACCCCCGGTGCGGGCGAGCGTGCGCGCAAGGTCATACGCCGGCTCTGTCGGCGCTCCCCATATCTCGTCAGCGACGTTGGGATCCCAGATCTTCGGCACGATCGCGGTGGGCAGGTGCTTCAGTCCCTCCAGGCCGTGGAACGAGTCCTCAGGCTGGACCGCGATGGTGCGAATGGACGGGTCGTGTTCCTTCAACCGCCGAGACGTCCCGACGAACGTGCCGGTGGTCCCGAGTCCGGCGATGAAGTGCGTGATGCGTCTTGAGGTCTGCGCGAGGATTTCAACGGCGGTGCCCTCGTAATGCGCACGCACGTTGGCTGGATTCGAGTACTGGTCGGGGTAGAAGTAGAGTTGTGGCTCGCCGGCGACCAGCTCGCGAACCATCCTGATCGCACCGTCCGAGCCTTCCAGCGCATCGCTGTACACGATCTCGGCGCCGTAAGCGGTGACCAGCGCCTTGCGCTCCGCGCTCACGTTGCCAGGCATGACCAGCTTGACCCGATATCCCTTGGCCGCGCCGACCATCGCGTATGCGATCCCGGTGTTGCCGGAGGTGGAGTCGATGATCGTCTTGCGGTGCGTGAGCTCCCCACGCTGCTCGCCGTCAACGATCATCGAGAGCGCCGCGCGATCCTTCACCGAGCCGCCCGGGTTGAACCACTCGGCCTTGGCGTACACCTCGAGTCCGGGAAATTCCCGCTCGAACAGCCTGACTCGAAGCAGCGGTGTGTTGCCGATCAGCCCGATGATGCCCGCGCTCACTGTTCGCTGTGCCATCTCGTCACAGCATAGGAACCAGCGCCTTCCGGCCGCCAATCCTCCGCTAAGTAAGGAAGTGCGCGGCGGCCACGCCGATGACCACGAAGATCCCGCCCAGCATGTATCCGATCACCGAACGTCTGTAGACCGTCCCTCCCTCCGGCGCGAGGATGTTGAGGACGGCCTTGCCGATCAGGAAGCCGCCGCCGAGGATCGCGATGCTGGGCGATCGGACCAGGACGCCAAACATGAGCACGGCGCTGAAGGCCAGGACCTCGACGAGTTGAAGGAGGGTATAGGCCGACACCTAATCGGACAGAGCTTGGGCGAAGTCGTCAACTATGTCGTCGGCCGCCTCGATTCCGACCGACACGCGGATCGTCCCCGGCCCCACTCCGAGCTCGGCGCGCTCCGCGGGGCTGAGGCCGCGATGCGAGGTTATCTCCGGGTAAGAGATCGTGGTCTCCACGCCGCCGAGGCTGGCGGCGAACCTGACCATCTGGAAGCGCGACAGCATTTGCTGCACGGCCGCGCGGCCGCCGTCGAGGTCGAAGGCGAGCATCCCTCCAGTTCCCTGCGGCATCAGCCGCAGCGCGACCTCGCGAGACGGCGAGCCCTCGAGCGACGGGTGATGAACGGCGGCTACCCCGGGCATCCCTCGCAAGGCTCGAGCGAGGGCGATGCAGTTGTCGCTGTGCCGGCGCATGCGGACGTCCAGCGTGCGGAGGCCGCGCAGCGCGAGCCAGGCATCGAATGGCCCCAGGGTGCTCCCTGTGCGTATCGATCTCGCGCGCGCGGCCGATATTACGTCCGGGCCCCCGACCACAACCCCCGCGATCAGGTCTGAGTGGCCGCCGATGTATTTGGTCGCGCTGTGCATGACGGCGGTCGCTCCCACCTCGATTGGCCGGAAGAGGATTGGGGTCGCGAACGTGTTGTCGACCAGCAGCGGCACGCCTCGATCGCGTGCCAGCGCTGCTATGGCTTCGACATCGGGCAACTTGCAGAGGGGATTGGTGATCGTCTCCACCAGCGCGAGGCCGGCGCCGTCAAGCGCGTCCCGGACCATCTCGAGATCCGTCATGTCGATGAAGTTGGTCTCGTAGCCGGCAGGCTCGAGGTCCTGGCGCAGGAGCGCGAGAGTGCCGCCATACAGCTCGCGGGTGGCCACGATCGTTACCGGTTTCGGCGCCAGCGCAAGGATCGCCACGTGCAGCGCTGCCATCCCACTCGCCGTGGCCACGCCCGCCTCGGCGCCCTCGAGCTCGGCGACCGCCTGCTCGAGCATCGACCGGTTGCTGTTGGAGTTGCGGCCGTAGTAATGCCCCGGCCGGTCCCCGCGCGCAACCGCCTCGTAGTCGTCCAGGTCGGCGTAAACGTGGACCGCGGCGGGAGCGAGGTCGGGTGCGAGCGGGCTCCGGGCGACCAGTTCGCGGCCGGCGTGAACCGCCCGCGATGCCGCTTTCACGGAAAGCTCGAGCCCTGTGCGTAGTACGCGCCGGCCCCGAGCTCGCGCTCGATGGCGAGCAGCCGGTTGTATTTGGCGACGCGCTCAGACCGGGCGCACGCGCCGGTCTTGATCATTCCCACACCAGTCGCAACGGCCAGGTCCGCAATCGTGGTGTCCTCGGTCTCGCCGGAACGATGGGAGATGACAGCCGAGTAACCCGCGGTCCGCGCGGTGTCGATGGCGTGCAGCGCCTCGGTCAGGGTGCCGATCTGGTTGACCTTGACGAGGATGGAGTTGGCGATCCCCTTTTCGATCCCCTGCTGGAGCCTGTCGACGTTGGTGACGAACAGGTCGTCGCCCACGAGCTGGATCTTTCCACCAAGCCGCTCCGTGAGCAGCTTCCAGCCGTCCCAATCGTCTTCCGCCATGCCGTCTTCGATGCTGACGATCGGGTAGAGGTCAACCCACTTCTCATACAGGTTGACCAGCTGGAGCGCCGTCAGCGCCAAGCCTTCCCCGGCGAGCTTGTAGCTCCCCTCCTGGTAGAGCTCGCTGGCAGCGGGGTCAAGCGCCAAGGCGACCTCATCACCAGGCTTGTACCGGGCCTGGCCGATCGCCTCGACGATGAGCTTGAGGGCGTCCTCGTTCGAGGGCAGGTCGGGCGCGAAGCCGCCCTCGTCCCCCACTCCGGTCGCGAGCCCCTGGCCTTTGAGCAGAAGCTTGAGCTCGTGATAGATCTCCGAGACCGCGCGCAATCCCTCTGCAAACGACGGGGCTCCGACCGGACAGACCATGAACTCCTGCAGGTCGATCGACGTGTCCGTGTGGGCGCCGCCGTTGAGGATGTTCGCCATCGGCAACGGCAGCAGGTGTGCCTGCGCGCCGCCAAGGTACCGGTAAAGGGGCGTATTCGACGCCTGCGCGGCCGCGCGTGCGGCCGCCAGCGACACTCCGAGGATCGCGTTCGCGCCGAGGCGTGACTTGTCGATAGTCCCATCAAGGCCGATCAACGCCGAGTCGAAAGCCGCCTGGTCGGAGATGTCCATTCCCACCACATGAGCGGCGATCGTCCTCTCGACGTTGCTGACCGCCCTCAGGACTCCCTTGCCCCCGTATCGGTTCGGGTCCCCATCGCGGAGCTCGAGAGCCTCGTGCTTGCCGGTCGACGCTCCCGAGGGAACGATGGCGGTGGCGCTGCCTGACTCTGTGGTCGCGGTGACCGAGACGGTGGGATTGCCGCGCGAGTCGAGGACCTCCTGCGCGCTCAGACCCACAAGCCGGATCACGTCCGGGAAGTCTAAAGCGTCGCTAAGAAGGGAGTGGAAGCCGCGGCTTCACGCTGAAGCCGTAGTTGAGCAGCACGGTCGCGTCCGCGGCCGAATGAAGCGTGGCGTTGAGGACGACTGCGATCAGGTGCCTTCCGTCCCGCGTCGCGGTGGCGACGATGCAGCCGCCCGCATCGCCCGTCAACCCCGTCTTCAGGCCGGTGGCGCCGGCATAGCTCCAGAGTATGGGATTCAAGTTGTGCGGGTAGAAGGCCTTGTGCTGGGGCGTGGCGGCGATCGCGACGTCCTTGGTGGCGGCGATATTGGCCAGCTCGGGGTAGTACTGGTCGAGGTACGCAGCCGCATGGGCGAGGTCGTGCGCCGACATCCCATGCCCGGGCGCGTCCAACCCGCTCGGGTTGACGAAGTGGCTGGCCGTGAGGCCAATGCTTTTCGCCTTCTGGTTCATCTGGCGGATGAAGCGGTCGCGGGGCACGATCCCACGCGCCAAAGCCTCGGCGGCATCGTTCCCCGAGTCGAGGAAGAGTCCGTCCAGGAGCTCACGCACGGTCAGGCTCTCGCCGGGAGTCAGTCCCATCACGCTCGGTATCACCTGGACCGCCCCTTTGGCCACGACGACCGACCGGTCCAACGAGCCCGCGTCGTCAACCGCCACCATCGCCGTGATCAGCTTGGTCAGGCTCGCAGGCGCGCGCGAGGTTTCGGGGTCGCGGGCCCACATCACCTGGCGTGTATCGAGGTCCACAAGGTAAGCGGCCTGGCCGTGGATCGGCAGAGACGGCTGCTGGTTGACCGCCAGCCAGAGGCTCGAGAATTCGAAGTGGTCGAAGTTTGCGGGCGGACGCAGCGGCGCCTGTTGGTTGGCGTCGGCACCGGTGTGTTGGGCAGTGAGAATGACGCCGGCCGATCGATTCGCGAGGACAAACCCGCTCGTCACCCCGCCGGCGACCAGCAGTCCGATCGTGGCCACGACGACAAATCGGTCGCGACCGCGCCTTCGGCGCCCGCGCATTCGTTGGAGCTCGCTGGCTTTGACGTTGGCTGAGACGGTGGAACCCCCTGAGTGAGTTGGCGAGATTCTAGAGCACTTGTAACTCCCCACCCCCTGGGCGCCCGTCGGGCGCGCAGGGACCTCCCCGCGTGGCGGGGAGGCTAGGGAGCGTGCTCCGGTGCATACGCCGGCGGCCCTGGCATGGCAGGGACTGGCTTGGTGGTGGGTTCGCCGAGACGTGCAGCGAGCTGATCGCTGGCGGCCTCCATGGTCGTCAGCGCGGTGCTGTTGTCGTTCACGTTCATGAACACCGGCTGCCCGTAGTCGTAGATGCGGACCGCCTTCCAAGACGCGGCGACCAGCCGCGTCCCAAAGAACGTGTATGTGCCGATCACCCCCTCGCGTGTTTCCTCCGACCACATCTGGTCGAAGATGAAATTTCCATGCGCGTACGTGATCAGCCTGCCGTGGTACACCTCGATGCCCTGGTACCAGTGCGGATGATTGCCGATCACGATGTCGGCGCCCCAGTCGATCGCCTCGTGGCCGATCGCCACAGGATCATCCGGCGTCGGCACGCCTCGGTCGGCCATCGGCTGGCGCTCGTATTCCTTGCCCCAGTGGAACTGCACGACCACGATGTCGGCGAGCTGGCGAGCCCGCGCGATCCCGTCCTTGAGCGCGGCCTGGTCGATTGCGCGGCCAACTCCGTTGAAACCAATGAACCCGAACTTGATGCCGCGAACGTCGATCACGGCCACCGGCCCGAGCCCGCTGTTGAGGATTCCGCTCTGATCGAGCAGCTGGACCGTCGAGCTGACCCCGGCCGCGCCGTAGTTGGTGAGGTGATTGTTGGCGAGGTTGACGACCTTCGCCCCCATGAGAGTGAGGCCGTTGACAAAGCGCGCGTCACCACAGAAGGTGAAACTTGACCCGGGGTTCACCGGGCAGCCCGAGAACAGCGGCGCCTCCAGGTTGACGTAGGTCACGTCGGCGTTCCTGGTGTAGTCGGCGGTGGGCCGAAAGGGCCACAGAAAGTCGTTGTGGTGCACGACGGCGGCTTCCCATGCGACCCCACGAGCGGGGATGACGTCGCCGGTGACCAGCAGCGTGCGCACCATCGACGGGTCGGCGGGCACGTTGTAGCGTGGATGGAACAGCTCCTGCAGGCTCAATGCGGGCGGCCGGCCGGTTCGAAAGGCGAAAGAGGGCTGGTCCAAACCATCCATCGCGGGGCCGATCACGCGCGCTGTGGACGCGTGGGTCGCGCTCACCACCGGCGGCGCGCCATTGGTGCACGCCGCGGCGAGCAGTCCGGCCGCGAGAACCCCAGCGAGGTATCTCACCTGTCGACGGGAAGGCTGATCAGGATGTCTTCGATGGCGATCAACCGGGCAACGTACGAGCGTACTGGATCGCCCAGCTCCCCGCCCGCTCGAAACAGCTCGCGGTTGCCCTCCGCGCGGCGGATCTTGAGCATGTCGGCGTGCAGCCGATCGAGGGCGCCGCGCCTGAGCGCGGCTTCGATCATGCTGCCCAGCCAGGCGGCGTAGAGGGCCACCTCTTGCGAGCTCGGGTCATCACCGAGATCGGGAAAGGGCCGGTGGATGTGCTCGTCCCACAGCCGCCGCAGGCGCCTGACGTCTTCTGAGTCCTTACGCACCCGCTTTGAGCTGCGCCACGACCGCGTCGGCGACCTGGCTCGTACCCACCGACGTCGGGTCGTCGCGCTTCTCCTTCAGGTCGTAGGTGACGCTCTTCCCCACCGCGATCACGTTCGCGATGGCGCCCTCGAGCGCGTCGGCCGCGGGGATCTCTCCGAGGTGCCGCAGCATCAGCACGCCCGACAGCATCACCGCCATCGGGTTGACCTTGTTGAGGCCCGCGTACTTGGGGGCGCTGCCATGGGTCGCCTCGAACACGGCGCCGTTGGTGCCGATGTTGGCGCCCGGCGCGAGCCCCAGCCCGCCGATCATGCCGGCCCCGAGGTCCGAGATGATGTCTCCGTAGAGGTTGGGGCAGCAGAGGACGTCGTACTCGCTCGGCCGCAACACCAGCTGCATGCACATGTTGTCGACGATGCGATCCTCGAACTCGATGTCCTGGTGGCGAGCTGCAACCTTGCGAGCAACCGCGAGGAACAGCCCATCCGTGTGCTTCATGATGTTGGCTTTGTGCACCGCGGTGACCTTGCGCCGCTTGTTCATGCGCGCGTAGTCGAACGCAAACTCCACGATCCGTTCGGATCCACTGATCGAGACCGGCTTGATGGAAAGCCCGCTGTCCGGGCGGATCTTCTTCTTCGCCAGCGTTGAGATCTCGTCGATGAGGTGGTCGGCGTCGGCCGAACCCTGCTCGAACTCGATCCCTGCGTAGATGTCCTCCGTGTTCTCGCGCACGATCACGAAGTCGAGGTCATCGCGAAGGTTGCGCGCGCCTTTGTAAGCCTTGACCGGGCGCACGAGCGCGTAAAGGTCGAGCTCCTGGCGCAAGGCCACATTGACGCTTCGGAAGCCGGAGCCGACGGGTGTGGTGATCGGACCCTTCAGCGCGACCTTGTTCTTGCGGATCGAGGCCAGCAACGGCTCGGGCAGCGGCGTCCCGAGCTCCTTGATGGCTGCCTCGCCGGCCTGGTGCACGTCCCAGTCGAAGTTGACCCCGGTGGCCTCGAGCACGCGCACGGTCGCTTCGCAGATCTCGGGCCCGACCCCGTCTCCGGGGACGAGGGTGATTGCGTACCTCGCCACTCTTAAGACAGGTCTACGTGGTTATTTCTTGAAATAGT